>Ga0181520_10003251_pt1 | contig 28776 bp, 20 predicted proteins | sample PEATcosm2014_Bin_29_FD_132451 | JGI IMG/M metagenome (GOLD analysis project Ga0181520, IMG submission 132451) | Peatland microbial communities from MTU Mesocosm Facility, Houghton, MI, USA - PEATcosm2014_Bin02_30_metaG | ecosystem: Environmental > Terrestrial > Soil > Wetlands > Peat | place...
GATGAAACCAGGAAGGAAGACGAGCGCGTAATGAAAGCAACGCTCAAATACTCGAACCAGGCCACGGCGAAGAAGGAAGAGGACAAACAGAACCAGGAGCTGGGAGATTTTATGGAGGCCATGGTGCTGGCCAACGGGCGTCGCGAGCGCGTGAATGGCCGCAGCGTTCTCTTTTACGACATTCTGCCCAATCCGCGCTTCGAAGCCAAAAACCTGAACCAGCGCCTGGCCCAGGTGATGCAGGGCAAAATCTCCATTGACGAGCAAACCGGCGAACCCGTCGATATCAACGTAAAATCCGTTGCCGATCTCAAGATTGGCTGGGGCCTGGTTGCGAATCTGCACAAGGGCCTGTGGCTGCACATCCACAACCATCCTGAACCCGACGGCGTTTGGCTCACCGACTTCGCCGAGGGCTCAGGCGACATACGCGAGGCGCTCTTCCTCCATCCCTACATCCACTTCAAAGAGGTCACAGACAACTGCCGGCTGTACACGACAACCGCGACGCAAGTGGGGACGCCCCAAGTGGTCAAGCCGCATTGAATCCGCTTCCTGCCCTTTGGTCGTGGTTCAGTTTGGAGATTTCGCGAAAGGGCACGACTTCAGTCGTGCCGAGAGCTACAGCTCCTCCGCATGCGGCGCGTCGCCGCGCTTGAGCAAGCGGCTCAAGATCACATACAACACCGGAATAAACACCAGATTCAGCACCGTGGAGAGCAACATGCCGCCTACGATCGTTGTTCCCACCGAGCGGCGGCCCAGCGATCCCGCTCCAGTAGCGAAGACCAGCGGCAAAACGCCGAGGATAAATGCGAACGACGTCATCAGGATGGGCCGCAAGCGCAGTTCACCGGCCTCAATCGCAGCTTCCGCAATGGACCGGCCTTTTCTGCGCAGCTGCTCGGCAAACTCGACAATCAGAATTGAGTTTTTCGCCGAAAGCCCGATCAGCATCACCAGACCGATCTGGCAATAAACATCATTCGCGTATCCGCGCAGCGAAACCAGGCCCAATGCTCCCAGCACCGCCATGGGCACCGCCAGCAGAATGATGAACGGCAGCGCAAAGCTCTCGTATTGCGCGGATAGCGTGAGATAAACCACGAGAATGCCGAGTCCGAAGATCACGAGCGCCTTGCCGCTTGACTCGAGCTCGTCGAGCGTCAGGCCTGTCCATTGATACGTCATGCCCTGCATCATGTTGTCGGTTGCCAGCTTGTCCATGCCCGCCAGCGCCTGGCCGGAACTGTAGCCGGGAGCCGCCGAGCCATCGATCTCTACAGAGCGGAAGAGATTGTAACGCGAAATCACCGGCGGCCCCGCGCTCTCGTTTACCGTTACAAGATTGTCGAGCGGAATCATCTGGCCGGAATCGGAGCGTACGTAATAACTGTGCAGGTCGCCGGCATTCATGCGGAACGGCTGGTCGGCCTGCACGAACACACGGTAGGTGCGGTTGTTGTAGTCGAAGTCGTTGATGTACTCCGAGCCCATGAAGACGTTGAGGGTTGTCGAAATCTGCGTGAGGGAAACCCCCATCGTCTTGGCTTTCGCGCGATCGATGGTGACCAGTTCCTGCGGATCGTTGGCGGAAAAGGTTGTGAACAGGTTCGTCAGTTCCTTGTGCGCCGGGCCGGCGTTCACAATCTGGTGCGCCACGCGGGCCAGATCGCTGAGGGTGTTTCCGCCCTGGTCCTGCAGCATGAATTGAAATCCACCGAAGCTGCCCACGCCTGAGACGGCCGGGGGTTCGAAGGCCGCCACCAGCCCGCCGTTGGGCGCGAACATCAGCATCTGCAGTTTCGGGGCGACATCCTTGAGAATTTCCGCCGTCGATTGCGCCTTTCGGTGCTGTCCGGGAATGGGACCCGTGTTGACAAACATCATGCCGGCATTGGATGCGGAGCCGGCGAAGCTGAAACCGACGATCGTGAACAGGCGACCGCCTATATCGGGATTCTGCCCAAGGATCGCCTCCGCCCGTTCCGCGAGTGAGGTGGTGTAAGCCATGGAGGAGCCCGGCGGCGCCTGGATGATGACCATGAAATAGCCCTGATCCTCCTGCGGAATAAAACCCGTTGGAACCACACGGTAGACCCAGACCGTGGCGGCCAATCCCGCGAAGAACACCACCAGCAACACGTAGCGCAGTTGCAGCGCCACATGAATGATGCGCGCGTAAGTGGTGCCCAGCCAGGTGACAAAGTTGTCGGCGCCGTGGATAAATGCGGCAAAGGCGCGCGAGACAAAACCGATGTGAAGAAAATCGAGTTGACGCGGACGGGCCTCTTCGCCGCGCAGCAGCAGCGCAGAAAGCGCCGGCGAGAGCGTGAGTGCATTGAACGCCGAAATGGCGATGGAAAACGCAATCGTCAACGAAAACTGCCGGTAGAGAATACCCGTGGTGCCGGGAAAGAAGCTGACCGGCACAAACACGGCAATCAGCACCAGCGATGTCGCAATCACCGCGCTCGTCACCTCGCCCATGGCGCGCGAAGTGGCCTCACGGGCATTCGAGTGCTCCATGTGAATGTGGCGTTGCACATTCTCGATCACCACGATGGCGTCGTCCACCACCAGTCCCGTGGCCAGCGTGATGCCAAAGAGCGTGAGAGAGTTGATGGAGAAATCGAAGATCCTGATAAACGCAAAGGTGCCCACGAGCGATACCGGGATGGTGACCGCGGGAATGATGGTGGCGCGCCAATCGAGCAGGAAAAGAAAAATGACCGTGATGACGATGACGATGGCCTCGATCAGCGTGATCAGCACCTCGCGAATCGATTCACCCACCGCTGTAGTGGAGTCGAAGGCGATGGCGTACTCCAGGCCGGGCGGAAAATTCTTTGAGAGTTGTTCCAGCGCAGCCTTGGCCTTGCGGTCCACATCGAGAGCGTTGGCATTGGAAAGCTGCTCCACACCAAGGCCCATCGCCTGATGTCCCGCGTATTCGAGCAGAGTGCTGTAGTCTTCCGCGCCCACCTCCGCGTGGCCCACGTCCCTGAGCTGAACCAGGCCATTCGCCGAGTTCTTGACAATGATGTTGTCGAACTCTTCCGGGCTGGAGAGACGGCCTACCACGCGCACGGGAATCTGAAACGCCTGCTTTGAGTCGGAAGGCGGCTGTCCGAGTTGGCCGGCGGGAACCTCGACGTTCTGCTCTACGAGCGCACTTACCACGTCGGTCGCAGTCAGATTGCGGGCCGCCAGGCGCACGGGATCGAGCCATACGCGCATGGCGTACTTGCGCTCGCCGAAGATCAGCACATCGCCCACGCCGGGCACGCGCTTGAGCGCGTCTTTCACGTAAACATCCAGGTAGTTGGAGATGTATTCGCTCGAGTAGCGGCCGTCGCGCGTATAAAATCCCGCGCCGAAAACGAAGTTGTAGTTGGCCTTCAGAATGTTGATGCCGGTGGAGACGACTTCGCCGGGCAGGCGCCCCTCCACACTGGCCACGCGGTTCTGCACGTCCACGGCCGCGATGTCGAGGTTGTAGCCGGTCTGGAATGTGATGTCGATTTCAGAGGTGCCGCTGTTGGTGCTGGAGGAGCTGATGTAGCGCATACCCTCCACGCCATTGATAGCTTCTTCCAGCGGAATGGTGACGGCTTTCTCTACGGTTTCAGCATCGGCGCCCACGTAATTAGCCGTCACCGCCACCACCGGCGGCGCCAGCGTTGGATACATGGCCACAGAGAGATTGGGAATGCAGATGGCCCCGGCGAGAATGATCATCAGGGCGCAGACCGTGGCAAATACCGGGCGGTGAATGAAGAAATCAACAAACAAAGCGAATCCTCTTTCGGTGAATCTTCTTTCCTGGTCCTCAGCGCCTGGGCCTTTAGCTTCCAGCCCCTTCCGAGGAGGAGCAATTCATTCGCACACGGAATAGAGAGCTAAAAGCTAGAAGCTAGAAGCTGCTTTTCTCATCCCCCCAGCGGAATCACCGGCATGCCGTCCACCAGAAACTGTGTGCCCGTCACAATCACGCGGTCGCCCGCGCTCAGCCCGGAGACAATCGAATAGTTGTTGTCCACGGTATCGCCCAGCACCACCGAGGTGCGGTGCGCCACGGCCATCCCGTTTTGCTTTTGCATCACGAAAACAAAGCTCTGCTCGCCCTGCCGGATCACCGCCAGCACGGGCACGACCGCCATGGTTTTCGTGCTCCAGATGACTTTGGCCTTGACGATCTGGGCATTGCGCAGCATCTCGGGCCCCGGCCGCACCGCGGCTTTCACCAGAATCCCCTGCAGCGTGCTGTCCACTTCCGGGGAGATGAAATCGACCTGCGTCTTCTCCAGCAGCTTGCCGTTGTTGTCCGTCAGGTCGATGCCAAGTCCCATGCGCACCTCGGCGGCGCGCTCTGTGGGAATGTAGACGTACGCCTCAAGCGCGTTGCTCTCGTCCACGGTGGTCAGCATCGTCGACGTGGAAACGTAGTCCCCCACATGCACCGGGATGTCGCCCACTACGCCGTCGAAGGGCGCGCGTACGGTGTAGTAACCCAGCAGTTGCTCCTGCGTCTTGCGCGATTCCACCGCCGCTTCGTAATCCGCCTTGGCGTTCTGAAAGGCCTGTTGAGCTTGTTGGTAAGTGTCGCGGCTGGTCACGCCGGCTTCGAACAGCTTTTGCTGGCGATCCTGCTCGATGGTGTCGTAGTCGAAGAGCGCCTTTTTCTGCCGCTCGGTGGCGCGCAACGAGGCGACCTCGGCCTGCTGCTGTCGCGGATCGATCTCCATGAGCGGAGCGCCCTTCTTCACATGATCGCCTGACCGTACGTGAATCGCCGTCAGCGGGCCGCTCACCTGGGGTTGCAGCGTAGCGGAATTCCGCGACTTGATTGTGGCCACGTACTCGCTGCTCTGTGCCACCGGCGCCATGGCCACGGTCACCGTTTGCACGGGAAGGCCCTGCATCCCGGACCCGGCGGCGGCCGCTGGCTTTTTCTGGCAACCTGTTGCCGCCAACACGGCCATGGTCAAACCACCCACTAAAAAAGTGCGTAACCATTTGCTTTGCGTCACTTGTGTCTTCCTCTGGCCGTAGCCTCTATCGAGGATAGCGCACAACACGTTTGCGCCGTCTTGACGCTTCTGGTTCCGGCCATTGCCTCTTGTACCGGCCTTATGGGCGCGCCAGCAAAATGCTGCCTCGTTGCCCCATCCTTTTCCGCGCTTCTTTAGGGATATGGGTGGGTGAGCATTCCACTGCCGCAATGCCGAATCAATCATTGAACGGCCCCGCGAACCGCTCTCGGACCCACCGCATCGTGATAAACCCCACTCCACTGTGCTTCAGGCGTGGCGCGGCGTTTTGACACCCATTCCGCGAGTTGGTAGCCTTTCAAAAGGACGCATCTTGAAAGGCGCTTGAGGCCGCTCTTCCCGCCGCTCTCTGCTCTCCCAACCGTCCCCGTCGTCTAGCCCGGCCTAGGACACCGCCCTTTCACGGCGATAACACGGGTTCAAATCCCGTCGGGGACGCCAACAAAATAAAAGGCTTATACGAATTCGCAGAATTGCGGCGAGAGTCTGGTGACTCTGTGGTGACTAACTCCGCCTCAGATAGTCCTATTGTCTCCAAATTACTGAAGTGCCGAAGAAGTCTTGACACTCAGAGGCGATAGGATGCATCTTTACAAGTGAGGATGTTGGGTGAGTGTTTGGTTCGCACGTTTGAGTGCCCACATCTGAATCGGGACAGACATCTGGTTGAATTGCAGATGCGAACCTGAACCGGCACATGAGCGAGTGTTGGCGACAAGTCACTGTCAACCTGGAGAGGCTAGCTAAGCTCTACTTGCGCATGATTACTTCGTGACCGAAGATCTTGAGAGTCCTGGTTTTGACGGAAATAATCGTTATTTCCGCCCCAGGCCTCAGTTCAGTGCGAGGTGATCATGTCAGCCAGCATTTCAGATGTAGCTGCGTTCATATCCAACCTAGTTGATCAAACCCCTCAGAAGACTCTTTCTGGTTCATTAGTAGCTGCAAGACTTCGCAGCGAGTTTCCAGACTTCGGCCCCACCGAATTCGGATATCTGAATCTACGCGATTTTGTGAGGCGAGCTGTGCCGCAGCTTGCCGAGTCCCCACATCGGGCGGGGATGGACGTACTCTATATTCCAAAGACCTCACTTCAATCTTCCGCTGGCGGTGTCCAAACCTCATCTCGTCCGGTAAGAGCCCCTGGTTTCGTGAGCTTGCTGCTGAACGATCCACGAGCGTGGAAGACATTTGCCAATCCAAATTCGCCCCGCAATCTTTTTGTGAGGCCAGACGGAAGCGAATTGCGAATACTTCCCCCGAACTCCCGGCCCGGCGATGGCACTTGGTTACAAATCTCCTCGATCTCCGCAAGTTCTCTCATCCAGATGGCAGAGGAATTCATCGGAACCGCGCCAGAGCTGTACCGCCAATCCCTTATGAAAACACTGCAGACTCCTAAATGGTGGTTAACGTTTTTCGAGGAGCTAGGCTCTCTCGGGCTGAAAAGTAAGTGGATGGCTTTTCGTCGTCGCAGAATCATCGATGAATTCAGCAAGGCCTTGGGAATGATGGCGTCTGAACTTGGGCCGTCGGCCTCCCTGACGTCGTCCGAAGTCACTTCCGAAGGATGGACAAAACCCACCGATCAGCCCCAAAGACCACTGACGGATGGGGTTCGCTTACCGTCGGACTTTTCTCTTCGACAACTCGCAGTCGCCGCTGTTCAGCGAATGACCGATGCTGAATTGCGGTCGCTGAACATTCCGCTGGGCTACCTAGTTGACGCGTTGAGAGGGAACACCTAAAAGGAGCTGGCGATGAAGTATGTCTTTGTCGTTGGCTTCTATGATTCCATCAAAGACATTTTGGATGAGAAGTTTCCCGGTCGTTTGGCGGAAGGCTCGATCATCTGGATTGCAGAGAATAAGGGGATCAAAGCCGACTTGGAAAAATTCAAGGAACTCTTTTTTGATGTCATATCGTCGGGACATCCAAGCGCGGTGGTCGTCTTGTTTGGCATTCCGAAGGGCCACGATTGGTTGCCGTATCAGCTTGAACGGATTGTCACGGAAGGTCGCGCGAGGGATTCTTCGGCAAAGGTTGATTTCCTTACATCCCCTGATCTGAACGCCCGCAATCTCGTCGAGATGCAAATCGAGGCGGCGCAGCTTGACGAGCGCGAGGAAATTCCCGATGAGCTTGTCCGAGCCAAGCTAAACGGAAGAAAGGCAATTTGCATCCATGCAAGTACGTATACTTCGATAAAAGACGCGCTAAAACGAGCAGGCTTTTCGCCCGAAATCGTAGAAGAAAGATTCGACGAGGAGTCAATAAACATAGCAAAGAACTCGAATCTGAACGAACGGTTAGCAAAGTATGCGAAGAGCCATTTCATGATGCTTTATGCGTGGGATGGCCTCCGACATGCGTCAGATGCGGTCGTCGCCGCATTCAGGCGCAATGGGAAATTTATAGATGCTCAATCGGCGTCAAAAGTCGTCGAGAAACTTCGCCGTTGGCTGCTTTCTTAACCAGAATTTGGGTCTCGACTTTCTAGAGCCGGTTACATTTCTCCCAGAAGCTCTCCATCCCCAAGCATTCCGTGCATGATTCCATCGAGTTTCCCCACAGCCCCGGCCATATAGTCCGGGGATAGGTGTGCATATCGCTGCGTCATGCGGGGCGTTTTGTGGCCGAGAATCTGGCCCACCGCGTACAGGTCTACGCCTTGCTGAACCATCCAAGATGCCGCAGTGTGGCGCAGAGTGTGAAAACTGGCGTCCAGGATTCCGAGCCGCTTGAATACGCGCTTGGTGTAGACGGATAGAAGCGCAGGGTCCACGCCAACAAAAACTAAATCGCCCGTCTTCCCGCCCGGAAGAGAGCGAAGCACGGTGAGAGCCGATTCCGGTATTGGTAGAATCCGCAACGCGCCATTCTTGGTTTCGCGCAAGTAGAGCCGCCGGTTCTTCATGTCCACATCCATCCATCGGAGCGAGAGCATTTCCCCGCGCCGAACTCCGGTACAAGCAGCAAATGCCATCGGCGCACGCATCCATTCGGGAGCCGATTCGAGAGCCGCTTTCAATTCACCCGGAGTGAGATAGCGCGTTTTTCCGGGAGGAAGTTTGGGCAGCCGCGCACCAGCCGCCGGGTTCTGGTTCAACTCTCCCCACTCCACGGCCAATTTGAGGCAATGTTTGAGAACTGACATTTCCTTCGCAACCGTGCCGGGCTTCACATCCGCCGCCCGCGCTTCGATGTATTCGGCCACAGTGCGCTTGGTGATGGCCTTTGCCAACTCCGGCAAATTGGCTTTGAGAGTGTCCAGGATACCGTCGAGCCGCGCAAACGTGGTGGACCGTATGCGCGCTTTCTGGTGCCTCTTGTATCGCTCAAAGAGAGCCACTAGCGTGATCTCGCTGGCAGGCCGGACTCCGAGCGTGCGCGCCAATTCCTCTTTCGTCTTGATGCGATGCAAGGCGTCAATTGCTTGCTGGCGCGTATGCGCTTCCACCTTATCGCGGACGCGTTTCCCGGATGCGTCAATGTAGGATACGCACCAAATTCCCCGATCTTTGCGGTAAAACACTCCATCGCGTTCCTTAGCTTTTGGCATTTTGATTGGCTCCTTTCGGCTCGATACGCTGCTCTGCGCGCAAAGTGATTTCGCGCTCGTTTCGTTTTACCCAACGCGCCTCGATTCGGTGCTTCCGAGTTGTGACATGAATCTCATTCCGGCATCTCTCATTTACGCGATGCATCACAGCCTTATATCTGTCAGGCGTTCGGTGACTGTGTTTCCAATTTCCCCATTCTTCTGCCGCGACATCCAGCATTCTGTCTTTTGCCTTATCCCGAGCTGTCTGAGTACGCGCATTTGAATCCAGCCCTTTGCACGTACCGCAACTCGGCCCGTTGCGCTTGTACAATTGCCCCTCTTTCATTTCCCGCTGCCGGACAAAGTACCTCTGACAATGTACACAGCGGTCTAAGAGTTGCGCATGGCCCGAATTCAGAACAAGGATGAACCAGAGAACTGCCTCCGCCCACGCTGTACTTCGTGCGGATTCTGCATTTAGAAATGGAGGGATTGTAACGGGCTTGATTGGGTTCTCATTTGCAGGACTCATGTACTGAAAGAAGACCTCTCCGCGACTGTCGAACCAAATTGTTGGCTTTCGATGCCAGAGGTAATCCCAATAGACCTTCCAGAGCCACGAGTCGAATGCGGGATCGGATTCATCGACCGGCTTAAGTGATTCGCGCGGACGAGTACCCAATCCTTCGGGAACCAGAAATACCGTCCATGTCGTCTCGGTCGAATACGGTGGGACCGGTCCTATTCCGGATGCCCAAGCGTTGGACTCCGTTGGCATGACCTTTTTTCCGCAGCGCAGCCATTCGTCAAACAGCCCACGTAGGTAGGTGCGGAATAGCTCCGCCTTCCCCTCTTCCGTCGTATAGAGGCTTGCCAGTGGGGGGCCGGGAACCGGCAGCATATACACCATCCCCGGCGACGGCGGATCATTGAGCACCTTCGCCGTGATCTCTACAGCCCGCCGATTCTCGCTGTAACTGACGATTCGCACTGCGACGCCCCGCTTCGTATTTACTTGTTACGCATAATTATATATCTTGCAGCAAATAGTGCAACATAAAAACGGCAATCTGTCGCAACTTACTTGTATCGGGAGTCCGTGAATCGGACTGGAAAGGAACGCGGAGTGATGCAGAGCAAAGTGGACCGGAAGATTCAGCCGGAATTGTTGGGTATGAGCGACGCAGAGGCGATGACGGGCCGCAGCCGGTGGAGTTGGCGGCGCGATTGCTATTCGGGCGCGGTAGCATCAGTAAAAATCGGGCGGCGGTTGTTTGTGCCGATTGCTGAGGTGCGCCGCGTGATCGCAGAAAACACCCGGCCAAGGCTTCAGGACGCAAAATAATGGCGTCGCCGCAAGCCCGGCCCCGAGGCTCCCTCCCGGCGGAGATACGCGCAGCCGCAGCCCGTGGCTGGCGTTTGCTGCCCGTTCTTGCGCGCACGAAGACCCCGCTGGTGAAGGAATGGCAGAAATTTGCTACAAGCGATCTCGGCCAGCTTGAGGCCTGGGCAGCCCAATTCCCGGACTGCAACTGGGGCATGGCGACAGGGCCTGGTTCCGGCGTCTTTGTCCTGGACGTGGACGGCGAGTCGGGCGTTGCTGCGTTGCTCGCCCACCATGAGCAAGGGCGAAAACTGCCAAATACCCTTACCGTGTCCACCGGGAACGGTAGCCATTTGTATTTCCACTGGCCGGAAGACCAGCCAATTCGCAATTCAGCCGGGAAACTTGCGGATGGTCTCGACATTCGCGGAGAGGGCGGTTATGTGGTCATCCCGCCGTCCGTTCACCCGAACGGCGAGCCATACGCATACGGTGACCCGGAAGAGCGGGTATTGGATGCGCCCGACTGGCTGCTCGCTCTGTTAAGGGAATCGACACAAGGGCCAAGGCTGATTTCACCGCAGCCGCAAGCCGCGATCCCCGAGGGCAAGCGCAATGACACGCTCACCAGCCTTGCCGGATCGATGCGCCACCGGGGAATGTCTAAGGCAGCCATCGAAGCCGCGTTGCTTGAAGAAAACCGTCAGCAATGCCAGCCGCCTTTGCCAGATGCAGAGGTGCGGAGAATTGCGGCAAGCGCTGCGCGGTATGACCCTGCTCAACCCGTGATTGGGCAAACCCGCCGCCCGGTACTGGTTCGCCTGTCGGACGTCGAATCAAAGCCAGTGGATTGGCTCTGGGAGCCTTACTTGCCGAAGGGTATGCTGGCGCTGCTTTCCGGCGATCCGGGCAGCGGAAAGACGTTTCTATCGCTTGCCCTTGCCGCTGCATTGTCGAATGGCCAGACCCCGTACACACGCCAAGTCAGTGAGCCGGTGAACACTTTGTATCTTTCTATGGAGAATTCTGCGGAGCATGTTGTCCGGCCCCGGTTCGATTCGCTCAAAGGTGACTGCAACCGCTTTCAGCTTTTGCAGGGAAGCATCAGAGGAGAGAATCAGCCTAACGGCACAATTGCACTAACAGATACGGACATGATTGAGCAGGCGATTGTTGCGACACAGGCGGGCTTGCTGATTGTGGACCCGATTCAAAGCTATCTGGGCGCGGACGTAGACGCTCACCGCAGCAATGAGACCCGGCCCGTACTGGACGGCCTGGGGCTACTCGCCAGCAAGTACAATTGCTGCATTTTGCTGGTGCGGCACCTTTCAAAGAATTCCGGCGGGCGGGCCATTCATCGTGGACTGGGCAGCATCGACATAACCGGGGCAGCTCGGACGGAGTTAATGGCAGGGACCGCACCGGATGAACCAAATAGCCGGGCGTTGGTGCAAGTAAAGAACAATCTTGGTCCCTTTGGGGATTCTCTCGGGTTCACCATCGGGGAAGATGGTTTCGCGTGGACAGGTAAGAGCGATTTGACCTCTTGTGATTTGCTTGCGTCCGACTCCGACACCAAGACGCGATCCGATATTGCTTGTGCCGTTGACTTTTTGAAGAATGAACTTGCGTCCGGCCCCAAGTTGCAGAAGGAATTGGTGAGCCAAAGCGGATTGGGGGAGCGCACTATGCAGAGGGCAGCCAGGAAGCTCTCAGTAAAGAGAGAGCGGGAAGGCGAGCGCGGCGCGTGGCTCTGGAGCCTTAGATGACCATACCCGTCAATTCAGCGCATACCTGACAAGGCAGAGAGTTGTCATCTATGCGGAAAGCTGTCGGATATGCGCTTCCAAAACCGCCGGGGCGAATTATTGCACGCCTAATGCGCGCGCGCGTGAGCCTAGATTCGGATTTGCTTGCGGTGCGGTGATCTGTGTGCCGGATTTCCAAGCATTAATCAAATTATTCAAACAAAGTCGCGCGCACGCGAGCAGGGATTTAACTGATTCCGCGACTTGCGCTGATTGCAAAGGGTTTTAAGGACAATTCTGCGGTACGCCATAAAAAGGAGTTGAGTGAGCAATTCGTGAGAAACGGACACGCCAAAGTTCCACTGCTAACAGTGGGAAAAACAGTGGAGAGTGTGAGCGACGGAAAGGAATTTGGCCACTCCATAAAAGGCACGGCAAAACGGTACGCGCGCGAAGGTCCACACAATTCGTAAACCTCGAAAAGAGGGAACGGGCTAGTTGTGACACGATTGCGCGCGGACGCGCGTGGGGAACCCGGCTCTAAGCCGGGCAAATAGAGTAAATTTGCATCATCATCCTGCCAGTGTGCTGGCAAGGCACCAGCACCAAAGAGCGGAGCTATGACCAGTCAAGAAATGAATAAGACACTCTGGGAGGCGGCAGACAAGCTGCGTGCCCAGATGGACGCGGCGGAATACAAGCATCTGGTGCTGGGGTTGATCTTCCTCAAGTACGTCTCCGATGCGTTCGACGAACGGCGACGGGAGGTGGCCGAACTGCTGGCGGACCCGGCTTCTGAGTTGTATTTTTCGGGCGACCCGGTGGAGCAAGCCAAGGCGCTGGAGGATCGGGACTACTACGCATCCGCCAATGTGTTCTGGGTGCCGCAGGTTGCCCGGTGGGAGACGCTGCGCAATCAGGCCAAGCAGCCGGAGATTGGCCGCTTGCTCGATGAGGCGCTGGTTGCCATCGAGGAAGTGAACCCATCGCTCAAAAACATCCTCGATAAGCGATTTGCCCGCACGCAAATTGAGCCGTCCCGGCTGGGTCAGTTGATTGACCTGATCTCGAAGATAGGCTTCAGCTCAGAAGACAAAGCCAAGGACGTGCTGGGTGAGGTTTACGAGTATTTCCTGGGGCAGTTCGCCACGGCAGAGGGAAAAAAGGGCGGGCAGTTCTACACGCCGGGCTCAGTGGTGCGGGTGCTGGTGGCCGTGCTCTCGCCGCACAAAGGGCGCATCTATGATCCCTGCTGCGGTTCTGGCGGTATGTTCGTGCAGTCAGAAAAATTCATCGAATCCCACGGCGGGAAGTCGGATGATGTGTCCATCTATGGGCAGGAGTCCAATCCCACGACATGGCGGCTGGTGGCCATGAATCTGGCTATTCGCGGCTATGGGTTCAACCTGGGCAAGGAACCTGCCGACACCTTCACTCGGGACCAGCACCCGGACCTCAAGGCCGATTACGCGATGGCCAATCCGCCGTTCAACGTCTCGGACTGGTGGAGCGCCAAGCTAGAAGGCGATAAACGATGGGCCTTCGGAACGCCTCCGGCGGGCAATGCAAACTATGCGTGGCTAGAACATATCCTCTGGCACCTCAAACCCACCGGGCAGGCCGGAGTAGTGCTCGCCAACGGCTCCATGAGTTCCAACCAGAGCAACGAGGCTGAGATTCGGCGGCGGATGGTGGAGGGCAATGTGGTTGAGTGCATGGTGGCGCTGCCTCCGCAGTTGTTCCTTAATACCCAGATACCCGCGTGTCTTTGGTTTCTAACGCGCGATAAAACGGCGCATGGCCGCGACCGCCGGGGCGAGTTTCTGTTTATCGACGCGCGAAGGCTGGGCCGAATGGAGACGCGTGTGCATCGCGTCTTCACCGAAACGGATGTGGCTACAATTGCCGATACTGTTCATCGCTGGCGGCAGGACGGGGGGGCAGACGGCGAATATAAAGATGAGCCGGGCTTCTGCCGGTCCGTCAAACTCGAAGAGATTCGTGAGCACGGCTACGTGCTCAACTCAGGCCGCTATGTGGGCGTTGAGGCGTCCGAAGATGACGATGAAGTCTTTGCCGAAAAGATGGAAAAGTTGACAGCGCAACTTGCAGGGCAGATGGTCAAAGACTCGGAATTGGATGCGCTGATCCGCAAGAAGCTGGGAGCGATTGGCTATAGCGTCTAGCAATGATCTGGGTGCTGTCTGGCGCGAAAGAATTAAATCGGAGGCGTGGACGCGATGATCGACTATGACAAGCTACGGAAATCACTCAAGCATCTTGAGCTTCAGTTTGAAAATTTTAAAAGCGCACAATCTCGACCCGAACTCACTGATATTGACCGGGAAGCGATTGCCGAATCGGTGATTCAGCGATTTGAGACCTGTTACGACACGCTGTGGAAGACACTCGGACGCTATCTGAGCGAAGAAATTGGCTTGGCGGATACGCCGAATAGCCCCAAGCCCATCATCAAGTTGGCTGGACAGAATAACCTTCTCGCTTCTTCGGTGGAACAGTGGCTCAAGTACGCTGATGCCCGCACCAGCACCGCACATGATTACAGTGGAGAAAAAGCTGAGGGGTGTTTGGCAATCATGGAAGACTTCATCGACGATGCGATCGGCCTATATCAAACCATGAGCGGACAGACTTGGGAATGAATTCAGCAATTGACATTACGAGCAGGCAGCGCAAGACACTAGTTGACCTTTTGCGACAATTCATTCCTGGCATTGCCGTTTGGGCCTATGGTTCTCGCGTTAGATGGACAGCCCGGCCCAATTCTGACCTTGACCTCGTAGCGTTCATTGCTCTCAGCAATAGAAACCGAATCGAAGAGCTTAAGGAGGCGTTGGCCGAGAGTGATCTGCCCTTTCTCGTGGACATGCACATATGGGAAGAAATCCCGGAGAGCTTTCGGAAGATCATTCGTGAAGATTATGTCGTCATTCAGGATCAAGAGGACGAGTCGAATGGCTTGAGTATTGCGAACGGCTGGCAACGCTGCGAAGTTGCCAGCCTCATCTCAGGCAACAAACTAGTGGTTGGAGACGGCTATCGCGCGAAAAATAGTGAATTGGGAAAGAAGGGACTTCCGTTCGCGCGGGCTGGAAATATCGATGGCGGATTTAGATTCAGCGATGCGGATCGCTTTCCCTTGGAGAACCTGCACCAATTGGGGAACAAAGTCAGTCTGCCCGGAGATGTTGTATTTACATCAAAAGGAACTGTCGGACGCTTTGCCTTTGTACTACCTGATACCGAGAAGTTCGTGTACTCGCCACAATTGTGCTTCTGGCGCTCGCTTGATCGAGATCTGATTGTTCCCAGGTTTCTTTACTACTGGATGCTTGGGCCTGAGTTCTATGTCCAATTCAGGGGTGTCGCGAGTCAGACCGACATGGCCGAGTATGTCAGCCTTAGTGACCAACGCCGAATGTACATAACGCTTCCAAAAACTGAAGAGCAACGCGCAATTGCCCATATTCTTGGTGCTCTGGACGACAAAATCGAGCAAAACCGAATAATCAACGAGACGCTGGAGGCGATGGTAGAGGCGATATTCAAGTCGTGGTTTGTGGATTTTGATCCGGTCCGAGCCAAGGCGGACGGCCAAGAGCCGGACGGCATGGATTCGGATAGCGCCGCCCTTTTTCCCAGTGAGTTTGAGGAATCGGAACTGGGCATGATTCCCAAGGGTTGGAAGTTCGTTAAGTTTGGCACCTTGCTAATCAATACGATTGGCGGTGACTGGGGTACCGAAGAGCCTAACGCAAGAAATACGGAACGAGTAGCCATCATCCGTGGTACTGACTTCCCAACAGTTCGGAGCGGCTTCACGTCGGGTATTCCAATCCGCTTCACTTCAGCCAGGAAACTGGAGTCTCGGGCATTGATGGACGGCGACATGGTTATCGAAGTTTCCGGTGGGAGTCCTACTCAGTCAACAGGCCGCTCGATCTTCATCACTTCAAACCTCTTGGGGAGGTTCTCATCACCCGTGGTCCCGGCGAGTTTTTGCAGGCTATTCCGCCCTTTAGATAAGCCGACTGGAACTTTGCTGTCTCGGCATCTATCGCACATCTATGGCGAGGGTAAGATGTGGGCATATCAGAACCAGAGCACTGGGATCAGTAATTTCCAGACGACACGTTTTCTTGAATCGGAGCTGGTCTGCCTTCCAACCTCTGAGGTATTGTTGGCGTTCCACGAAATGATCCGGCCGATGATTGACCGACAACAGCTCGAACTAGCTCAAATTCTTGCTAACCTGCGCGACACACTCTTGCCCCGCTTGGTTTCAGGCAAGCTGCGCGTCCCAGAGGCGGAGAAGTTCTTGGAGGCTGTACCGTGAGCATCCTCGAAGACGACGTTGAACAAGAGATGTTGGGCTGGTTTGAGGACCTTGGTTACGAGGTCGTCTTTGGTCCGGAACTTGCGCCGGACGGAAGCAATCCCGAGCGCAAGAGCTACAAGCAGGTTCTGCTCGAAGGTCGGCTGAGGGATGCGCTGCACCGGCTGAATCCTGGGCTGCCCGCCTCCGCGATTGCCGACGCCATGGACGCCATGACGAATGCCGGAGCGCCGGGGCTGCTGGCGGGCAATCACGAGTTCCAGCAAAGGTTGACTCGGGGCGTGCAGGTCTTCTGGCAACAGGATGGGGAGACTCGGAGCGACCGTGTGCGGTTGGCGGACTTCGCCAATCCCGACCAGAACGACTGGCTGGTGGTGAACCAGTTCACCGTGATTGGCGCGACCGCGAACGGCGATCGCGAGCGCAGGCCCGATGTGGTGGTTTTCCTTAATGGGATGCCAGTAGCGGTATTCGAGCTAAAGAATGCGGCCAGCAAGACGGCGGACGTATCGGAGGCCTACCGGCAGCTCCAGACCTACAAGGAAGAGATACCGGACCTGTTCCGCACGAACGAGATACTTGTAGCCTCAGACGGGATTTATGCCCGCATGGGTTCGCTTTCTGCCGACGAAGAGCGGTTCACGGCTTGGCGCACGATTGACGGCAAAGAGCGAGACCCGCTAGGGCAGTTTGGCGAGTTGGAGACGCTGGTGCGCGGGGTCTTCCTGAAAGAGCATTTGTTGGACTACCTGCGCCACTTCATTGTGTTTGAGGACGACGGCGGGCTGGTGAAGAAGATTGCGGCCTATCACCAGTTCCACGCGGTGCGTGCGGTAGTGGAGCGGGTGCTGGAAGCATCTGCTCCCGGAGGCAGCGGCAAGGGCGGCGTCGTTTGGCATACGCAGGGTGCGGGCAAGAGCCTGGAGATGATTTGCCTTGCAGGTAAGCTGATGACGCATCCGCAGATGAAGAATCCGACACTGGTGATGGTGACGGACCGAAACGACCTGGACGGGCAGCTTTACGGGATGTTTGACTTGGCGGCAGAGGTGCTGGGCGAGAAGCCAGTGCAGGCGGACAAACGGACGGGGTTACGTGAGCAATTGAACCAGCGGCCATCGGGCGGCATTGTCTTTACAACCATTCAGAAGTTTGTGCCGGGAGAGGATGAGGACACTTATCCCGAGTTGACCGGGCGGGATAATGTGGTGGTCTTGTGCGATGAAGCGCACCGCAGCCAGTACGGGCTGAAGGCACGCATCAATGAAGCCGGAGAGACGATCTACGGTTATGCGAAGTATCTGCGGGACGCTTTGCCCAATGCCACGTTTGTAGCCTTTACCGGGACGCCGGTATCCGCGAAGGACAAGGACACACGCGCCGTCTTTGGCGAGTACGTGGACATCTACGACATAGAGCAGGCAGTGAAGGATGGGGCGACGGTCCCGATCTATTACGAATCGAGGCTGGTCAAGCTGGAAATGGACTCCGCAGTTTCAGGATCAATTGACGAAGAAGTAGAAGAGTTGACGGAGGATGAGGAAGAGGCAGCAAGAGCGAGGACGAAGAGCCGGTGGGCGGCGCTGGAGAAACTGGTTGCCACAGAGCCGCGCATCAAGACGGTTGCGGCGGATTTGGTGAACCACTTCGAGACGCGGGAAGACGCTATGCGAGGCAAGGCCATGATCGTATGCATGAGCCGCAAGGTGTGCGTGCTGCTCTATGACGCGATTGTGAAGCTGCGGCCAGCGTGGCATGACTCCGACCCGGAGAAGGGCGCAATCAAGGTAGTGATGACTGGCTCCGCATCCGACCGGGAGTCGCTGCGGCGGCATGTTTATCCCGCGAAGGTCAAGAAGCGTCTCGAAAAGCGATTCAAGAAGGCTGATGACCCACTGCAAATTGTGATTGTGCGAGACATGTGGCTGACGGGCTTCGACGTGCCGCCCCTCACGACCATGTACGTGGATAAGCCGATGCACGACCATAATCTGATGCAAGCCATCGCTCGGGTGAACCGGGTATTCAGGGACAAACCGGGCGGGCTGGTGGTGGACTACATCGGCATTGCAAACGACCTGAAGAAGGCATTGCAGGAATACACAGAGAGCAAGGGTAAGGGGCGGCCCACCATCCCGGCATCGGAGATGCTGCTCAGGGTGCGGGAGGAGATGGAAGTGGCGCGCGGGATGTTGCACGGGGTTGATTACAGCGGCTTCCGAGTCAATGCCCTGAAGCCAATGCGGGCGGCGGCAGACCACATCCTGGGCCTTGAGGATGGGAAGAGACGGTTTGCAGATTGCATTTTGCGCATGACGGCAGCTTATGCGCTTTGCTGCACGCTGGACGGTGCCGTGGAATACCGGGAAGAAATCGCTTTCATGCAGGCAGTGCGGACGATCCTGACAAAACGCGACCCGGCGACGGCTTTGAATGACGACGCAAAAGAGCACGCGCTGCGGCAAATCCTTTCCCGTGCGGTGGTCTCGGCAGACGTAATGGATATTTTTAAGGCGGCGGGCCTGGAGCGGCCTGACGTGGGCATTCTTTCGGACGAGTTCTTGGAGGACGTGCGAAAGCTGAAAGAGAAGAATCTCGCGGTGGAGGTTCTAGAGCGTCTGCTAAAGGGGCAGATAAAGAGCAGGTTTGGGAACAACGTGGTGCAAGGCCGGAAATTCTCTGACTTGTTGCAAGAGTCCTTGACTCGCTACCGCAATCGCGCCATAGAGACGGCTCAAGTGATTGAAGAACTCATCGCAATGGCAAAGCAATTCAAGGCGGCTGTGAGCCGAGGCGAGGAGCTTGGATTGTCTCCCGATGAAATGGCCTTCTATGACGCGCTAGCGGCCAATGAGGCATCGGTGCGGGAGCTTGGGGATGCGACGCTGCGGAAGATCGCGCGGGAGCTTACCGAGAAACTAAGAGCCAGCAATTCGGTGGACTGGTACGTGCGTGATTCTGTGCGGGCCAAGCTGCGGCTCATGGTGAAGACGATTTTGAAGAAATACAAGTATCCGCCGGACGGGCAGGAGCAGGCGACTGAGACGGTGCTGGAGCAGGCGAAAGAGCTTTCGGCAGTCTGGGCGACGCTATAAAGACACTTGAACCCTGGCAAAACGGCAATTTGCCTTATGATTTCGGTAAATCCTGGCGGGAGGTGTCCCTTTGGGGGGTTGGGGAAGCGGGCGGCGGTGGGCATAGAAGGAGACGACCGGAGATTATCTCCAACTTGACGTAAGGAAATTACAGCGGTGCGGGGTTCTGGAACGCCGCTATACGTTTAGTTGGAAATGGTCTCGCTATGACGGTGAGCCAATAGGAACCATCAGCATTCTTCCGGAGGCTGACAGGCTGATTCTGTCCTATCGTGACCGCAGACCGGGCGGGGAATGGACAGACCAGAATTATTCCGTGCTGCTGGACCGGACACCTTGCCAATATGGAGGTAAGCGGGTCTGGATTCGCTGTCCAGCGAAGGGCTGCGGGCGGCGCGTTGCGATTCTCTATGGCGGCTCAATCTTCGCCTGTCGCAACTGTTACCGGCTGGCCTATCCCAGTCAGCGCCAATCCGTCGGCGACCGCGCAGACGCTCGGGCATGGGCAATCAGGGAGCGGTGCGGGGGATGGGGCTCCTTATTCGACCCAGTTTTCAGACCCAAAGGGATGCACCGCCGGACGTTCCGGCGGCTGGAACAGGCCTATGAAATGGCGTGTGGTCTGTCCGCCGTCTCAATTGCTGCCCGTTTGGGCATGGACCCGGAGCAGGCGCTCGCGCTGTGGTGAGATAGAAATCAATTCGGAAGGGTCGATCCCGACCACACACGGGCTTGGAGACGTTCCTCTGAATCGCTCGCGTGCGCCAAATTTGCCATTTTAAGACCAGTACGCGCGGGCGCGTGAGCGCAGAGAGGCCTGAGTTGGTATCATCGTACCGAATTGGAGACCAGCGTGGCGCTGACCGTTACAGATGTGGATGTAATGCAAGAGTATCTTCAGGGCGTTATGAAACGTGCCGCCCACCACGCTGGCAAGGTCGAGAAAATCGCGCTGGCGCTGGCTGGCGCAATCACTTGGCGCAAAGATGCTGGTAAGCCCATCAGAGTGATGGCCCAAAACGGAGATACAAAGAACGTGCTTTGGGTATACATCAGTGGAAAGCGATATGCCTTCTCTTACAACCATCAGGCTGGAACAATTGAGATGCGGGAAAAGACCACCCATGGCCGAGTGCTTCAATCATTCTCAAATGCCACGTCGCTATCTTCGCTGAAGACCATTTTCGAGAACCTTTAGGAAACGCCTGTCCAACTGAGCAGCTCGTGCGTCGCTCGGAGGGGCCGATTGCCAAGATGCCGTCCTTGCAATTCCTCAAGTATCAAACCGGGAAACGAGGTCAGAATTCGCGCCGAATTCTGGTGACTCTGTGGTGACTAAGCCGGGTCCAAACCGGGGAAAATCTTGCAACGGGCTGCAAGGTGAAATTGTGCACTATTGCGCGTCCCCGTTTGGCGATTGGCGAGTTTTGCGCTGTCTATGCAAATCATGCCAAAACCCTATCGGACCCGCTTTCACGGCGATAACACGGGTTCAAATCCCGTCGGGGACGCCAATCAGTTCAGCAAGTTAGGAGCAGCAGGCGACTCGAGCGCGCCCGCCGGTGACCCCGCAGTCACGAACGGAGTTTCCACGGCGGTGTAACGGTAACGGCGCAGTCGTAGGTATTGAAGATGACCGCATAAAACTCCGCCCACCCTTGAACATCCGTGGGTGGGCGATCTTGTGCAAGGAAACTGCGTACTCGCGCGGCTTCGAATGCCTACGCGAACGAAGTGCTGGCGCTCGTGAAGACGCGCGACACCGCCGTCGCGATGGGGCTGATACTCGAGATCATCACGAGAGCGATGAGCGTGCACAGCAACCCATACTCGGCCAGATCCTGGCCCTCTTCGCTACCGGCCAGTTTCTGGAGCTTCACGCACAGGGAAAGAAGTCTGTCGTGCATGTGACCTCCATGATTCGCTGGAACCATGTGCGATCGGCAGGTTACGCAAGCGAACTGCTGATATTGCTGAAGACCGTCGTCACCGCTGTCGTAACATAGTTAACACCCGTGATCGCGGCGAGGGCAAGTAGACAGCAGAGCAACGCGTATTCGACCAGATCCTGACCCTCTTCGCGGCTCGCCAGAGTTTGGAACTTCAAGTACAACATGAGAAGCGCGTCGTGCATGTGCTCTTCCTCCTTTGGTTCGTCCTGAATGCAAAGTCTGGAGCAATGAATCAAGATGTGCAATGCGGCTTTTGCTGCACGCGCCCCCTGCCCGGTAAGTGCTCTTTCCCGGCGCACCGGTAACCGATGATGGTTACTGCTCAGGTCTCAACCTCTTCCGGAATCTTCGCCGGGGAGTGGAAAAGTCCTGATTCGTCCTACGGTACGGCGGTGTAAGTTTTGACAAAAATCCCGACGCCAATCGTCGTTTCCGTGCGCTATACTGAAGCCCTCTTTTTCCCCAGGCCCTCTATCCAGCAATCATTTTTTACAAGGAGATTGAGCCCATGCATTCCCCCCTCCCCGGCCCCAGGCCGTTCTCAGTCCGCACGTTGAAAGCCGCGATCTCTGTCCTGCTTGTCATTCTGGCCGCGCGATCCGCTGCCGCCCAGGCCACTGCGGAAATCAACCCATGGAAGCCCTCGGGAACGGTGTACTGGATTGCCAGTCCGATACGCCTGAACCTGGGATTCACTGACCAGAACGGCAAGCCGAGCGCCGCAGAGGTCTCCTCTTTTTCAGCCGAGCAACTCGCCGGCCTGCCCGCTGGTCTGCTGCAGGCAAAGGGCTCCGAGCTTCTTACACCGGGCCATTTCGATGCCCTGTGGAGCGCCATGAAAGGCGGCATTTGCAGCGACGTGCAGCAGGCCATCAGTACCCTGGAGAACCACAGCCCCAACTCGCCCTACAACATTCAGCCCTGCGTCATGAATCCCAAGGGCTATCTCACGGCCAACTTTCAGGAGTCGTGGGAAGACGATTCGATGAACAACGTCAATGGTCGCCGCATCCGTTTCATCTACCAGGCGCCGTTGAACGGCGTCACGTTCTGGATGACGTCGCCGCACACGTGCCATGTGGGCAGCAATTGCCCCACCGAGCCGACGGATCCGGCCTTCACCATTGTGTTCACCGCCTATCTCACGGTCACCTGCACGTCCACGCCCAACGCCACCAGCTTCGATCTGCCCGTTTCCTGCACGTCCGCCGCCGACATCTCCGTAGACGGAGTGTACGGTGGCGATGTGACGAGCCAGCTTGTTGCTTCCACTACGAAATTTGCAATGCAGCTCACCACTGAAGCCGCAACCGCAGCGGCCAGCGGAGGCACCGTCGCGCCAGAGGCGGCCATCGCGGCCATCAGTTCGGCCCTCAATCTCGCCGTTCAGGGCATCGGCACTCTCATCGCGGCCGAGACCGATCAACACCTCCGCGACCAGGTTTCGTTTTATATCGTAGGGTTCGTGAATTCGCCTACCCTCGATTCCAATTCGCTCAACGCGAGCAACGATTTCAACGCCCTCTTCCAGAATCTTTACCAAGCCACGTTGGGCGGCCTTCGCCCATTCGTCATCGGCATCAGTCCCAAGCTTGATTTCGATTTCGGGCTCATCTATCCGCCCCCGGCCAAGCCGCAAATCCAGAACACCACGGCGGCGAATAACAAGGGCAGCCTCTTTGGGCAAACCATCGCGGTCTCGCAGCCCGAGGTCGTGGCCGGGCAGATGCTTCCCGTCACGGCATCGTTTTTCCGCGGCGCTTATGTGAATGCGCTGAACATCGCCTGGAATAAGACTGTGCTGGGAGACACGAAATCGTCGCTGGTATGGGGCCCGCCGCCCGTCACCATCACCACCCCGGCGCTCACCTTCAATGCCATCGATCTCAAACCCGCGACGCAATACACCTTCCGCGTGCACGAGTGCGACGGGCTGACCTGCGCGCCGTTGAGCGATGTGCTTACCACAGCCACCGAGGCCACAGGCAGCAACGACATCTACTTCTGGCTCGACAACAACACCGGCCAGATCATTGGACACAACACCGTGGGCGCGTCAGGCGGGCAGTTCCTCACCAACGTGCTCATCCCGGCCACCACCGCGCCGGGCGCGCATCTGCTCCATGCCGGAGCTCCCGGCGGCCAGCCTGCAACCGCCTCCATTACGGTCTGCCAGGTGGGCGGCTGTGGGCCTACAGTCGGCGTGCTCAATACCTCCAACAACACCCTCTATCCGCCCGGCTCGGTGGTCGAAGTAGGGTTGCCGGTGGTTTTGCGCGGCTCAAAGTTTGCCCCTGGCGGCTCGGTGTGGATTTGGGTGGATAGTGTGCAGGGCACCAAGGCTGGGACCGCACCGGTGGGTCCGCTGGGCAACTTCCAGGCCAGTTTCACCATGCCCATGATCATGGCCGGAAAGCACAATCTCGTTGCCATTGAGCTCAAGCCCGGTGTCAAGCTGCCGCCCACGCAGAAGGGCAAGACGCCGGTGATTCCGCCGGCGGATTTAGTCACGGCCAGCGTCGCGGTGTACGTGCAGGCGCAGGCGCAATAAGCCCAATAAAAATGACCTCTCGCTGACGAGAGGCCACGCGCCTTCATCCGGATTCTGGAGCCGACGGTCAGACTTGAACTGACGACCTGCTGATTACGAATCAGCTGCTCTACCAACTGAGCTACGTCGGCCTGCATCCTTGATTGTATCGTTGCGCCAGTTGAAGGTAAAGGCGCGCAAAGATCGCGCCGCGCTATACTTTTGCCCATGCAAATCGATCCTGTTCAGGAATGGCAGAGACTGACCGCGGAGTACCGCCAGAAGAGCGCCGAAGAACTGCTTGAACTCGCCCGCGACTATGCCGATCTGACGCCAGCCGCGCAGCAAGCACTGTGCAGCGAGATGCGCAGCCGCGGATTGGGCGATCCCGCGAATCCCAGTGCAAGCGTGGTGCAAGAAGTTCCGGAAACGAGTTTCTCTGCGCGGACGACGACGGATCCCATCGAGGAAAGTGCAGGTGAGATGCTCAGCGAACAGGCAGCTGGGGTGCTCGGCCTTGGCTCGAGAATGCCACGGCTCGTACCCGATACTCCTGATGCCGATGACAAAGACGATGGCCCGCACGAATACACCTGGAAGACGTTTCTTTGTGATTGCGAGACCAATGAGGAGGCGCGGCAGCTCACGGGAGTGTTGCGCCGGGCGGGTATCGATAGTTGGATTCAGCAGGCACGCGAATTCGGACGCCGCAATGCGCGCGTGATGGTTGCCGCCGATCAGCTCGATCAGGCGCGCGCCATCCTTGCACAAACGATTCCGCAGGAGATCGTTGAGGACGAAAAGGAGGAAGTTCCCGAGTTTGTCGAACCCAAGTGTCCCAGGTGCGGCTCGGATGACGTGGTTCTCGAAGGCGTCGACCCTGAAAATACCTGGCGCTGCGAGCAATGCGATGAGCAATGGACGGAAGCTCTGCCGAAGGCGGAAGGGGATGCCCCGGAGACGGCCGAAAACGCCCGTTAGACGGAAAGAGCCGCCCGGCAACGGGGCAGCTCTCTCCTCAGGGAGAATAGTTCCAACGGAGGCAAACCCGATAGAACTTTCTGGCTGCATGTTAGGTTCGGGGGAAAGCAGTGTCAAGAAAAAATGTATACAAAAATAAACGCCTTTATTTCAATAATTTAACAATCCAATCGCACGGCGATGAATGCGAATTTCTTCGCCGATCGTTCGCCTGTATATCTTCGTGATTTCCCGTGATTTGGCCGAGTTTTTTCGGGTTTGAGGCCATTTTTCCACAGGATCAGGCCCGCATTAACCCTTTGGATGCGGCCTTTCGGTTGCTTCGATTTCTTCCACCGATTCTGCCCGGTCTTCCACCCATTTCTCCCGCAAATCGAGATGAATGAACTCCATGTCAAAGACCGAGGAGGCCGGTTTGCCCGTAGCTATCCGGTAAAGCGCCCTGCCCCCGCCCAGGAACCCTCCCAGCAAAATGGCCGCCGCGGCGCCTATCAGGCTCAAGACGGTAATGCCCAGCAGCAGCCTGCCGGTCTTCTCAATCTCCGACTCTACCGGCTGCGGAATCGCCGTCATTTCCGCTTCGAAATGCACGGCCTCCAGCAATCGGTGGCTCTCTTCGGGAATCGCATCGCCGCTCACGATCGCCACCACGGGCCCGCTGCCCCGCACCTCGAGTGAAGCCACGTCGGAGTCTGTGAGCGGTTTCGGCCAGGGTGGCGTCGCCCGGCTGCCGGCCTTCAGATAGGCGCGAATCGCGTCCACCTGTGCGTGGGCGATTTGCGGCGTGGGGTAATCGATGAGCGTAAGCGTGGCCGAGCCAGAGATGAGTGAGTAATTCGCCGTGATCGTTTCGGCGCCTTTGTCGAAGTTGACCAGCGTCGGCGGCAACACGCCGCCCGCGCCCGCATAGCCGGCCGGGCCCACCGCATAGTGTGTAGTTTGCGGGTCAAGCTTGGACTGAGGCAGGCAGGCCAGGATGGGCGGCAGCAGCGCGCGGCTTCCGTCAGGCGCGGGCAACTGGCGCGCAATCTCGCGCATTTCGCCCGCAGACTCTGGATCTACCCGCGAAAACGTGGCATCCACCACCGCTGTTCCCACCCAAAACAGAACGCGATTGTTGTTCGACGCCGCACCGTTGCCGATGGCTACTTTCGGCCAGCCATTCTGCCGGTAGTAGCTGTAGGCTCCGTAGGCCCCGCTCGCGTCATCGAAGCGCAGTGCGCGCAGGCTCAGCGTTTCCCCTTCGCGCTTGTAACCGGCCAGCACCGCCGCGTTAAATCCGTATTCCTTCAGCGCCGCGGCATTGGCTGGGTCGGCCTGAGCGGGATCGGTCACCGCTTTCGCTGGCTCTGCCGTCGCCCAGCCGTCAAACTCGTCGGGCAAAAGGGCCTTGGGCGAAGGAGGAAGCGTGATGGCGGTGGCCGATTTTCTTTCTTCTGCAGTAGGTTGCGCCGCCTGGGCGCACGTCCTCGCCGCGCCGCAAACGATCGCCGCCACACCCGCCAGAATTGCCAACCATCGCATCAAAAACTTCTCACTTCCCTTGGGCACTGGCAGCGCAACGCTCCATCTTTCAGGGTACACGGTCATGTAGCGCCGGTCTCCAGACCGGGGTGGGAGACCGGCTGTCGTGAGGGCGTCCACGCCCGCACATCGCCGTCGCCGCGCGCAAAGCCTGCTTTCTCTTGGACACGATTGCGTGCAGAAAGGTTCCCGGGGCTACTCGTCCGCGCGTTGCCACGGCTTGAGCCGCGGCAGCCAGCGCGGAACATTCTGCTTGAAACGCAGATACTCGTCGCCGTAGCGCCGGGTGAGCGTGGGCTCCTCGTACAGGCTTACGAAAAGATGAAAGCCCAACCACAGGCAGACGGCGAAGAGCAGGAGGCCGCGGCTGCGAAACAACAGCACCTCTCCGGCGAGTGCGACGAGAACGCCCACGTACATCGGGTTGCGCACGTGACGGTAGAAGCCGCTCACCACCAGGTGCTCCGTCGGCGTCGTGGGCACGAGCGTTCCCCGGCCCACAACCACGAAGCGCCGGATGGACTCGAGTCCCGGTGAAACCCCGGCCAGGAGGAGCGCCGCCGCCAGCAGCATCTGCCACCTCGGCTCTACGGCGGGAACGCGAAAGCGCGTGATCCAGAGCGGCGCCCACACCAGCGCAATCCCCGGCCCGCCAAACGCGGTGAACAAGACGGAAACGACGACGTTGCGACGCCTGGAAGCCACGGTCAGGCAACCTCGGATGTGCCCCCAACGATTGCCGGCGGAGGAGTCGGCGGGTAAAGTATGTCTCCCAGCGCCTTGTACCGGCCGCCGTAGAAGACTAGCGCATACTCACGTGTCCCCGTGCTCAGAGGACCTCCAAGGCAGATGCTGGCCAGCAGCGCGAAGACAAATGCAACCACGCCGAAGAAAACCTCGAGAAGAACGCCGACTAGCGCGGATGCGCCGGTCGCGTCTGCGAACATGGAGTGAATGCCGAATTCGACCGACGCTAGGGCTGCAGCCAGCCCAATTCCCGGAATCAGCAGCACAATGAACAAGCCGATCGTCGCAATCACCGGCAGGATCACTCGCAGCAGCGCGTAAACAAAAAACTGTCCCTTCTCGGCCTTGATACGAGCCCATACCTGGGCCCACGCTTCGCCTGCCGTTGCGTTCTCCAGCGCGAAGTGTGGCAGCATCCCATCGCGCAAAATCAAGTCGGTGACAATTCCGGTCAGCACCAGCAGCAGAATGATGGGAATCAGAGGCAAAACCAGAGGCAGCACCGACCAGAGATCGGGTTGGCCTCCCTGTTGAGTCTCCTGAATCAACCGCCAGAACCCGGCCGCGAACGGAATCGCGACCAACACCAGCAGCAGCATGAAGCAAAATGCTACCACCACGTTCAGCCAGAAAAAGCGCATTGCCTGCGCAGCATAGAGCCACCAACCCGGCCGAATCTCCGTGGTGTTGTGGATCAGGCAATGAAAGAAGGCAAACCGCAGCCGCGTGACCAGATAGAACACCACAAGCGACAAAACCAGCACGACCAGTGCGGCTGCCACAATCACCGCGATCCATTCCGCCGCGAGGTGGAACGTCGGAATACCGGTGGGTCCATTTCCCGCCGGGTGGCCACCGTGATTCGAAGACCGAAAATTGTTCCCGATCCCTTCCGTGATGATCGCGACCAGGCCCAGCTTCAGATAGGTTCCCCAACTGAATGGCCTGAAGAGGAACTCCTTTGTGCGTTGAATGGCAGGCGAAACGGAATCTGCGGCGGAGATGGGGAACATATGAGTCCTTTCCGGGGAAGGCCCAGCGTACCACAGAGCTACGCTATTCTCATGTGCGAAGTTCCGCAGCCGGATGCGGCATCGCACTCCACCACGCATCGAACGCCGCCAGCGCCCGCTCGCACTGCAGCCGATGCCGTTCCTTCTTATCGCGGATATTCTTCCACGCCTCTTCTTCCAGCGGCTCCAGCAAGTCGAAGGTGATGTTGGCCGGCTGAAAGTTCTTTGCGTCCGCGTGCGTGATGTAGTGCACCAGCGAGCCCAGCGCCGTCGCGCGCGGAACCGGTTGAGGCTCCTCGCCTTGAGCCATCGCCGCAGCATAGATTCCTGCCAGCATTCCCGTTGCAATGGATTCCGTGTACCCCTCCACCCCGCAAACCTGCCCTGCAAAGAGGAGTGTGCGTCCAGAACCAGAAAATGCAGGTCCTTCGACTCGTCCGCTCTCGCGGACTCGTTCAGGATGACCGAGCTTTGGCGAAAGCCGCAGGCACGTGTCCAGCAGCACCGGCGCGCAGATGTACGTGTTGCGGTGAATCTGCCCGTAGCGCAGGAAGCGCGCGTTTTCGAGGCCCGGAATCAGCCGCAGAACTCGCGCCTGTTCGCCAAACTTCAGGTGATTCTGGAAACCAACGAGATTGTAGCTGTCCGCGCGCAGGTTTTCCTTGCGCAACTGCACCACGGCCCAGGGATTTTTCCCCGTTCGCGGATCGCGCAGCCCCACCGGCTTCATGGGGCCAAAGCGCAGCGTATCGCGCCCCCGCGTGGCCAGCACCTCGATAGGCAGGCAGCCCTCGAAATACTCGAGCTTCTCCCACTCTTTGCTTTCGGCAGCTTCGGCTGCCAGGAGCGCGTCGTAAAAGCGGTCGTACTCCGCGCGGTCCATGGGGCAGTTGATGTAGTCGGC
>Ga0181520_10003252_pt1 | contig 28774 bp, 29 predicted proteins | sample PEATcosm2014_Bin_29_FD_132451 | JGI IMG/M metagenome (GOLD analysis project Ga0181520, IMG submission 132451) | Peatland microbial communities from MTU Mesocosm Facility, Houghton, MI, USA - PEATcosm2014_Bin02_30_metaG | ecosystem: Environmental > Terrestrial > Soil > Wetlands > Peat | place...
AAGTCGTAGTAGGACTGACTCGTGAAGTTTGCTTGCAGCTCGGCGGTTACGACCGGAGCACTTCCATCGCTTAGATACGCCGTGAGCTTGACGTTCCCTCCATACGAGCCCGCATAAATACGCAAGGTTCGAGGGATGGTATCAGCTTGAGCAGTCAGCTGTACGCCTTCTCCTGGAGTTATCCCTGACACAATCTCATTGGGTGTGATATTCGATTCTTGCAGGTCAGGAGTGCCGTCTTCGAATGAGTATTGCCCACCGTTGCTATACCAGGCGTTCATACCACTAGCCCCGTTCTTTAAAAACGAAAGCTCGGAAATCAATGGAATGACATTCAACTTGCGGCTGCGCTGTTGATACGCCGAGCTGGTCTCTCCGAAGGCAATCCAGTCGGCAGTGCCCTCAGATGTCAAATCAATCATGGATTCTGTTTCGCCTGCAGACAAGGAGAGTGCTCCCCCGCCACCGATGATATCGAGATCGATGGAATCCGAGGTGCCGACCAATCCAGCAGTATCGGTGGCTTGCGCTTGAAGTGTATAGTGGCCTGGCGTGCCTCCTGACCAGTTGCTCGAATACCGCGGAGTTGCCATCGTGAGTATGTTATTGCCATTTGCCGATACATTTACCGAGGAAATGCTGGAGACGTACTGTTGTGCTTGAACTACTACTGGAATCGTCAACCCCGCAGAGTAGGATGCATTGGCGGGAGGCCAAGTGAGGGACACTTGCGGCAAATGCGGCTGCAGGATAGCGGCAACGAGACTTATAGATGAACTTTCACTTCCCGATAATAGCTGCACTGTTAGGGTTTGCCCGGGAGAGCTAGCCTGAAAATCAATAGAATACGTTTCACTGCAGATGGCGTTTACTACCGACGTTGCTGTTATATCTGCGCTGCTGTTGTCGCTGACAGAGAGTTGCAATTGAGCAGGCCCGCACGTCATCGCGTAAAGTTTGAGCGTTTTTACCGTGGTGTCCGCCGGTACCGAGATCTGAAATCCACTATTCACGCCGTAAGTGCTTACGGAAGGATTCGAGCCCACACTATTCGCAATAGGTGTTCCACCTGACCACATGAATTTTGCCGCCCCGGAGTTGTATACAGACACTCCTCCGGTTCCAACCTGAGTGAAATCACTGATCAGATTGATACCCGCCTTGCGTGTAGGAGCGGGCGTGCTTCCGTCTGTTCCCCAGATTATCCAATCTGTATTCTGGGGATCTGAAAGGAGAACATCTTGCGTCAGATCGCCTAAGCTGTATGCGAGAATCGGTGTGGAAATAGTGAGGGAGACACCTGTTGAATTCTGCGCCCCGACCACAACTGAGTTAAGCCCGGAAAATGCCCCGGCAGGTACGGGAGCCGCTATGCTTGTGTCAGCCCTGTTTGTTGGAGTTGCTGCAGTTCCGTTTGTCCCGCTACGGGTGACTACGGTCTCGGCTATGCCTGATGTTGAAGAGATGTTAGCAAATGCAGGCTGCACGGCGAAGCTTACTGCATTGCTGGATAAGATTCCTTCTTTGACCACAACGTCGCCTGTTGTTGCCTCGCTCGGAACCGACGTAATAATCTCCGGGTCGCTCCAGGTCGTTGGCTTAGCCAGTGTACCGTTGAAGCTCACAGTACTTGCGCCTTGCGCTGCGCCAAAATTAGTCCCAGTAATCGTTACCACAGCACCTATAGCTCCCGACATTGGAAAGATTCTGCTGACGGAAGGTGGCACTAGAACCGTGAACTTTGCTGGATTACTTGCCAATCCATTCACAGTTACGACTAGATTGCCAGTCGCCGCTCTGCTCGCAACCTGAACAACGATTTGCGTATTACTCCAGCTTGTCGGCTTGACTGGTATTCCGTTGAAACTCACTGTGCTCACACCCTGCGCCTCACCGAAGTTATTTCCAGAGATCGTCACGAGAGTGCCAGGATTAGCGGCCGCAGGGCTGACCAATGAGATCGATGCCGTTCCAATTCCGATTGCTGTCGAGCCTACCCACAACGAAGAGGCGTTGGTGTTGAAGGCCACAACGTAATACGTGCCTGAGATTCCTGACGGTAAAGTCAGTGCCGTCGTCGCTGTTGAGTTCCCGCCACCCACAATGCTCGGCACGTTCCGAGCGCCTAGATAGCGTCCCGTCGTTGCCGTCTCACTCGTCGCAAGATAGAAGTATGTGGTTGAGCTCAACGACGCTACGCTGCCTCTGTTGCTCACCACATCCGTCACCTTCAGCGTGTCACCCGCCGCATAAGATCCCGAACCAACAATCGCCACACTTGCCTCCGAGACGTTCGGCCGAGGCGTAGCTTGCGATACGATTGATAGTAGATGGATTGCGAGTAACAGAATAAGGGCACGGGACCGTGAAAACATGGAATCTCCTCCGTTACGGCTCTCACACAAACAAATGCACCACAACAAAACAGGTTCTGAGCTATTAACTAGTTTGGCGGGTAGGTCATATTTATTGCTTCAACACCATTCGCGCGCGAGGATGTCAACCCGCGCCCATACTGGTCATAAGTGTGGCTTTCAAGTATCTTTCCGTTGGTGTCCTTTACAGCAGAAATAAATCCGTGTTCTTCATATTCGAAATAAATGTTTGTTCCGTCTGGTTTTGTGACACTGAGCAAATATCCTTGGTTAGCGTCGTAGCTGTATGACAATGTGATACCTATGTCCGACGTAATCTTTGTAACTAGCTGCCCGTTTCCTGCGCTGCCAGAATCGGCACTGTCGTAGGAAAAATAGAGATGCCGATGGCCTGCATCAGACACGCTTGTTATGCGGTTGAGAGCGTCGTGTCCGACTTCGGTGACGTTTGAGTTTCGGTCGATAATCGCCAGCAGCGATCCACTGGTATTGGCGAACAGTCGCTTCTCACCGTTTTTATATGTAACGGTCCAATATCTGGAGCCGCTCGTCAGTGTTGCCCCCACATTCGCCGGGGATACCAATTGAAAGAACGATCCCGAGGGATCTAAAGTAAATGTCCAAAAGCTTCCGTCGCTGCGCGAATATTTAATATTGTTGAACTCTAGGTTTACAGCGACAGATTCCTCGTAAGTCGAGCGCCAATTGGGACCGAACATTCCAATATTCGACCTACTCTGTGTGACATATGGAAACTTACTGTTCCAACTTCGAGACAGCGTCAGCCCTCCGCCCAGACCTGGAAGATGTATGTCCGTTTGAGTAATTGAAGTATTACCTGTGGTAAGACTAATGGGTTCGCCAGCCTTACCACAGTCGTTGCAAGGATCCGTTTCATCTCCTGGATCCATCGATGGATCCAGACTCTTCGGCACCAGGATTGAGGCGGTTGCAACAATCTCACCATTATTTGGAAGCATTGATTGAACATGTAGTGTCTTTGTCAAACCACCCCACAACTCGAACTCCAAGCTACATCCACCATTCGTCCCACAGATATGGCTTGGGATAATTAATGCTGTCATAGTAATTCTGAGCCCACTGATTGTCCGCGGCTGTAACCGAAGCTGTTTTTCTGGGGAGATCAAGGTTCGCACAAGAGGAAGAGAAAGTGAATGCCTCCGGCGGATCATCTAGAAATGTGAGATCGCAACAATCATGCATTACAAACCATATATCTGGCGTTCCTACGGAAAGGAGCGGGGTAGCCAGACGTGTTCAGTTAGTGGATTCGTCCTACAGATAACAAATGCACAGATCGTCAAAGGCCTTGCAATATCAGCGGTTATCTAACATTTTTGCTCTGCTATGTCCCTATACGTGACGATAGAGGGGCGCAGAGGCAAGGCAAAGTGGCGGCTTCCTGGCCGGTTGTGTTTTGCGTAAGTCAATTACTAAAGTAGCTAGCCCTACGACTTGACGCGACGGGATCAGGCGTCGCCACCGAATAAAGAGCTTGGCGCACATCAACAAGCCCCAGCAGCGAGCAAAATAGACTGACGGGACAGTCATTAACTCCAACGCACCATTCTGAATTCACTACATTGATCGCGGCACCAGAAAACTCTCTTGCTTCTACAGGACATGTCGATATGAATGAGTTATGCTCTTTTGCTTTTACGTCGGATTGAACATGAACGATGCCAACGTGATGCGTCACTGCTAATGGCCGAGGATTTCCCCGGCACTAATCGCGTGACGCCGAGAGCCGACGATGGCCTATGACGTTCACGGCTTCGTCCGCGAATTGCGACATATGAACGTTATTCCCATGTGCCGTAGAATGACACCAACCGTAGCAGCAACCGCGACCAGCGCGTCACCCATCATGACGTTTACTGGATGAGTTAGAGAAAGCGCAAGAGAAGCAGAGAGGTGTTTGGCTGGATGAAATCGGTGGAGTTGTTGCCTAGCCTGCGGCATCGCGGACTTGAGCAGGCCGGCTGAGTCTTCACTTCCACGTCGGCAGCGTACAATGTAGCGTGCATCCGTAATCTCGGGGATGGGGCAGCACCACACAACCGAGGTGTAATAACTCTACCCTCTACTCTCTACGCCCTTCCAACTTCCCCATACCCAAACAACAGGGCACGCCATCGGGATAACACCAGGATGGCAATTTACGTTTGCATCCTACTCATTTTCAGCAGCCAACTAGTAGTCACCAGCAAGCTATTAACACCAAGGCTAGATGTAAAAGGAAAATAGGACCGCTAACTGTGTTATCCCGATGGCATAAAATTAAGCAAACGAACCGCACTACGAATGGACCGTGCGGGATTGGGCATCATAAAGGCCTTTCGAATACCTAAGCCACTGCCGGCGTGACTTTCGTAATGTTAACAAATGCGAATCCAGCAAGTTACGGAGCATCCAAATCTGAAATAGGCGGCTGCGCGTACGAAAGCAGTGTCGCTCTTGTCCGGCGCGGCCCCGAGGGAGGTTGCCGTGCTGGATCAAAGTGCTCTACAAGCGGAGGTATATCTTGCGGTGCTCGCCGAGGAAGGAAGTTTCTCAAAGGCGGCCAAGCGGTTGAGTACAGCACAGTCATTTGTGAGCAAGATCATCGGCGAGGTGGAACGGGATATGCTCAAAGTCAAAATCTTTGAGCGGTCTACTCGAAGAATCGAACTCACGGAAGTTGGACGTGTCATCGTGCCGGAGATTCAACTTGCACTTCAGCAGGCGGAGATAGCCTGGGACCTAGCCGGACATTACAGTCGACTGATGAACGGTCCGATCCGGGTGGGATATTCTCCGTACACGCATGGCGCGATGCTACGCGTTCTGTACAAGTTGGACATCGCGGAATTCGAGACGCAGAAAGTCGTATCCGTGGGTTCCCCGGAGCCGCGCCTGGTTCTCCTAAACCGCGGAACGCCAGAGTTGATTGACTGGGTCTTGCGGGGAAGACTTCGAGCCTCGCTCGGCATTCATCCGATTAATGGCAAGCAGCTTTGGGTTGTGCCGCTTGTCCGTGAATCGTTTTGCGTTTGTCTACCGAGGGGGCATACTCTGGCTCGGCAATCAACCGTCGCGGCGCGGGACTTGCACGGCTGGCCAGTTTCCTTTATTTCGAGGGGCCTGCATCCCGCGTTCTATGATCAAACGACCGAGTATATTCGGAGCACTGGAGCACAGCCAGAATTTCACGAGGTCAATTCCGAAAAGCGCGCAATCGAAATCGTTGCTCGTGGATTTGGAATTGCTTTGTTGCCACATTCCGCACCTAGCTTGTCTCGTTCGGGAGTCATTTTCAAACCAGTATCTGATCGGTATCTGAAAATCGAGACTGCTTTGTTTGCAAGACGAGATTTAGAGCAGGGTGCCCTCGAGAATTTTGTGCATTTTCTCGCCGAACGGCTACAGGGAGTCAAACCTATTGGGCAATAACGGCGGGAGGGGCGGAATGCCGATCCGTCGTTTCTGCATCCCGCCTCAGCTTTTCCTGATGACTCAAAATCTCTCTAACTCTGCTGATGTCCAGTCCTGGAGATATGGACGAAGGCGTCGATGGATCCGACAACGTCTCTCCTCTTCGTCGAGGCGTACGTCTAGCCGCTTATTTGTTTCCAGACCGCAGCAACCAGTGTGTGGGTATGGACCGGCTTCTGTATGAGGGTGAACTTCGGGCCATCGTCTGCCTGTCTTGCTAGCATTGATGCTTTCCCTGAGAGGATCACGATCTTGCACCCCGGACAGTTGTATTTCATCCAAGCCGCGAGTTCGAGGCCATCTATGTTCGGCATTGCGTAATCTGTGACGACTACCTGGGGATGAGATTTGAGGGCGTGCTGTGCGGCAGTAAGAGCATCGTAGAAGGTGTAGACTTCGAAGCCCGCATGGCGCAGCACCAAAGCGACCGTATCGGCCACGATTTGGTCATCATCTACAACGATCACCCGCGACTTCGCAACTTCTGTCATTGTGCTGCGCCATTTCGTGGGGGAGTTTCAAGAGTACTGCGGGACGGGACCATGGGGCAATGGAATTGTCTTAATCCAATCGTCTTTTTCCCAATCTTGACAGAGTGCTGCGTTGAGTGTCGCCAAGTCTTGAGTACGCTGGAAACACCGACATCGTGCAGGCATGTTACATATCTCGGCCATAAGGTTTAGGAGTGGAGCCGCATGACGGTCTGGACCCTCCGGACGCCATTCTCCCTCCCAATGTGGGCTACAACTTGAATCGAACGACGGCATTCATCCTCTACATCTTGCAGGTGGACGTTGCCGGAACTGCGCATGGCGAGATGGGCGAGTCGCCGGACGGCGTCTTCGGCTCCGTTGGCATGAATCGTGGTCAATGACCCACGGTGTCCGGTATTCAACGCATCCAGTAACACTCGTGCTTCCGCTCCGCGAATCTCCCCGACGATGATCCGGTCGGGACGATGGCGGAGCGCGGCTTTGAGCAGGTCGGCAAAACTGATCTGGCTCTTGTGAGTATCAAGCTGTGCTTCGGCGGAGATGACGTGCGGCTTCTTTATATGTAACTCCGCGGTGTCTTCGAGAATCAGGATGCGGTCCTCGTCCGGGATGAACTGGGCCAGGACATTGAGCACGGTCGTCTTCCCGGACGATGTAGCGCCCGAGATCAGGATGTTGTCGCCGCACTCGACGGCTTCCGCCAATGTCCGGGCTTGCTCCTCAGTGAGCATCCGGCGCTCGATCAGGTCGTGCATGGTGAAGCCGCGCGAGGTGAAGCGGCGTATGGTCATCATCGGACGTGGATTGACCACGGGAGGAATCAAGGCCGCCATGCGGCTGCCATCGGGCAGCCGCAAGTTCATGATCGGCGAGTCCGCGTCGAGTTTCTTACCGAAGCGGTTGGCGATCACCTCAAGGCTGGTCAGCAGCGCTCCCTCTTCGAAGCGAATGCCACGGAGGGCCTGTATCCGGCCCTCTTCTTCGATCCAAACGGAAGCGTCGGGATTGACCATAATCTCAGAGACCGTTTCGGCTTCCAGAAGATGCTTGATGGGCTTTAGAAATGGCAGAATCACAGCGAAGCTCACTGGCGTATCCTCCGTGGATCGAAACCGATCCGCTCTTGTTCGAACCAGGTCAAGTCAACGGGCAGGAAGTCCGGCTTCAGGTAGCAGTAAGTTGCGGTCTGTGGACTAACTCCGTCGAAGGCGGCGACAATGGCCTGGGCGTTCTTCAACTCAAAGAAGACACGCTCATCGAAGAGTGGCTCCTTTTGTTTCTGGTACTGCTTGGAAGCCGAGACTGATCCTTTGTTGGACGATGTCCGACCACTGAGCCAGCCGACATTGGCATTCGAGCTGGATTCGGAAACGGTGTAGCTGATCCGGGTGCGATCTGTTTTCCCGCATATCTCGGACGCAAAGCGGGCCGTGTCCGGATCGGAAGTGGATAGAAAGACCTTCGTCCGGAAGGCTTGCAATAAGGTCTTTACGCCTTCGTTAGGTAACGCTTCTTTCAGAGACGAGATGCTCTGCGTGGCCACGATGGGGATGCACTTCGGCTGGCGGGAAATTGAGAGAAACCGATCATCGCCCGTCGGATTATCCCCGCCCACCGTGGCGTAGTTCTGGTACTCGTCGCAGATGAAGACAGTCGGACGGAAGTGGCGCTCCGGTGCGGCGTCCATCTTCGGAATGCGCATCTGCACAGCCCGCTGATAGTCGATCTTCATCATGGTGCCGATGATCTTGGCCAGCGCCGGATTGAGGGCCACGGGAAAGTTCAGGCCAACGACCTTGCCGGACTCGATCAGTTCCTCGAAGGGCAGAAGAACATGCCCAACGGGATCGTCCGCGCATGGTTTGCCGTCGTAAAGTTCCTTCGGTGGGCAGAAGACCCGTCGCACCGCCGGATCAGTTTCAAACAACGACAGGAAGACGGCAATGCCCTGGATGATTGAGGTCTTGACCTCGGAGCGGAAGAACTTCCAGTGCTCCCAGTACCAGTACTCGATGCTCAGGAATCGTTCCTGTGCTACTGGGTCGCCATGGTGCCGTACATATAACGTAGCAGTTGCCCCGGTCTCACGAATCAGAACTGCTGCCAGTTCTTCACTCCAGCGAGCCAGGTACTCACCCGAAGAGTCCTTTCGATTGAAGCCGAATTTCACCAACACAGATTCGTGTTTCCGATAGACCACTTCTTCGATTCCGACATAACGGATATCGAGGAAGCTGCGTCCTACCTCGACCAGCATCCGTTCCAGAGCATTGGCGCTGATGACGGTGCGGAAGACATCGAGCAGCGTGACGTATCCGTTACGGACTCGATGCAGCAGAATTACGTACCGGACAAGGTCCGTGTACGACTGTTGGTGAGTAGACCCAGGGAATCTCACCCTCGTCAAGCTTGAAGGAATACACAGTGCCCTTGTCGGTGATCAGATTCAGGTTGGAGTGAATGCCCTCCTTCGCCGGATGCAGGAAGCAGTAGTTGCCGGTGGCGTCAATGATCCAGAAATCCTTGTCGCCGGTGGCAACTTCCAGGATTTTCTCAGTTGCCGGGAGCTGAATCAGCGTGGTGTAGCGCATCTTGGCCTTAACGCTGACGATGTCGTTGGCGTGGTACTTGACCACACGGGCAGTCTGCTGGGCGAAACCGGAAGCAGACGCCAGCAGCAGTGAAATAGCAATTACGAGTTTGGTTTTCATTGGTCACCTTTCATTTCTTGGGATTGGGGGTTGGGATAGTCATAGGCAAGGCGCAGAAGTCCTTTCTCTGCACCGTATTTTGCGAAATACTCCTGCTTACGAAGGTTGTCGCGGGAGTTATTGGTAGCAACCCAATAGCTGAGGGCATCCACTTCGAGCGCCAGCTTCTTAGTAACGCCGGGTTGGATCAGCAGCAGATTGCGCTTGGGAATAAGGCTCCCCAGCAGTTCAAGCTGCGTGTCATTGAATTGGAAGATCTCCGCATAGAGCGCGCGGTCGATGTTCGGGTTGGCAAGGAATATCTTGGTTGGGCAGGATTCGTTGACGACATGCAGCATCTCCGACGCCTGTAACTCCACCACCGATTGCGTTGCCAGAATCATCGCGGCGTTCTTTTTGCGCCACGTTTTTTCGGCCCGCAAAATCCAGTCGCGGATGGTGCGGATCTTGAGGAAGAGCCACGCCTCATCGATGACAAAGGCTTTGAAGGTCGCAATATTCTCAGGGCGCTCGATCTCCGAGGACGCCCGTTGCAAAACGTAGAAGAGCAGCGGTTCCAGAATGTCGGGGTAGTCCGAGTAGCGAATGCATGAGGGAGAAGATCGAGCCTCCTGAAATCAGTGCGACGAAGAACAACCGCCGCTCCGCGCCCAGGATGGTCAGAGGGCGGTTCATCGCCTTGAACACCTGGTTGTGCCTACGTTCTTGCTGTGAACCGCCCTTTGCCATTGGCATCGCCTCCTTTTCTGCGGGGATTTATGGGAATAGCCAGGCCATGAAATTTACCGCGCCAATAGACATGCCGATGCCGAAGACGATCCCGGCCAGCATCCGTTTGGACTGGCCCTCGCCATAGGCGAACATCAGGCCGCCAACCACAATGGCAACCAGTGAAAGTCCCTGTGCGATGGGGCCGGTGAATGAGGTTTTCAGGGCGTTGACCGCGTTCTCCCAGGGCGATGCGCCGGTGCTTTGGGCATAAGCAGGAACGGTAAGCAGGTCAAGCAGTGCGAACGCCAGCAGCGTTCGCAAGCGTGCCCCGAGGGCTGTGCGTGTGGTTTTTGGTTGGGTGTCTGGCTCCATCGATTGGGTTCCTCCGTGGGTTCCGCAGCTTCTACGCGCCGCGTACTCGGAAGACACTAAGCCAGAAATGTGGAGCCGATTATTGCTATTTCAGGCGGATTGTTGCGGCTTCCGCAATAATCGCCACAAACAGCGTGCTGAGTGCGCATGCCGTGTGGCAAAGAATGTTTCCCTTGAGATAAGGAAGCGTCGCTCTCGTGCGTGAGTAAGCAACCGCGCAAGCAAACCCGGAAACCAACGTTGTACTATGCAATGGTGGGTAGGGCATGCGCGCTACTCTTGTGCGGCACGAAAAACGCAAACAATCCTCCGAGATCAACCGGGCGATTGAATACCTCGAAGACTACAAGAAAAGGACACGCAAGCCATGAGACGTAAGGCAAGCATCTCGCACGATGAAGCAATGGTGAAGGAACTGCGCGAGCGTCCGGACTTTGCTGTCGAGTATCTGAAAGCCGCGCTGGAAGACACGGAAGAGCCCGGAGTTCTTCTGGTAGCCCTGCGCAGGGTGGCAGAGGCTAGGGGGCGGCGTTGCGAAAGTGGCGAAGGCAGCGGGTATTGAACGTGAGAGCCCTTTACAGGGCGCACCTACTGTCTTTGCGCCGAGCCCGTGGGGCGGGATGGAGACGCCTCCTGCGGGAGCAGGAGTCCTTAATCGGGTGGGATCACGGGCAATTATCCTCAAATTGCCAACGCCAGATAATTGCTTTCAAAGCCAAGCGCAAGCGTTGCGAAGGTGTCTTGTCGTCGATAGCACCTAGTGCTACACTTGTTGAACATGGCAGACTTGAACGAGAAGTCCGCGCGGGTTTTCAAAACGGCTTGGTTTTCCAGAGTAGCAAAAAAAGCGCGCATCACGGACAAAGAGCTTTGTGCCGCAATTCGGCAGGTGATGCTGGGACAGGCTGACGATCTTGGCGGAGGCGTGTTCAAGAAACGACTGAGCAAGAACTTATACCGAAGCGTCGTTCTCGCCAAGGGCAAGAGATATTGGGTCTATGTGTATCTTTTCGCAAAGCAGGACCGGGCCAACATTGAGGACGACGAACTGGCGGGATTTCGTGCCTTGGCGAATTTGTATGCCCGAAAAACGGATGCTGATATTGCGAAGGAATTAGAGATCAAGGAACTGGTGGAGATTTGTCATGACTAGAAGCGGTAAATACAAGAGCACTGCCTTTGAAGCGATCCATAGCGCCGTTGCCGGAATGCATCGGGCCGGAACCATCGACAAGGCGACGATGCGGCGCTTTGATGAGTCCTGCCTTGCTGTGCCCAAGGTGATTGGTCCCGCGAAGATTAAACGGATTCGAGAGCGGCAGCGCGTCAGCCAGCCGGTCTTTGCTCGTTACCTGAATACCAGCGAGTCCACGGTGGAGAAGTGGGAGACCGGAGCCAAGAAACCCAGTGGCATGGCTCTGAAGCTTCTGGCAATTGTCGAGAAACATGGGTTAAGAGTGCTCGCCTGATGATTGAGAAATCCGGGCTGCGATGGGAACCCGCGATTTGGTGCTGTATTCAGTCTGCGCCATGCCCGTGGGGCGGGATCGAGACGCATCCTGCGATAGCAGGAATCCTTAGCTGGGTGGGATCACGGGCTTGGTGAGCAAAAAGAAAAGGCACCCGGACAGCCTCCGAGTGCCTGAGTTGCCGAGTGAATTTGTTACGCTGCGGATTTCGCAGTGTTCTTTTTTGCAGCGCTGTTCTGCTTCACCTCGTGCTTGGCACGCTTGGCGGCAAACTCTTCTTCAACCGCCTTGTGAACTTTCACAACGTCCACACGAAGCCGCTTGGCTGTTGCTCCCAACACATCCGTATCTCCCTGGGATGTTTGATCGACAACCTCCATTAAGGTGATTTCGATCAGCAGCTTTGACAACGCCACTTCATCGGACTGCCGCAATAGTTTGGCTATCGCCTGTTGTACCTGCGGGTAGGTGACTTTGTCGTTGATCTTTTCGATCAGCTTGTGCCGATGTACCAATATTTCTTTCCGCATTGGCTCAAGCTTGCTCAGTAGCGCACTTGCAACCAGTGCAAGATCGGCACGGCCCATCGGTGCTCCAATTCGTTTGAGTATCTCGGCCAGTGTGCGGTGCCGCACTGTGATTTCTAGCTTCTGCTTCTCCAACTCCTTGCGGCGTTGTTCACGCTCCTTTGCCATTTGCTCTGGATTGGGCGTATGACGGTCGCCAAAGTGAACGGAGCAGGTCGGATCGGCGCACACTTTAACAACGTGCCCGCGTTCCGTTCCATCCACTACGATTGCCTCGCTCATTTGCTTGCATGGCTTCTGATGAGGCGAGAGTGGAGCTTTAGACTTGCCGTTTTTGGCAGAGAGATTCAAAGCGACGTAACGGTTGCGCCCGAGCACGGCATTGTTGCCGCGTGTTCCGTAGGCGGTTGTAATCTGTACCAGCTTGGGTTTGTCTGCAAGCTGCTTTTCGACAAACTTGCTAAGCTTGTTGTTATAGCAATTTCCGTCGGTGCAACTGTCCTTCAAAGCTGCATCGAAGAGCAGGGTGTTGTAGCCAGTGCGCTTCGGGCAGTTTGTGCAACTCCTGGCCTCGGGCACAAGGGTTTCATCGTTCTTGTCGAACGGCACGGATTCGAGCGCCAATAAAATGTTTTGCTCTATCCATGCTGTTACCTCCCGCACTGGCAGTAAAACGCGGCTCTCCTTACCTCCGGTCCAGACAGTGCGGAATGCGGCATCAAATGCGCGTTGTTGTTCGGACGGTGGCAACTTGGCGATTTCCAATGCGTGGCCGGCACCAATCTGGTCCGCCAGAAACGCTTCGGCGATGGACGGAATCAATTCAGTCAGGCGCAATCTGGTCGTGATGTATGTCTGATTTCGGCTAATCTTGGATGCAATTCGCGCAATGTCATAATGCGTGCCTTCCGCTGTAAGCATTGCTTTATAGGCGAATGCCTCCTCCATCGGATGCACATTTTCACGCTGCCCGTTCTCAATGAGCTGGCACTCCAGAACTTCTATATCGGAAAGTGCGACGATTCGCGCCGGGATTTCTTCGAGTGCCGCAAGCTTGGCCGCCCGCAACCGGCGTGCTCCGGCGACGACTTCATATTTGTCCTCCTCGATCTCGCGGACAAGCAAGGGCTGCAAAACTCCTTGCGCTGCGAAGCTTGCTGCGAGTTCTTCAAGCGCCCGTTCATCAAAACGTCGACGTGGATTGGTGGGCGACTCCTGCAACTGCGCAACTGGCAGGGTGCGATATTCGTTGGAAATAGCGACTTGCTTTTGCATGACAATCTCTCCATTTCTGGTTAAAGGTGGGAGCCATTGCGGACAGACACACCTCGCCTGTCCGCGCCTATGGACGGGTGCGTTTAGGCGGCGTTCTGCGCCGCTTCCGTGGATGGAAACTGGGACTCTGGAACTTCCTGCGAGACAGCTTCTTCCGGTTGAATTGCCGCGAGAATTGCCGAGGCCGTCTGCTGGACGATCTCAAGGCTTTCCATCAGCAACTCGGCGTTGCCGTGGTACAAGCTGATATAGTCCGCACTGGTTTGCGACTTTAGGCCAATGGCTTTGGAGACGACAAAAGCAACGGCTTCGGCCTCTGTTTCGCGCACGGTTTTGGTGATGGTGGTCCGGCGAGAGGATTTGTGAATCGCTTCATGAGCCATCTCATGAACTAGGGCCATGAATTCTTCCGGCTTGCTCTGTCCGGGCAAGAGCGCGATTCTGCCGCCGTAAGAAACGCCTAACGCGGGTGCGATATCTTCGCTGTACTCCAATTCGATTCCGCGTGAAGCGACAAACTCCCGCAGACGGTCGAGGTACTCGCCGACTTCTCCGGTCGCTTCCCCTAGCGTGGGCAACGGTGCGCCTTCGGTCTGCTCCTCCGCCCACGCGTAAACTTTCCGGAAACCTAACAGCACGGACTTGCTTGCATCGGTATCTTCGCCTTCGGACGGCTCGCGCTTCTTCCGGCTCTTACCAATCATCGGCGCAAGGATGGCGATGCCTTTTTCTCCGCGTTTTACCCGGCGTCCAAGCTCATTCCACGTGCGCATTCCGGCCACCTTGCGGGCTCCTGGCCTTTGTCTCGCTATCAGCAAAAGATTGCCGAGCGAATACTGTCTCAGGTGCGCCATGGCGTCGAGAAACGCGGTGAGAGCTTCGCTGTGTCCAGCTTCCAACTGCTCGATGAGGTACTGCACGTTTTCGCGGATGAGTTGCTGTGCGCTGGCTGGCTTCCGATTCTTACTGTCGGAAGCCGCATGGACGGCGGCTGCGCCGTTGCTGCTGTTGTTGTTCTGATATTCCATTGTTTTTTCCTTATCTGCCCGGTGGGGCGTTTTTTTCTTTCATCTGGGAGCGAAGCGAAGGAAAAAACGAAGCACCGGGAGACAAGGAGGAACGACAGAGGGCGAGGGCGAAGGACCGAGTGGCGGACGCGCTATCCCGAAGGGCCGGCCCGGAGCGCAGCGCAGGGAGCGCACTCGCCCGGCAGGAGTGGAGAAACGAGGCGCGTAGCGCAATCTGAATTGCATTTAGTTCTGGAAGGTTTCGGTCGGAATCTTAAAGTGGGCTGCCGATGGAGAGCGTCTTATGTGCCCTCGACCGGGTAAGCGAATTTGCCACTGTTCGAAAGGCTCTTTGGGCAGGTCGTCAGTTGGTGACTGGGATGGTTCCCAGGCTCACGTGCTCTAGCTCCTCTCCTCCGATATCTGCTGTGAAGCATGTCGAAAGACAAACTATGCGTGGGAGCAGTGCTCGATTTGCGCCGCTCCCACGTGCCCGGAAGAGGGTGTACTTTAAGCCGCGCAATTTGGTCATAGATTATTGCTGAAACCGCAATAATCGGCCTAGAAACGCAATAATCCCCACCAGTTTTTCGCCCTATTGTTACTTCCGGGGCACACTTCCAGCGCGATTCACGCGTTTTTACGCGCAGGTTGCGAAGCTGGCAAACGTGTCGAGGATGGTGGAATGGCGGAAGGAACGGTTACAAGTCTACGAATCGACTCTCCGGAGTTCGAGCGATTGCTAGACTGCCGGGAGGCGGCGCTTCTATTGAAGGTACATCCGGAGACGGTGAAACGCATGGCGCGCCGCGGCGATCTGGCCGCGGTGAAATTCGGCAAGATCTGGCGCTTCCGGGTCTCGGCGCTGGAAGCGTGCGTTCGCCAGATGACGCAACATTCAAGGTTCGCGGCGGACGAAAACGTGGCATTATCTAAGCCAGCCGTCTGTGCCGTTCGAAACAGGAGAGTGTGAAATGTTTCGACGCGCACGATATCAACAAGGAACCATTGATCGCGTAAAGCGGAAGCGAGGCCCGGACTGCTGGATCTTCCGTTGGCGGGAGACCGACGCCAAGGGAAACCGGGTTCGCCGCAAGAGCCTGCTGGGAACCGTCAAGGAGTATCCGACGGAATCCAGCGCTCTGCGGGCGGCGGAAGCTTTACGGCTTGTCATTAACCAGGAGCAGCCTCCGAAGGCCCAGCAGCCGGTTTCGCTGGCGGCTCTGATTGAACACTTCAAGCAGACGGAGCTTGGTCCCATGCCGGAAGGCGCAGGCAGCGAAGAAGGAAGGGCGTATTCGACGCGAACCGTCTATACCGAATTCCTCGACCGCTGGGTGCTTCCCAAGTGGGGCGAGTACCGGCTGCGGGAAGTCAGGACCGTGGAAGTAGAGCGCTGGCTACGCGTATGAAACTGGCCAACGGCACCGAAGCGCTGTCCAACTCGACCAAATCGAAGATCCGCAACCTGATGAGCGTAGTCTTCAATCACGGCATCCGCTATGAGTTCCTGGCGCAGAACACGAACCCGATCACGCTGGTTCGGCAGAGTGGCAAGCGGCGGTGCATTCCGGTGATTCTCGAACTCTGGGAAATCGCCGCCTTGTTTGTGGAACTGGCCCAGCGGGAGCGCGTCATGGTTCTGCTGGACGCCTTGACCGGTCTGCGCCGGGGCGAGCTGATGGCGCTCAAGTGGCTGGATGTGGGCTTCGAAAATCTGGAGCTTTCGGTGATTCGCTCGATCTATCAGGGAGTGGTGGGGCGGTGCAAAACGGAGATATCCCAAAAGCCGGTTCCGCTTGATCCCTGGGCCGCCGAAGAACTGCTGGGGTGGCGTCGGGTGGCGCCTTACGCACAACCTGAGGACTGGGTGTTTGCCAGTTTGCGGATGAAAGGCAAAAAGCCGTATGCGCCGGATACGATTCTGAAGCGGAAGATCCGTCCGGCGGCGCTGCGGGCGGGAATCACCAAACACATCACTTGGCATACCTTCCGGCGCACCTTTTCGACCTTGCTCAAAGCCAATGGCGAGGATGTGAAGGTGGTGCAGGAGCTGCTGCGGCACGCCAGCGCGCGCATGACGCTCGATGTCTATGCGCAGGCGGTAACGCCGGCCAAGCGGCAGGCCCAGTCTCGTCTGGTGGAAATGTTGCGCAAGGAAATTGATTCGAATCCGGGGTCCGGCTTATTGGACCCTAATGGACCCTCAAATTCTTCGGGGGAGGACGTAAGTGATTGAAAAATATGGTAGGCACGAGGAGACTCGAACTCCTGACCTCTACCGTGTCAAGGTAGCGCTCTAACCAACTGAGCTACGCGCCTACATCACTGATTACATGTAGCTTAACAGCGATCTTGATACGTTGCAACTACGACTTTCAACCCGCTCACCAATCCGCGATGAGACTATTGTACAGCTTTCGTAGTTGGTATTACCTTATGAATCGCTTCTAAATGCAGCCCTTAGTGCGTCCGTTTGAGCAGAATCCACGCGATGGCTATCGAGCGCGAAGAATCGACTTGCCACGACAAATCGTTTCCTAGAGAGTAGTGTACGCCGGGACGGGGCGCAGAGGCATCGTAAGCGTCTCGTAAGCCTTGTCAGGCTGGATGGCAAGGATGGGCTTTGGCACAGAGAGCGTTCGGATTCGTGGTGATGATAGAGCAGGTCTCGACCAGTTCCTATGCCTCGCATTACGTAAGAATGACGGACGACGCAAGCCGCCTCTAGCATATGACCAATCCCGGCAGCGTGGCCACTGCCGCGCGCTAGATGTTTAACTCGGCCTCTGGAACCAATTCTTCGGGTGGGCGATCCCGCCGGAACACCCGAGCGCCGCGCAAGCCTTTCAAAAGGATCCTTTCGCCACGCACACTCAGCATGGCACCCTCACGCAAGCCGATCACCGGTCCTTTGTTCTCTTCCAAGTATTGCAGCAAGCGCTCTTCGCGCGTCTCCCCCATGTGTCTGGAATCCCGATCCGCATCCACGTAGTGCGGATTGATTTGGTACGGAAACAAGTTCAGCGCGCTCAGTGTCGGCGGCTCCACGATGGGCATGTCATTCGTGGTTCGAATTGTCGGACAAGCAACATTCGTACCCGCGCTTGCTCCCACGTAAATCATTCCCTGCTGCACCCGCCGCCGGATCGCCTCAATCAGTCCCAGTTCATGCAGCGTCTTGAGCAGCCGGAATGTGTTGCCGCCACCGACGAAGATCGCATCGGCCTCGTCCAGCGCACCCGCAGCATTGCTGTACTCATCCATGGGCTGGCACTCGAATCCCATGTCCGCAAAGCGGCTCGTGGCTTTTTGCGCATAGGCCGCGCGGTCGGCCAGCGCATAGGGAATGAAGATCAGGCGGCAGGAATCGCCCAGGGTTTCGCGAATCTCCTGCTCTGCGTGGTCCAGGTATCCCGTACCGTACACGGTGGAGGTGCTGATTAAGAGCAGCCGGGTTTGTTGCGCCATGCCTAAAGTTATCAAAGCGGCCAGGCTACAGCCAATCTGCTTAGGCCATCCCCAGCTTCATTTCTCATATCGCACAAGCACCGGTCCGGCTGCCGGCATGTCCACCACGCGTGCCCCTGAATTCGCAAGCAGATGCGACCGGGCTTCGTCCACCGTATTGGTGATCGTCTGCAGGGTTCCGTTCTGCAGAACCAGCACGGCATCGCATCGTTCCAGTGTGCTCAACCGGTGGGCGATCATGAACGTCGTGCGTCCGCACATTAGCTTGTCCAGCGCGTCCATAATGAGTTGTTCGGTGCGCGTATCGATCGCGCTCGTCGGCTCGTCCAGAATCAGCATAGGAGTATCTTTCAGAAATGCGCGCGCAATTGCCAGGCGCTGCCGCTCGCCGCCAGAAAATCCAGCTGCGCCTTGTCCCATCAGCGTGTCATAACCTAACGGCAGGCGTTCAATGAACTCATGTGCATTGGCCAGCTTGGAGGCGCGTATCACCTCCGTCCGCGAAGCCTGCGGATCGGCATAGGCAATGTTGCCGGCCACCGTCGTCGAAAACAACATCGGATCCAGCAGCACAATCGAGAATTGCTGCCGCAGTTCGGCCAGGTTGTACTCGCGCAGGTCCGTACTGTCGATCAGGATTGCCCCATCCGATGGATCGTAGAACCGGGTTAGCAGGTTCACCAGGGTGCTCTTGCCGGAGCCGCTCGGCCCCACCACTCCCACGCGCATTCCCGGACGTACGTGGAACGAGATATCGTTCAGGACTCTGCGCCCTCCCGCGGTGTACTGGAATGAAACGTTGCGGAACTCCACCTCGCCGCGGGCGCGCTCCATCCTGCTCGCCGCCGGGTTCTCCGCCAGTTCCGGAGTTTCCTCCAGCAACGCAAACGCCCGTTGCAGACTCGCCACCGACGATTGCAGCTCTGGAATCTTTGTGCTCATGGTGCGGAGCGGCTCATAAAGTTGTGTCATATAGGCCATCACCAGCAGAAATTCCCCGACGGTCATCAGCTGCTGCCGGACTTCAGTCACGCCCATCACCAGCGCCACCGCCGCCGCGATTGCCACGCAGAAGCCGATCAGCACATGGAAGCCTGCCTGAATCGATGCCAGCCTCACCTGTTCGGTCATGCGCTGGCGCGATTTGCGCCGGAACAGCTCGTCCTCGTATGCCTCCTGGCCAAAGGCTTTTACCGCGCGCAGACAGCTCAGCGCCTCGTGCAGCACCAGCATCGCCGAGCTATCCAGCTCGCGCACTTCGTCATATCGTTTACGCACCTTGCGGCTGGAGTTGCGGGCCAGCACAAATAGCACCGGCGAAAGGATGGCGGCAATCGACGCAATGTGCCAACTGATCCGCATCGTCACCCACAACATCGCTACAAACGTGAAGGCTGAAGAGAGGATGGGCACCAATCCCTGCAAAAACAGGTTTTGGATGGCGGGCGCGTCGTATTGAATGCGATAGGCGATATCGTTCGCCCCGCGGCGGTCGTGTACGGAAAGGCTCAACCGTTGTGTGTGGAAGAGCAACTGCCCGCGAAAATCGTGAACCAGCTTCTCTCCCGTGTAGGTGGAAAGCAGCCAGCTCGCCAGCGATTGCAGGCAGTTCAATAACGCAATCACCACCAGCAGGGTTGCGCAAATCACCAGCCCGCCGTTCGCGGCGGTCAACCAGCGGTGCGGCCAGGGCATCTGCTGCAACCACACGGGCAGGGCTCGCGTTCCCAGCACGCTATCCACTGCGATCTTCAATGGCAGCGGTGCCAGCAGCGTCACCGGCGTTGACAGCAGACACAACAAGCTGATCCCGGCCAGGTGCGGCCAGCACGGACGAGCCACTTTCAACACTCTTCGGAGCAGAGACGGATTGACACCTTGCTTCATGCTGCATCTTTCCTGGAAGCCGCATTGCCTTGAGCGAGAGATGGCGCCAGCATAGGTCGGAAATGAAACTGTCGCAATCGGGTTGAGCTACTAGCTCACGTGTATTCGGCCTTAATCCTGCCTCTCTGCCCGCACATTCGCATCGGGAATCTGTCCGGAATGGGAAGGAACATCCGAAGGTAACTCCAAGAAACGCAAATGACTGCTAAACAACTCGGCGGAGGCGCGTCATTCTTAGCTCTTGGCAGTATCGATCGGAGCTCGTGGAATGCGTATCCTGGTGATTGAAGACGACGAGGCACTTGCAGCCTATGTCCGCAAAGGCTTGGAGTCCGAGCATTATGCGGTGGATGTGGCTTTGGATGGAGAGCGGGGCGCACTCATGGCCTCTGATCTCGATTACGATCTTCTGCTTCTTGATCTGAACCTTCCTAAACTCGACGGCATTTCCGTGCTGCGCTGCTTGCGTCCCAGTAAGCCTCAACTGCCTGTTCTCGTTGTCACGGCCAGCCCGCGCATCGAAGATCGCATTGATGCCCTCAATAGCGGTGCGGATGACTGCATTAATAAGCCGTTCGCATTCTCCGAGCTTTCCGCCCGGGTGCGCGCTCTGCTGCGCCGTAGCCGTCCCTCCGTTGAATCGGTCCTTCAGGTCGCCGACCTTCACCTGGATCGGGTGCAACGCAAGGTGCAACGGGCAGGCCGCAACATCGAACTTACCGTCAAGGAGTTTGCCTTGCTGGAGTACCTGATGCGCAACGCTGGACGCCGCATTACCCGCTCCATGATCATTGAACACGTCTGGAACATCAGCTTTGACACCTGCACCAACGTGGTCGACGTCTACATAAATTATCTTCGAAAAAAGGTGGACTCTGGCGCGCCGCAACGTCTCATCCACACCGTCCGCGGCGTTGGCTACGAACTCAGCGATAAGCGCGACGAGGTGGCATGAACCCGCAACGAGACTTCATCAGTGAATCCTTGCATGCTCTGGCGCAGCCCATCACCGCCCTGCGCGCAACCGTGGAACTCGGCCTCCGCCGGCCGCCCGAGCCGCAGGCTTTGCGGCAAACGCTGGAGGATTGCCTGCTCCTCGTCGATCGCCTGATGCGGGAGTTGGCCCTCTTTCGCGAAATCGCCAGCCTTGATGAGCAGCCTCCGCTGGCTTCTTGCGATGCAAAGGCGCTGCTCGAAAGCTGCGTCGAGGAGATGGCGCCCGTGGCGCAGGCCAGTGATATTGCGCTTCATCTCACCACGGAAGACGCGCACATAGAGTGCCATGAGAAGACGTTGCAGCGTGCGATCTTTCTTCTGCTGGATGAGCTGATCGCCGCGGCTCCGGTCAGCCGCGAAATCTCGCTTTCATTACGCCGGCACGAGGAAGGATACCGGCTCGATCTGCATCCGGCTGTGCCGCACGGTCTCCGCCAGAAGCTCTGCCAAAAGCTCCTGCACTTCGCCGGCGGCTTCGCAATTGGTTCAACTTCGGGCGGCATTTCCGTCCTGTTCCGCGATGGTTCGTATCAACACCTTCCAGCGACTTGCTTAACGGACACGCAATTTCTGACTACACACTAATCGGATAAAACACATCCCATGACGGCTGCACGCAATACGATTCCCGCACTTCTTCATACCGCCGCGTCTATTCTGATTGCCACCCCCAACGCGGGCCTGCGCAAACAACTCGGCGACAGCCTGCGCAAGGTAACTTCGGTGGAGGCCGCCAGCACCGGCGCGGAGGCGCTCAGCAAACTCGAGCATTGCGGTGCCCGTATCGTCATCCTCGACCGCAAGCTCCCGGACCTGAATTGCGACGAGCTCATCGGCGTCGTCGAACGCCAATTCCCATGGACTGATGTCGTGTTGCTCGATGGCGAGCGCGGCGTAGTCCAAATACCGGAGGAACTGCGCAGCAACGCCGCTTACCAGTGGCTGCAGGATTTCAATCTCACGGTGGAGCGCTCTGCGCCGCCGCCCGAGCCAGCCGCCGTCCGCGCCAGCACGCCGCTGCCCGGCATGGTCGGCGCCAGTGAGGCCATGCGGCAACTCGCCGCGTTGGTTCAGGTCGTCGCCCGCCACTCCACCTCCGTGCTCATTACCGGAGAGACCGGCGCCGGAAAGGAGCTGGTTGCCGAAGCCATCCACAAACTCAGCGGCCGTGCGGGCCTGCCTTTCGTCACCATCAACTGCGCGGCCATTCCTGAAGCGTTGGTCGAGGCTGAGCTCTTCGGACATACCCGCGGAGCCTTCACCGGAGCTGTGCAGTCTCGCCTCGGGAGGATTCATGCCGCTCAAGGCGGAAGCGTCTTCTTCGACGAGATCGGCGAGCTTCCGCTCGCCAGCCAATCCAAACTCTTGCGCTTCCTGGAGTGCGGAGAGGTGCAGCGTCTCGGAAGCTGCGACGTCTTCCGTCTCGACGCCCGCGTCATCGCCGCCACGAATGTCGATCTCGAAAGACGTGTACAGCAGGGATTGTTCCGCGAGGATCTGTTCTATCGTCTCTCGGTCTTTCCCATCGAGCTACCACCGCTGCGCGAACGTGCCACGGACATTCCCCTGCTGGCGCGCCACTTCATCGAGCGGCTCACCAGTGACAAGGCAGTACATCTCACTCCGGAGGCCGAAGCCAAACTCCTCGCTCACCAATGGCCGGGGAATGTGCGCGAGTTGCGCAATGTCATCGAGCGCGCCTTCGTCGTTGCCGATGGCCGCCCCCTCATCGGTCCCGAACAGATATTGCTCCGCAGGCCTCGCGCACCGGTCCACGCAGGATCAGAAAGTTCTTAATCGCGAAGTGTGTAATTGGCAGCCCTCGTGCTTTACAGCCAGTGCTGGGTTACGCAAGTTCTTTAAGGATGTCACATGAAAAACTGGCAGATCATTCCTGAGATTGTGGGCTGCAACGCACCACTGCGTATGGCTGCGATGCAGGCCGTGGACGCGGTTGAACAGGTCCGTCACTTCGTGGTGGAGGGCGAACCGGGGAGTGGCCGCCGCTTGCTGGCGCGCAGTGCCTGGTGCCGCCGTAGCCCCGGAGTGCGATCGCTCTTCACTCTCGACTGCCGCATGTTTTCCTCCGGCGGCACGGAATCCCTGCTCTTTGGCGAGCGCTCTTCCAGCAGCGCCCACACCACCATCCAGCTTGGCAAACTCAATCTCGCCATGGGCGGAGGCCTGCTGCTGTTGCATGCCGAGTTGCTGCCACTCAAGACGCAGGGCCGGCTCGCCCACGCGCTCAACCGCTATCTATGCCGCCCGCGCAGCGAAGGAATTCAGCTCCTGATGACATGTGCTCCCGCGCTACACGCGCCACTTTCGCTTCATCCCGATCTCGCGGAACTCCTGCTTCAGATTCACGTACCCCCACTCCGCGAGCGCGTCGAAGACATCCGCGCCATCGCCGAGTCGTTCCTGCACAACCTGGCGCCTTTCGATCGAGTGCGCTGCTCGCAGGCGCTCATCGAGCGTTTCTGCTGCTATGCCTGGCCTGGCAACATCACCGAGTTGCGCTCCGTGCTGCGCCGCCTTCTGCTGGAAAACCACAACGGCCTGCTCGACCTTCGCCACCTTGCCAAACTCATGTACCGCGATGAAACCTGCTTCGCGCTGCTGCAAGGCGGCCATCCCTCCAGCCCGTCGCACATCCCGGCTAGCTTTATCCCGCGCGATGTCTCGCAGGAGAGTAGGAGCGTCCAATGAACCTGACTGAAACTCCGCTCATGCAGCGCCTCAGCAATTTTCTGGATGCCACTGCCTACCGCGGCGGCATCATCGCCAGCAACATCGCCAACATTGACACTCCGGGCTATCATGCGCACGATCTCGATTTCCGCAGTCAACTGGCCTCGATCATGAGCGACGATCCGCAGCCCGCCGCGCCGCGCGTCACCGAGGTCGCCGGACTTACTGAACGTCCCGATGGCAACAACGTCAACATGGATCGCGAAGGCCTCGCGCTCGGTCAGGCGCAGTTGCAGTTTCAAACCGGTATCGCACTGATGAAAGCGGAGATTCACCGCCTCTCCCAGGCCATCCATGAAGGAGCTCAGCAATGAACCTGTTTGGCATGATGGGCGTCAGCGCCTCAGGCCTCCGAGCCGAGCGCACCCGTGCCGAGGTGGTGGCCGGAAACATGGCCAACGCCGAGAGCACCCGCACCGCCGAGGGCGGTCCCTATCAGCGCAAGGAGGTAGTCTTTCAAAGTCAGGCGCCCTCCAGCTTCCGCATGCAGCTGGCTTCTGCCACGGGGTCGGACTCTGCCGTCGGCGGAGTTGCCGTACGCTCCATCGTCTCTGATACGTCCGCGCCCATCATGCGTTACGAGCCCTCGCATCCGGACGCCGACGCCGACGGTTTCGTCGCTTACCCCAACATCAATCCCGTGCTCGAAATGACCGACCTGATGGGTGCGGCGCGCGCGTACCAGATGAATGCTTCCGCCGTGCAGGCCGCCAAGCAGATGATCCAGCAGTCCATCGAACTGTTGAAATAGGAGCAAGCAAAGTCATGGCCATCACGTCGCCATCCCTGGAGAGCATTGCCAACACTGTCAGCACCGCCTTGTCCCCGGCCTCCGAGCCTGCCGATGGTTTTGCCGGGTTTCTGGGCTCTGCCATCCAGCAGGTAAACAGCCTCCAGAACACAGCCGAGCAGAAGGTCACCAGTCTGCTCACCGGAAACGGGCAAGACATTCATGCCGCTACCCTCTCGGTTGAGCGCGCCTCACTCGCCTTCGATCTCATGCTCCAGGTGCGCAACAAGGTTGTCAGCGCCTACCAGGAGATTTCCCGGCTCCAGTTTTAAGGCCCTGTCATGAGTGAATCCAAGAGCTTCGGGCAGGTGGTCACCCAGTTGCGCGAATTCGCCTCCAGCCTCAGCACGCGCCAGCGCATGCTGCTCGGTGGCGGCGCGCTGCTGGTCGCGGTAGTGCTTTTCACCTTTGTCCATCTGCTGTCCAAACCACAGATGACCGCGCTTTATTCCAACATGGAGCCCGCCGATGCGCAGTCGCTCGGCCAGCATCTCACGGCAAAGAACATCCGCTACCAGCTCTCCCCTGACGGCAAATCCGTTCTCGTCCCCGCCGATCAGCTGGATGCCGCGCGCCTGGAAATCGCCTCGCAAGGTACGCCCCACAGCGGCCGCCTCGGCTTCGAACTCTTCGATAAAACCAACTGGGCCACCAGCGACTTCGATGACAAAGTGAACTACCAGCGCGCTCTCGAAGGCGAACTCGAGCGCACCATTCAAGCCATGCGCGGCGTGGAAGCCGCACGCGTCCACCTCGCCATTCCACCGGAGTCCATCTACTCTGGGCAGGAGCGTCAGGCCAAGGCCGGAGTCATTCTCAAACTCCGCGATCATCATCTCTCGGCCGCCATGCGCCTGGCCGTGCAGCGCCTAGTCGCAAGCGCCGTCGACAAGCTCGACCCGCAGGCGGTCACCGTGGTGGATGCCGAAGCCGGGGAGCCTTCCAGCGGTGCCAACGTGCAATCGGCCAGCGAGGAGCGCAGTGCCGAAGAGATACTCGCCGACCGCCTCGTACACACCCTTGAACCTGTTGTCGGCGGCGATCACATTCGCGCCACCGTGCATGCCGAGTTCGACTCCAGCACCGTGGAGGAGCAGCAGGAGAGCTACGATCCGGAGAAGACGGTCGCGCTCACCATGCAGCGCACCGAGGAAACCAACGGCGCCCCCCAGCCCGGAGGCGCTGCCGGAACGGTCTCCAATGTTCCCGGCGCGGGCGCTCCGGCCAAGAACGCTGCCTCTGAAAACCTGGCGCAATCCAAGTCTGAAAATGGAACCTACGCGGTCAACCGGATTGTGCGCCACTCCACTCTGCCTGCCGGACGCCTCAAGCGCCTCGCCGTCGCCGTCCTCGTCGATGACGCCTACAATCCCGGTAACCGCAACAACCCGCATCAGAAGCGCTCGCCAGAAGAGCTGAAGAGCATCGAAGATCTCGCCAAGGCCTCTGTCGGCTTTGACAGTACGCGCGGTGACATCCTCACCGTGCAGAACATCAGCTTCCAGGTGGTGCCCGTCGACGTACCACCGCCGCCCACGCGCATGGAGAAGTTTCGTACCCAGCTCAAAGATTGGAGCAGCTACGTTCGCATCGTCGCCTTGCTCCTGCTCTTCGCCGTCACTTACCTGTTTCTCCTGCGCCCGGTCAAGAAGCAGCTCATCCGCGCGCTGGACGCAAACCACCTCAAGGAGAGTGCGCGTCTCGCATCCGGCGAGGGAAACGCCGCAACTCTGCCCGAGGGAAACGATCTTGCCGACCGTATCCCCGGTGCCGACCAAGGCGAGCGCCCGCAAATGGTGCGCCTCCGTGATGAAATCTCTACCCGCGTCAAGCGTGAACCGGCCAGTGCTTCCCGCCTCGTGCAGAGCTGGATCAGGGATGGGGAGCGCGGATGAGCCCCTCGCTTTCATCTTCGCGCGCGGGCATTCGCAAGGCTGCCATTCTGCTCGTCCTCTTGGGTGAGGAGACTGCCAGCCTCATCTTCAAGAACCTGAATGAAACCGAGTTGCAGAGGGTGACCCAGGAAATCTCCGACATCGGCACCATTGATCCGGCCGTAGCCACCGCAGTCCTCAACGAGTACTACAATCTCGCCATCACCCAGGAATACATTGCGCAGGGCGGTACCGAGTACGCTCAGCGGTTGCTGGTCAAGACCCTCGGCGCAGAAGGTGCGCGCGCCATGCTCGTTGCGGTAAGCCGCGCCCAGGAACTCAGCGCCAGCAAGCTCGACTCCCTGCAGAAAGCCGATCCTCAGCAGCTCGCCAAATTTCTCCAGGGCGAGCATCCACAGACCATTGCTCTCATCATGGCCCATCTCGATCCCAGACAGGCCTCCGCGCTGCTGATGAAGCTCACGGAAGAAACCCGCGCCGCCGCCATCAAGCGCCTCGCCGAGTTGCGCCAGTTCTCGCCTGAAATGGCGCAGAAGGTCTCCGTCGTCCTGCACAAGCGGCTGCAGGCGCTCGGCGAGCAGAGCCGCCGCGCTTACGCTGGATTCAAAGGCGTTGCCGACCTGCTCAATCGCATGGATCCAGCCTCCGGCAAGGTCATCCTCGAACTCATCGAGCGCGACGACGCCAAGCTCGCCATGAGCATCCGCAACCTCATGTTCACCTTTGACGATCTTCTCGGAGTGTCCGAGCCCGCCATCCGCGAACTGCTCTCCCAACTCGACAAAAAGACGCTTGCCCAGGCGCTCAAGGGCGCTTCCACGCAATTACGCGATCATCTGTTCAAGTCCATGTCCTCACGCGCCGTTGAAATGTTGAAGGAAGACATGGAAGCCCTCGGTCCGGTTCGTTCCAAAGATGTTGTCAAGTCGCAGCAGGAGTGCGTCGCCGTAGCCCGCAAGCTCGAAGCCCAGGGCAAGATCCAGCTCAAGCAGGAGAATGAAGATGAACTCGTCATCTGAGCCATGGCAGCCCGCATCCTACCCACCGCTGGAGTATCGCGATGCCAGTGAGTTATTCGACGGCGAACCCGCGGAGCCGGCTCCCGAAGACAACCACCCACCTGCTCCCGCGGAGCCCGCACCCGCCCCCGAGGAACTCTTCGCGGCTCGTCTCGCAGCGCGTATCGAAGAGGAGCGCGGCGCCATCACCGTCCAGGCACGGCAGGATGCCGAGCGCGAAATCCAGTGCGCCCGTGCCGAGGTTGCCCGCGCCATCGAACAGTTTTCCCAGCAGCGCGACCAGTACTTTCAACAGGTCGAGACCGAACTCGTCAACCTCGCCTTGGCCATTGCCCGTCGCATCCTCCGTCGCGAATCGCAGATCGACCCGCATCTTCTCGCCGGACTGGTCAACTACGAGCTTGAGCAACTTGAAGCCGCCACCAGCGTCCGCCTCTTTGTCTCCCCAGAGGCGCTGAGCTACTGGAGTGCTGCCCTGCCCACCATGTCGCACCCTGTCGAACTCGCCGCCGACAAGGCGCTCGCGCCCGGTGAGCTCCGCATCGAAACCGCACTCGGCTCTACCACCGTCAGCTTCGAGCGCGAGCTGAAGGAAATCGAGCACGGCTTTTTTGACTTGCTCTCGCATCGTCCTGCCACCGCCGGGGCCGCACCGGTCTGCGTGCAATGATCCTCGACCACTACCACCGGGCGCTGCAGCAGATTCCGCGCCGCCGCTGGAGCGGGCGCATCTCCCGGGCCACCGCCGGACTGATCGAATCGGTGGGCCCTCACTGCGCCATCGGCGACTGCTGCACTCTACGGGACCACGCAGGCAACGAGGTCGAAGGCCAGGTCATCGGATTCGATGGCTCTACCGTGCTCTCCATGCCGCTCTACCCTGCCAGCGGCATCCGGTTTGGCGACACCATCTCTTCCTGGAACGCGCGTCCCAACCTGCGCGTCAGTAGTAACATGATCGGCCGAGTCCTCGACGCACAGGGCCGCGCCATCGATGGTGGCGCGCCGCTCACCGGAGGCGAGCTCATGCCCGTGGTTCGTCCCGCGCCCAATCCCTTCGAGCGCGAACCCATCCAGTCGCCCCTCGGCACCGGCGTCCGCGCCATCGATGCTTTTCTTACCTGCGGGCGCGGCCAGCGCATTGGCATCTTTGGTGGCAGTGGCGTCGGCAAGAGCACTCTCATGGGCATGATGGCACGCGGCACCTCCGCCGACCTCACGGTCGTTGCCCTGGTCGGCGAGCGCGGCCGCGAGGTGCGCGAGTTCCTCGAAGACGCTCTCGGCGAAGCCGGCCGCCGCCGCTCCATCGTCGTCGTCTCCACCTCCGACCAGTCGCCGCTGCTTCGTCTGCGCGCCGCCCAATCGGCGCATTCCATCGCCGAGTTTTTTGCCGCCCGCGGCAAGCATGTGCTGCTCGTGTTGGATTCCATCACCCGCTTCGCCATGGCGCAGCGTGAAATTGGACTCGCCGCCGGTGAACCGCCCACCGCTCGCGGCTACACCCCTTCGGTCTTCACCCTGTTGTCGCA
>Ga0181520_10003253_pt1 | contig 28770 bp, 23 predicted proteins | sample PEATcosm2014_Bin_29_FD_132451 | JGI IMG/M metagenome (GOLD analysis project Ga0181520, IMG submission 132451) | Peatland microbial communities from MTU Mesocosm Facility, Houghton, MI, USA - PEATcosm2014_Bin02_30_metaG | ecosystem: Environmental > Terrestrial > Soil > Wetlands > Peat | place...
AGCGCCAGCAAAAGATAGTAGCGCCATCAAAAGATAGTAGCGCCATCAAAAGATAGTAGCGCCATCAAAAGATAGTAGCGCCATCAAAAGATAGTAGCGCCGGCCTCCCGGCCGGCTGTCGTGTGGACCTCCCGGTCCACACTTGTTCCTTGTCGGCCAACCGCGCAAGAGCCACGCGGCCAGCCCCAATTGCAGCGTCTGGGAATCTTTGCCCCGAAGGTGATAGAACGGAGGGGGATTGAATTAACCGGGCTGGTGGTGCGGCAATGGCGCGAAGACGGCGCATTTTTCTAACGGCAATTACGTTGCTGCTGGCGGGCGGGTTCTCTGCCCGCGCGCAGACGGCGGATCAGGCCTGGCTACACTACAAGCCATTGAACAAGCCGCCCAGTGTTCCCACGCGCGTCGTTTGCCTGGGCAAAAGCCCGCTTGAACAAAACGCCGCGGCGGAGCTTGTGCGCGGCCTTCAGGGACTCTACGGCGCGGGTGAGATAGCGTCCAAGCCTCATGCACGCTCCATCATTCTGGGCACCTATGAGGAGTTCCACAAGCGCTTCCCGCAATGGGCTCCATACGGGCAAAATCCCCATCGTGTTCTGTGGATGCATGATGAGTTTCATAGTTTCGTACCCATCTATGACAGACGCCCTTTTCAGGTGGTGGCAAGGTTCATGCCCGCCAATGAAGGGTTTGCGGTCTATCAAAATTCCAAGTTAAGTTCTGGGTCAATCTTCATTGAGGCCTCCAAGGGTGTGGGAGTGCTGAACGGCGCCTTTGCCGTGCTGCGAATTCTCTCGTCGGGCGCGGAGTTGCCGCAGGCCGGAATCAGCGCGCAGCCCGCCATGCCCATCCGCTGGGTCGACGATTGGGACAATCCCGACGGCTCCATCGAGCGCGGTTACGCCGGCCGCAGCATCTTCTTTGAAGGCGGCAATGTGCGCGCGGACCTGGCCCCGGTGGCCCAGTACGCGCGCCTGCTGGCTTCAGTCGGCATCAACGCCGTCAACGTGAACAACGTCAACGCCGCGCCGCAACTGCTCGACGCAAACCACCTCCAGCAACTGGCCCGCATCGCCGATACCATGCGTCCCTGGGGCGTGCGACTGGCTCTCAGCGTGGACATTGCCAGCCCGCAAAAAATCGGCAGCCTCAAAACCTATGACCCGCTCGACCCCGCCGTGCGCGCCTGGTGGGACGCCAAGGCGGATGAGATCTACGCGCTTATTCCCGACTTCGCCGGCTTCACCGTCAAGGCCGACAGCGAAGGCCAGCCCGGCCCGGCTAGCTACGGACGCACCCCGGCCGACGCCGCCAATACCCTCGCCGCGGCGCTTGAAGCTCACGGCGGCATCGTGCTTTACCGCGCCTTTGTCTACAACCACCACCTGGACTGGCGCGACCCCAAGGCCGACCGCGCCCGCGCCGCTTACGATATCTTTGCCCCGCTCGATGGAAAGTTTGCCGCCAACGTCGTCGTGCAGACCAAAGAAGGCCCCATCGATTTCCAGGCTCGCGAGCCGGTCTCGTCGCTCTTCGGCGCGCTGCAATTGACCAGCCAGGCCATGGAGGTCGAGATCACGCAGGAGTACACCGGCCAGCAGCGTCACCTGGTCTATCTTGCCCCCATGTGGAAGCAGGTTCTCGACTTCGGCTTCCGCGCCGCGGGCCAGGCCGCGCCTGTTAAGGAGATCGTCGCAGGCAAAACTTATCATCGCCCACTCGGCGGGCTCGTCGGAGTCGCCGGAGTGGGCCGCGACGGCTGGCTAGCCTCGCCGCTGGCTCTGGCCAACCTCTACGCCTTTGGACGTCTGGCCTGGAATCCCGATCTCTCGCCGGAAGAGATCGCCGAAGAGTGGACGCGGCAGACCATTGGCAACGACCCGGAAGTCGTCTCGACGGTCGTAAAGATGCTGATGCAATCCTGGCCGGCCTATGAGAGTTACACCGGCCCGCTAGGCCTGCAAACCCTCACCGACATCACCGGCAGCCACTACGGGCCGAATATCGAGTCCAGTGAAAACAACGGCTGGGGTCAGTGGCACCGCGCCGACAAAGACGGCGTCGGCATGGACCGCGGCGTTGCCACTGGCACCGGCTTTGTGGGCCAGTATCCGCCCGGCATTGCGCAACTCTATGAGAACCCCGTCACTACCCCCGACGAGTTTCTGCTCTTCTTCCATCATGTGCCGTATGCCTACCGGCTGCACAGCGGCAAGACAGTGATTCAGTCCATCTATGACAGCCACTATGAAGGCGCGGCACAGGCCGCTCAGTTTGTTCGTGACTGGGCCACGCTCGAAGGCAGAATCGACCAGCCACTCTACCAGCAAGTCCGCGACCGCCTCGTCTATCAGGCCGGCCACGCCATCCTCTGGCGCGACGCCGTCGTGCTGTACTTCCTCAAGCTCAGCGGAATCCCCGACGAACAGGGCCGCGCCGGGCACTACCCCGGACGCCTCGAGGCTGAAGACGCCCGCCTCGCCGGTTACAAGGTCATCGATATAACTCCATGGGAGGACGCCTCGGGCGGCAAAGCCGTCAGTTGCGCGGAAGAACGCGGCTGTTCCGCCGAATGGACCTGGCCCAATCAGCCCGGCCGCTATATCATCGCCGTTCAATACTTCGACCTCGCTGGAGGAACGGCGCGATTCACGCTGAAGATCAACGGTCAGCCCGCTGCCACATGGGCCGCCGACGCATCTCTGCCTTCAGCCCGTCCCAACGGCGACAACTCCACGCGCTACACGGTCCACGGCGTAGAGCTGAAGCAAGGAGACGTGCTGCGCGTTGAAGCAATTCCCGACGGTTCCGATCCCGCCGCACTGGACTACATTGAAGTCACACCTACCGCACCTTGAGGTAAGCGGTGTCTAATTCCTGCGAAAGCAAGTCTCCTCTTGTAAACCCGGAGGCTTTACGTTTGCTGGCCCCTCAAAGCGGCCTGTGCGGAAACGCACTCTGCCGGCAACCTCCTCGTCGCCCGCGCCGTAGGCGCAGTGGTTATTAGCCCCGCGTTTCAACGCGGGGTTGGCTATACCTGCAATTCCCCCGGAGTCCCGTCGGGACGGTGCTCATGATCTTCGTTCTCCTGACATTCTTGCCGGACGAAGCGAAATCGCAATCCGAGAGCGACTTCCGTAAATGTCAAACTTCGACTGTCGCCCTGGCAGAGACGGGGGGAGGGGCTTCTAAAATGAAACCAACCGGGAGGCGGCGTGGCGGAGCTTCGAAAACCCAGGCACAGAGGTATCAAGTGGGTTGCCGTTGGCCTGCTGGCGGCACTGATCGCCGCGGCTGGCATCGTCGAATTCGCCCTGCGCCGCGCCGAGCCATTTCTGCGCGCCCGCATCGTCCAGAGCTTGCAAGACCGCTTCCATGCCCGCGTCGATCTGGACAGCTTTCACATCTCGCTCGTCAATGGGCTCTGGGCCGAAGGCAAGGGTCTGCGCATCTGGCCGCCCTCTCAAGTCGAGGGCGTAACCGTCCCGGCCGGTCAGGGTGAACCGCTGATTCGCCTGGATGAATTTCGCTTTCATGCGCCACTGCATTACGCTCCCGGCCAGCCAATCCATATTTCCATTGTCGAGTTGAAAGGCCTCGCCATTCATCTCCCTCCCCGTTCGCACTTCCAGCATCCGTCGCCGCCGCCGGATGCCTCCGGCGCACCGGCCATGTCGAAAAACCCCATCGCCGCGCTGGTCAGTTTTCAGGTGGAGACCATCGAGGTCACCGGCGCGGATCTGGTCATGGAGACCAATAAGCCCGGCAAGCTGCCCAGGGAGTTCCCAATTGCGCGCCTCAAGCTGACCAGCCTTGCCGCCAACCAGGCAATGGCCTTTGACGCCGAGCTGACCAACCCGCGCCCCAGGGGAACCATCTATGCCACCGGCAGCTTCGGTCCCTGGCAGACCGCCGACCCCGGCGAGTCCCCGCTTACCGGCGGCTTCCATCTGGATCATGCCGATCTGGCCAGCTTCAGGGGCATTGCCGGAATTCTCGATTCCACCGGACATTTTCAAGGCACTCTGCGCAATCTCACCGTCGACGGCCAGACCGTGACGCCGGATTTCCGCCTCACGCACTTCGGCAATCCCGTGCCTCTCGCCACGCGCTATTACGCGCACGTCGACGGGACCAATGGCGATACCAGGCTCGATCAAGTGGAGGCCACGCTGGGCCGCTCGCACTTCAATGTGCAGGGGCAAATTGTGCGCCAGCCAGAGGCGGTGGTTGGCGGCGCGCAGCAGTATGGCGGCCACGATATTTCGCTCGCCGTCAACGTCGACAAAGGGCGCATCGAGGACTTTCTGCGCCTGGCCAGCCGCACCGGCAACGTGCTCCTTACTGGCGATCTGGCCATGAAGACCGCGCTGCACATTCCGCCGGGCCCCGCGCCAGTGCATCTGCGGCTGAAACTGGATGGCGAGTTTCAATTGCGGAATGCGCTCTTCACCAGCGCCAAGATGCAGAAGCGCATTGCCGAGTTGAGTCTGCGCGGCCAAGGCCAGCCCGATGCGCTCAAAACCACCGATCCGGTAACGATTTTTTCCGGGATGCAGAGCGATTTTCAGTTGGCCGGCGGTGTCATCACGCTGCCCGCGCTGGATTTCACCGTGCCGGGGGCGGCAATCCAGCTCAAGGGCGCCTATGGCCTGGATGGCGGCACGCTCGATTTTTCCGGCGCGGCCAGGATGCAGGCACCAATCTCGAAGATGGTCGGCGGCTGGAAGGGATTGCTGCTCGCCCCCGCCGATCGCCTGCTCAAGAAGGATGGAGCGGCCACAGAAGTCCCCATCGAGATTCACGGCACGCGCGAGCAGCCCGAGTTTACCCTCGATCTGGACGGCATGAAGATCTCCGGGAAGCGATAGGCCGTGCCGCGCGAAGCGATAGGCCGTGCCGCGCGAACCGCCAGCTTCGCGTCAAAAGCAAGGCACAAATCCGCGCCGTAATCCCGCCCTTACCGCGCTCGCGTATAATTCTCCGTTGCTTCAAAATGAGGCGACGGAGGCTTTGAATGGATCCTGTTTTCCTGATTCCAGTGGGAGCATTGGCTCTCATCGTTCTCATCGTTTTACTGAGCAGCTTCTTTACCGTCAACACGGCTGAAGTGGCCGTCATCACCCGCTTCGGAAAATTCCTGCGCGTCGCCGACCCCGGCCTCAACTGGAAGCGCCCCTTCTTCGACTCCGTCGCCGGCCTCGTCAGCCTGCGCGTCAACCAAATCTCCCTCACCATGGAGACCAAGACCAAGGACAACGTCTTTGTCACCATTCCCATCTCGGTGCAGAATCGCGTGCGCCCTGAAAAGGTCTACGACGCCTACTACAAGCTCTCCGACCCGACGGCGCAGATCAAATCCTATGTCGAGCAGGTGATCCTGGGCCACGTCCCCGGCATGACGCTCGATGAGGTCTTTGCCTCGCAGTCGTCCATCGCCGCCGCCGTCAAGCAGGAACTCGATGCCGATATGGCCACCTTCGGCTTCGAGATCGTCAATGTCCTCGTCACCGACATCGTTCCCGACCAGAAGGTCAAGTCGGCCATGAACGACATCAACGCCGCCCAGCGTGAGCAGGTTGCCGCCAACGCCCGCGGCGAGGCCGAAAAGATTCTCGTCGTCAAAAAAGCCGAGGCCGAGGCCGAGAGCAAGGCGCTGCAAGGCCAGGGCATCGCCAATCAGCGCAAGGCCATCATCGAGGGTCTGCAAGTCTCCATCGAGCAATTCCAAAAGGTGGTCGATGGCGCTTCGTCACGGGACGTGATGCAATTGGTCATGGTCACGCAATACTTTGACACGCTCAAGTCCATCGGCGAGAGCGACAAGACCAACACTCTCTTCCTCTCTCATTCGCCAGGCTCCGTCAAGGATGTCTCCGAGCAAATCATGGACTCCATGCTGGTTGCCCAGCGCTCCAACGGCTGAATAAGGGTCTAGATTGTTCTCCTTTTCGCCGGCTTTCCCTGGAAAAGCCGGCGAAGGAGGTTGCTAAAGAGGAACGGAGAATGAAATGGCTGTGCAACAAGAGCGGCTAAGGATTTGAAGATCAAAGATTTTCTCCGGGTAATTCGTCTACTCGATGACTACCTAAAGCGAAGAGACGAGATTGCAAGAACCGTACTACCAAAAATGGCGGCAGAAGCTCGATGCTGCGACAACCTTTCGGCAGGATCCTTATTGACGGGGTTGCTTGTTTTGGCCAAATGCATTGCAGCGATGGAAAACTGGCTACCCTGCCTGACGGAAGTCTCCCTATTCTCGGTAATATGCATTGTTTCTGCAATGGCGGCGCGCCGTAGATATCGAGCGTTTTTGAGCCGCCAACTTTCCTACTTTTCGCTTGAATAGAGCGGGTGGATGGTTGAGGGCACGAAAATATGTCGGGCACCCCATCCTTCGCTTTTTTCTGGCGAAGCGCGGGCGGCCACGACCCTCAACAGTCCGCTTTTCGTTCTTTCCAATTCCTGCCTCTAAAGTTCCCCAGGTTTAAAAACCCAGAGATGAGGCGCCCAACATAGGTGCGCGGATTAGAAGTCGGGGGCAAAATGACCGCGAACGATCAGGCTCCGTTGCACCACGAAATCATCTTCTATGCCACGTCGGATAGCAACGTCCGCGTAGAAGTGCTCTTTGAGAGCAAGAGCTTTTCGCTGACGCAAAAAAGATAGCGGGGCTGTTTGGCGTAAATCTGCGAACCATCAATGAGCACCTCAAGAAGATCTATGCGCCATAGACCTTGCCGGGAATATTCTCCGCGGCGGGGTTCTTGGACCAATCAAGAGTTAATGTTGCCATCATTGCTTCTTTTCTTTCATCCAAACCTCATTCCCGGTTTTGCTTCACTTATCCCGCAAAGAAAACCCTTCTGCCCCAAGCTATTATTCTTTCAACGCGCGCCAGGAGTCTCGCGATACAATCTCCCTATGATAAGTTTTTTCGTACGTCTGAAATTCACTCCGGAAGATCGTGCCGAGGTCGTTGAGTCTCTCCGCCTCTTGGCCGCGGCTTCACGCCAGGAACCCGGTTGCGTCTCCTACATTCCCCACCATCTCGAAGAAGATCCTGACACCGTCATCATCTACGAGCAGTACCGCGACGCCAAGGCCCAGGCCGACCACCGCGCCTCAGAGCACTTCAAGCTTCACGCCGTCGGCGGCCTTTACCAGAAGATGCTCCAGCGCAGCGTTGAGAATCTGATTGCTCTCGTCTGAAAATCCATCGCAAAGCTTAACCTGTTTTGCTTCCGTCTGAGCCTCAATCCGCTCCAGCCCCCGCGCCACGCAGGCCTTGCCTTGGTTCGCGACCGTTGAAATCATCGCAACTTCTCCGGCCTTCCTCCCACTAGGCGAGCCAAGGGCAATCTGCGTCCAGCCCGAACCTCGCTTATGTTTCCGAATGCCTTGCATTGGTGCTAAAATTGCGCGGCGCGACTCAACATTCGTGTGTCTTGATCTGCCAAATAAATCTGGATGCGCCAAAATGCAAGAATATCTCTGCATTCATGAGCCGTGTCTATGGTTATAGATATCCGCAGGCATTGAGCCGCGGCCTGTACTTCTTATCTGAACCTTGAATGTGCGTCACCAGCCAGTTGCGCAGAAAACTCATCAACTCCAGGTCCAGCATCGCCACCGGCGCTTTCATCGCGCGTTCTTGCAGGTTTATCAAGCGGCTCACAAAGCTCGCGTGTTCCATCTTGTGATTTGGCGCAGCCAGATAGTCGCACTTGGCAAGCAGTTCTTCTTCCTTGGCAAAATGAAACTTGGTGTACTCCACCAGATGATCCAGAACCGACGCAAGGATTTCTTTCTTATGCCCCGCCGCAATTCCATCATGCAATTCATTGATGATGCCAATCAGCACCTTGTGATCGTCGTCGAGCGCGCCTACGCCAACGCTCATCTCTGGCGTCCAGGTCATAAAGGCCGACGGAGTTTCAATCTTTCCCAAAATGCCCGTCCTGTCTAGCGCCGTGTACGCTCACGCCGCTTCCCGCTAATAGATGCCCCTGGCGTTCAAATGTTCCGTGTACTTCTTGTCGCAGACCTGAACGTGTTCGTGCAGCCATTGCTTCAGAAACTCCAAAGTATTCAAGGAGAGAGCATCGAACATCCCCTTGTTATAGCGCGCCTTCACATCCTGAATCAGCCTGGTCAGCGCGCGGTGCTCCTGAATATGCTCGCTCGCGTCAGGATATTCACTCTGAGCAAAGAACTCTTCCTCGTGCGCAAAGTGGTTCCCAACATACTCCACCAGCCCATCCAGAACCCTTTCCAGCCGCTCGGTTCCATGGCCGGCGACTATGCCGTCATGTAGATCGTTCAGCAGCGCTAAAAGTCCCTTATGGTCGGCGTCCAGCACCTCCACGCCGACGCTCATCTTATCGTTCCACTCAACCAGCGCTGTTCGCACGGCCCCCACTCCTTCACGCTCTTTGCGCCCTCAGGCGCTTGTTCAAAGACCCCCATTGCACTCGCTTTTATGCGAAATCCCGCGGACCCAGATCTATTGAGGAATATCGGCGTGCTGCGGGGAAAGATGAAAGAAAATCGGCGCAACAATGCCCAATGCACGGCATCCGGCCAGTCTTTCGTAAATCAAATCAAGGCTTGATTTGTATTATTTTATTACTTCGGGAAAACTGCGAGCCTGTCGTAATAGCCCGAAACCCATTATCGGATTCCCTTGGCGTCGAGTGAGGCGACATACAAATTGTCAGTTGACTGAATATGCCTCTTAACCCAATCTCGAAAAGTGCCGGATTGCCGAAAGTCGAGGATTCAGCATAGCCTTGTTCCTCAATCCCTGATTCCAGCCTCTTCAAACTCCTCGTTGAGCCACTTGCTGAATGCGGCAAACTCCTCATCGCGGCCCAGGAACTCGCGCACCATCTGCCGGCCCGGCTTTGATCCGCCCTGCTCAAGCACCAGCTTGCGATAGCGCCCGCCCGCCTCGCAGCCCAGCAGATCATCAGGGTCGAATTGCGCAAAAAAGTCCAGCGCAATCACCTTGTCAAAAGCGTAGGTATAGTAATTCGATGAGTAGCCGGTAAGATGCCCAAAGCTTGCATACATTCGGTTGCCCGCGATCCATGTCCACGGCTGCAAGCTTTCATAGAGACGTTTTGTAAGCCCGTCTAGGTCGATGCTTTCTGGTTGCCGATCGTGCAGATCGAGTGAGAGCGTGGTGTAGTAAAGCTGTGATCGCACCCAGTCGGCGCGGCCAAAGGCCCCAGCCAGTTTCATTTTCTTGATCGTCGCGGAGGGCAGCGTCTCGCCTGTCAGATAATGCTTGGCAAAGGCCTGCAGCAGCTTCTCATCGCGGAAAAACTCTTCCAGCATCTGCGAAGGCACTTCGATAAAATCGCCCTCGGTGGCAAAGCCGGAGAGCCCTGCCCACTCAGTTTGACCGCCCAGAATCGCATGCATCAAGTGGCCGAACTCGTGAAAGTAAGTCACCACGTCGGAGTATTGCAGCAGGCCCGGATCGTCGCCACTGCTGTTGGGAAAGTTGCAAATCAATGCGGCCTCGGGCAGCGCGCGGCCGCTCACGCCAGTCACAATCGGCGCGGCGGAGAACCATTTGTCCTTGCCTTCGCGCGGATGCATGTCCAGATAAAAACGGCCCACATGCCGCCCGCCGTCAAAGACCTCGAAGACAGAAACATCCCTGTGCCATGCCGCCGCCGTCGATGGGAGGAACTCGATCTTGAAGAGCCGCGCGGCCGTTTCCAGCACGCCCGCCTCCACCTGCGCATACGGAAAGTAAGGGCGCACCGATTGCGAATCGAAGTCGAAGGCCGAGCGGCGAAACTGCTCATACCACCAGGCGCGACTCACAATATCGATTGCCGCAAGCTCCGGTTGCCGTTCGCGCGCAAAGCTCAGAACCAGATCGTGCTCGCGTTGCGCGCCTTCAAGGCTGGCTTCATTCAGCTTGGCGATGAAAGTGCGCGCGTTGGCCGCCGAACCCATCATCTGATCGGCCGTCGCCAGATCGGCCCAACTGCGAAAACCCAAAATTGTAGCAATCTGCTGACGCACCGCCAACAAATCCAGAAGTACCTTTTGATTGGCCGGGTACGCCCGCGTGTTGTAGGCCAGAAACATCCGCTCGCGCAGCCCCGCATTCGCGGCAAAGGTCATCACTGGCTGCATCTCCGGCGGATCGGTGGTCAGCGTGATGCGCCCTTCCTCATCGGCCTCATGGCGCGCGATAAAGTCTGCCGGCAGCCCCTCCAATTCCTCCGCCGTCGCCGTTATCGTCTTGCCGCCCTCTTGTATGTTGCGGCTGAATTCCAGCGATAGGTGAGTAGCCTTTTCTTGCAGCGATTGCAAAAGCTCGCGCGTCGCCTGGTCTTTGTCCACGCCGGCCAGGCGGTAGCTGAGCAGCGTGCGCTCAACATAATGCTTTGTCGCTGGACTCGCGCCGTCCAGCGCAATCGCCGCCAATGCCTCATAGACCGCGCGGTTCAGGCTGAGCGCACTGCCGGCCTGCGCCACGCGCTGCGCTTCAAGCTGTGCCTGATCGCGGACGGTCTTGATCGCGGCCACGGAATTCAGTACTCCGCTTTGCGCACCGGCAAGATTAAGCTGCTCGATCGCCGCATCGTAGAAGCGCAGCGAATTCTCCGGCGTGCGCTCGCCTTCGACGGCAAGCAATGCGGCCAGCGCTGCCTCATGCGCTGCCAGACGGGCCGAAACCCAGGCGGAAAGCGCTTCGGCCGTAGCTGCTCCGCCCGCCTCCCAGACATGAAGATCTTCGCTTGCGGCAACGGCGGCAGGGTTCTCGACTGGCATGATCGGCAATCTCCTCCAAGCTAATAGAGTGCCACACCAGACTGGCTTTGCGCCTGTTTCTTCTTCATATTGTTATGCTATCCAAGAGGAACTCCGTGTCCACTTCTGAGATTGTTCCGTATCCAGACTCGAATCCAGCGCAGCAATCGCAGCAACCGTCTCCGCCGCCAGCGCTAGCCCCCGCTTGGCACACCATTATTTTGGTCGCGGCCATCGTCGCGCTTTCCGTTCATAGCTCCTCAAAACTTTCCTCCGCGCATGGTCCCATCAACCGCCTCGCAACCTACGGCTTCTCCGCACTCATGGAAGCCCTGATGCTCGCCTGGGTCGCCTTCGGTTTGTGGTTGAAAAAAATCCCCTTCCGTTCTCTGCTCGGTTCCTTCTCCTTCAACATTCCATCAATCGCCTTGGATCTCTGCATCGCGGCGGCCTTCTGGATCGGCGCGCTGATGGTTCTGGGCGCACTGAGCCTTGCTTGGTCTCTCGTCGAAATTGCCCTCACTCATACGCCCGCGCCCGCTCGCATTGCCTCACAAGAAATTCAGGCCCGACATTCTGCAATGCCTGGAGAAACAAAACCGGCCAAAGAAATCGCATCACCAAAACCCGTCGAGCAACTCAGTCCGGCCGCATCCGCGCTCGCCAACAATCCCGAGCGGATTGAAGAACTGCGAACCCTGGCGCAGTTGGCGCCCGCCAACGGAAGAGAAATTGCCGCATGGACATTGCTCTGTCTGATGGTCGGCTTCATTGAGGAGTTCATCTTTCGCGGCTACCTGCAACGCCAGTTCATCGGCTGGGCGCGCGGCAGCGTTGCGGCCGGCGTATGCGGATCCGCGGTGATCTTCGGCGCGGCTCATGCCTATCAAGGCGCGCGCGGCATGGTCTTGATCGCCGTCTTCGGCGCGCTCTTCGGTTTGCTTGCGCATCATCGCGGCAGCTTGCGCGCTGGAATCATTGCGCATGGCTGGCATGATTGGATCACTGGCCTTGCACTGGCGATGTTGAAGGCCTATCGCATCCTCTGAAGCCATGCAATTGGGCTTCAATTCGGCGCCGCAAAATAATTGTTGACTCTTTTTCCACCACCACTGCGTTTTTTTCTTGACACTTGCGTTGCATGAATCTATACATTCTTCAACTGCAATATCTTTTTGCAGGAATGCAACAAACTTTTCAAAAGGGAGAATAGGCAAATGGCAACCAAAAAGGCAGCCAAGAAGGCACCCGCGAAGAAGGCGGCAAAGAAGGCCGCAAAGAAGAAGTAGCGGCGTCTCCAACCAAAAGGCAACACCGCAGGGGAGCGATTCAATCGTTCCCCTGAAGTGTTTTTAGCGATAGGATTACACTGATGCTCGCAGGGAATCGAGGAAGAAAGTCATGACACGCCGCCGCTGGATTGCCGAACATTGGGATGAAGCCACCGCGACGCTGACCGGCGCGCAGGCCGAACACATGACCCGCGTCTTGCGCGCGCAGCCGGGGATGGAAGCCGATGTTGTTGCCGGCGGACACGTCTTTCATGCGCAGGTGGCCGCCGTTTCCGTCGATGAGGTGCGCTTCAATCTGATCGCCGAGTTAGAGGCCGACCCCGCGCTCCCCGTCACCCTGATACTTGCCGTCTTCAAATTCGATCACATGGAGTGGGCCATTGAAAAAGCCACGGAGCTGGGCGTTGCCGCCATCGCTCCGGTGATTGCGCGCCGCACAGAGAAGCACCTGGCCGCGGCAGCACAGAAGCGCGCTGAGCGCTGGCGGCGCATCATGCATGAAGCGGCCCAGCAATCGCGGCGCTCTGACGTGCCGGTCCTCTTCGATCCAACGCCGCTGACCGCGCGCGTGCGCGGGTTGGCGCAAGAGGCAAGCGCCGCATCCGGCTTGACGCAAATCGTTCTCGCCGAGCAGGAGCGCACAACCACCCTGCGCAATGCCCTTGATGAAGCCGTCGGCGCGGCCGGATCAGAGATGCCCACTATCGAAATCGCCGTAGGTCCAGAAGGCGGATGGGCGCCTGACGAAGAGGCGCTCTTCGACGCCAACGGATGGCGCGCCGCATCGCTCGGTCCGCGCATTCTCCGCGCTGAAACCGCGGCCATCGCCGCGCTGGCGGTCGTGGCCTCGTACCTCGAATAGTTCCAAGGTTGTTTCAATCTCTGTGATGCGAAGGCTGAAAGGTTTGATCGAGCGTGTAATAGTAAGGCATGTCGAAAGTTCGAACGGCAAGGGCCTATGCAGCCTTGGCGGTGGGCGTCATCTCTATAGCATGGTCGGCGATTTTTGTACGCTGGACGCAGATACCGGGAGTTGCCTCTGCTTTCTACCGCGTCTTTTTTGCTTCCATGGCGCTCTGGCTGTTCCTGCTGTTCTCCCGAACAAGGCTTCCTCGCGTTAGCGTGTCGACATTTGGTTTCGCCTTCCTAGGCGGAGCGTTCTTTGCCGGCGACGTTGGACTGTACAACATCGCTGTCTTGCACACTACTGCCGGCGGCGCAACGTTTCTATCCAATTGCGCGCCGTTGTTTGTAGGGCTGTTGGCCTGGGCCATCACACGGCGATTGCCGTCATGGCGCTTCTGGATTCCACTGGCAATTGCTTTGTCGGGCGCCTTCACAATTGTTGCGGCGGACGAGCGTATCGTAAGTTCAAGGCCACTCGCCGATCTTGCCGCCATACTGGCTTCCATCTTCTTTGCATTTTATTTGCTGACCACCGAGCGGTTGCGGGAGAGTTGCAATACAGTCACTCTTCTTGCTCTTTCGACAACGGCAAGCGCCGCGGTACTCCTGGTTTTTGCGGCGTTGACCCGCGTCTCGCTGGCCGTGCCCAGCCTTTCGTCCCTAGTCGCTCTGATTGGTCTTGCGATGGTGTGCCAACTGATGGGATATTTTTGCCTTACGTTTGCGCTAGAGCATCTTCCCGCGACTGTGACGTCCCTGATCCTGCTCACCATTGCGCCACTCACTGCCTTTTTCGCGTATCTGATCTTCGCCGAGCGCATGACTATCCCTCAGCTCATTGGCGGAGGTTTGGTTCTCCTTGGGGTGTGGATCGTTACCGGCGCATATAATGGCCATTCTCCTTCATCCAGCGCGGAGTGAAAAGGAACTGGCGATGCAGTCGCGGTGTTTCCACTGGGACCGACGATGAAAGGATTTGCAACCGAACCATTTGTCCGCGTTCTAGGTGCAGCCGGACAGTTCGGTGCGGTAAACCGGCGAAAAAAGAATCAATACGCCCGCAATCCAAGTTTTTAGAAAGAAGCAAGCGTGGACCGGGAGGTCCACATTACAGCCGGACGGAAGCACGGCGCTACGTTTTCATCCCCTCGCGGATCGGCGCAGCCGGTGGACGACTGTTACCCGCATCTTGCGTCTTCTCGCAAGAATTACAGGCCTGCGTCTTCCCTGAGCATGGCCAGAAGATACTCTCCGTAGCCGCTCTTTCGCAACGGTTCGGCCAGCCTCGCCGTCTCTTCCGCGGTGATGAATTTCATCCGGAATGCAATCTCTTCCAGGCAGGCGATCTTCATTCCCTGCCGGCGTTCAATCGTCTGAATAAAGGACGCCGCCTCAAGCAGCGAATCGTGCGTACCTGTATCCAGCCATGCGGTGCCGCGTCCTAAAAGCTTTACGTCAAGCGCGCCGCGCTCAAGATAATGCCGGTTCACATCGGTGATTTCCAGCTCTCCGCGCGCCGAAGGCCGGATGGACTTGGCCACCTCGACAACATCCTTGTTATAAAAATAAAGTCCTGTGACGGCGAACTGTGATTTCGGCTTCAGCGGCTTCTCTTCGATGCTGATCGCTTTCCCATCCCTGTCGAATTCCACCACGCCATAGCGCTCTGGATCGCGCACCCGGTAAGCAAAGACCGTAGCCCCGGCAGTGCTTGCCGAAGCCGCATTGAGTTGCTCCGAGAGTCCGTAGCCGAAGAAGATATTGTCTCCCAGAACCAGCGCGCTGCTATCGCCCGCGAGAAAATCCTCGCCAAGAAGAGACGCCTGCGCCAATCCTTCCGGCCTGGGTTGCACGGCATATTCGATATTCAATCCCCAGCGGCGTCCGTCCTTCAAGAGCGCGGTGAAGCGGGGCGTATCTTCCGGCGTTGAGATCACCAGCACATCGCGAATCCCCGCCAGCATAAGAATACTCAGCGGGTAATAGATCATTGGCTTGTCGTAGACTGGCAGCAGTTGCTTGGATGTAGTTTCGGTGAGCGGATAGAGGCGCGTTCCCGAGCCACCCGCCAGAATGATGCCCTTCCTGCTCATCTAACGCCCTCCGTAATTCACTTGCAGCCACGCCTGATAAGCGCCTGAGCGGACGTCGTTGACCCAATCCATATTGCCCAGATACCACGCAACGGTCTGCCGGATTCCTTGCTCGAAGAGAGTTTGCGGCCGCCAGCCAAGCTCATTCTGTATCTTGGTGGCGTCGATCGCGTAACGCCGGTCATGGCCTGGACGGTCCTTGACATAAGTTATAAGCCGCCGACGCGGACCGATCCCGGAATCCGGGCGAAGCTCATCCAGAACATCGCAAATCGTCGTCACCACGTCGATGTTCGCCCGCTCGTTTCTTCCACCGATGTTATACGTCTCGCCTGGTTTTCCCTTCTCAAGCGCGCACCGGATTCCCGCGCAATGATCCGCAACAAAAAGCCAGTCGCGAACATTCATCCCGTCGCCATAAACCGGCAGAGGCTTGCCCTCCAGCGCATTGAGCAGCACCAGCGGAATAAGTTTTTCGGGAAACTGAAATGGGCCGTAATTGTTCGAGCAGTTCGTCGTCACAACCGGCAATCCGTAGGTGTGATAGTAGGCGCGCACCAAGTGATCTGAACCAGCCTTCGAAGCCGCATATGGGCTGTTCGGCGCATACGGAGTGCGCTCGGTAAAGGCTGCGTCGCTGGCTCCCAAAGTGCCGTATACTTCATCGGTGGAAACATGCAGAAAGCGGAAGCGCGCCCGCCCGTCTTCATTCAATTCCGACCAATACTGCCGCGACTTCTCCAGAAGATTCAGCGTACCCTGAACATTGGTGCGAACAAACTCCCCAGGCTCCTTGATCGACCGGTCCACATGGCTTTCGGCGGCAAAATGAATAACCGCGCGCGGCCGATGGCTTGTCAGCAGTTCGCCAACGAGTTCCGCATCGCAGATGTCTCCCTGAACAAAGACATGCCGCGACTCCCCGTTGAGGCTCTTCAGATTATTCAAGTTGCCCGCGTAAGTGAGCTTATCCAGGGTTACAATTGTCCCGGATGCAAGGTGAAACCAGTCCAGAACAAAGTTCGACCCAATAAATCCCGCTCCGCCGGTGACGAGTATTGTGTCTGTCAGTTCCAATTTTTCCTCTTCGAGCGCGCCGCGCAAGCATGAGTGTTTTCAAGCTGGAAATAACTTCTGAGCCAATTAACCATAATTGTAGCATTCTAAAGTTGCAGCGTCGTTCAGGAGCTTGCCTGCGGCAATCCTGGTCTCGATCAATGCAAATGCGCCTCTTCTATCGCAGCAAAACGCCCGAGGAGCGATAACTCAAGCCGCCAACGGTAGTGTTCACGACAGGCAACTCCGCTGTCTCGGTCAGAATCTCAATTGCGCCGTTCTGCAGAAGCACGGTGTCTTCCACCTTGCCGCCCCGGCACGAAGGGTTCCACGCAAAGGCCTGCCGATCCAAAACAATCTCCGTTCCATGCGGCGATGCAAGCCACTCTCTTTCGCCATAGCCGGTGGCTCCGCCCTGATGGTGCAGATTTTCCGCTCCGGCAAATCCGGCGGCGGCATAAGCGTCTCTCGCCACTGCATACAATTGCTGTGCGGTGGCTCCGGCGCGCGTGGCGTGAAGCAATGCTGCATTGACCTTCGCTGCGGCATCAAATCCATCGGCAAGCTTCTGCGGCAGTGGCCCAAAATGGACAAAGCGCGTCATTGAAATTACCAGGCCCCACTTGCGCGTACAGAGATTCACCATGCCAAAATGCTCCAGCCGCCCATTCCGCGGCAGGGCATGTTTGTACTTGAGAATCCTGTCGTCAACCGCCATCAGCAGGACGGAAGGAAGAATGGCTTTTTGGATCAGCAGCGACGCAGTCATCGCGCTGATCTCGCTTTCCATCACGCCCGGCTCAAGATGCTGCACCACCTCTTCAACAACGCGCGCCGTCATTGCTCCCAGCAAGCGATACCGCTCAATTTCCGCAAGCTGCAGTTGGCTGCGCACTCCGGCCAGGCTGACCGATTCGCATTCACTCTCATAAGTGTCCGCGCCGATGACTCCCTCTGGAATCAGCCCGCGCGCGGCCTTCACAAAATCGCCTTCCTGCCAGGGCAGAACAACAGGCTCGAAGGGCAATCCGCCGAACTCCTCATCGTGCATTCTTGGCGCTTCATTATTCGTAGTTAAATAAAAGCCGATCCCATCCTTTCGCACAAAGACAGCAGCGCTGCCCGTGGCCGCGGGAATGCCAACCCGCATATCCACATGGCCGGCCGTGATCCACGAAACATTTTCGTGCCGACTCAGCAAAATACCGCTGAGATTGCGCGTGGCCATCAACTCGACCAGTTGCTGCTTCTTGATTCCAATCTCATCCTGAGTGGCTCGCGACGCTCTCGCATCCACGCTCTGCTCTGCTGTGCTCATCGATCTTCCCCACTCTCTTATTGCAACCGCGTAGGACTTGAGAAACTCTCTACCGAATCTGTTTGAGCGCCGGATAAATTGCGCGATAAAGTTCGTATTGCCGTTGGAGTTTTTCTGAGTCGATCAGCCCGGGTGCGACCACCGACGCAATCTGCACAAACTGCGCGCAGGCCGCATCCACCGACGTCCACAGCCCCGCGCCCACTCCAGCAAGAATCGCCGCCCCATGCGCCGCGCCCTGTTCGGCCACCAGTTGAGAGACAGGCTTTCCGTAAGCGTCCGCCTGTATCTGACGCCAGAGCGGACTCAGTGCGCCGCCGCCGCCCAAGCGAATATCGTTTACCGGCACTCCGATCTCGGCAAAGATCGTCAGCGAATCCTTCAAGCTGAAGGCCACGCCTTCCAGAATTGCGCGGATGATGTGTCCGCGCCCGTGGCTGGCGGCAAGACCAATCAGCGCGCCGCGCACCTCTGAGTCCAGATGCGGTGTTCGCTCGCCCATCAGGTAAGGCGCCCACAATACGCCATCTGCGCCGGCGGGAATCTGAGCCGCCTCGCGCGAAAGACTTTCGTACGGACTGCCGGCCGCGCCTGCCGCGGTTCCAAAGGTATCGCGGAACCAGCGCAGTGAAAGCCCCGCCGCCTGCGTCACGCCCATCACGTGCCAGCGCTCGGGAATGGCATGGCAAAAAGTGTGCAGTCGTCCCTGCGGATCCAGAAACGGCTGGTCTGTCGCTGCAAAAACCACGCCGGAGGTTCCAATCGTCGCGCTCACGCAGCCGGCCTTCACAATGCCCATGCCGATTGCGCCCGCCGCCTGATCGCCCGCTCCAGCCACCACCGGCGTGCCTTCAGCCAGGCCCGTTTCACGCGCCGCTTGCGCTGTGATGCGCCCCGCTACCTGCTGCGATTCAAAAAGCTGCGGCAAGCAGCTCTCATCCAGATGCGTCGCCTCCAGCATCTCCCGCGACCAGCGGCGATGCGCCACATCGAGCAGCAGCGTTCCCGATGCATCCGACACATCGGTTGCGCGCACACCGGTCAATTGCAGCCGAACGTAATCCTTTGGTAGCAGGAATGAGCGGAAGCGCTTCCAGATCTCCGGCTCATGAGTGCGCACCCACATCAGTTTGGTCAGCGTGAAGTTAGTCAGCGCGGGGTTGGAAGTCCACTCCACCAACTGCTTTCTTCCGACCATCTCGCCCAGTACGTCGCACTCCTCCTGCGTTCGCTGATCGCACCAGATCAGCGCCGGCCGCAGTACCTCGTCGAACTCGTCCAGCAATACCGCGCCGTGCATCTGCCCGGTCAGGCCGATGGCCGCAATCTCTTCTTTTGCGACCTTGCTCTCCGCGATCAGCTTGGCCAGCGCCAGCTTGCAAGCCTTCCACCAATCGCGCGGATCCTGCTCGGCCCAGCCATTCTGCGGAGAGGCAAATGGTGCGTGCTCCTCAATCGCCGATGCCAGTACCTCGCCTTTTTCGCCAACCAGAAGCGCGCGCGTACCGCCCGTTCCCACATCGATGCCAATAAGATAGCGGCTCATTTTTTCTTCACTCTTTCCGGTTTTTTAGGCTTCCATCGCCGCGTTTTCTTTTACTCTTCCGTCTGCCCGTGCAAATAAGATTCCCAGCCCAGGTAGCGCGTCGCGGCCTCATGCACGGCCTTGGAAACATCGCTGAAGTTCGCCGCAACGTGATGCTCGAAGCCCTCGCGGCAGATATACTTCAGCAACTTTTGCAACTGCGGAATCTCCGCCACGCCCGCGCCGCCAAAGGTCTCCAACGGATCGTCCGTGAATTTTCCCGCGCCGGTGTAGCCGCGAATCACGCCGCGCCGGTCGTCGGTCGAGTAGCGCGCAAAACTCATTGCACCGGCCTTCACGCGGCCCACGCAAGTGCCAAAGGTATTCTCCTTGCCCACCGTGCCGGCAATAATTTCCTGATAGTCCATGCGCACTTCCTTGAAAAAATGCTTGGGCAAATTGGAGCAGTGGAAGCAGACGCATTTATCCGGATGGCTGCCGTAGTTATTATTCCAGTCCAGCAGCGCGGAGGGTGTGCCGCTGGCCAGCGCCATCATGTACATGCTCAGCGTGCCCGGCACATCCACCTCGCAGGCCGATGGAATCAGGTCGTTGCTCATCATGCTCATGATGGTGCAGGGCACGACGCCGAAAAATTCCTCAAAGGAAGTCCAACACTGCACCGCGCTGATGGTGACATGAGTCTGCTTCATCCATCCGTCGATCACCGCTCCCAGCTTGGCCATCTTGAGCAGCGCTTCCTCCGAAATTCCAGCGGTCGTCACATAGCTTTTGATCGCGGCCAGCTTGGCTTGCGCGGCCTCGTCGGCGTCCTTCATGCGGTTGATGCGGCCGAAGATTTCAGACAGATCGATGGTCTCGATCGAGATGCCGCTGGTCTCGAAAAGCCGCTCCGAGTAGCGCACCGTGTTGAAGGCCGTGGGACGCGCGCCAATAGCGCCGATGCGCAGATTTTTCAGCCCCTTCACAATGCGGCAGACCGCGGAGAACCACTCCAGATCGGCTTTGAACTCCGGCGAATCCAGCGCCTCGGTGTGCAGCGTCGTAAGCGAGTAGGGAAGGCCGTACTGCATCAGGTTGTTGCATGCGCTCATCTTGCCGCAGAAGCTATCGCGGCGCGTCGCAATTGTCATTGCATCGGAGCGGTCGGGCGTGGCCTGCACCAGCACTGGAACCCGCAAGCCCGAGAGGCGAATGGCGTCCACAATGCCGCGCTCTTCGCCAAAGTTCGGCAGCGTGATGATGATGCCGTCAATCTCTTCCGCATGTTTTTTGAATAGCTCCGCGCAGCGCTGCGACTCGGCGTATGTTTCCACAGCGCCATGCCGCGACTCCTCGGGGCTCAACACCACGGCCCGCGCGCCGGCAGCCTGCAAAACCGAGATGATTTCATCGCGGCCCGACTTGGCCAGATGGCCTGGGAAAAATCCGCGGTTGCCGACGATTACTCCAAATGTCATTGCTCTTTGTGCAGTCATTTTTACTTGCTCCTAAATTGTTGCAAAGCTGGTTGTTGCAAAACTGGTTGTTGAAAACTGTTGTTGCCAACCTATTACTCGTTGCGGCCAGGGCGAAAGCGCGCGCCATAAAACACGCCAACCAAAAGCAGCAGCCCGCCCCACCAGACCGAGGCGTGGTAATTGGCCACGGCCATCGTCCCGGAACTCAACTCATAGATTCCGTAGCCCAGAATCAGCGCACCATAAATGGTGAGCAGAACACCGATGAAAAACCAAATGGAAATACCGGTCGAATGCATAAGTGCTCCTTACCAGAAATAGATGTTGAGGGCCAGGAAAACCACGACCGCGATCGCTGTCCAGAACCATTCGTTCTTGTAGAAGGGAACCGGCTCTTCGACGGGCAGAGGGGTTGCGCCGTAAACCACGCCGGCAAGCTCAGCCAGCGGTCGCGGCTTGGTGCAGAGGCTGACGATCACATTGACGCCGACCGATGTGCTGACCGACCAGAGCGCGCGATACATGTTCTCGGCCATGTCCTTGGCATCGGGCGATATGGCAACGAAGCGCAGCGCCGAGGGATCTGCCTTGACCCAGGCCCAGAGGCCGATGGAGGTGAGCGTTCCCATGAGCAGACCCCAGAATCCGCCCTGCCGGGTGGCGCGCTTCCAGAACATGCCCAGCAGCACTACGCCCAGCAGCGGCGAGATAAAGAAGCTGAAGAGCGCTTGAACATAATCCATAATGCCGGCGGCATTCATCACCAGGTACGCCGCGCCAATGGAGATGACCACGCCAACAATGGTCACGATGCGGCCCACAAGAACATAGTGCTCGTCCTTGGCATGTTTGACGATGTGCGGCTGGTAGATGTCGTAAGTGAAGATGGCGGTGAAGGCGCTCACGTTGCCGGCCATGCCGCTCATGAATCCGGCGATGAGCGCGGTGATGCCGAGGCCAAGCAAGCCGGGGCCCAGGTAACGCACCATCATCAGCGGAAGCACTTCGTTATAGCTGTGCAAGCCCGCGCCAGGGTGCGCGGCAACTACGTTTTCGCCCACCAGATGCATCAGGCTGCCATCGGCGTTGGTCAGAACCACCAGGCCCAGCAGGCCAGGAAGAATCACGATGAAGGGCACGGCCATCTTGAAGAACGAGCCGATCACCGGAGCCAGCCGCGCTGAACGCAGGGAGTTGGCGGCCAGTACGCGCTGCACCACAAGAAAATCCGTGGTCCAATAGCCAAAGCTGATCGCGAATCCCAGACCGAAGAGAATGCCCGTCCAGTGAATGCCCATCGGGTTATCGGCAAAGTGGCCCATGCTGCGCCACATGTGCGTGTAGTCGCCGGGAGCTGTTGCGCCAGTGGCTATGTTATGCGCCAGACGGGCTTTGAAGCCGTTCCATCCGCCAGTCTCGACAAGGCCCAGAATCGGCACCAGCAAGGCGCCGCCCCAGATCAGGACGAACTGAAGAACTTCATTGAAGATGGCCGAGCGCAGCCCGCCCAGGGCCACATACGCGGCCACGGCCAGTGAGCTGACAATGATGGAAAAGTTCAGATCCCAGCCCAGAACGATCTTCATCACTTCAGCCATCGCAAACATATTCACGCCGCTCATCAGCACGGTCATGAAGGCAAAAGAGACAGCCGCCACGGTGCTGGAACCCTGCCCGTAGCGCAGCTTCAGGTAGCCCGGCACCGAGTGCGTCTTGCACACGTAGTAAAACGGCATCATCACCATGCCCAGAAAGAGCATGGCGGGAATCGCGCCCACCCAATACCAGTGCGCCGCAAGAATGCCGTATTGATACGCCGAGCCAGCCCAGCCCATCAATTCAAGCGATCCAAGATTGGCTGAAACAAAGCTCAACCCGGCGATCCACGCCGTCATCTCGCGGCCTGCCATGAAGAATTCTTCACTGGTGTTGGCCTTGCTTTTCAGGTAGAAGCCGATCCAGATCACCATGGCAAAGTAGATGGAAATCACGGCGAGATCCAGCGGACTCAGGTGCGCCAGCGAAGGGGCTGCGAACGCCAGCATCTCAGGCGAGAGCCGCGCTCCAAGCAAGTTCATTGAACTCACAATCACGTTTTTGATCCTCGAACGCCGCGCTTCGGCGGCTCTTCCCAGGCAAGTTGGCTGCGGCGGCCCACTCGCCGGCCTGCACGGCGCAAACCCCAAGTCCGGTCACGAATCTCTGCCGCGCTGTTTCGCGCCTTTGAAAAATCGCGTAAACGATCTTGAAATTGTTCTTGAGAATCAGCTTGCGGACGCGCCATTCCATCGCATTCTTTCGATCGCGCCCGCACAATTCTCATCCGATGAGACAGTCAGCCTCTACACTTAATATCACCCAGCGGTGGAACCGTGCAAACCTGCCGGCGGAAAACTCGATATCCGCCGGCCATCCTCGCCGCGGAATCCGGCCAGACCATCGACCATCGCCTGGCAGGATTTCGACCGCCCCACCTCGGCGCTGCTGCGGAATTATTTCGCATGGGTTTTGCCAATAACAATTTTCTGGTCACGATACTGCTCATGCCCGTCGACCACACTTCGCTGGAGTCTTGATACTTGCCGATGTTATGCGGACCTGACCTGATACGGCAGTGGCGCACGGAAATCGGCACTCGGTCAAGAACTGTTGCTTGTCACCAATGTCTGGTTTATTTGGAGATATTTCCGTGTATATTGTTCCTCTATATGAAGCCGTGCCGCTATCCGGGTGTCTGCCATATGAATTGCATAATGCTCTTTTGCGATGCTTCCCTGGATTTAAATCCGACGAACTGCTTCAACTTCTTGCGGCTGCGTAACGTCATCTAATAATTGCAAGCATGGGTTCTCAACACATCCACCGGGAAGTTCTGAGGAGACAAATGACAGAGCAATCGAACATACATTCCATCCAGCAATCGAATCTGGGCGGCAGATTTACCTTTCCCAACACTTCCATCACCGTTAATCGCATGGGCTATGGCGCCATGCAGCTTGCGGGAAGGGAGGTAGACAAACTGGTCTGGGGGCCACCGCGCGACATTCCGGGCGCGATCGCTGTTCTGCGCCAGGCTGTTGCCTGCGGCGTAAACCACATCGATACGAGCGACTTCTACGGTCCGCACATCACCAACCAACTCATCAAGCAAGCGCTCCATCCCTACCCGGACGATCTGGTCATCGTAACCAAGGTGGGCGCGCGCCGCGGCAGCGATGGCTCATGGCCTCATGCTCGTTCGCGTCAGGAAATTGTCGACGCGGTACACGACAATCTGCGCAATCTTGGCCTGGATGTGCTCGATGTGGTCAACCTCCGTCTGGGAGGCATGGCCGCGCCGACGGACGACCCTTTTGAAGAGCCGCTGACCGCTCTGGCCGAGCTCAAGCAGCAAGGGCTGGTTCGGCATATCGGCCTGAGCACCGTCTCTGCCAAGCAGGTAGCTGAGGCGCGGACGATCACGGAGATTGTCTGCGTCCAGAATTTCTATAACGTGGCCCAGCGTGCCGACGACGAATTCGTCGATGCTCTGGCCGCGCAGGGCATAGCCTATGTGCCTTACTTTCCACTGGGAGGATTCTCCCCGCTGCAGTCGTCCCAACTCAATGAAGTAGCCGCGTCGCTCGAGGCCACGCCCATGCAGGTTGCGCTGGCGTGGCTATTGCGGCGGTCTCCGAAGCTGCTGCTGATCCCCGGCACGTCATCGGTTGAGCATCTGCGCGAGAATCTCAAGGCGGCAACGCTGGAACTGCCGGACGAAGCTCTCTCCACGCTGGACAGCATCGGCGCCGCGGCTAACTAGGAGCCGCACTACTGTCTGATTGACGCGCGCGCTGCGGTTTTGCGAAACTTTTTGGCATGGGATACGCAGGCAAAGTGGAGTACGCCGAGCAGAGGAAGCTGCGCACGCGCAACACGCGCATCTACCGGTCGCTGCATTGGCCGATCTGGATCTGGGTCTTCTTTCTGGCGCCGGGGCCGCTGACTTTTTCACTCTTTGCGCATGGCTTCAGTCTGGGCAACTCGATATGGCTGGGGCTGGTGCTGATAGGTACAGGCGTGGCCGCCATGCGCGGGCGTCTGCCGGGTGCGGAGCCGGGGCCGTATATCCTGCGCTTCGATGAGGACAAGCCGAATCCCCTTTACCGGCGCGTCTGCTACACCTTTGCGTGGAATGCGGTGCTGAGCTATGCGCTGCTCAATCTGGCCGGCCTGACAATTGCCGCCGTTACGGGCGTCTGGCTGATGAAGCAAATTTACTACTACGGCTATCTTCCGCTGGCCGCAATCATTCTGCTCACGGGCTCACTGGGAATGCTGCCGCGCGTGGAGCCTTCCACCAAAAAGGAAGGCAGGCACCGGCGCTACTTTTATGGCTCGGTCTGGGCGGTGGTGACGGCGCAGACGCTGCTGCTGGTGCTGTGGAAGACGCTGCCGCAGAACACGGCGACAAGTTGGGTGAAGTTGGGGGCCTTTGCCGTGGCGCTGGCTGTGATGGGCTGGATTGCCTCGCGGGGATTGCTGCCGCGGACGCGGCCGATATTGCCAGGGGAAGATATGGTTGCGGACTGAGACCCGATTTCCATCAAGCAGAAAGCGGATCGTTGCTTTAATAGATCAATAAAATGAATGACTTAAGGGTGAAAGAGAAGGAAAAGAGAACCCCAAAAAGGCACTTTTCGATTTTTTGCCTATTCAACCTATTGATAATAAGCATGTTGAATAGGAAAAAACTACCAATAGGCGACAGCATGTGAAATGTGTCTTCGAGTTTTACCATCCTTTGCCGGCTTTCTGAAAAGAATGAATTGGGGGTTGACTGGTTGCGGAGCGTGGTCTGCGCGGCTGGGATGGTGGCGATGAACAAGCAAACAGGATGGGGACGTTTGTTAACAAAATCAGCAAGTTAGCCACCGCTTTGCAGTGATGGAGAGCTAGCGAGTTGGCGACAAGTTTCTTGACGCCGTAACTGGCCGCCGGGAGTGGGGCCACTCTGGAAGAACCGTCTGCGGAAATGCCGTAAGATGGTGAGTAGATTGCTTGAAGAATTCAGCCGGACGCATGGGCTGGAAACGGCGCAAAACCTGCCTATGACAAACTCAGCTTCCAGTTCCTCCCGCTATTACCTGACCACGCCCATCTACTATGTGAACGCGCGGCCGCACCTGGGTCACGCCTACTCGACCATCGTCTGCGACGCCATTGCGCGGCGTAAGAGGGCGCTGGGCATTGAGACTTGGTTCCTCACCGGCACCGACGAGCATGGGCAGAAGATCGAGCGCAGCGCGGCGCTGGCCGGGCAGACGCCACTGGAGTTTGCGACCGCAATTTCTGGCGAGTTCCGCGGCCTCTGGGATCAACTGGGCCTGAGCTATGACGACTTCATCCGCACCACCGAAGAGCGCCACAAGCGCGGGACGCAGAAGCTCTTTGCCGAGCTGCGCGACAAGGGCTTTATCTATAAAGGTTCTTACACCGGCCAGTATTGCGTCAGCGACGAGCTGTATGTCGACGGGCCGCCGGGCACGGTCTGCCCCGACTGCGGGCGCGTGACCGAGACCGTGAGCGAGGAGAATTACTTCTTCAAACTCTCGGCCTTTGAGCGCCGGCTGCTGGAGTTTTACGAGGCCAATCCCGGCTTTATGGGGCCGGAGTCCACGCGCCGCGAGGTGGTCTCGTTTGTGCGCGGCGGGCTCAAAGACCTCTCGGTCAGCCGGACGAGTTTTTCCTGGGGGATTCCCGTTCCTGGCGATGAGAAGCATGTGATCTATGTGTGGCTGGATGCGCTGGCCAACTACATTACGGCGCTGGGCTATGGCTCGGACGACCCTGCGGACCAGGCGCGCTTCGCCAAGTTCTGGCCGGCTGACATGCACCTGATCGGCAAGGAGATCAGCCGCTTCCACTGCGTTTACTGGCCGGCGTTTTTAATGGCCGCCGGCATCGCGCTGCCGCACTCGGTGCGCGCCAACGGCTGGCTTCTCTTCGATCAAGGCAAGATGTCCAAGTCGCGCGGCAACATTGTGCGCGCTGAAACGGTTCACGCGGTTCTGGGTGCCGATGCGCTGCGGTACTTCCTGCTGCGCGAGATTCCCTTTGGGCAGGACGGCGGTTTTTCCTTTGAAGCATTGGTCCAGCGCTACAACGCCGACCTCGCCAACGGCTACGGCAACCTGGTGAGTCGCGTCGTCAACATGGTGCATAAGTACTTTGGCGGCGTGGTGCCAGAGGCCGGCGTTTCTACTGCCGCGGAAGATGTGCTGCGCCAGAGCGCGGTGGGAACCATCGCTGCCTTCGGGCCGGCATTCGACGAGATGAATTTTTCTGAGGCGCTGAAGGCGGTGTGGGTTCTGGTGGCGGAGACGGACGGCTACCTGACAGCGAACGCGCCGTGGAAGCGGCCTGCGGATCGGTCTGAGGCAGAGCATGTTGCGCTGCAAGCCCGCGTGCTGGCCACGGCTGCCGAGGCCATTCGCATTATCACGGCGCTGGTCTATCCCATTCTGCCGGAGTCGGCGGCGAAGGTCTGGCTGCAATTGGGTCAGGGCGAGATTTCGGCTGCGGCGCATGGTGCGTTTTTGACAGAGCTTGCATGGGGCGGATTGCGGGCTGGGACAAAGTTTGGCGAGCCCGCGCCGCTCTTTCCGCGAGCGGAAAAGGATGCGGTCGAACGGATGCAGCAGATCGAAGAGCAGAACAGCCTCAGCGTAATCGAGGCCGCTGGCGGAGTGGCCAAAGGCGGCTCCATCGCGGAGGGAGACGGGGGATTAATTCCCCGTGTTACGCCAACTGAATCCAATGGGGCTTTACAGGCCGCAAAGGATGAGAATAGAGGAGCAATCGTGAGCGAGGAATCCGAAGAGCAAAAAGTTTGGGATCGTACACCGGTAGACTCTGTTGGCGTGGATGCCGCAGCCGAAACCGGAGCCTATGAAGCGGTGGCAAAGGCTGCCGAAGCGCCGGTCGCTTCTGCTTTGCCGGTGGCTGCGGAGCAGACATTGGCCCCACCGCAGGTGGCCGAGCCGCAACACATCACCATTGACGACTTCATCAAAGTCGATCTGCGGGTGGCGCAAATCCTGGTCGCCGAGCGGGTGCCCAAGGCCGACAAACTGCTGCGGCTTGAGGTCGATCTGGGCTACGAGAAGCGCCAAATTCTGGCCGGTATTGCGCAATTCTACGAGCCGGAAAAGCTCGTTGGTCGCAAGATCGTGATCGTCGCAAATTTGGCTCCGCGGAAGATGCGCGGCCTGGAGTCGAACGGGATGTTGCTGGCCGCCTCACTGCCCGACGGCGCGCCGGTGCTGGCCGGATTTCTGGAAGAGGCTCCGCTGGGGGCGCGGCTGAAATAATTCCGTGAATGTAGCGCCGACCTCCCGGTCGGCTGTTGCGCGGACGTCCTCGTCCGCGCTCGTCCCTGGCTGATGACTACCTTGTCTGTGTCACCGCTCGTTCCAGGGTCTCACGGATATAACGCGTGTAAGGGATGCCGCGTTCGCTCGCGCATCTCCGCACCGCATTGAGCAGCGACTGCGGAACGCGCATATTGATCTGTTCGTCTTTCTTTTCGAACTCGAAGTGGACAGGGCGGAACTGCGCAAAATCCAGCTCCGACAGATTCTGTGCCAGGAACTCTTCGGCCTGTTCATCGGTTTTCAGTTGTGGTACGCGCTTTTTCATAAGCTGCAAACTCCTTTGCGTGCATAGAACGAGCAGAAATTGGCCGAAGCAGACGCGTCTGCCCTTTCATCCGCATCGTGAAAGCAACAAAGATCCCCCACCCCGATGCTCATGCCAACATAGTATAGTCAAATGTATATACATTTGACAACAGAAAACTCGACGTGCGGCCCTGCTCTCCTACAGCATTTTCAAGTTGAAGGTGCATTCTTCAAGTTGAGGGTGCCCCCGGTCCCTCGCTTTTGGGGACCGGGGAGGGGGAGCCAAAATACTGGTCTCGCAGGTATCAAAAACGAGACCGAGGAAATCCAGATCACCCCATTATTGTTTAGGTTGCAAGCCTGTAATCTGCATTGTCACCTGATAGGCGCCACCTGGCCGTTCATTTGTGATGAGAGCTAAAATACGCGCTGTTGGAGGCTTCTCAAATGGTTTCAAAAGAATCACTTTGCCAATGCGATGTCCATATTCTCTATCTTGATCGTCATCTTTCAATGTGATAGCTTTTACTCCGTTTCTAGTGTCCTGAGTCATTAATTCATTAAACAAATACCGGCGAGATACGTCTAACATGACAGGAGCAAGGTCATGAGAAAAGGACGCCGATTGCCGGAGTTGAAGTTGAGCGAGGAGCAGCGCT
>Ga0181520_10003255_pt1 | contig 28767 bp, 19 predicted proteins | sample PEATcosm2014_Bin_29_FD_132451 | JGI IMG/M metagenome (GOLD analysis project Ga0181520, IMG submission 132451) | Peatland microbial communities from MTU Mesocosm Facility, Houghton, MI, USA - PEATcosm2014_Bin02_30_metaG | ecosystem: Environmental > Terrestrial > Soil > Wetlands > Peat | place...
GTCTGCGCCTGCCCGAACGCCTGCGCATCCGGCAAATGGCGCAAAATGTAGTGCCGACTTTTGCAGCTAAGTATGCGAATTTACAGAATCACGACCCCTGAACTGGCGAAGTTGGGCTAGGGGATTGCCTGCACAATTTGTTGCCTGAAATTTAAGCCGCTGGGTTCAATTATCGCATCGTTCCCATAATTCCCGGGCTTTTCGCCGCGCGCCTCAGCGCGGGAACGCGGCGGCGACCGCCCCGCGCAGGCGCTCGACCTCGGTGCGAAGCTCCGCGAACACGGAGCGCGCGAGGGCGAGATCGGCGGCCTTCGCGGCCCCTTCGAGCCGCAAGGCGGCGTCGGTGACGCGCGTGGCGCTGATGTAGGACGAACCGCCCTTGAGCGAATGGGCGATTTGCTGCAATTGCGCGAAATCCTGGACGGCGATCGCCTCGGCGATTTTCTCGGTCCGGGCCGGCGCCTGACTCAGGAACAAATCGATTAGATCGTGGAGCAGCGGCGCATCGCCGTTGAAGCGCTCGAGCGCGACCGGCATGTCGAACACGGACTTGTCCACCGCGACGGTGGCCGGCGCGGCGGCGACAATCGGGGCCCAGCGGGTCAGCAGCCGCTGCAAGTCGTTTTTCATCACCGGTTTGCTGAGGTAATCGTTCATGCCGGCGGCGAGGCATTTTTCGCGGTCGCCGCCCATGGCGTTGGCGGTGAGCGCGATGATCGGCGTGCGGCCGGCCGGGCCGGGCAGGGCGCGGATCTGCCGCGCCGCCTCATAGCCGTCCATGCCCGGCATTTGCACGTCCATGAAGATCGCATCGAAGCGCTCGGCCGTCGCGAGCGCGACGGCCTGGGCTCCGTCTTCCACACAAACCGGACGGCAGCCGAGCTTTTCCAGCAGGGCCGCCGCCGCGAATTGATTGATGGCGTTGTCTTCGGCCAGCAGGATTCGCCGCGACGCCTCGGTGGGCGCGGTTTCGTGCTGCAGGGCCGCGAGGACAGCGTCGCCGTGAACCGTCGTGAAGGCGGATTTCGGCAGCGCGAAGGGCAACGTGATGGAAAACGTTGCGCCCCGGTCCGGCGCACTCTCGACGCGAATCTCACCGCCCATCATCTCGACGAGATGTTTGGTGATCGACAGGCCGAGGCCGGCCCCGCCGTGGCGGCGGGCGGCGCTGCCGTCGCCCTGGGTGAACGGTTCGAATATCGCCGCGTGTTGATCCACCGGGATGCCGATGCCCGTGTCGGTGACGCTGACGCGAAAGTCGGCATGGTCGCGCCGCCGGCGAATGCAATCGGCCTGCACGACGATGCGCCCCTGGTCGGTGAACTTGATGGCGTTGTCCAGCAAGTTGGTCAACACCTGCCGCAGTCGCAGGCGATCGCAAAAGACTTCGCGCGGCGCGCGCGGATCGAACATCACCAAAAGCGTGAGGCCCTTCTGTTCGGCCTTGGCGCGGAAAATACCGGCGACCTCGAACAATTCGCTTTCGAGATTCGCCGCCCGCGACTCCAGCCGCAATTTGCCGGCCTCGACTTTGGCGAAATCCAGCACGTCGTTAACGATGCTGATCAACGAATCCGCCGACACGACGGCCATGCGCACGTAATTGCGCTGTTCGTCGCTCAGCGACGTTTCGTTCAACAGATTCAACATGCCGACCATGCCGCTGAGCGGCGTGCGGATTTCGTGGCTCATGGTCGCCAGAAAATCGCTCTTGGCGCGCGCCGCCGCCTCAGCCGCACGCTTCGCGTCGCGCAGTTCGGTTTCGATCCGTTTGCGCGTCAGCGCGTTGGCGAACATCTCGCCGACCACGCGCAGCAAATCGACGCTTTCGTCGTCCCACGCTTTATCCTCGCGGACGCGTTCGAAGGCGACGAACCCCAGCGCTTTTCCGGCGTGGGCGACCGGCGCGAGAATCCCGGAACGCGCGTTCCGCCGGGCCAGCACCGTCCGTTCCGGCGCGGTCGCGGCGATCATTTCGGCGACGCTGGGAACGTGGGCGACGCGCAATTCGGCGAGCAAGTCGCGGAACATCGGATATTCCGCCACTTGCAGCGGCGTCGCCGTGGCCGCGCTCGACGCAACGCCCGGCGCGCACCATTCGTTGGTCATCGTGAGCACCGCGCCCGGCGCATCGAGCAGCAAGAGGAGCGCGCGGTCCGCTTCGCTGAACCGGCCGATCGCGGCGAGGGCCCCGTTGACGCCGGCGTCGATTTCGTCGGCGGAAAGATTGATGAATTGCGTCGAGAGATTCATCAGCAGTTCTTTGAATTTTTCGCGGAATTCCAGCCCCGCGAGCGCGGCCTGGCGTTCGGTGATGTCCTCCGAAATTCCCAGCAGCGTTTCCGGGCGTCCCTGATCGTCGTAAATCGGCACCTTGATCGTGTGGATGGTGCGCCGGCCGCGGCTGAGGCTGTCGATCGGCTCCTCCGGAATATCGACCGTGTCGCGTTTCTCAAAGGTCTCGCGATCTTTGCGGACGAAAAAATCCGCTTGGTCCTTCGGGAAAAAATCGTAGTCGGTTTTCCCGAGCACCGTCTCTTTCGGAATCCCGTAAAACCGCTCGCTGGCTTTGTTCCAGACCGAAAAACGGCCCGCCGCATCTTTGCCGAAGATCGCCACCGGCAGGTTGTCGATCAGTTTTTTCAGGAACTCGGTGCTTTGGTTCAGCGCATCCTCGGCCCGCCGTTTGGCGATGAAGCCGCCGATTTGCAGCGCCAGCGCCTCCAGCGCGTGGCGGGCCGCCGGCGCGATCTCCTCGTCATGGCGCGACCCCGCGACCAGGCACGCGATCGCGAAACCCTCCCGCCAGACGGGGTTGATCGCCACCGCGCGCAGGCCTTCGCGCCGAAGCGGATCGCCGATCTCCGGCTGCAGCACGGCGACCGAGGCGTAGGTCGGCTGGTCGCCGAAAGCAAGCCGCGCGTTCGGCGAGTCTACGGTGTAGTGCATCGCGCGGCCGGCGAATTCGGCGGAAATGCCCTGGTGGGCAGCCAGCCGCAGATCGTTTTTTTCGTCGATCAGATACAATGCCCCGGCATCCACCCGGGCCGCGGTCTGCACCGTCGCGAGCGCCGCCCGCATCGCGCTGCCCAAGTCAGGCGCGCCGTCGAGCGCCAATTGCAGATCGCGTTGCGCGCGCGCCAAATCCTCAACCTGCTGACGCGCGGTCTTGAACCGCGCCTCGCTTTCGCCCACCGCGCGATGGATCGCCGCCAACTCCTGCTGCCGTTTTTCGCGCTGCTCGGCGTCGGTCAGGTTGCGGAGCGCCGCCGCCGCCTGCCGCAGAATGAAAGACAGCAGCGCGACGTCGAGGTCCGCGAAGCGGTCCAGCCGGGCGTCGGCGAGACCCATCGCGCCGAGGCAATCTTCGCCGTCCAGCATCGGCAGAAACAACAGCGACGCGGCGGGCGGGGCGTCGGGCGCCGCGATCGTCCGGAAGACAGCCGCCGCCTCTTCGCCCGCAACGAGCAACGGCATTCGGTCGCGGCACACCCGGTTGAGCGGGCCGCCGCTGATAGCGGCCGGGCCGGGCGGCGAGTCACCGGCGGGGACCAGGCGGCGCGTCGTCGGGTCGAGCAAATACAAGCCGACCCAATCGACCGGGATATCGGTTCGGATGATGTCGCCCAGAATTTGCACGAGATCGTCGCGATCGGCCACACGGGCCAGCCGCGCCCCGACCTGACCGAGACGTTCGACCAACTCGAGGCGGGTCTTGTACAGCATAAAGAACCCTCTCGACCGCGGCGGATTGCCGGGTCGGCGGCTTTGCCGATGCGGAAATGACCCCCCATTGCGTAATGGGAAGCTGCGCCGCCGAGGAACAAATAATAACACGCGCCGGCCGCCGCGGGCAACAATTGGCGGCGTCGTCCGTTGGGATTGCCGCGGGCGTTTGGACTTTGACATTCCGCCTCTCTTCGCTAGACTGCGTTGGCGGCATTTCACGGGAAAAAGTCGTTGCGACAATTCGCGCCCGGGGGAAGCGATGACGCCTGACGAAAAACTGCGGCGGGAGCGGTTGGGAATTCCGGACGGCGCCGAGCGGGTCTTGTTCTTTGCCGAGGCGAGCCATTGGGATCCGAACTGGCTGTTCACCTCCGACGAGTATTACCGCTGGCGCATCCGCCGCATCCTCGACGGCGCCTTGCGGGAATTGGCGCAGGAGCCGCGGCGCATCTACTCGGTCGAGTGCATCTTCTTTCTGAAGATGTACTGGGACCGCAACCCGGATAAGCAGACCGCGATTCGCGACCTGGTCAACGCGGGCCGCCTCCGCCTCTACGGCAGCGGCGTCACGACGCCCGATGTCATCATTCCCGAAACCGAGGCCCTGCTGCGCGATTATCTGCTCGGCCAGGAGTGGCTGCGGCGCAACGGCATGACGCAGGAACCGCGCGTCGCCTATTTTCCCGACGATTTCGGCATGGGCGCCGGTCTGCCGTCGGTGCTGCGCGCGCTCGGCGTCGACTACTGCGCCGTCACGCGCATCGACGGCATGCACTTCGGCGGCTCGGATTATCGGCCGAAAAAGTTATATCCGTTTCCCGGCTCCAGCGCCGAGACGCTGCTGAAGACCGAGCGGACTCTCGACTTCGTCTGGCGCGGTCCCGACGGTGCGGAGGTCCTCGCTCACTTTTGCGCCTTCACGTATGGCCAGGGCGATTTCATCGACCTGAAGGGCGTTTGGAAGTGGATGGGCCTGCGCCTCGGCCTGACGCGCCGCGACCCGGTGCACGTGGCGCGCCGCATCGCCGGCTACGTCGGTCAACTGGCGCCGTTCGCGCGGACGCCGTACATGTTTTGCCCGATCGGCTTCGATTTCGTCAGCCCGATCCGGGGCCTCGCCGGGATGCTCGACCGGTATAACGAATTGACGTATCCGACCACCGGCGTTTGGGCGACGTTGGCCGGCTTCGACGACTACCTCGCGCTGGTCGATTGCCATCGCGCGAAACTACCCGTGCTGGCGCTTGATCCGAATCCGTATTTCATGGGCTTTTACGCGTCGCGTCCGGAGATGAAGCAACGCTGCAAACGGTTGGCGCAGAAGTTGATCGTCGCGGAAAGGCTCGGGCTGGCCGCCGAGACGCAGGCGGGCCGCGAAACCGCCGCGACCTGGGAAAAAGAGCTGGGGCCGGCCTGGGAAACGCTCGCGGTCAGCAATCATCACGACTACATCACCGGCACCGCCCCCGACCGCGTCTGGCGCAAAGAACAGCGGCCATGGCTCGTCGACGGCGAGGCCCTGGCCGATCGCACGCTGGCGAAAATCGTCGCGGCCTGTCCGACGCCGCCGCCGGCCCCGGATCCGACGCCGCCGCGCTGGTCGCTCGCGAACGGCCGGTTGCGCGTCGACGGCGATTTTTATTCGCTCGAGTTCGACGAACGCGTCGGCGGCTGTCTGACGAACTGGGTCGACAGGCAATCCGGCCGCGAGTTGCTCGTCGGCCTCGGCGCCGACCTGATTCTTTACGAAGACTCCGGCGGCCTATGGCGCATGGGCTGTGAATTTCGCGGCGGCGCCTGGCGGGAGTTGATGTCGTCGAGCCTCGGCCGCGCGACGATCCGCGCGCGCGAGACGAGCGGTCTGTTGGTTGTCGAATGCGAATCGCAGATCGAAGGCCGGGTTTGGCTGCGCCGTTTCTGGCTGCGCAACGATTCGCCGATCGTGCGGCTGCAAACGGCCGCCGCGCTCGGCCGGCGGCGCAGCGCCGCGATCCGTTTCGCCTTCGATTTTCGGCCCCAATCGCTGTGGATGGACGTTCCCGGCGGCGTCGTGAATCGGCCGCTGCACCGGCACTTCGAGCCGACGTTCTGGGCCGCGCAGAACTTTGCGCACGTGTGCGCCGGCGACGGCTGGGGCCTGGCGGCGGCGTTTTTTGCGCCCGGTTCGATCGCGGCCAACGAGACCGGCGCCGTCGAGTGGGTCATCGGCCGCAACGCGACCCGCGAGCGGGCGTTCGGCTTCCTGCCGCTGGCCGGGCACCCGGCCCGCGGCGTTGTCGACGAGGAGCAGACGCTGGATTGCGCGTTTTGGCCGACCGCCGCCGGCGGTTGGCGCGCCAACCGCCTGCCGGAGACGGCCGCGCAGGCGTTGCGGCCGTCGTGGATCGATCCGCGGCAGCCGAACCTCGGCGCGGCGGCCGACGCGCTGGTAGTCGCCCAGGGCGCCGGCGCGTCCGTCGCGGCGGTGAAGCGCGCCGATCGCGGGGACGGCTGGATCGTGCGCTTGTTCGCTTTCGGGGCCGAGCCCGCGGAGACGCGATTGACCGTGGCCGACCGACCGGTCTTCGTCGCCTGGCGGTGCGACGCGCGGGAACGCGATCTGGAACCGCTGATCGTCGAAAACGGCAGCGTGCGCGTCCCGATGCACGCGGGGATCGAAACCGTGCGCCTGCTCTTGGCGGGCGGACCGAATTGAAATCAACAAGGCGGACGGCGGCGTCACGAAACGTACGATAGCCCACCATCTTCACGCGCCCGCGCGTTTTCTGGCGACCGTCTCGCGCAGATTGTCGCATGGCGTCTGGGTTTTGCTGACGGCCGCAGCGGTCGTCTACGCGATTGCGTTCGTCGGCGTCGCCATTTACGAGGTCCTTTCCTGGTCGCTCGACAAAGGCAATGCCGAGTTCACGCAGGCGTGCGGTCGGTGTCATTCGCCGATGACGCCGCATCATTATGCGATGGCCCCGAGCGAATGGCGAAAGACCGTCGATAGCATGTTGGATCGGGACGGGGGAGCGGCACACGGCGATTCCCCCGCGCGCCGCCAACGTCTGGCCGAGTTTCTGATTCGACGGCGTTCCGCCGACGGCCGCACGCTCTTTGCGTGGCGGTGCGGCCGTTGCCATGCGCGTTCGGCGCTGACGCCCTATCTGGCATTGGACGAACGGGCGCTCCGGATGCTCCTGCAGCAACATATTGCGCAGAACAATTTTGCAATTCAAAAATGGGAAGGCGACTTGGTCGTCGGCTACGTCCTGGCGCAATCGCGCCCGCGGCCGAGCGCTACCGGCGCCGACGCCGCCCAACGGCAGGTTGATTTCCAAGCTTTTTGCGGGCTATGTCACAACGTCAGTTTTCTTTACCGGCGGATGTGCCTGCCGCCCAAGAGCAGGGCTGATTGGGAGACGGTTGCCGAACGCATGCGGAACAAGGCGCCCGATGCGGCCGGCGCCGACAACACCGGGGCGTTCGTCCAGCGGTCCCTGGAAATTTGCGCTGCGAAACATCCTCCCACGTAAGTAGTTTGTTAACGCGACCCGCTCCGGCCGCTTCGCCGCAATGTTCGCGGATGCCAATATCGACGAACGATCTTTTCGACGGGGACAACGCCAGCGACGCCCGCCACGAAGGACACCGCAATCGGCAGCACTTGAGCGGCGAGGACGAGGCGAAAATAGTTGATTTGATCCTCGGGCGAAGCCCGCAGCCACAACCAGTAGCCGACGCGATCCGAGAAGCTGTTCCTCGCGACGAGATGGATCGCCAGACAAGCGGAAAAACAGACGACGAACGCTGCAAAATGGACGGCCAGCCAGAAATACGTCTTCTTCATCGATGCGCCTCCCGGTCGCCGGCAAGGAACGCGGCTGGAATCAACGCCCTGTCGCCGCGGAGAATGAACTTTCCCCCCGCCGTAGCGGCATCGCCGTTCGCGCCGACGCCCTCGACAAAGACGGTGATCTCGATCGTGTCGGACAGGACTCGCCGCGTGTGGCCGGCCAGCAAGTTGCCGACGTGCTGCGCCTCGCCGGCGTAGCCGCCGAGCTTCATCGAGAAGATGGCGGGGTGATCGTGGAGATTGGCGAACTCGGCGGTGATCTGGTCGGGACTTAACGTGAGGCGAAACCGGCTATCGATGAGATCGACGGCGCCTTCATCAATGAGAATTCCGGGCGCGACGATCGAATAATAGGCGCGCCCGACGCGCAACGATGGCGAGACCTGGCCATCGACGACAATCGGGCTCTCAAAGGTCGGCCGCCGGGGAGGCGGGGGACGAAAAAGCACGCGATACGGGGTGTCCGCAGCGACCGCATAGACCTGGTGCCAACCGGCGCGGGCTCCGGGCACGCCGCCGACCCGATCGCCGTCGGAAAAATGAGCGTAGACCCGATAGACGCCGGCGCGGTCGAAAACCAGCGATCCATCGGGGCAGAAGAAATTGCCGAGCCGATCCGCGCGGCCGCGACACTCCATCGTCTGGCCGTCGGGTTTTCGGATCCGGATTTCGACGTCGTGCGGCGCCATCGGGATGGCGATCGACCCTACGCCTTTGACGGCTCCGGTTTCGTACATGGTTCCGGGCGATGGCCCAACGCCGGCGAAAATGCCGAAATCGACGCCGTTGACGCTCGCGACCGGCATCGTTGCGGGTTTGTCGAAGACGTCGAAGTCGCCGCGCGGCGCGGCGACGCCCGCCGCGCCGTACGCGCCGTAGAATTCTCTGTTCGCCGGCGGGTCGGCAAAAAGGCCGGCAACGACGGACCAAATGATGTCCCCGGGTTGGTCGCCGCGTTTTGCCGCGCCGATCGTCCCGCCGTAATCGCTGGCGCCGACATACCAGTAATTCTCGTTGATGGTCGACGATGCGACCACGAAGTACACGGGGAATCCCGGGCGCGACGCGGCGATGTAGAAATAGCCCCGGCGATCGACGAGTTCGGGGTATTCGAACGGTGAATAGCCGCCAGCAGCCGTGCTTATCAGCGGCAGGCTTTTGCCGCTGCCGTAGTCCCGTCCATAGGCGCGCATCATCTCCTGACTGCCCGGAAAGACGATGCCGTGCGCCGCCGCGTAGCGCTCTTCGCCGGGTCGATTGTGGAGTTTCACCAGCCCCGGCGGAAACGAACGTTCGAGAATGCGTTGCAAATAGCCGCTTGGCTCCTCGGCGCTCATGTTCGGATTGACCGTTTGGTCCCACAGCGAATTCCCGAAAAAGCGATAGATCCCCCCCGACTCACGGGGGAAAAAGACATTGGAAAACTGCGAGTAGAGATCGTTGAACGCACGACGCGAATCGTGCTCGCGCGCGATAGTCGATTGTGCGCCGCCGAAAATCGCCAGGCTGTCGTCGTTCGCGATCACGACGGACGCGTTGCGCATATTCCCCATATACACGCGACCGTTCGGGTCGGTCCAAACGGCGAAAATATCATACAGGTACTCGCCTTGCTCCGGGAAGACAAACGGTTGTTGCGTTGGGGCGGGATAAAAATAACCAAATCGCTGCGCGGCGCCGGCGTAGACGGTTTCGCTTAGATCGTGCGGATGAAGCCCTGGGTAAAAGCGAACCGTGGCCGTTACCGACGCGGGCACGGGCGGGTTGATGGTCGCCGCCACCGGATACGAATCGCCGACCCGCAACGGCGTGCCTGGCTTGATGGCGGTGGCGAAGGTTAATGGATAGGCGACCCAGACCTCGTACGTCCCGCCAGCCTCGAATCGGTTGCCGAACCGATCGTACATCTCGCCGGTCATCCTGATTTCATAGCGGCCAAACCAGTCGAAACGGTAGCCCGTCCCCGGCGCCTGGACGGTCGGCCCACCTTCGCCCAGGCCGGTGAAACCGTGGCGACCCAGGTCGTCAACGCCGCCGTCGGGCCGTTTGACTTGCACCGCGACCTCGCCGCGGTGAAAGTCGAGTTCGAGCGTTTCGTCGAGATATTCCTTGGCGTGAAATAGAAACGGTCGCGTTTCGCGGAGAGTCGGCAGGTCGGGCGCGATCGCGAATTGGCAAGTCTGCCGGTCGGGCGTACAGGGCAGCACGTAGCGGGTTTGCGGCTTGAAACGGTTGGACATGGCGAAAAACGGCGCATCTTCCTGCGCCACGACGCCCGACACGCCGTTGGAGCGCACCGCCCCGAACAACGTCCAGATCAAGCGCGGTTGCCGAAAGTCGCCCACCCGCAACGGCGGCAAGAAAATCTTGCGGTAGAAATAGCGGATCTCATAATCAGGATCGCAGCCCGCGCTGCGGCGCGGGTCGGCGGCGCCGAGCGCGTGCAACGGGAGCCAATGGCCGTCGACGGACGCGTAGAATGCCAGCTCGATGCGGAATAATCCCGCCGGGAAATCGGCGCCGAGCGGCGCCTTTACGGGCAGGGTGAAGCTCAGACTGTCGCCCGCGATGCGGATTGCCGCGCGCGGCACGTCCTGCACGATGTCCAGGGGGGTGCGGTACGGCCCGCCAATGCGGCTGTTGGCGATCAAATACTGGTACCCTTCGATCGGCAGGCCGCTCGGCGTCAGATAGGTTGAGGTGAAGTAACCGTTCTGATCGCGGTAATGGCCCTCGGCGTCGCACACCCGACGAGCGGCAAGCGCGAGTTTGATTTCGTCGATCTTTGCCGCGAAATCGCGAACGGCCGAACTTTTCATCGCGAAACGAACAGTCCATTCCAGGGTGTCGCCCGGATTCGCCCGCGTCGGTGGGCCGACGACTTCGACGCGCCAGGAACCGTCGGGGAACGCCTCGCCGACCTTTCGGTAAGTCTGACCGTCCCAGTCGCCGCCGGCGCCCGAACACGCAAGACACAGGCCGCACGCAAGGACGACAAGGAGCGGCCGACGAACCCGCATCGGCCCGGAAAAATGAGCCGCAAGAAAGAAGAAACCGCCCATCACGTCCTGCGCGCCGCGCGTCAACATCGGCGAGGCCGAAAAACGCCGCAGTCGGCGCCGCTGCGCCAACCGCCGGCACCTTTTCTTGTACGATTAAACGGCAGCGCCGGCAACCGAAGCCGCGGCGGGGGACGGGGCGCGTCCGGCCGGCCGATTGGCTGGAACGGGACGCCGCCGTCCGCGATTTTGCGCTGGCCAACGGATGCACGCGAACCGACGCGAGCTTGACGCGGGCGCTCGGGCTATGGTGGACTGCTGGCCGCCGCACGAAACGGCGGCGGGGCGTGGATGAGCGACAGCCCGTCGAGAGATGACTTGACGCGGCTCACCGAGCCGGCGGCAGGCGCGCGGAGTCTTCGGTCTTCACGCCTCGCCGGCGACGTGGGATGTGAAGAGTTGGCCGCCTGCCGATTTTTAAGCGGAAAACGGGGCATGCTCTAGTTGGCGATGACAGTCGACCAATATCGTCGAAACACGAGGCGCGTCGCGGCCGCCGTGTCGCGGGCGATCATCCCGGCCGGCGTCGTGGGCGTGTGGTTCGCGGCGGTGATTTTCATCCATCGCCATGATTTTCGAATTTGTTATTTGGCGGTCGGCGACATTCTTAGGAAGAGCATCGAGCTTGTCGATGAAGGCCGTTTCGAATATGCGGGAAACGCGTTCTTCAAGGATCTCACCTTAGGGCCGCTTTCGCACTTGACGACGGCGATTCCGTTGTTGTTCCGGAGAGATGTTCAATTTCTTTATTATTTCTACAGCCTGACTTATTTTCTCGCCAGCCTCCTCTATTACGCCGCCTGCCGCCGAATGGACATCGACAAATCGGTCTCGTTCGTGGCGGCCGTCATTTTCTCCAGCCTCGTCCTGGAGAATTACAGCCCGCTGATCGCCGACAACTCTTTCCAACTGCCGTTTTACATGGCGGTGTATTTTTATCTGCTCGCGAGCGCGATGCAAGGAAGCCCGATCAACATCGTCCTGGCCTGGGCGGCCGTCGGGTTGTGCATGCAACTGAATATCTCGTCGGGTTTATTGGCGCCCGCGACGCTCGTCGCGCTGAAACCGCGCGACGCCCGGCAGTTCGCTGCCCACGCCGCGGGCATTGCCGTCGTCCTGCTCATGCATTTTCATCTCGCGTATCAATTGCCGGCGTTCCTCCACCAGTCAGGAGGCTTGGAGCGCCAGGTCGACGTCTCGGAAGCGACGCCGCCGGCGAGCGCCTATTGGAAAATGCTTCGCGCTTGGGTGATGTGGCCGCTCAACAATCCGGGCGGCTCATTTTTCTGGCTGTTCATCATTGCCATCTTGCGCCAAAAACGGGCCGTTATCCCTACCGCGATCAAACACGGCGCATGGTGTTGTTGCGCTTTCGCGATTCTCGTTTTTCCGATTTTGAATTACTTAAAGGATAATCTGGCGCTTTACTACTTCAATTCTTCGTTCGTCTTCTGGGGCGCTTTATTCGCGGGGTCGCTCCACGCCTTGCTGCCGCGCGCCGGGAAACAGTGGACGATGCAACTCGCCGCGCTCGGCATCATGCTGGCGGCGGCAGGGGATGTCGACGCGCGGGGCGCGGCGCCGCCGCACGACACATATTTCGACATGGAACGCCTAAACGATCAGATCGCGATCGCCGAAAGAGTCTCGCAAGTTATTTATGACAACGATTTGCGGGATTTTGAGATCTACGAACACACCTGCGATTACCGGTGGGGCTCGCGCTTCCTCCGGCTTGAGGCCGAGACATCGATGACGTTCGCCAGTCTGTGCCGCTATCTGCACCCGGATCTCCGATTGCGGCTCGACGTGAACGCCGCGAATTTTCTGGTGATATTCGTTACCCCGCGAACTGCCGCCAGCGAAGCGGATCCCGCGGATCCGGCGGTGCAACGGCGGATCGTTTACGATCAGTTTGACGCGGGACTGATGACGGCGACCGTGTTCCTCATTCCGCGTGCTGTCTTCGATCGGGCGCCGGCCTGCGCTTGGTGAGCGGCGCGGGCTGCGATGGGCATTCTTCGCAGCGGGTATTGACGGAGGTCGCGCGTCGGACGCGCCTGGGACGGTTGCATCGGGCGGCCAATGCCGCTACCTTCTGCAACACGTGGACTTCGTCTTCCGAAGCCGCCTCGTGCACCTCCGGAGAAGGCCGTGACCGCAAGTGCGCCGACAAAAGAACGTGTGCTTCTGCTTAACCCGCCGGGCGCCAGGCGATACGCCAGGGACAAATACTGCACGTCGATTTCCTTTGCTGACTATTACTGGCCCCAGATCGATCTGCTGGTGCTGTCGGGGCGTCTGAAGGAAAAGTACGCCGTCACGCTGCTGGATGCGATCGTGGCCCGCCAACGGCCTGCGAAACTGCTGTCGCAGTTGGCGGCCGAAAAATACAAAGCCTGCATTTTCCTGACTTCATTGGCCAGCCTCCCGGAGGATTTCGCGTTTATCGAGGCCCTGAAACGATTGTGGCCCGAGACCGAGATGATCGGCAACGGCGGCATTTTGCTTGCGCGCGGCGAAGAAATCATGGCGCGGAATTGGTTCCTGGACGCCGCGCTTCTGGATTTCACGACGGAACACATTCTCGATTATCTCGACGGCCAACGGCCGGCGCCGGATATGATAACCCGGAAAGACGGGCATATCATCCGCGGTCCCCGCCGGCAGGGCGCGACGTTCGCTTACCCGACGCCGCTCCACGAACTGGTCGGCCGAGGCCGCTATCACTTGCCGATCGCGCCGGCGCCGAAGTTCACCGTTTCCATCACCTCCACCGGTTGTCCCAACGGCTGCGTTTTCTGCGTGCCCCGCCAGGTCGGTTTTCGGCGGCGCGACCAGGACAACGCGCTCGAGGAATTGGCCGCCGTGGAGCGGGCCGGTTTCAGCCACGTTGTGTTTCACGATGCGACATTCGTCAACGATCGCGACTACGTCTCCCGATTGTGCGACCGAATGCTGCAAAATCGCCTTCGATTGAAATGGGCGTGCCAAACCCGCATTGATTCGGTGGACGAGGAGATTCTGGGGCTGATGCGGAGCGCGGGATGCCGTGTGATCGAATATGGCGTGGAAAGCGGCGACAACCGAACGCTGGCCGCCATGAACAAGGGGATCACGGTCGAGCAGATTCGCGAGACGCTGGCCGCGACGAACCGGCAAGGCCTGCGTAGCGTCGCCTTCTTCATCGTCGGCATGCCCGGCGAAACGGAAACGACGATGCGCAAGACGGTCGATCTGGCGGTCGCGATCAACTGCGACTACGCGTCCTTCAGCGTCCCAAGGCCCCAACCGGGAACGAAGCTCGGCGAATCGGCAGGTCCGATTCCCGCCGCCGCGGACGAACTGGCGCAGCGAATGCGCGCGCTGGCTTACCGGAAATTTTACCTGCGTCCGGCCTATTGGTGGAAGCGCCTCAAGGGCACGGAGTCATTTTATGAATTGCGATTGCAGTTTCGCATTTTTGCCAGTCTCCTCGGCGGATTGCTGAAGCCCAAGAGCCCTTGACGAGCACTTCTCAATTCCCGGTCGCCGCCGATGTCGTCGCGGCGCTTTTGCCGTCATTGCCCGCGAAATTCCGCTTCCATCTGGCCTTCAAACACGGCCAGGCGGTTGATCTGATTGGTCCCCTCGTAGATTTGCGCGAGGCGGGCGTCGCGGGCCGCTTTTTCCACGCCGTGACCGTGCAGATAGCCGTGGTCGCCGAGCAGTTCCATCGCGGCGTTGCAAACCTCCCACGCCTTGTCCGCGCAGAACGTCTTGGCCACGCTGCCGCCGGCCTGAAAGGGAACGCGATAGCGCGCAGCGTGCCAGGCGGTCGCGCGCATGGCGGAGAGCGTGACCATCATGTCGGCGAGGGCGATTTGCACGTCTTGGTAATCCAGCAGGCGGCGGTCGCCGAGCCGCGTTTCCCGGCAGAATTGCACCGCGCGTTCGAACGCGCCGCGGGCCGTACCCAGCGCAATCGCGCCGACGACCGCCCGCGAATAGTTGAGCACGTTGCGGTTGATCGCCCAACCGGCGCCGACCGCGCCGATCACGCGCTCGTCGGGCGCAAAGACGTCTTCCAGCACGATCTCGGAGGCGTCCGACGCGCGCTGCCCCATCTTTTTCTCGCGCCGGCCGACCGAGAGGCCCGCCATCGACTTGTCGAGCAGGAAGCAGGTCCAGGATTCCAGGCCCTTGCCTTCTTCGGCGGCGAAAAAAGTGATCCAGCGCGAGGCGCCGCCGCCCGAGATGAAGCACTTCCGGCCGTTCAAGCGATAACCGCCCGCGACCTTCCGCCAGCGGCAACCGAGGCGCGCCTTTTCGCCGCCCTCGGTGTCTTCGACGTCCGAGCCGGCGCCCGGTTCCGTGATGGCGAAGGCGGCGACGGCGGGCTCGCCGGCCTTGATCTCGCGGTAGATCCGCCCGAGCCATTTGAAATACGCGCGCCGGTCGCCGCTGACGAACAGCGGCGCGATGCCGAGTTCGTGCGCCAGCAACGACAGGCCGAGCCCCGCGCAAGCCGTGCAAAATTCCTCGGCCTTCAGCACCGGCGCCATCAGCATCGAGCGGACGAAACCCGCCGGATTCAACGTGCCCCACGGCCACGGCATGAACTCGGTTTGAAAGCCCGCGCGCGCGGCGAGGACGAACAACTTGTGCACGTCGAACCCATGCGGATCGAGATCGGCCTGCAGCGCGAAGGGCGCAATGTGCGCGGCGGCAAAATCGCGGCAGCGGCGCCGCAGCCGGCGGAAGGTCCAGGGCAGGGTGGCCGTGTCGCGGTCCCAGAGGGTTTTCGGGTCGGCGTCGTAAAGGAGCCGGCCGAGCGCATTGAGCTGCAAGCGCGCGACTTCCGGCGCCAGCGCGGTCTTCATCGTGCGCCCTCCGTCTCGGCCGCCGCGCACAGCTCGCGCAGCGCGTCCGGTTTCACGGCCATCAGCTTGAGCATGATCGCGTCGCGCAGCCGTTTTTCGAGGCGGTAGTCTTCCATGTAGCCGTAGCCGCCGAGCACCTGCAGGCAATCGGTGACCGCTTGCGCGCAATCCGTCGTGATGCGCAGCTTGGCCGCGCACGCGCGCGCCAGCGACGGCGGATCGTCGCGGTCGTTCTGCGCGACGGAGTCGAGAAAGCCGGCGGCAGCGGCAACGCGCGAGCCACTGTCGCCGAGCAGCCGCCGAACGGCCGGCAGCGCGTCAAGCTGTTCGCCGCCCTGATAGCGTTCGGCCGCATAGGCGAGCGCGGCGCGCAAGGCGCCGGCCGCGTTGCCGACGGCGATCGCCGACAGGCCGAGCAAGTGGCGGCGTAGAAAGGCAGCCGGCTCGCCCGCGCGCACGGCGCTCGCCTCGATGCGGCAATCGCGCAGCGTCACGTGCGCCATTTCGATGGCCGCGAGGCCGAGCCGCGGGCCGGGGTCGGCCAGTTCGACGCCGGCGGCGGTTTTCGGCGCGAAGGCGAGCCGCCAGCCATCGGAAGCCGCGGCGAAAATCAGCAAGCCGGCGAATTCCGGCGCGGCGTGCACGAAATGCTTGACCCCGGCGATGCGGAAGGCCCCATCTGCCGCCGGCGTCAGGCGGCAGGCGTCGGCCGGCGGGCGCCGCAGCGACGGCCAATCGACAATCCACGCCGGCTCGAAAAAGGCGACCGCCGCGGGCGGTGCGCCGTCGTCCGAAAAAAACGCGGCGAGCCCGGCCAGGTGGATGCACGCCGCGGCGCCGGCGCAGGTCCGCGCGATTTCCTGCAACACGGCGAGCGATGCCGCGGGGCCGTCGGCGCGGCAGGCCCGGCCCCAGACGCCGTATTCCCAACCGGCGCCGGCCGGGTCGGCCGTCGCGGTCAGCCCGGTTTCCCGCGCTTTTTGCAAGATGCCCGGCAGCAGCGACAAGTCGCCGTCGCGGCCCTCGCGGCCGAGCAGGGGTTCGATTTCTTTCTTCGCGAACAGCGCCGCCGTTTGACGAAACGCGTCGAGGTGCTCCGACATCCTGCGCCTCTACTCGATATAGACCGTAGTGTGTTGGCCTTCGCGGTCGGCGCCGCGCCAGCCGTCGAGCGCCGCCACGCCGGACTCGATGACTTCGCCGGCCGGCAGAATGCCGCTGCGTTCGACGTAATACCGCGACTGGATCGGCCGCTCGCCGATGCCGAGCGCGCGGATCGTCTCGGCCGCCGGGTGGTCGCCGAGCTTCAGGAACGAGGCGCGGGGGCGCACGTTCATGCGGCACGCGCCCTTTTGGCGCACGATGGTTTTGATCAGGTTCCCGTCCTTCACGGAGTAGGTCACCAGCGGCTGGCGGTCGCGATGAAACATGCCGCGCTTGGCGACGCGCATCGTCAGAATAGGCGTTTGCTCGTCGGACATCTCGCATTGATGATATTCGGGCGTGCTGGTGAATTTCATGTCCGCCACGAATTTCGTGTAGCCCCACTGGCCGCGGCCGGCGTCGCGCGCCACGGTCTTGGTCACCGGCAGGTGCAGGACCAGCACGCCGAAGCCGGGGTAGCGGGCCTCGAGCAAGGCCGGGACGCCGGGCAGCGGCGGTTTGGCGCCGTACACGGCCGGCAGAATCACGCCGACCTCGCCGTAGGGGCCGATCGAAGTGTCGTGATAATTGAACGCCGCGACGCCGAGCATCGTGCGGCCGCCCGGCAACGCGACCGGGTGGAGTTTGGGCGAGGGCATCAGCGCCTTCGCCTTTTGATAATCCGCCGTAAAGAAGAGCGCGAACAGGTCGTCGCGAAAATACAAGATCGGCAGCTCGAACGAAGCCGCGCCGAAAACCGCGGGCTGACCCGGACGGGTCGAGGCAAAGAAATCGGTCATGTCACACCCCCCATCGGCAAAGTTCGATCGCTAACGCGGCAGCGCCGGCCGCTCCGGCGCGATCCAGCGCATGTCGCAAACTTCATCGCCGGCGGACAGCGTATGCGCCCGCTCGTAACGGCCGCCATCGGCCAGGATTTCGGCGAGCGGGTAGTCGAGCGTGCACCACGAACGCCGGAAGAATTCGCGGGCCTCTTCATCCTGCGCGCGGAAATAGTCCCAAACCGGGCAGCGGTGAAAGTCGGTCTCCAGTGCGTCCCCGGCGCGGCGCGCGGTCCATTCGTAACCCGGGCGGCCGAACGGAAACCGCAGGCCCGCCCGCACGAACAGGTGCATCCGCCGGCGCGGGCTGCGCGCCAGCAGACGGCAAAAAACGCGCAAGGCATCGCTCGATCGCTTGTACGACAGCCAAATCGCGTCCGTCGCCAGTTCCGTTGCGTAGCGGCCGTCGCCCACTTCGCGCTTCAGCGCGCGGAACAGCGCCAGGCTCCAAATGCCGGCGATCACGTTGCGCCGCGCGCCCCAGCCGCGGGGCAGGGATGCGCCGCGCAGGCCTTCCGCGAAATTCTCGGCCGCACATTGAAGCACGCGGTCCACGTCCGCACGGCGAAATCGACCCGGCGCGGCTTCGCCGTGCCGCCGCTCGCGGCCCACGAGGGCGCGACGGACATCGCGTCGCGCCTGATACTCGGCGAGTTTGCCCAAAGAGATCCCCCGCGATCGGCGTGCCGGCGCCGCAAATGTCCCATGACGCTGGCATTTTGAAGCATCTTATAATGGCGCGAATCCGGAATACAAGCTGTGCGCGCCGGTGGGCCGCGCCAATTACACCGTCGATATCGGACGCTGTTTGCGCAGCAGGATTTCATCGCGGCCGGCGCCGAGCAATTCCGGAATGACGCCAATCTCGACGAAACCGCGCGTGCGATAGAAGCGTCGAGCGCCGGCGTTGAAGGACGAGACCAGCGCCCAGATGTTGGCGGCGCTGTGAAACGCCTCCGCCTCCGCCCAATTCATCACCGCGGCGCCGAGTCCGCGTCCGCGGAAGCCGTCGAGCAGCGCGATCAACTCGAGCTGCGGCCCGCGCAGCCACGGGAACCGCAGGCAAACGACCCCCGCGAGCGCCTCGCGGGCAACGATCGCGAAACGCGCCAAGGCGGGATCGGCGTTTCGTAAATAGGCTTCGAGGACCGTCGCGCGATAGCCGAGCGTACGCCAGGGGTCGATCGCGGCCAGCGCCGCGGCGAGCCGCTCGGCGTCGCCGGCGGTCAGGCGCCGCAGGTTGCAAGGCGGCAGTTCGTAGCGATCGCGCGAAAACAACGCTTCGGACACAGGGTGCTCCGCGCTAGCTGCCGTAGAACACGACTTCGGTGCGTCGCCAGTCTTCGCCGGTGATGCGCGTTTTCGTCGAATCATCGTGTTCGAAAAAGTAACTCTGCCGCAGTACGAGATAAACGGCGTAGCCGCCGTCGGCGTCGGGGGCGAGTTTTTGCGTGGCGCCGAGGCTCGGTGCGAAATCCTCATAGGTCGCGAACCAGTGATAGGTCAGGGCGCCGAGGTTCTGCTCCGGTTGGGCCTCGAGCACGGCGGTGCCGCGAGGGGCGAAGTAACTGCCCTTCGTGCCCGGCGTGATCTGCTTGCCATTGGCGAAAACATCCACGTATTTGATGGTCGGATTGATGTCCCGCTCCGCCGCCGGCTTGTCGGAAATGATGAAGAGCTTGAAGGCGGCGAACGATGCGCCGTTGAGATCGCCATTTTCGAACGCCATCGCGGCGACCGTCACCAGATAGCCGTTTTTCTCGGGCGAGCCGAATTTCGCGGGCAGATCGGCGGCGGCCGGCGCGAGCCAGGCGAAGCCCGGTTGACCCGGCATCTGAAGGTACTCGTCGTTGGGATCGATGTTCGCCTGGCCTTGTTCGCGCAACGTGTCGCCGGTGACGACGGCCCAGGCGACCGGACCGGCATAGAGCGAGCCGTCCTTGTTGGTGATGACCGCCGAAAACGTAAACGGGTCGCCGGGCGACGCCTCGAGCGGGTCGGCGATGATGGCCAGGAACCGTTGGTCGTTGATGAAGCTGGCCGACGTAAACGGCTTGCCGCAGCCGCACAGCGCGGCGGTCGCGAGGCACGCCAGTGCGGCCGCCGATCTCCTCCACGCCTTGGTTTTCATGCAGCCTCTCCTTGCCTCAGAACCGCGCGTCGATGCCGATCGACGGGAAAAACGGCGCGAGCGACACCTCTTTTTGCTGCGTGTAATTGTAGTTGTACAGATAGCCGACCGGGTATTTGCTCCAGTAAACGTTCTGCAAGTCGAGATAGGTGTTGAGCGTCCAATTGTTGAATATCCACAACTTGTCGACGCGCACGTCCAACTGGCTGTACGACGGCATGCGCTGGGTGTTGACGCGCGGGTCGTACAGCGGCAGATAGCTGTCGGTGTCCGAGTTGTAGATCGAGCCGATGATCGGCGTGTACGGCATGCCCGTGAAGAATTGCCATTTGGCGCCGAGTCGCCATTGCTTGGTCTCGCCGAACGTGTAGTTGGCCAGAATGATGAAATTGTGCCGTTGGTCCTCGTCGAAATAGCGCCACGGAGACGTGGGCGTGTCTTTGCGCATCGAGACCGAATAGGTGTACGAGAGCCAGCCCATCAGCCGGTCGGTCAGTTTCTTGCGCGCCAGCAATTCGGCGCCGTAAATGTAGCCGATGCCCGTGTTGAGATACGGCTCGGCGGCGCCCGGATTGGTCGGCGTCGCCAGATTGTTCAAATATTTGTAGTAGCCTTCGCCGTCGACGGTCCAGCCCTGGCCGAAATCGTATTCGCAGCCCAGCACGCCCTCGTATGCCGCCTGCGCGTCGAGATGCGGATTGCCGTAGCCTTTGACGATTTCATCGCCCGAGGGCCATTGATGATAAACGCCGACCGTGGCTTTGATCGTCGTCTCTTTGGTGGGAAACCACTTCGTCAACAGCCGCGGATCGTAGCTGGCCCGCCCGAGATAGGCGCTGTAGTCGGTGCGGATGCCCGGCGTTATTTGCACCCACGACGCCGGCTTCATTACATCGTCGAGATACGCAAAGCCGCCGTACGCGTTGAGCGTGAACTGCTGCCGGGAAATGTCGCTGTTGGAAAGGCCCTCGCCCGGGTGGCCTTCCGCCGGCGGATGGATGACGTTCAGATTCAGGTCGTAGTTCCCCATGTCGCCTTCGACGCCCCAGCGCACGTTGTTCCAGGAGCCGATTTTCACCGAGAAGTCGTCGCGGATGGTCGGGGCCAGCTCGGCGATGTCGACCTTCATGCCGGCGCCGAAGTTGTCGAGGGTGACGGAGTAGAGGAAGTTCACCGCGAGCGTATTGGCGATCGACGCCGTGGGCGTGGCGTCCCAGCGAATGTTCCCCTGGTGCCAATCGACGACCATGTTGAACGCCGAGCCGGCGAACGGCTCGTTGGCGTCGACGTGGCCGATCAGGCCGACGCGGTCGTCGGAGCCGGCGAACGTCGCGCGGATGTGGTTGTTGGCGTTGGGCGCGTACTCGAAGATCGCGCTGTAATCGTAGAAGCTCGGCAGCAGCGTAAATTCCGCCTCGTTCTTCGGCACCACCAGCGGCAGCAGAAAGTCGATGAAACTGCGCCGCACCGACCCCGCCCAACTGAAGTTCGGCCCGGCCGGCCCCTCGAACATGATGTACGACGAATAGGTGGCCAGGTCGACGACGCCGCCGAAGCGGTCGGTCCGCGGGCTCCGGCTGATCACGTCGACCACGCCGCCGAGCGCCTGGCCGTATTTCACGTCGAAGCCGCCGGGGTAATACACGATGTCGTCGATCAGCTCGGAGTTGATGGTCGAAATCGCCTCGCCGAAATGAAAGAGCTGCGGGATCGGGAAATCGTTGAACAGGTACGCGCTGTTCTCCGGGCTCGTCCCCCGAATGACCAGGCCCGTCGGGTCGCCGAAGCCGCCCGGGCCGGTCGCCGCGACGCCGGGCAGATTCTGGATGACGCGGATCACGTCATTGTTCGCGCCCGGCACGCCGGTCAGCTCCTGCTTGCTGATTTCGTTGCGCGTGGTTTCCGAATCCTCTTTCTTGGTCGTGACCACGACTTCGTCGAGCGAATAGCCGAGCCGGGTGATGTAGCAGCGCAATTTCGCGGTCATCGCTGATTTCACGACGACGGTCAGCGAAAATTTCTTGATCGATTCCTCTTGGATGGTCAGCACGTACGTGCCCGGCGGCACGTCGGCGAACTGGAATCGGCCTTTGGCGTCGGTCGTCGTTTCACGTTCGGCCTCGACCAGTTTCACCGTCGCTCCGGCGACGGGATCTCGCACGCCTTTGACGATCGCCAGGCCGTCGATCGCGCCCGGCGCGACCGCGGGAGCCGGTGCAGCTTCGACCGGCGCAGGACTGGCGTCGATCGGCAGCGCGTCTTCGGCGCGCGCCTGGAATGACCAGGTCAGGGCGGCGAGGGCCAGGATCAGGAGGAGGTACCGCCGGGGCGCGCGGCCCCGAAGGAACAATCCGGTCATTTGACCAGCCGGTTGGCGAATGGCATGAGCACTCCCAAGAGAATGTAGCCGGCGACGGCTTGATACAGCAAGTGAGTATACCCGAAGTTGACGATCATCGTCATCGCGTACGAGGCGCCGGCGACCGACGAGAGCGTGCTGACCGCGTAGGTGATCGGCACGGCCGAGCCGCGGCCGTTGTTGGTCAACCACGTGACGACGTACGGATAAAAGAGCCCGAGGCACACGCCGACCGGGAAGGTCAGCAGGATCACGAGCGGGATTTTGGCGATCAGCGGCAGGCCGAGCAGGTTCTCGACCATCGGCTTCATGGCGGCCATCGTCAGCAGGATCACGCCGGCGACCAGCAGCGGCGCGACGGTCATGTTCAAGCGCGTCTGCAGCTTGTTGTAGAGCCAGCTTCCCAGCGCGTTGGCCATCAGGAAAATCGTCAGCAGCAGCGCCATGCTGTACAGCGGGTTGCCCATGAACAACTCGAGCTTCGCAATAAAGGCGATTTCGCACAGCATGTAACTGACGCCGGTCAGCAAGAGGTAGAGCATCATGTTCGGCGGCGGCATGTTCGCGCGGCCGATGTACAGCCCGGCCAGGATCGCCACGAGCACGATGCCGATGACAATCAGCGTGACGATCTTGATCCAGCCCTTGTAGTAATTGACGTTTCGCAGGATCTGCAGCGGCGGAAACAGCTTGAAGCTGTGCACATCGATATGGACGATGAACGGATCGTCGTCGGTGACGAGTTTGATCTGCGGCGTCTCTTTGCCCTGCATCAGGCCCAGCACCATCGGATTGTTATGCTCCCCGCCGGGCTGGTACTGGATTTCCCGCGGCCGCATGAACGGCGGTTTGGCGATCGTTTCGATTTCCTCGGGCGTGAAGCCGGAGGCCGAGTACACAAGATAGTCGCAGTCGTCCATCCGCGGCGACGCCAGGATCAGGTTCTCGCCCAGGTTGGTCCACCCGCGTTCCTTGTAGATTTCGTGCAGCGACAGCAACTTGTGGCCGGACGGCGTGCAGTGAAAGACCATCATGCCGTTGGGCCGCAGGTGGCGCAGGTATTCGGCCATCGCCTCCTTGGTGTCGAGGTACTTGCGGCTATGGCCGGTTTTGACCTGCGACGTCGCCGCGTCGGAGCCGACGAAGATCACGTCGTACTGCCGCGGGTCGTTCTCCATGAAATAGCGGCCCTCTTTCAAGACCAGATTGACGCCCGGCGCGCGGTAGAATTCGTCGAGGCGGAACTTTTTCATTTCGGGCGTTTTCAGGATCAGGTCGCGCACCAGCGGGTTCAGTTCGACGCCGGTGACGCGCACGTGGCCCTGCGACTGCATGTAGTACTGCACCATCTGCCGCCCGCAGCCGGCGAACATGACCAGCACGTCGTCGACCCGGCGGTTGGGCAGGAACATCGGCAGCGTGATGCGCTTGTCGAGCCCCTCGAGGCTTTTCGGCGCCGGGTCGTAGGCGTCGAGGTAGACGTTGCTTTCCGCATTGTCGTGAATCATGCGGTAGGTCGATTCTTTTGTCGTCTTGTCGGTGATTCGCAGCAGCGAGACGCGCGAGTATTCGTTCCACCGGTGCGCGATTTCCGTAACCTTCTGGTTGGCGTTGGCCAGAATCGCGTGCGACAGATCGTAGGAGCCTTCGAGGAAAATCAGCGCGCCCAAGACGGCGACGTTGACCGCCGCGAACGCGGCGAACGCGGCCCACCGGCGCCGCGGCAGGAACAGCACCGAGACCACGCTCATGCCGAACAGGCAGATGAAGATCAGGTACGGCAGATCGAAAAAGTGGAACAGGACAGGCGTCGCGAACGCGCCGAGCGACGCGCCGAACAGGTCGCCGGCGTACAGCCGGCCGATGTGCCCGCGATTCAAATAGAACAGCGCGGTCAGCGTCATCCCGATGAAATAGAACGGCGGCAGAAAACCGATGACGAACGCGGCGGTCTTGAGCGTCGAGACCCAGTCGATCTGAAAGGGAAAACTGATCGCCAGGAAGCGGCTGAACAACAGGAAGATGAACGCGAACGAGAAAAACGACGAACCGACCAGCCAGGCCAATTGCCGACCGATGTGGACCTTCTCCAGCGTGTCTTTGCCGATATGCATCCGCAGGCTGCCGATCGCCAGCCCGAACAGCGCCAACGGAATGGCGATGAAGCTGTTGGAATAATTCAGGTAGAACACCGACATCCGCGAGATGATCAACTCGAACATGATCGCGGAAAACGACAGCGTTCCGACCAGCAGCGTCGTCCGGAAAACCGAACGGTCAGCGGATTCGGTCATAGGCCCCTATCCCTCTCCCCGTCCCAGGGCGCAAAAGGCAACGCAATTTATCGGGCCGACGCCCCCCTGTCAATCAACCGCGGCGCGCCAAATCCGCGGTTGAACGCTTGCAAAATCTGCGCTCCGGTTGTTCCGGCGACGCCGGGCGGATTCCGGCTGGTTGTCTGCATGGCGCCGCGGTCGCCGAAGAGGTCTTCGTCGAATCTCGCCAAACGCGCCCAGGGCTGCGCTTTTGGCGAGATAAAGCGCTCAATCGCGGATTTGGCGGCGCGCCAAAACAAAGCGGGCGAAAGGCTTGCGCCCTTCGCCCGCCGGAGCGGCTCGGCAGCCAGTCTACTTCGTGTACACCATGAAGTTCAGGAATAGGTTGGTCGAATCGAGATTGAAGACCGCCGCGCTGGTGCTGGTCTTGGTGCCGATCTTCTGCGCATCGTAACCGAACAGGTCGAACGACGCGCCCACGTCCATCGAAAACCACTTGGTGAAGAAATGCTCGACGCCGAACTCGATCGGGATGTCGGCGCCCTCGTCCGTCGCGGTTTTTCCTTTTGAGAGGCTGCCGAAGTCGAGGCCGAGACCGCCGCCGATTTCGAAACGCGTCGAGTTCGTCGTGATGAGCGAATAGAGGACGATCAACTGCGGATGGATGATGAGGATGGCGCTCCCGGCGTTCTTGGCGCTCCCGCTCAAAATCGAGTCGTTATTGACCGTCGAAATGGGCGTGGGCGGAGTATTCGGGGTGGCCGCGTATTTGGAGTTGCTGGAATACGAATTCACCTGCAATTCCGGCTCGAAGGCAAGTTTGTCCATCATCCAGTAACGCACGTACAATTGCGCGCCGAGGAACGCCGGCATGCTCTTGTATTCATTCGCATTCGCGTAGTCGCCGATCGGCGAAAAGATGCCGAAACCGACGCCCAAGGTCTTGTTCAGGTCGATCTTTTCATCGGCAGCGGCGTCCGCCGCAAAGACCGTCGAGACGGGGGAGATCATGGCGAACACCGCCACGGCCGCGACCAGGATCGGAAGCAATCGTTTCATAAGCTATTCTCCTTTCGGTTTGAGAGAGAGCGTCACGCCATTAATGCTGTTTTCTTTTGACGTTCTCGCACGAGAAAACGTCGTTGATTTCACATTAATCATCGTCGCGTATTTTTCCATAAGAAAACTGCAAAGCGGGTCGCGGCGGCTGTTGCGCGGGTTTATTCCGTGTTAAAAGGCGGAACGGCAAGACCTGCAACGCGAACAAACGAGGTACGGACCATGAAACCGACGTGGGATATCGATGCTTCCATGCTGCACAACTACGACCGCTTCCAAACCGACTTCTTCAAGCGTTTTGTGCTGCGCCGCGCGCCGCAGCCGCTCCAGTTGAACGCCAAGGTCGCCAAGGATTATCTCTTCCCGACGTTCTACAGCGACGTCACCTGCGCAATGGCCATTTTCCTTTGCCCGTACGAAAACGCCGCGAAGCTCATGCTGCATCCGCGCATCAAGCCGGTGCGCATGCCGCTGGACCGCGCCATCGTCGCCTTTTCCTGCTACGAGTATCGCAATGTGCTGGGGGTCGCGCCGTACAACGAAATCGCGATGACGATTCCGGTCATGGTCGATCCGCTGGTCAATGTGCCCGTCCTGCCAATGCTGCTGCCGGTCTTCAAAGAATTCGGCTATTACGTCTTCTCGATGCCCGTGACGTCGCTCGAGAACCAAATTCGCGGCCGCAAGATCTGGGGCCTGCCCAAAGTGGTGCAGGACATCGATGTGCGCGAGGAGAACGGCGATTGCCGCACCGTCGCCAAGGACGAAGAGGGCGCCGTCTATTTCGACCTGCGCGTGCCGACCGCCGGCAAGCCGACGAAATTCGATGTGAAGTCCAATCTGTATACGCGGCTGGACGACCAACTGCTGCAAAGCGAAACGAATTTCGCCGCGACGTTCAACGTCAACGCTTTTCCGCAACTTCTGTGGCAGAAGGGCGTCAAAGCGAAACGGCCGTTCTTGACGCTCGGCGACTCGCCCGCGGCGCAGCCGTTGCGCAATCTCGCGATCGAGGAGCAGCCGTTCCAGACGCGTTTCGTCAAGGGCATGTCGAGTTGCTTCGATTTGCCGAATCCGAATTTCCGCTCGCCGATCAAATTTTCCTGAGCGAGCCCGGAGGACAACCATGGCTTTTTGGTCTCGCGCTGCCAGTCCCAGTTCGCTGCCTGCGAACCCGAAAATCATCATCTGCGGCGCCGGCGTCATCGGCGGCACGGTCGGCGCCTGGCTGGCCCCGCATTACGACAACCTGTTCCTGGTCGACCGCGGCGAAATCGCGGCGACGCTGCGCCGGCGCGGCATCACCACCTATGCGGGCGACCGCCCCGAGGAAAAGACGACCGTGCCGGTGAAGGTGCTCGACGACCTCGGCGACGCGCCCGACGCCGACATCGTGATCTTCGGCGTGAAAAATTACAGCCTCGACGCGGTCGCCGCCGCCGCCGCGAAAAAGCTAGGCGACCGGCCGATCGCCATCGGCATGCAGAACGGCGCCGAAAACCAACGGATCTTGCCGAAATATTTCTCGAAAGTCGCGTACTGCGTCATCGCCTACAACGCCTGGGCCGACGAACCGGGCGTCATCGGTTACCAAAAAAAGGGCCCGTTGGTGCTCGGCACGCTCCAAGGCGAACTGGCGGCGGAGATGGACGCGCTGGCGGCGATTCTCGGCCGCGGCGTCGAGACCGTCGTCAGCCCGCACATTCAGGACGCGGTGCACAGCAAGCTGGTCATCAACCTCGCCAATTCGTTTACGACGCTGATCGGCCACGGCCAACGCGACATCGCCGATCCGGCCCTGTTTCAAAAAATTCTCAGCGGCATGGCGTACGAAGGCGTCCAGATCGTGCGCGAGGCCGGCTACCACGAGTGCAGTCTCGGCGGCATGCCCGGCTGGCGGCTGATCTGGGCTGCGGCGAATCTGCCGACAGTCATTACCCGGCCCCTGTTCGAAAAAAACGTTCGCAAGATGGTGATGAGCAGCATGGCGCAGGATGTCATCCAACGCCGCAGCGGCGACACCGAATTGACCACGATCAACGGCTATCTGCTGCAGCTCGCCGACGTTTTCGCCGTGGCGGCGCCGCTCAATCGCGCCGTTTACGAACTCTGCCGGCGGGAATTCGCCAAGCCCGATTTTCAGCCGCTCGATATCCGCGACGCCTGGCGGCAGATGCAGGAAATATCGCCGGCGCTGTAAAAGCGACCGCGCTTAAATTGCGGCGCTTTTTGGTTGCTCGGCGGGCGCTTTGGCCGGTTCCGGCGTCGCGGCGGGGCCGGGCGTCGGAGCGGGAGGCTCGGGCGACGGCCCCGCAGCCGGCGCCGCTGGCGGCGCAGGCGGCGCAAAGGACGGCGCGGGCGGCGGGGCGCCCTCGGGGCTGAACAACTCGTCGGGCGGCTCGTCCATCAGTTTGAGCGACTTGGAAACCTCTTCGCGGCCGACGAGGCCGGCGAGCACGCGCATCTGGCCGCGTTGCAAGCGGGCGCTTGGTTTGGCCGGGTTGAAGCGCAGCGGCGCGGGGATGGCGGCAGCGAGCAATGCGGCCTGCGGCGGCGTCAACTCCGCCGCCGTCGTCTTGAAATAGGCGTCCGCGGCGGCGCCGACGCCGAAGATGCCGGGCCCCAATTCGATAATGTTCAAGTACAGTTCGAGAATCCGTTCCTTCGGCAAGGTGCGCTCCATCCGCCAGGTGAGCGCCGCCTCGACGGCCTTTCGCCAATAGGTGCGCTCGGGCGTCAGCCAGATGTTCTTCGCCACCTGCTGGCTGATCGTCGAGCCGCCGCGCACGATTTTCCCGCGCCGCTGATTGGTTTCCCACGCCTCGCGCACGGCGTCGTAGTCGAAGCCGTCGTGTTTGAAGAACCGCGCGTCCTCGGCGATCACGACGGCGCGGCGCATGGCCGGCGCGACCGTTTTGAGCGGAACCGGCCTGTAGCGCAGTTTGAACGGCCGGCCGGCGGCGCGGGCCTGTTCGGCGCGAAATTGCATCAACGCCGTCGTTTTCGGGCCGCGTCTCGCATACGGCGCCATCGACGGGCATTTCCAAAAACTCCAGACCAACGGCGAGAACGGCGCGGCCAACAGCGTCACGATGACCAGCGCCGCGAGGCAGCCGCGGCGTCGGGATTTGGCTTTCGGTCGAGCGTCTTGCATGGCGCGCGATTCTAATGGATCGGGTCGGGCGTGGAAAGGCGCGCCAGCCGGCCGACGGAGGCGGCAAGATTTCAACACAGAGCGGAAAGCGCGGCCTTCTGCCGCGGACAAAAATCGTTGCGCTGCACACGGACGGGGCGCCGGAAAGCAAAAAAGCGTCCGCTCGACACGACCTATAGGACCTATAAGACATATAGAGACTGTCGATTTTCCCGGTGACGGCGAGTCGGTCGGGGCCGACGCGGCGGCCCAGGGGTAGGCGCAGTCGCCCAGAAAGTAAATGTTTATATTATTTGTTCTTGTAATAAGAAGTGA
>Ga0181520_10003256_pt1 | contig 28766 bp, 30 predicted proteins | sample PEATcosm2014_Bin_29_FD_132451 | JGI IMG/M metagenome (GOLD analysis project Ga0181520, IMG submission 132451) | Peatland microbial communities from MTU Mesocosm Facility, Houghton, MI, USA - PEATcosm2014_Bin02_30_metaG | ecosystem: Environmental > Terrestrial > Soil > Wetlands > Peat | place...
CGGAAGAAATAAAAATAAAAATCGGCGCCGCAGTGCCGATGAACGAAGAACTTTCTCTGCCGGTCAAAGGCCGCGACTTGATGAGCGGATTGCCGCGCACCGTCGACCTCTCGACGAACGACATCGTGCAGGCGATGACGCGCGAATTGCGCGAAATGACGCAGGCGATTCGGAAAGTGCTTCAAGACACGCCGCCGGAACTCGCCGCCGACATTATTGATAATGGAATTATTTTGACCGGCGGCTCATCGCAACTTCGCCAGATGCCTGAACTCGTTTATCGCCGCACGGGCGTTGTCGCGAAGCTCGCGCAGGACCCGTATTATTGCGTCGTGCGCGGCACCGGCATCGCGCTGAAGCATTTGGGTACCTATCAGAAAAGTATTTTAGCGAAGCAATAAAAACAAGGCCCCTGACATTTCTGCCAGGGGCTTCCTCGAGAACATTTTAGAGCTTCTTGACGAAAACAGTCGCAGCCGGGTACAGGGTTCCGTTTTTTGAACGGTGTTTACCCAGACCGTAATACGTATGATTTATCGTAAGTTGTATCTCTCCCGATCGCTCAAGGCTCTTCAGATAATCATGGGCTTTCTTCATCCGTCGCGAGATGTCTTCTTCACAGCGATTATTGGAACGTTCAGATGAAAAGAAGATGTCCATAAACCCTCCCTTCGCCAGCATCAGAACGCAACACTGTATAACCAGATCGCTATAGGCGAGGTATCGCGTCGTCATGTTCGAAAAAATAAAGTCGATCTTTCCTTGCAAGGCGAGCGGCATTCTCTCCATAAACCCAACGACGTGGAAATCGGTCGGATAATGGGCAAACTCTTCGTCGCGAGTAGCGTTGTAGGTAACCAGCTCAGGATGCATCTTTTTGGCATCGTGCAGGGCAAAGCCCATACCGCCACCAAGATCGAGAACATGCAGTTCTTTTTTTCCACTGTCGGCCTGAAGCTGGCGGACAACCGCTGTGAAGCTTTCCCCGCAGAATTTGTTGCCGTATCCCTTCAGTGTGCGATAACCCATCTTTGAGAAATCCATTGACATGTTCTTGGTGTGCCAACGGGCCTCGACGTAATCCGGGTTCTCAAGAAACGCGAGCTTATCATTCGCGGTCATTAACCGCAATCGCGATCTCGAGCAATCGAAATTGTCAGGGAGTGCATCTCTGGCGTAGATATCCCCGAAAGGATACTCGCTCTGAAATGGAGTTTGATAACACTCCGACTGAAGAAACTTTCCGATAGTCCCTTTTTCTTTGTCGAAACAGTTCAGAAAATCATTTACCATTCTACTCCGAAGGAATGACGCCTCTTCATCTGTCAGATTGGTCAAGGGCTCGAAGCTGAAGTAACGGGAATCGACAATGCGTCTTATTTCTTCTGAACTGTAGGGTTCCGTGCGGCCATTGAGAATTTCTTTGGCCAATTTTCGGATGGGATTACTCTCGGTGTAAGTCGCCTCGGCGATAACTCCAGTGTTCAGTGACTGGTCCATACGCTGTCTCCTTTTTCTTTATTTTTTGATGCGAATGATCACCTGATCTGAAAATCAGCATAGCAATTTACATTGAATTTGTCAAGCACCACGCGAATTAGGAAATACAAGCTATAATTTCGTTTATGAGGCATCATGCGTTTGCGATAGAGGCGGAAGCGGAGGAGGGAATTGAAGCCGCGCAAAAGTGGACGGAAAAGGAGTTAGGGATGAAAACGCAAAATAATCCCGACGTTGTTGTTTTGCGCTACGGACTTTTCTCGGTTGACGATGCGCGGCGCGTGCTCGACGTCGCCGCGAGCGCGCCGTTTGCTAGTGATTATAAAGTTATTATAATCGTCGCGAATCGCGTTTATCACGAAGCACAGAATGCATTGCTAAAACTTTTTGAAGAGCCGCCGCCTGAAACATTTCTCTTTTTGATATTGCCAACATTGGGCGGATTATTGCCGACGCTTCGTTCGCGCGTGCAGATTTTGAAAAATAAAGAATTAAAAATTAAGAATAAAGGCAAGAATCCAGCTGAGGAATTCTTAAGAGCCGGTAAAGAAAAACGTAGTGTGCTGATTAAAAAACTCGCGAGTGGAAAAGATGAAGAAGAACGGCGCGAGAAACGCAATGAAGCGATCGCGATTGTGAATGGCGTTGAGATCGCCGCATATGAAAAATTCAAGAAGCGCGGCGTCCGTCAGCTGACGGACGCCGCGCTCTTGTCCGACATTGCAACCTTGCGCGGCCATCTCCACGATCGTTCGGCGCCGGTAAAAATGATTCTCGAACACCTTTCACTGATTATTCCAAAAGACCTGTCCGTCAACTGACGGATTTGATATGATGAATGCATGACCTACGATTTTTCAAAATTAAAGGCGCAGATTAAGGAAACTGAAGAATGGCTCGCCGCCGAGCTCTCCGGCGTGCGCACCGGTCGCGCGACGCCGACGCTTCTCGACGGAGTAAAAGTTGAGGCATACGATACGCACACGCCGCTTCGCGAAGTTGCATCCGTGTCGGTTGAAGATGCGCGCACTTTGCGCATCATTCCCTGGGACATATCGTTGTTGAAAAAAATCGAGAAGGGAATTACCGAAGCGAATCTCGGTGTCGGCCTTTCCACCGATGACCAAGGCCTGCGCATATCGTTTCCCGAATTGACCTCTGAGCGCCGCACACAACTCTCAAAAATAGCGGGCGATAAAACCGAACAGGCGAAGGTCGCCCTGCGTTCGCATCGCACCGATGCGCTCAAAGCACTCGATGCCGCGGAAAAAGGAGGAGGCATGGGCAAAGATGACATTGCGCGTCTGAAAATAGAAGTGCAGAAATATATTGACGCAGGCAACGATGCGCTCGCGAAAGTTCTCGAGCGGAAGGAAGCCGAGATAGCCCAGTGATGACCATTTTGATTTTCATCATCGGCATCGTCGTGCTCATCGTAGTGCACGAGTTCGGGCATTTAGTTGCGGCGAAATTGTCGAAGATGCGCGTGGACGAGTTCGGGCTCGGTTATCCACCGCGCGTCGCGATTATCGGGAAAATCGGCGAAACCATTTTTTCGCTCAACTGGCTGCCGTTCGGCGGTTTTGTAAAAATCTACGGAGAAGATATTGATTCGGAAAGTGTAAAAGACGCTCGTGCGTTTTCTTCGAAAAATCGTGCGGTGCAAGCGTTGGTGCTCATCGCCGGCATCGCGATGAATCTTCTTTTCGCGTATGTGTTGATTACCGGCGCACTCATCGCAGGAACGCCGCAGGCGCTTTCACCAAACGAGATTGCGAATGCGCGCAACACGCAACTCGCCGTAGCGGAGGTACTTCCGGCTTCGCCCGCCGCTCGCTCGGGGCTTCTCGAGGGTGATTCGATTTTAAGCGCAAAGGATGTTTGGGGAGAGTGGCGCGCGAATGATCCGGCGAGTTTTTCAACATTCGTTGCCGCGAGCCATGGCGACTCGATTACGCTCGATATAAAACGAAACGGAATCGAACAAACCGTCATCGCGACGCCTGCAACGGATATTGTTCCTGATGATCCGGCTCATTACGCGCTCGGTGTCGAAGTCGCCACAGTCGGCATCGTGCCGGTTTCATTTTTTTATGCGATAAGCGAAGGCGCATCACTCACCTGGGGCGCAATTTCATTGACCGCGTCCGGTCTTTTGCATTTTTTCTACGGCATCTTTACGCTTCGGGCGGATTTCTCGCAAGTCGCCGGTCCGGTCGGCATCGCGAGCGCGGTGGGGTCTGAAGCGGCGCAAGGATTTGGAAACCTGTTGTCAATTATGGCGATTATTTCCATCAATCTCGCACTCATCAATCTTATTCCGATTCCCGCGCTTGACGGCGGCCGACTTCTTTTCGTCGGCATCGAGAGCATTATCCGTCGTCCTATCAATGCGAAAATTGCGAATGCGGTTAACTCGCTCGGCTTCGCTTTTCTTGTTCTTCTTATGGTAGTCGTCACCGCGCACGACATTTTCAAGATTGTCGGCTAATAAAAAGAAAAAGGCGGGAGTTCATCTTCCGCCTTGACATCATCTTCCTCTACCGTATTGGATGCATCGAAGCCAGATGAGTTAAGAGTAGTAGGAGAGCCACCGCCAACGCAAGCCAACCAAACACTTTCAACAATTTTAAAGCCTCTTTCATTCCGGCACCTCTTCTGTGTGAATTTTTATTTTTTAACTTCTGAAGCTAGTATAAACGCCTCAATATATTTGTCAAATTCGCTCGCGCAGTATTTTGTTCACAACTGAAGGTAGCGTATACTGTTCGCCATGAGGCAATCGGAACTTTTTACTAAAACGCGCCGCGAAGCGCCCGCGGATGAAGTCGCGAAAAATGCGCAACTTTTGGTGCGCGCCGGCTACATCCATAAAGAAATGGCGGGCGTGTACGATTATTTGCCGCTCGGCCTTCTCACGCTCAATAAAATTATCGCTATTATCCGCGAAGAAATGAATGCGCTCGGCGGTGAAGAAGTATTTCTTTCAACGCTTCAGGATCCGGAATTGTGGAAAAAAAGCGGTCGCTGGAATGATGAGACAATTGATATTTGGTTTAAGACGCATTTGAAAAATGGCGGCGAGCTTGGTCTCGGCAATACGCACGAAGAAGCATTGACCGCGCTGATGAAAGAACAAATTTCGTCGTATAAAGATTTGCCGCGCTATGTCTACCAATTTCAAAATAAATTCCGCAACGAAACGCGCGCGAAGTCCGGCATCATGCGCACGCGCGAATTTATTATGAAAGATCTATATTCGTTTTCGAAAAATCAAACTGAACACGAAGCGTTTTATGAAAAAGCAATCGGTGCGTACGAAAAGATTTTTCAACGTGCCGGCATCGGCGAGAAAACCTATCGCACATTCGCCTCAGGCGGTTCGTTCAGCACATATTCGCACGAATTCCAAACCGTCTGCGATGCGGGCGAAGACATTATTTATATAGATGAGCAGAAAAAGCTTGCGATAAACAAGGAAATTTACGGGGGTTCTGAAGTTTATGAAATTATGGGTGTTAAAAAGGAAGATGTAAAAGAAGCGAAGGCGATTGAAGTCGGCAACATTTTTACTCTCGGAACGCGATTTTCCGAAGCTCTAGGCCTTTTTTATAAAAATGAGGAAGGGAAGCCGATGCCGGTGTTCATGGGCAGTTACGGCATCGGTCTAGCGCGGCTTATGGGCACCATCGTCGAATTATGTGCCGATGAAAAAGGTCTCGTCTGGCTGGAATCAGTTGCGCCGTTTCAGTACCATCTCGTTTCTTTAGGAAAATCGGGCGATGAAATTTCAAAAACGGCAGATGCGTTGTACGGCGAAATGACGGGAAAGGGAATCGAAGTTTTGTACGATGACCGCGACATTTCCGCTGGCCATAAATTCGCCGATTCGGATTTACTCGGAATGCCGAAACGAATTGTCGTCGGGAAGGAATCAGTTGCAACGAATATTTTTGAAGTGGTAAATCGCGCGACTGGAGAAGTTGCAAAAGTTTCGCGCGCGGAACTCGTAAAGTAACATGGCAAAATTTTCAAAAAATTTATTTTTCGGGAGCGACATCGCGATTGATCTCGGGACTACTAACACGCTCGTGTATGTACGCGGTCGCGGCATCGTGCTCACCGAGCCGTCGGTCGTCGCGGTTAATGATAAAACTCATCAGATTGTCGCGATAGGAAAAGAGGCGAAAATAATGCTCGGGAAAACGCCTGCGCACATTCGCACGGTGCGTCCGTTGAGCCACGGCGTCATTTCAGATTTTGAAGTGACCGAGGAATTGCTCGCCTACCTTATCAACAAAGTACAGACCGGCCGCATGCGATTCTTCGGTTCGCGCGTGGTTATCGGTGTGCCGACCGGTGTGACGAATGTGCAAAGCCGCGCTGTGCGCGATGCGGCGAAAAATGCCGGCGCACGCGAAGCGATTATTGTCGAGGAGTCGGTTGCGGGAGCAATCGGCGCGAAATTGCCGGTCAGCGAAGCGATTGGCACGATGGTGCTCGACATCGGCGGCGGCACGAGCGATATCGCCGTTATCGCACTTCGAGGCGTTGTCGCCTCAAAAAGCTCGCCCGTAGCCGGCGATCGTTTTAACGAGAACATCATCGATTTTGTTCGGAGCGAATTTAAACTCGGCATCGGCGAACGAACAGCCGAGGATATTAAAATAGCCATCGGCGCAGTTATGCCGCTTTCCGAGACGCTTTCGCGAAGCGTGCGCGGTCGCGATTATGCGACTGGACTTCCTCGGGAAATAACGCTGACCGACGCGCATATTCGCGAAGCGATCGCTCCATCGCTCGATGCGCTCATGGACGCGATGAAAGAAGTTATCGAGGCAACGCCGCCCGAGCTTCTTTCTGATGTTCTTGAACACGGCGTCACTATTTTCGGCGGCGGTGCACTTCTGCGCGGCATGCCGCAGATCTTGGCGAAAATGCTTGGAGTGCCGGTTAAGGTCACGCCCGATCCGTTGACGGCAGTCGTGCGCGGCGCGGGTATCGTAACCGAAAACCCTGCGCCGTACACGGACTTTTTTATCGATGAAGAGGACATACTTAGCGAAGCATAAAACATTTTTCTCGCCGGGGAATTTCTCGTGGGGTGTCTGCGCGCTCGCGTTTTCCATTCTCATATTTGTTTTGCGTTTCTTCGCGCCAAATCTATTTTGGAAGGCATTTACGCCGGTGTTTCGCGCTTCGGATTCGTTCGCGGTCAAAAGCCATTCTTTTGTTTCCAGTTTCGGAAATGCAGAAATGCTTTCCGCGAAGAATGAACAGCTCACCGAAGAAAATGTCGCGCTCGCGAATGAAAACCAAATGTTGCTTCAAAAAGAAGGAAGCGTGAGCGAAGACACGCCGGGAATTTCCGCCGATGTCGTCGCTCGTCCGCCGGAGAGTCCCTACGATTCGTTGGTGCTTGCCGCCGGAAGTGATATAGGCGTAACGCTCGGCATGGAAGCATTCGATGAAAACGGCGTTCCGATTGGAATTGTGTCGTCGGTGCTTGCTGATTTTTCTCGAGTCACTCTTTTTTCTGCACCTGGAACGACGACAAACGGCTGGATAGGAAACGCAAACATACCTATCACCATCTTTGGCGCAGGCGGCGGCGCGATGAACGCCGCAATGTCGCGTTCTGCGGACATTGCCGTCGGCGATACCATTTTTGTTTCCGGCCCGGGAGAACTTCCGATTGGAAGGATTGTGCGCATTGATGGCAGTGCGTCATCGCCGTCGGTCACTTTGCGCATTATGCCGGACGCAAATCTTTTCTCAACCGTTTGGGTATCATTGCGCGACACAGGCGCATCATCATTCGTTTCCGCGACAACCACCCAGCTATGATGCGCGGAACACTGACATTTCTCGCTTTTATTTCCGTCATACTTTTCCCATGGCCACTGACCGCTGTTTTGGTTCTTGTCTCGTCGCTTTCTGTGCCGCTTTTACCGTTCGCTATCGGAATATTCGCCGATACGATTTATTACGCGCCGCAGACCGCAACACTCCCGCTCGCGACTATTTTGGGAGCTCTGACGACCTTCGTCGCGTTCTTCGTGCGTAGCCGGCTTCGAGCGAGTAGTATTGGGGAATGAAGTTGCGGAAGAAGGCACGGCAAAATTCTGAAATAGCTCCGGATGAGATATTTCTTGATGCATCGAACGCCCCCATTTTTGACCGTGCGCGGTTCGAAGGACGGCTCGAGAAGCCGCTCTCGCGCAGAACATTTGTCTCGCTTGGCGTGGTGCTCGCGATTCTTTTTCTCATACTGATTATTCGCTCATGGAATCTTGAAATAGTAAATGGTGCCACCTTCGCCGCAGAAAGTGCGCACAACAATCTCAAAGTGACAACGCTCTTCGCGCCGCGCGGCGTTATTACCGATTATCGGGGCGTGGTGCTCGCCGAAAATATCGACGCACCCGACGGCAGTACGGAACGCTACTATTCTCTACCATCTCTCGGCCAAATTATCGGATATGTTTCGTACCCTAAAAAGGATTCGCGAGGAATATATTACGACACAAGCGAAACGGGCGTTACCGGTCTTGAAGCGCGGTACAATGCGCTTCTCGCCGGAAAGAACGGACAATTGCTTACCGAAACGGACGCGCTTGGCGCCATTCGTTCCGAAGGAACGGTCATTCCCGCCGTTGATGGCAGGACGGTAACGCTTTCGATTGACGCGAATCTTGAACAGCTTTTCGCGAGCGCGATTGCAGACATCGCGAGCAGTCAAGATTTCATCGCCGGTGCCGGCGTTATTATGGATGTGCGTACGGGTGCCGTGCGCGCCATCGTTTCCTATCCGACCTACGACCCGAATGTGATGAGCAACGGCAGTCCTGCCGACACTATCGCCGCGTACAACAATGATGAGGGGCATCCGTTTCTCGACCACGCGGTGCAAGGCGCGTATACGCCCGGGTCAATCGTGAAGCCGTTCGTTGCTTCCGGTGCGCTCACCGACGGTCTTATCACGCCGAATACGACTATTGATGATCCCGGATTCCTTTCGTTACCCGACCCGTATCATCCGGGCAAAGAATTTATTTATAATGGATGGAGAGCGCTCGGCGCAATGGATGTGGAAAGTGCGATTGCGTGGTCATCGGATATTTTCTTTTATACCGTCGGCGGCGGCTTCGGAAATCAAAAAGGCCTCGGCATAGACCGGCTCGATTATTGGTATCACCAATTCGGTTTTGGAAGTCAGACCGGCATTGATTTGCCCGGAGAAGCGAGCGGGCTTGTTCCGACTCCGGCGTGGAAACAATCAGCCTTCAACGAGCAGTGGTATTTGGGCGATACTTATTTCACTGCAATCGGGCAATATGCGATGCAGGTAACGCCGATACAAATGGCGCGCGCAACCGCCGCAGTGGCAAATGGCGGGAAACTTCTCACACCGACATTGCTCGCCGATCAAACGCCGAGTTTTGTAAGTGTTCCCGTTTCTTCTTCCGCACTTGCCGTCGTGCGCGAAGGTATGCGCGAAGGTGTGACAAACGCGCTCGCAAATGCGATTAATTTGCCCTATCTCGCCGTCGCCGCGAAAACCGGCACCGCACAGACCGGTGTGAATAACCAATATGACAATGCGTGGGCGGAAGGATTTTTCCCTTACGATAATCCGCAATATGCTTTCGCCGTCGTCTTGGAACGCGGCCCATCCGGAGCGGGCGAACAAGCGGTGAATGCGATGCAGGAACTTTTCAATTCTTTGTATGGAGAAAATTCTCCGTATGTTGGCGGCACGGCGACTTCGACGACTCTTGCACAATAATCACGCTCGCGTACAATGCACGCACTAACAAATATTTTTATGACTGATGCGCAAGATATCTTCGTCTCGCAAGAAAAATTCGACGAGATGATAAAAGAATTGGAAAACTTAAAAACGGTGCGTCGCACCGAGATTGCGAAGAATCTGGAATATGCGCGCTCGCTCGGCGATTTTTCCGAGAATGCCGAATACCAAGAAGCGCGCGACTTGCAAGCCGCGACCGAAGAGCGCATTAAGAAGCTTGAAGAATTGGTGAAGAACACAAAAATCCTCACCGATGGAAAAAAGAAAGACGAAGTCGGTTTCGGTTCGAAGGTTTCGATTAAAAAAGAGGGAAGCGCGGAAGTGCACGAATATACCATAGTCGGCAGTGAAGAAGCCGATATGCGTGTGAAAAAACTTTCGCATGTCTCGCCGCTCGGCGCCGCGCTGATGGGAAAGAAAAAAGGCGATATCTTTACCTTCGAAACTCCTGCCGGCAAACAGACCTATACGATTGAGAAAGTGGCGTAAAGAAATTGTTGTATAGTGTGCGTATGGCTCTACTCGAAACTGTGCGCGCGGAACGGCTCGCAAAAATTGCTCGCCTGAAAGAAGTGGGAATGGATGCGTACCCTGCGCGAACAAATCGCACGCATTCTGTCGCACAGTTTCTCGAAAATCACGAAACGCTTGAAAAAAATAGCGAACAAATCGTGCTCGCCGGGCGCGTGATGTCCATTCGCGAACACGGCGGCTCGCTTTTCGTTGATATTTTTGACGGAACAAAAGGACAGTGTTTCGTCCAGCGCGACAAACTCGGTGAATCATCATTCGATCTTTTTATCGGCACGGTAGATATGGGTGACATTGTTGAATTCCCCGGCTCAGCATTCGTCACCAAGCGCGGTATGCTATCGCTCGATGTTTCCGATTGGCGCATGCTCGCGAAATCATTGCGGCCGTTGCCCGACGAATGGTACGGTATTAAAGACGAAGACGAGCGATTCCGAAAACGCTATCTGGATATTTTACTTTCGAAAGATCTTACTGACCGCGTCAAACGGCGTTCGCGATTTTGGAATGTCATTCGTTCATATCTGCTCGAACGGGATTTTATCGAAGTGGAAACGCCCGCACTTGAAACAACGACCGGCGGTGCCGACGCGCGTCCGTTCGCCACGCATCACAACGCGCTCGATATGGATGTGTATCTGCGCATTTCGGCGGGAGAATTGTGGCAGAAGCGTTTAATGATCGCCGGTCTTCCGAAAGTATTTGAAATCGGCAGAATATTCCGCAACGAAGGCATCTCGCACGAACACGCGCAGGATTACACACAGTTGGAATTTTACGAAGCGTTTAAAGATTACGAAGCGGGAATGGAAATGATTGTTGACCTCTATCGAAAAATCGCCGATGAAATTTACAGTACGCAAGTTTTTAAAATAAAAGATTTTACGGTTGATTTAGGAAAAGAATGGGAAACGTACGATTTCTGCGCGTTAATGCAAAAGGAATATAACCTTAACCCGCTCGACGACAAAGTTAATTGGTCGGCTGTGCTTGAGAAAAAAAACATTCCGTTTGAACAAGGCGCGAGTATTGAACGATTGGTTGATATCGCGTGGAAACAAATCAGAAAAAATATCCAAGGTCCCGGATTTCTCATTAATGTTCCGATTTACATGGAGCCATTGGCGAAGAAGAGCGAAAAAGACCCGCGCGTCGTCGAACGGTTTCAGGTGATGATTGCCGGTTCGGAAGTCGGAAAAGGTTTCAGCGAATTGAATGATCCGGTTGACCAAGCTGAACGATTCAAACACCAGCAACAATTGCGCGAAGCGGGCGACGAAGAAGCGCAGATGCTCGATGCCGAATTTGTCGAAGCGCTTGAATATGGCATGCCGCCGGCGTTCGGCTTCGGCGTTTCAGAACGGCTTTTCAGTTTCTTTGAAGGCGTTTCCCTGCGCGAAGCACAAATTTTCCCTTTGATGCGTCCGAGATAATCTCAAAGAAAGATTTTAAAATCCAATCCAAATTTCCAAGGTCCAACCTTGTTTGCTTGCCTGTGGATAACATTCCCATGGGAAATAGGGAAGTGGTATATACTGGCCGACAGTGGGAAGAAGTAGAAAGCGGGAGTGGTGGCCTGCTTTCTATTTTCGCTCACTCATATCCCTATGTTCCTTGGAGAATATCTGCACACTTTTGATTCCAAAAACAGGATTTCGGTTCCGTCGAAGTTCCGCAAGAACCTCGGCCGCGTCGTTGTGGTAACTCACGGTCTCGACCACTGTCTTTATCTCTATTCACGCAAGATGTGGGAGAAAGAAGCGCAAACCTATGCCGCCGAAATAAATGGAATCGCGACGCGTCGCGGGCTTGCGCGGCTTTTTCTTGCCGGCTCGTTTGAAGTTGAAGTTGACAAAGCCGGTCGCGTGCTTATTCCAGAAAATTTGAAATCATTTGCGTCGATTAAGGAGAAGGCAGTTATCGCAGGTGTTGCCGATCGGGTTGAAATTTGGGAAGAAGACGCCTGGAAGGCGTACATCGCGACAGTCGAACGCGATGCCGATGCGTACGTTGAAACGCTGGGTGCGAGTGCTAAGAATTAATATGCCCCTCGAAACAAATCATCGGGGTAAACAAGCGCAACACGACAGTGTGCTGATGTCCGAAGTGCTCGAAGCGCTCGACATACAGCCGAGCGACGCGGTCGTCGATGCGACCATCGGCGGTGCGGGGCATTTTGCTTCAATGCTCTCGGCGCTCGGCGAAGGCGGCATAATCATCGGCATTGACGCTGACCCGGCGGCGGTTGAAAGAGGACGCGAAGCGTATGCGCGCGATCGCCGGAGAGAACGGCCGGTTGCACATCTGGTAAACGACAACTTCCGTAATCTTGCGCGCATTCTCGAACGGCTCGGCATCGGCCAGATTGATAAAATTCTTTTCGACCTTGGTTGGAGCGGGTATCAGATTGCCGCACCGCGCGGTTTTTCTTTTGCCGAAGAACAGGAGCCGCTTCTGATGAATTATTCCGAGAAGGGAGAAACGGCGGCCGACATCGTCAATTCTTATCCCGAAGAATCGCTTGCCGACCTCATCTTCGTTTATGGCGAAGAACGATTTGCGCGCAGCATCGCACGCGCGATTGTTGAAGCACGGTCGAAAGAACGGTTGCTCACAACCGGAGCGCTCGTCGCGGCAATTCTTTCCGGAACGCCCGATTGGTATCATAAGCGGAAAATTCATCCGGCGACAAAAACATTCCAGGCGCTCCGCATCGCCGTCAATGATGAGTTGGGCGCGCTTCGCGAAGGACTCCTCGTCGCGCTTACCCTCCTTGCGAATGGTGGACGCCTTGCCGTTATTTCCTTCCACAGCAGCGAAGACCGCATCGTGAAAAATATACTGCGCGACGCAGTTGCGAAAGGACAAGGAACGATAGTGCCGAAAAAACCAATCGTGCCAACGCGCGCAGAAATTATCAGAAATCATCGTGCGCGAAGCGCGAAACTGCGCGTCTTTTATGCATAACTTCTCTTCTCGTTTTCCGTTTTCGTTATCGGCGATCTGTTTCGGGTCGGTCGCGGTTCTTGCCGTCGCGTACATCGGCCTCATCGCCGTGGTAATGAGTTATGCGGCGCTGACAGTCAGTTTCTCGCAATCGGTCAAAAATGACGAGGCGACGGTTGCGACGCTTGAATCGCAGTATCTCGCGAGCGTGGCGAGCATCACCAACTCCGATTATGCCGCCGCAGGATACACGCTCCCGATTGCGGAAATCTTCGTGCCGGCGAAGGACGCGACCGCTTTGCGTTAATTTGCATGCGCGCGCAGTTTCGTATTCGTATTCGTTTCATTCTCGCGGGTATTGTTTTTGTCGCGCTTCTCATCATGATTCGCCTTTATTTCGTTCAGATTGTGCATGAACAGGATTATGCGCAAAAGGCCGATCGGCAATTTGCTTCCGGCGAAAGCGGCCTCTTTGATCGCGGTTCCATTTATTTCACAAATAAAGACGGCATGCTCATTTCCGCGGCAACGCTCCAAACTGGTTTCCTCGTCGCGATAAATCCGCAGACGCTTACCAATCCGGAAGCCGCTTTTTCAGCAATAACTTCGATTGCGTCCTCTTCGATTTCACTTGACCACGACGCATTTTTCACCTTGGCGACGAAGAAAAATCAAGTGTATATCGAAGTGGCGCATCATCTCTCTGACGCGGCAGGACAGGCGCTTTCCGCTTTAAACATTCCAGGGCTTCAGGTATTGCGCGAACGATGGCGATATTATCCGGGCGGAACGCTTGCCGCACAATCAATAGGCATTGTCTCGTATGGTTCCGGCGACACGCTTACCGGCCAGACCGGTCTCGAAGCGGAATACAACGATACGCTCTCGCGATCGGACGACGGCCTGTATCAAAACTTTTTTGCAGAGATTTTTTCGAATGTGGGAAATCTGCTTGTTTCCGCGAAAGATGCGCGGGAAGGCGACATTGTAACAACCATCGAGCCGGAAGTTCAAACGCGTCTTCAAGATGACATCGCGAAAGTGAATCAGAAATATTCAAGCCAAGAATCGGGCGGCATCATTATGGATCCTTCCACGGGAGCGATTTACGCACTCGCGAGTTATCCGACCTATGATGAAAATAATCTGCAAAATGTCGACCCAACTTTGCTCGGCAATCCGCTCGTAGAACAGGTGCATGAATTCGGTTCCATTATGAAGCCGATTACGATAACATCGGCGCTTGACGCGAGTGTAATAACGCCCGAAATGACCTTTAACGACCCCGGTTGTATCACGGTCGACACACGGAAAATTTGCGATTGGGATTTGAAGCCAAAAGGCGTCATTCCCGTGCCACAAATTATTATACAATCGCTGAATGTGGGCGCGTCATGGGTGGCAACGCAATTAGGGCAGGAAAAATTCCATGATTATTTTACGAAAGCGTTTGGACAAAAAACAGATATCGATCTGCCGAATGAAACTGGCGCATTGCTCAGCAATATTTCGCAATCTCAACAGGTTTATTACGACAATGCGGCGTTCGGCCAGGGCATTGCCGTGACGCCAATGCAAATGATTCGCGCTTTGGGCGCCATTGCCAACGGTGGCGTGATGGTGCAACCGCATCTGGTGAGCGCGATTCGTCTTGACTCCGGCATTACCCGAACGCTCGATTGGAGCCAGAAGGTTCCGGTTTTTTCCGCGACGGCGGCAAGCGAGACGACGGAAATGATGGACGCGCTCGACGACGGCCCGCTTGAAAACGGAAACGCGAAGATTCCGACTATGACCGTCGCGGCGAAAACCGGCACCGCGCAACTCACCAACGGACAGGGCGGCTATTACGACGACCGATACTTCCATTCGTTCGTTGGTTTTTTCCCTTCGCACAATCCGCGATTTATCATCCTTTTGTATACGGATGATCCGCAGGGCGTTGAATATGCATCGGAGACGCTCGACACAACCTTCCTTGACCTCGTGCACTTTCTCATTGACTATTACGCAGTGTCGCCCGACCGCGGCGTTGCCACCTCGACCAGCTCGGGGTAAACCACCACCACGCCATCATGAAAAAACTCTTTAAATCACTCGTTATTTTTAAACTTTCTCTTCTCGCGCGGGCGGTCGTGCATCGGTATCAACCAAAAATTATTGTCGTGACTGGTTCGGTGGGAAAGACCTCGACTAAGGATGCTGTGGCGACAGTTCTCTCGAAGCGCTTTTTTGTTCGTAAGAGCGAAAAAAGTTTCAACAGCGAGTTCGGCGTTCCTTTCACGATTTTGGGAGTGGAAAATCCGTGGAATAATCCTTTTGCCTGGTTCATTCTGATGAAAAATGCGCTTGCGCTTCTCATCCTGCCGAATCACTATCCGAATATGTTAGTGCTTGAGGTTGGTGCGGATCATTCTGGAGATCTCGCGCGCATAATGAAAATCGCGACGCCTGACGCGGTTGTCGTCACGCGATTGCCCGAGGTGCCGGTGCATGTCGAATCATACGCGTCACCCGAGGCGGTGCGCGAAGAAGAATTTTCTCCGGCATATGCGCTTCCTGCCGATGCACCGCTTATTATTCCGGCAGATGATGCGTATGCAATCGAAAATGCGAAACGCATGCCGGTGCGGGTTATTTCGTATGGCGTGAAAGAGGACGCCGATGTGCAGGTAAGCCACATCGGATTTTATGAAGAAGAAGGGAAAGTCGCCGGCATGAGCGCGCATGTTATTGTTGGAAGCGAAGGAGGAAAGATTTTCGCGAAGGGCTCGGTAGGAATAACCCAACTTCTCCCGCTCGCGGCCGCGCTCGCGGCCGCGAATGCTTTTGATATTCCATTTCCTGAAGCGCTCCAGGTGCTCGAGACATACGAACCGCCGCCCGGCCGCGGTCGTCTTCTCGCCGGCAAAAATAATTCAGTCATCATTGATGATTCTTATAACGCGTCGCCCGTGGCGGTCGAAGAGGCTCTTGGCACATTGAAAATGTTCCCGAAGGCGAAACGCCGCATTGCGGTTCTGGGCGATATGTTAGAGCTCGGGCGTTATTCTGTCGCTGAACACGAACGCATCGGCGCGCTCGCGGACGAGTCGGCGGATATAATCGTGACCGTTGGCATTCGCGCTCGCGCCTGTGCCGCCGCACCGAAGAACGCCGAAGTCCTGCTGTTCGACAATGCGCGCAACGCCGCGCTCGCACTCTCCGAACTCGTTCGCGAAGGCGATGCTATTCTCGTAAAAGGTTCTCAAGCGATTCGCGCAGAACGCATCGTCGAGGCATTGCTCGCCAATCCTAGCGATGCGTCGAAACTCGTTCGTCAAGAAAAAAAGTGGAAACAGAAAGCGTGATTTCTAGCAGGCGATATTCTGGTCGACAGCCGTCGAGTTTGCCTCGTACTGCACGAGCCAGATTGGGCTACCGGAAATGAAACCAGTATCGGTTACGCACGCATAAAGAGCGTCAATCTGACTCATAATGCCAACCGGAAGCCAGTTCGGGGTGGAAACCTTATCTCCGTTGATCGTTTGGGTCGGAACAAAATCACTTCCCGCGATGTCCTGCCACATGTCGGGAGTGGAATAGATGCCGACGCGGATTCCTTCCGCATTCAAATAATCGATTGCGCCTTGTATTGTCGCGTCGTTCACCGCAGGGTCGCTTGACCAACTATTGGCCTCTTCGATATCAAGCCACCACAGCGAAGAGGTAACTCCATTGCTTTTCGCATACGCATACGCATGTTGAGCCGCGTTGTAGCCGTAATTATAGCCCTCGCAGGTCGTTGGTTCTGTTGAGACAATAGAGATTGTCGCGATTGGCGGACATGATTTTGGGCTCTCAATGTGCCCGGCAACGGTGCTACCGTAGGGCGCATTCAAATTCATATATATCGTCGGAGCCGTGGATGGTCCGAATCTCGCCCAGGAATATTCCGACGCAAGACGATCGTTATCAACGAACGCCTTGCCACCCGAAACGCCAACGATGCCGAAATTAAACGATGTGGCAGGATATGAATGGGCGTTAAAGGATACATCATAACCGAGATTGCTCGAGGTGTAAGGGCTACCAACCGCCGCCGCCGTGATGAACGGTAATGAGAATCCCGAGAGCGCTAGAGTTGTAAGAAGTATGAAATTGGTTCTTTTCGACATAATGACTTTATCTTACTACAACAGTTATTACTATACGAAACGATATTTTCTTACAACACCAAACTACATGACCCTACAGAGAATCGGACTCTGATTCCATCCTTGAGAAGGATGTGTCCTAACCGTTAGACGATAGGGCCTCACATGATTTATAACACGAAAAACCCCGCCATGTCATTGCGACATGGCGGGAGGGTTAAGCGGAATACCCGCAAATTCTGAGAACTTTAACGGAAAAAGTAGGAAAACGGTAAAAAACCCACACAGCGATTATTGCCAAGTCAACGCAAATTTTCTTCACCATCTCCTCCTTAAGAGCATCTGCTTAAAGTATAAACAATAAAGGCGGGAACACAACCATGTCCCCGCCCTCGCGATGCCGATCTCACGCGGCAATTTTTTTCCGCTGCGCTAAGTAGTGCATCTTCGCTTTCGCGGCGGCGGTCAAGATGTTTCGGAGATACGTTCTGCGCGCCGGCACTCTTAATGCTGAGTCTTTCGTGTCCCATATAGCTTTGTCAATACCATCCCGAATTCTGTTTTCATCGCTTCCGGCGAAATCGAGAACGATATGAAGCATTTCCTTTTCTTCCGGCTTCAATTTTGCCACAGCAAACCTCCTTTCATTCAGAATGAACTGCCTGCTGCACACTATAGCACAGTTGTTTTAAGAAAGCAAGCTGTCAACGATTGCCTTCACATCGCCGCCGTCGGCATTGCCTTTTAATTCTTTCATCAACGCACCGATAAACTTGCCAGAGTCGGCTTTCGAAGAAATGTTTAATTCGGCCATTTTCGCTTTTGCGATTTTCAGAATCTCTTCGCGGCTCATCATCGCGGGAAGATACGACTCAATAATCGCGAGTTCGGCTTTTTCCGGCTCGGCAAGATCGGTGCGCGACGCTTTTTCGAACTGTTCTATCGAATCTTTTCGCTGGCTCGAAGCGCGCTTCAAAACAATAACCGCTTCTTCATCGGTTAACAATTCGTCGGGCTTGCGTTTCTTCGCGACAACTTCGTTCGTCATCGCGGTAACGAGCGAACGCAAAGTTCGCAACCGCGTTTCGTCATGCGCGCGGAGCGCATCGGGAATCGATTTCTTTAGTGTTTCGTGGATGGTCATAAAAATAGTATACTACACACATGAATATCGTGGTCGTCGCTCTTGTCGCTCTCGTTTTAGTTCTTATTTATTTTTTATTGCACAAGCGGGAAGTTCCTATCGTTGATGAAGGGAAAGACAGCGCGATGATTCTTCTACAACAACAGATGCAGGCGATCGTGGGCGAATTGCGCGGGATGACGCGCGAAGTCACTTCGGTAAAAGAAATCGGCCGCCAGACGCAAGGCTTCGCCGAGCAACTGCAGAATCTCCAAGACATTTTAAAAAATCCGAAACAGCGCGGCATTCTCGGCGAATATTATTTGGAAACCGTTTTGAAGAATGTCCTGCCGCCGGGAATGTACAAGATTCAATACCCGTTCAAGAATGGAGAAATTGTCGACGCCGCTGTTTTCGTGAGCGACAAAATCGTGCCGATTGATTCGAAATTTTCGCTGGATAATTACAATCGCCTCGTACACGCGAACGAAAATGAGAAGCCAACATTTGAAAAAGCGTTTGTAAACGACTTGAAATTGCGCATACAAGAAACCGCGAAATATATTCGTCCCGAAGAAGGTACGATGGACTTCGCGTTTATGTTCATTCCGTCCGAAGGTATTTATTACGACCTTTTAACGAATCAAGTTGGTGGTGGCGAAGACGAAAATCTTATTCAGCGCGCGGCAGGAAAGTATAAAGTCATTATCGTTTCGCCGACTTCCTTTCTCGCGTATCTCCAAACCGTGATGCAAGGTTTGAAAGCGTTGAAAATTGAAGAAAAAGCGGTTGAGATTCAAAAAAGAGTCGGCGAGCTCGGCAAGCATATCGGCGCGTACGAAGAATTTTATAAAAAGCTCGGTGTCTCGCTCGGCACAACGGTCTCGCATTACAACTCCGGTTACAAAGAACTCGGCAAAATTGATAAGGATGTTTACCGCATCGCCGACTCCAAAATCGGCATTGAACCGGAGTTGCTTGACAAACCATCAACTGACATCTAGTATTTCCCTTGGATTGCCGGATAGATTAGAATTCTGCGGGGAAAAGGAGATTATCATGGCAGAAATAAAGAAAGGAAAGAATGCACCAAAACGACGCGGGGAACTTGGTCTCACCTATAACATCAACTGCGGCAAATGTGGGTGCTACGGGCAGCATCTCATGGGCATCAGCACCATCGGGGAGCTCTTGGCTGACGTCATGAAGGACTGGGAGTACGATCATAGACTCGGTTGGATTTGCCACTCATGCTCCTACACCGCCAAGAAAAAGGCAGAGGAGCGGAAAATGGCTGCGCTCGCTAAGGTCGCGAACATGGGCAGATTCTCTCCTGGCAGAATTCCTCTTTAACGGTCAACATCAACCGATTGGCCAAAGGCGCACGACCTACGGGTACGGCGCCTTGCTTATTTTATAGAACAATGCTAATGTAGAACCACATGGAAGTGGCTGTAATCAAGACTGGCGGGAAGCAATATATCGTCTCCAAAGGCGACACGATTGCGATTGAGAAATTGCCCGGCGATTTGAAGAAGGGTGACACAGTTGTCTTCAGCGAGGTGCTCCTCGTTGACAACGGCTCGGACACGACCATTGGTGCGCCAATTATCAAAGGCGCAGAGGTCAAGGGCACCGTTGTTCTCGCCGGAAAGGCAAAGAAAATTGAGGTGGTGAAGTATAAGCCGAAGAGCCGCTACTACAAGCGCGTCGGACATCGCCAGCCGGTTCTCAAGGTGAAAATCGATTCGATTTCTTAACTTTCCATAAAGGGCAGACCACAAGCTTATTTAACTAGCTATTTTTACTATGCAAGTAGGGCGTTGGAATCATCAATCAACAAACAACACAAGTGCGCATACGAGCCGTCCCGCGGGGAAGCAATTTTCTCGTACCGAAAACCATTTTCCATCTCGCGGCGGTTTTACTAATCGCGGACGCGCACCGGCGCGTCGCGTTTCGCGTAGCTTCGGCTCATTCGGCAATACCGAAGCCGAGATTTCGAAGTTTACGAACAAAGCGGTGGTGAAGGCCGAAGAATCACTATTCGTTCCTGAACGAACATTTTCCGATTTCGATATCAACGAACATCTGAAAAAAAATATCGCCGCACGAAAGTACGAATCGCCGACGCCGATTCAAGACAAAGCAATTCCGCATATTCTCGCCGGCGAAGATATAGTCGGTCTCGCAGAAACGGGGACCGGGAAAACGGCGGCATTTCTCATTCCGCTCATTGATAAAGTGATGAAGCACGAAAAAAGTAATCAGCGCGAACGAATTCTCGTTATGGCGCCGACGCGCGAGCTCGCGGTGCAAACCGAAAAAGAACTCGCCGGCTTTGCGAAAGGCCTCGGCTTTCGCGGAATGGTCGCTGTTGGCGGCACTAATATCGGTCCGCAAATTTCAGCGCTAAAGCATGATCCGGCGTTCGTTATCGGCACGCCGGGCAGGTTGAAGGATTTGATGGAACGACATGCGCTCGACCTTTCAAACTTCGGCACGGTCGTTCTCGACGAAGCGGATCGCATGCTCGACATGGGATTCATCGACGACATGCGTTTCATCCTCGCGAAAATGCGCAAGGAGCGGCACATGCTTTTCTTCTCGGCAACAATTTCTAAAGATATCGAACGGCTTATCGGTGAATTTCTTTCGAAGCCGGTCGTGATTTCAGTAAAGACGCGCGACACGGCGCGAAATATCGACCAAGAAGTTGTTCGCATTCCACGCGGAAAGGAAAAGTTCGATGTGCTCGCCGAACTTCTGCAAGACCGCGAATTCAGCAAGGTGCTCATCTTCGGCCGCACGAAGTTTGGCGTTGAAAAAGTTGCGAAAGAATTGTCGCGCCGCCATATTCACGCCGAATCAATTCACGGCAACAAGAATTTCAACGCGCGCATTCGCGCATTGGAGGCATTCAAAACAGGAAAGGTGACCGCGCTCGTCGCGACCGATGTCGCCGCGCGCGGCTTGGATATTCCCGCTGTCTCGCATGTCATCAATTATGATTTGCCTTCAACTTACGAAGATTATATCCATCGCGTCGGCCGCACCGGTCGCGCTTCGATGAAAGGCAGGGCGCTGACGTTTGTGCAAGGACGCTAACTAAGTTCGATTAAATAAAAAGAAAAGCCCACGAGAAGCGCGTGGGCTTTTCTCAAGGGCTTACCTATACTGTTGTATCTTCCATGTACTTGTACATACTATCACTAAGTCGGTCTTATTTGTCAAGTCCTAAAATTCCTTTCGATTACTCAGCGCGGCGCGGAGGGTTTCGGCATCGGAATATTCGAGCTCACTGCCGGTCGCGAGGCCGCGGCCGAGCTCGGAGATTTTTAATTGGTCGCGCCATGGGGCGAGCAGCTCGCGCACGCGGTCGACGGTGTGTTCGCCTTCGCTCGTTGCCGAAAGTGCGAGCACAACTTCCTTCAAATTATTTTTTAATTTCTTTTCAATCGCGCGCGACAATTCTTTTTCGCGAATGACGCCTTTGCCCGATAAGGTAAGCACGCCGCCGAGAACGAAATAGCGGCCGCGATAAGTGCCGGCGCGTTCAATCGCGGCGAGGTCTTGGTCTTTTTCAACAATCATTAATTGCGCATCGTCGCGCGTTTTGTCGGAACAATAATTACAAACGGTCGCTTGCGTATTTCCATTGAAAAAACGCAGACACTCGGAACATTGCCGGACATTTTTTCCGAGCGAGGCAATAAGCTCGGCGAGTTTCGCGCGGTCGCTAGTAGGAACAGCAAGCAGATAAAAAACAAACCGTTTCCCTTGCCTCGGGCCGATGCCGGGGAAGCGGGAAAGTGCGGTCGCGAGTTCGTCGATGTGGTCCATTTAAAATTCTTGCGCAAGCTCGCCGTAGCCGGCAGTGTCCATCGGCTGGAAGGTGGCGCGCTTCTCGTCGAAATAGAGTTCGGTCTTGCCGGTCGGGCCGTTGCGATGTTTTTCGATGAGGATTTCCGCGATGTTAGGCCGGTCGCTTTCCGGATTTCTTTTGTCTTCGCGATGAATAAACATCACCACATCGGCGTCTTGTTCGATCGAACCCGAATCGCGCAAGTCGGAGAGGCGTGGTTTACCGCCGCGCTGTTCGACCGCGCGCGAAAGTTGCGAGAGCGCGATGACCGGAACTTTTAATTCGCGCGCGAGCGATTTTAACGAACGAGAAATTTCGGTCACTTGCTGGACAAGCGAGTCGGATGCCTTCGTTGAAGTTGGCGCCATAAGTTGGAGATAATCAACGATAAGAAGCCCGACATTTTTTTCGCGCTTCAATCTTCGGGCAACCGCGCGCATCGCGAGAATATTATTGCCCGGTTTATCATCGATAAAAATAGGTGCCTTCGAAAGCGTTTCGAGTGCGTCACGAATGCGCTCGAAATCTTCTTTTTCTTTCACCTGGCCGGTGCGTAATTTCCAGGAATTGACGAACGATTCCGCGGCGAGCATGCGGTCGATAAGTTGTTCAGAGCTCATTTCGAGCGAGAAAATGCCGACCGGAATATTGTGGCGCACGGCGGCATTCCGCGCGATGTCGAGCGCGAGCGATGTTTTTCCCATCGACGGCCGCGCGGCGAGAATGACCAAATCGGAGGGATGAAAACCGGAGAGAAGATTATCGAGGGTCGGAAAACCAGACGGCACGCCGCGAATCCCATCTTCTTTTTTAGAAAGCGCCTCGATGCGATCCCATGCCTCGTGGACTTTGTCGCCAATCGCGATGAACTTATGCGAGGCAGACACGTCGCCGATGGCATAAATACTTTTCTCGGCTTCGTCGAGCACTTCCATTGTGTCGCGCGCTTCGTCGTACGCTGTTTCGGTGATGTCGTACGCGGCATCAATCAAAGAGCGCATCAGGAACTTGCGCGAAACCAAATCGGCATAATGCGAAAAATTTCCGGGTGCCGGCGCGCTCCCGACAAGCTCGGCAAGATAGCTCCGACCGCCCGCGTGCTCGAGTATCCCCTGATCTTGCATTCGCTCGGAAAGGGAAAGAAGGTCAATGGGCTCGCTTCTTTGCGCGAGTTCTCCCATCACGCCAAATATCAGCCGATGTTTTTCCGCATAGAAAGAATGTGAACCGATAGTGTCCAGCACATCATGAATAGCGTCTGGTTTCAGAAGCAAGGCGCCAAGAAGTGCTCGTTCGGATTCGAGAGATTGGGGCGGAACGCGATCGGCAGACATTACCGCCAATTGTATCAAATTGCGCCCCTGGTCAACACCGGCCCGTTCGGGCCGTCATCCACACGATATCCACTGTCTTCTATATCGCCCCGAATGCGGTCGGCTTCTTTAAAATCCCTTAAAATGCGCGCCGCTTCGCGGCGCGCGAGCATTTCTCTGATTTCTTTTGGTATTTCTCTTTCCGTCAATGCGCCTGTCAAAGGCGGAGAAATGAGCGAGAGTCCGAGATGGGCATCGGCAGATTTAATGAGTTGCCATTTTTCTTCCGGCGTATAATCTTCGCTTTTCAGCGAATCCCAGAGGATGCCGAGCACCTGTGGCGTCCCGAGATCATCGCGCATGGAGGCAAGAAAACGATCATCCGCTTCGGAAGGTTTGCATTTGCCTTTGGCTTCGAGCGCAATCTCACGCGAAATCTTCCAAAGCCGATCGAGTGCGCTTCCGGCGCTTGCAAGCACGTCGAATGAAAAGGAAAGTGGCGTGCGATAGTGCGCTTGGAGGAAAAAGTAGCGCAACGAAAGCGGGTGAAATCCTTTTTCAACAATATCGGAAAGATACACGACATTGCCGAGCGACTTCGATGCTTTTTCGCCATTCATCGTAAGAAACGCATTGTGCATCCAATAGTGCACAAAGGTTCGGCCGCTCGCCGCTTCCGATTGCGCAATTTCGTTGTTGTGATGTATCGGAATAAGATCTTCACCGCCCGTATGAATGTCCAATTCTTGTCCGAGGAGCGAGCGCGACATTGCAGAACACTCAATGTGCCATCCGGGAAATCCAAGACCCCACGGACTCTGCCAACCAAGTTTCTGATCGGGTTTCCATAGCACAAAATCAACAGAATTGCGTTTCTCTTTATTTGTTTTCACCCGCGCGCCCTCCTGTTGTCCGCTCACATTAATTCCGCCAAGCTCGCCATAATTCGCGAAACGGGAAGTATCAAAATAGACGCCATCGCTCGTTCGATACGCATACCCTTTTTGCTCGAGCGTTTTGATGAGTGCTATTTGCTCCGGGATATAATCGCTCGCTCGTGGAAAATCAATCCGTTCCACATTGATATTCATTTCAGCGAGGTCATCAAGAAAGATTACGGCGTATTTTTCTGCCATAATGCGCATGTTCTCCATCGTCAAGGGCAATCCTTCGCGGCGAAGACCTTTGGTCATTTTGTCTTCTCCCGCATCACCTTCCGATACTAAATGTCCGAAGTCGGTGATATTGATAACTTGTCGCACCCGATATCCCGCCGCCGTAAGCGCGCGCGCAACCGTATCAGAAAATACATAGGCGCGCAGATTACCGATGTGCGCCGGGCCATACATCGTCGGTCCGCAGGTATACATCAACACGAGTCCGGGTTTTTGCGGAATGAAAAGTTCTTTTTTTCCCGAAAGCGTGTTGGTAAAAAATATCTGCGGCGGGCGATTCTGCGCCGTATTTCCTCGTTTTCCGAACATGCTCAGAAATAGTTTTTTCATGAACTAAAAAAGCCAGCGCACGCTTAAGACAAGCGCAATGAGCTCAACGCCGAAGGTGACGATGGTGAGCGTTCTCATAATTTGATTCTGGCGTGATTCAAGAAGCGCCGCATTGGTCTCGCGCAATTCGGTTGCGATGGCGTGATGCGTTTCGGTCAGGCGCACGACCCGCGCGCGCTCTAAAAGAATATGCCGTGCGCGTTCGTTAAAAGAATCGTCAAAGAAACCGCGCCGCGCGAGCAGGTCTAAGAAACGATGAAGCGGTTCTTCTTGATTCGCGAGCGAAGATTTTAAATGGAGGAATTCGCGATTGATAGTCGAAATTGCGCGCACGGTCCTCCGCTCGCGGCCACCAAACATATCCTTCTCGACGAGCGCGAGACGGCTCGCGATGTGATTCGTGTAGTCACGCACCGATGCATAAAGGTGCGCGAAAAGAATTTCAAGCAGAACATCGGTCGTGATGGATTCGTCGCGGTTAACGAGCCCTCGCGTTTCAAAGAGTTTCTTTAATTGATACAGAGGCGCGATGATTTCATAATGCGCCGTAATGATAAAATGCCCGCCGACGACAAAATCAATTTCTTGGTTTTTTACGGCATCATTTTCGGCATCTTGAGTTGGGAAATGAAGCGCGACGAGCACGCCGCCAGAGTCATTTGCGACCAACGGCTCGGGAGTGGGGGAGAGCAGTTCGGCCTCAATTCGATTATCGAGCGAAAATTCATGTGCGACATCGCGCAATTCGTCCTCGGTCGGCTGTTCGAGATCAATCCATGTCCCGTCCTGATATTCGTAGCGGAAAAGCATGATTCTAGAATAGCATAATGCGCTTGTGGAAAACTTTTTCTTGTTCTTGCATTGCGTAAATAGCAGGAGGGGGTAAAATCAAGGGCATGAAAAAATATCTCAAAAGCCACCCGCTCTTAATAAGTACTCTCGTTATTATTGTCGTTTCTTCCACCGCAGGTTTCGCCAAATCAATTTTCGCCGCCGCTCCCGCTACCATAATCGGCACGGACATTTCCACCACCGGCAATCTCACCGTCTCATCGCTTGCTACTTCTACGGGTGCGTTTCTTGCGGTTAATGGAAACGGCCAGGTTATCGCGACAACAACCCCCTTTCTTGCGGCGAACGGTAACTTCGGTATTGGGACAACGAGTCCGTACTCGTTATTGTCAGTCCAAGCAACAGCAGGCGGGATAGCTCCGTTATTTACGATTGCGTCATCAACTGCTGGTGCGGCAACAAGTACGGCGCTCACTGTCTTGGGAAATGGGAATGTGGGGATTGGGACAACGAATCCTTTGTCTCTTCTTTCGGTAAATGGTACCGCTTCCTCAACCGCGCTCTACATCTCATCCCTCGGAACGCTTGCCGGTTCATTTCTTGCGGTAAATCCGACGGGACAAGTGATAGCGACGACAACGCCTTCAACTTCGACCTCTCTTTCCCTTACTCAAATAAGCCAGACAAGCTACACTCTCTCGTCAACCGATAACGGTAAGGTTTTGCTATTCTCGGCGGGAACTGCAGTAACACTGATCGTGCCTTCCGGTCTCGGCGCAGGATTCAATTGTCAGATTGTTCAAATGGGAGCGGGAAAGGTGACTCCGACTGCATCAGGGACAACCATTTTTCAAGCTGATTCCTACACGCAAACGAGAACTCTGTACAGTCGGGCCTCCTTGATTGCCGTTGCGGCGGATGAGTTTGTCCTCGATGGAGACCTAAAATGAAACGGCTATTCCCAGCAATCCTCGTAGTGATAACAGCAACTTTATCCGTGTTTAGTGTGGCGAATGCGCAAACCCCTTTACCAGTACCAAAGACCATTCATCCGATAATACCGACAAGTGGTCTTGTCGCGCAATATGATCTGACGGGTTTGGCTGGGGGAACGACGAGCGTTGCGAACATTGTGTCCGGTGGCCCGGCCCTGACCCTGGTCGGCAGTCCGACCCTTGGCGCAACAGGAGTGACTTTCGCGGGAGGTACGCAGTATGCCAAAAGTGCCTCTGCTTTTCCCGGTATAACTCTTGGTGGGCAATGGACTGCAATAGTTGTTCTTAATGATTCATCCACTGGTGGCAGCCAAGGCTTGATTTCTATGGGCTATACAACCAGCGCAAACTATTATGATTCAGTAGTTCATAATGGAACTGGTAGTGGAGCACAGGCAGGGTGGACAGATTATTGGGTCGCCAGTCGTAACGGTGGTACTCAGTCTATTGGTGCAGGAAATCCTTACAATGCGCCTTCAGGCACATTTTCCTTGCTAGAAGCCTGGAGTGACGGAACTAATTTCAATGCAACCCGTCTTGATTGGGGAGGGCCTGGACGTTCCGCAGCAATTCCGTAGGGGGCTGGTAGCACATATCCGCTTTATTTGGGCGTTGGGTTACAATTAGAAAATACCAATGTTTACATTACTCAATCTCTTACCGTATCCTATGTCCTTGTATGGAATCGTCTACTTACCCAACATGAGGTATTGGGTGTTACGAATTGGCTTTATTCCTACATGGCGCAATCACCGAGAAGTACGGTTCTATCCGCTTACAAACGGCCGCCTTTGGTTGCGACTACCTTCCCGTCGAACAACGCTACCGTTTCGCCCACGCCTCCTATGGGGTGGTCAAGTTGGGAAGCCTACGGCACATCTGTCACGGATGCAAAGGTAGTTGCGAATGCCGCCGCGATGGTCTCTAACGGAATGCAAGCGGCGGGTTATCGCTATGTGAATGTCGATGAGGGGTGGAAGCAATCTTCAAGAGACAGCAACGGAAATTTACAAGCAAGCACAAGCTTTCTTACCACATATCCGACTATGTCGGCCCTTGCTTCGTATGTCCATAACTTGGGATATAAGTTCGGCCTTTATGTCACGGAAGGCACCACGGCTTGTGTTGGTAGTTCGGCTCCCAGCGCTGGATACGAATATCAGGACGCAAATCTCCTTTCGTCATGGGGAATTGATTTCCTTAAAATCGATGAGTGCAATGGCATGGCCTACGACAGTGATCCCAATGTTTGGGCGAGTGCCAGTAGCAACTATCTTTATCAGGCCGTCTGGGGGCTTTGGTCGGCGGCTTTGCGGAGTACAGGGCGTCAGATATTCAATTACATTGCTTCTGGTCCTGTTGGAACAGTATCCGCACAGTGGGCGTCCCAAGCGGGCGGGAACATGTGGCGCATCGGACCGGATATAGGCTATCAATGGAGTACAGTCGATCCTTATTTTGATTTGCTGGCAACAGCGGGGCTGGCAGGGCAGGCCGGGCCGACAAAAGGATGGAACGATCCCGACGCGCTGATTGTAGGGAATGTTAACCTCACCGATACACAGGGTCAGACGCAAATGAGTTTGTGGGCGATCAATGCCGCGCCGCTCATCTCAAGCGTGGACCTTACCACCTTAAGCGCAAACTCCCTGGCGACATTGACGAATTCAGAAGTGATTGCTGTTGATCAAGACCCGTTCGGAGCACAAGGAGTGCGTATATCAAAAACGGCATGCGGTAGCGGGAGCTCCACAGGAAACAATTATTGCGAGGTATGGGCGAAGCAGTTAACCGGCACAAACACCTGCGCGATTGGGTTGTTTAATCGCTCCGGAACGGCACAAAGTATTACCGCAACATTTGCCACCATCGCGGCGTCAATTCCGGCTTGTGGCTCCGGGCCGTATACGACGACGCGAGATCTGTGGGCACATGCAAGCCTTGGCACCCTTACGACTAGCTACACAGCCTCGTCAATTCCAGCATATGGCTCAGTTATGATAAAAGTAGCGCCGTAACCTATGAAAAAATTACTAGCGGCTCTATCGATTGCGGCATTGTTGTCGCCAATGCTGGCGTTTGCCGATTACAACACCGTATCTCTTAACACGAATGTCGCGCTTAATGTCGGCGGCGTTGCAGTTGATATTTCTGGCTCTCCGGCAGTCATAGAATCCATTAAGGTAAACGCATCATCCTTCAGCTTCACGCTCGAATCAGGATCTTCTATCCAAGTATCGGCTCCAA
>Ga0181520_10003257_pt1 | contig 28765 bp, 23 predicted proteins | sample PEATcosm2014_Bin_29_FD_132451 | JGI IMG/M metagenome (GOLD analysis project Ga0181520, IMG submission 132451) | Peatland microbial communities from MTU Mesocosm Facility, Houghton, MI, USA - PEATcosm2014_Bin02_30_metaG | ecosystem: Environmental > Terrestrial > Soil > Wetlands > Peat | place...
CAACCGAACCAGTTAGAAACGCAGTTGTACGAGTTCCGCATCTCAAAGAGGTGCATTGTCCCGATGCCGATTTTATGAAGTCAGCCCTGTGTTCTCGTAGAGTTATCTGCGCAGAATGACCGTGGAGCAACCCATAAAAACAGCCGGCGTAGGAGAAAGCGTGGGCGGCGAGAGAGGGTCAGGCCATGTCTCGTGGCAAGATTCTTCCGTAGTGCTACCAAGGCCTGCAGATTGCAAATGCGAGCTGTATTTCTTGTCGGTGGAGAGGATATGCCGCTGTGTCCACTCCTTGAGAAGCGTAAGAAAAGCGAGACTGCACACTAACTTGCCTTCATCGAAGTCTCTTGCCAGTGCCTTCGCTTTCTCCGTCAGACTGATGTGCTCGGCTTTGTGGCGGAGGTAACCCGGATATCCAGCTTTGAGCATCATGCCTTCCTCGCAGGCAAAATGCTCACGACAGTGAGCTTCCAAGCGGTTCAGAATGGCTGGGACAACCTGCGCGACGTTACTCGCCCGCATGGCATCGTAGAGTTCGTTGATCATGTCGAACATCTCTCGGTGTTGCAAGTCGATCGATGGAATCCCAACCGAGTATTCGCTGTCCCACTGTACAAGAGCCATAGCCCATCCATCCCATCAAAACACCCCACTGAGAATTCATCAGAATCTGAGCGGATGTTAGTGGAAAGAATATCGGCAGAATAGGACAAATGATCAGAGCATGTTTGCTTCATGCGGCTTCCGCGCTCCGTGGGGCTCGCAAGGGTCCTCAATTCCCTTCCCCTCGGTAAGCCTTGCTCCCCACGGACATTACTACGAAAGTCGAATGCCCTTCGCCCCATAGGACCGTTAGGGCAGTTCTACGCGCTTTGCAATGTGGTCTTTAATCCAGTGAATGTCCCACCACTCTTTCGGGTCGATCTGAACACCATCCAGCTGCATGGCAAAGTGAATATGGTCGCCTCCGGCCATTCCCGTCTGGCCGCTTGTGCCCATCACTTGGCCTCGTTTCACCATCTCGCCCTCGTGTACGTTTATCTGGCTGAGGTGACCGTAGATCGTCTGTAACCCATAACCGTGATCCACCACAATGCAATTGCCGTAGATGCCCAGGGGAGCCGCGTAGACTACCTGGCCGTCATTGGAAGCTTCCACGCCGACATGCTGGGTAACCGCCAGATCATAGCCAAGATGCACCTGCTGATCGATCTTCTTCCCCTGGTACATGTAGTTGCGCACGTCGGCGAAGGTCGCCTCATTCTGGGAATGAGACTGCCGGATAAAAGGCTGCGACCATAGAAACTTGTCGGCCGTCTTGAAGCGCAGATCCGAAAGCACCTTGTTGTTGGCCTGCCGCATTTCGCTATTGATTTTTACAAAACGCGACACGGGGTCGCCCGAGCCATTCGGGTCAAGTTCGCCGAGTACCTTTTGCATAAAGTGATCGCTCACCTGTAAGTCGTGTACGGTGTACTTCGGCTGTTCCTTCTTCGGAAACTGAACTACGATTGGGCTGGTCACGTCGTTTCCCGCGCCGTTGGACGCGTACACCACGGGGATTGTGTTGGGCGGCATATTCCAGGCAAAGGCAAAGAGCGAGAAGTAGCCAGGCTTGCCGCCAGGCATAGGCCAAGCGCGAAATGTCTGATCTCCCACGCGCACGCCTGCTGCTTTCCAAGAACCGGAAACATTGAACGTGGCCAAATCGGCCATGCCCAGGTACAGATAGTGTTGCTCTGAATCAACACTGACAGTTGGCGGCCGCGTGACCACCGTCACCTCGCGCTCCGAGTTTGCGCTCTTGCGCAGCAAATCATTCGAGGTGGCTTCGAGAATCAACTTCGCCGGCCCGTCCTTGAGTTGCGGCGTGGTGCCGGTGCCGGCCGTAAAGCTCCATGTGCTATCTGGCAAGCGCGAGGGTTGCGCGGCCTCCCAGACAAGATAGCGGGAGCCGTTCTGCTCGACAAACGCCACCAATCGGCGAATGCCGTGCTTGTCATGTACGTGGAGAGTGATGGGAGTGGCCTGGCCAAGGGTCGTGACGGAAGACGGCAGGTCCACAACGGGCGTCGCCGACAGTGCCAATAAAAGCGCAACCGGCAACAGCACTACGATCGCAACGACAGCAACAATGATTTTTCGCACAAGTCATTGTAGCGCCGGAAAAGCGCGCCGAAGATTAGTGTTTCAACCTATTGCAAACACCGCTGTTTTGCTGAGTTCCTGTCCACAGCTCAATGCCCGCCGGTTGCCGCTAATCCTGGCGGAGTTCTGCCCGATGACAGGCGAAAACTTTTCCCCGCTCAGAAAAGCTTTGGAATTTCCAGCGGCCTTCAAGCATCAACTCTGATTGGCGCTCCGTAATCGTGCGCGAATCGCTGGCCCGGCGCTCAAGCGGATCGGACGAGACGATGGTTAATTGCAAAGAGCGCCAACTCAAGACGATTGGAGACGCCCGTCTTATCAAAGATTCGCTTCAGGTGGTGTTTTACGGTCTCTTCGCTGATTTTCGATTCCGCGGCAACGTCTTTGTTGGTACATCCTTCCGCGATGAGTGCGGTAATTTGAAGCTCGCGCGGAGTGAGCCCGAATCCATTCTTCGGTGCCTCCTCCGTCTCTCTCATCAGTTCTTGCAGCAGGTTCACCAGGCTAGGGACGGAAGTGCCAAACGCCCAATATCTTCCATCTACAACCGCGTGAATGCACTCGTGCAGTTCCGTGGGCAGTGCGCCCTTGGTGACAATTCCGCGAACTCCTAGTCGAAGGGCCTCCAACATCTGTACTTTGTCGACCTCGCTCGTTAGCAGCACCGTTTTGGTATCGTCACGCCTTGACATCAATGCGCGAAGCGTTTCCATGCCTGAAAGATTCGGCATCGACAAATCCAACAGCAGAACGTCCGGATGAAACCGGGCGACCCTCTTGAGCGCTTCCATTCCGTCGCCGGCCTCGGCGAGCACTTGAAAGTTTTCGTCACCTTCCAGCATGTTTCGAACACCCATTCGAACAACGGGGTGATCATCTGCGATTACGATTCCGATACTTTGACTTGACATCATTCGACTACTCCATCATCCCGTGAATTTCCTCGAACCCGTTGGACGTGATCTCGAGACAATGGCGCATCTCCTCCACAATCGAGAGGACTGGTTTCTCTGCTGCTGCGCACTCCTCAATTTCCTTGCACAGCCTGCCAATCTCCACCGCGCCTACAATCAGACTGCTTCCCTTCAGGTAATGTGCTTTCCGCCGCAAGTTGGAAACGTCATTGACCATTGCCAACGCCCCTAACTCGGTGACCGTCTTTCGCGCGTCGTCCATGTATGCGGTACAGAGCGCTCGCATCTTGATGCGTTGTTGTTCTGAGAATCCGCGGACTCCGTCCGTGTCAGGTGGAACCCAAGGGTCGGAACGTGGAGCCGCTTTCATCGAAATCTCGCCCACGCGTCTCAATGCAGCTTTCAACTCCTGCGGCCGTACGGGCTTCGCCAGAAAATCATTCATGCCGGAAGCAAGGCAAGCCTGCTGATCCGAAGTGCTTGCATTCGCCGTCATCGCAATGATCCACGGAACCACGGCGGATCCCGTCGCGGCCCGAATCTGCCGGGTGGCATCGACGCCATCAAGTTCCGGCATCTGCATATCCATCAATACCACGTCATACGGCTGGCGATACGTCGCCTGCACGGCTTCGATCCCGTTTCCGGCGATGTCCGTGCGGTATCCGAGCTTAGACAGCATCAGAATCGCCATCTCCTGATTGACCGGATTATCCTCCGCCAGCAGGATCCGAAGCGGCCGCTCTGTTGCACTAACCTCCGGGGCGGAATCCAGCTTCATCAGGCTTGACGTGGACGTAACAATTCCGAGAAGAGATGAAATTGTGTCGAACAGGCATGAGGGACGAATCGGTTTCGATACGCATCCAATGGGCTGTTCGATACCAACCTTCAATGATCCCAGTGGGTGCAGGATGACAACCGGAAGTTTCGTATCTGCCCGGCGGATCAGCGCGACCAGTTCCACGGCCTGGCTCCTGGTCTGGGCATCCAAAATGATGAGCCCGAACTCGTTCTTACGCAAATACGCTTCCAGTTCGTCCAGGTCGAAGACGCTGATACCGAAACTCCACCACTCGGCATAGGAGCGGATCACCCGCTCAACCGTCCGGCTCGAAGTAAACAGGCCCACCCGGATGTCGTGGAAGATGCTGGGAACCTCTCGCTTCACGGCCGGCAAGAGTCCTGCGCGAATGGTGAAATGAAATGTCGAGCCGATCCCCGGAGTGCTCTCAACCCACATCTTGCCGCCCAGCAGCTCGACCAATCTGCTTGAGATAGCCAGGCCAAGCCCTGTGCCACCGTAGTGCCGGGTCGTCGATGAATCGACCTGAGAAAAGGGTTTAAATAAGCGATGCTGCCGGTCCAGCGGAATGCCCGCGCCGGTATCGCGGACGGAGAAGTGCAAATTGCAACTCGACGGCCCGGTGCTGTCGGCCTCAATCGAGATATACACCTCGCCGCGGCTTGTGAACTTTACAGCATTGGCCACAAGGTTCACTAGAACCTGCCGGACCCTCCCGGAATCACCTATGATTTCCGCAGGTGTAGAAGGCGCGATCACATACTCGAGCTCTATCTTCTTATCAGCTGCTTTTTGGGCAAGTAAGTCAACCGCACTGGATACGCACTCCGCAAGATTGAATCGCCGATTCTCGATCTCCGTCTGGCCGGATTCAATTTTCGAGAAGTCGAGAATGCGATTGATGACCGTTAGCAGAGAATCGCCGCCGGTACGGATGATGTCGACAAACTGCTTTTGCTCTTCCGTAAGCGATGTGTCGAGTAACAGGCTCGTCATGCCGATCACCGCATTCATCGGGGTGCGAATCTCGTGGCTCATGTTGGCTACAAACAGAGCCTTTGCCTTTACCGCTTCTTCCGCAGCTTCCTTTGCTCTTCGAAGCTCTTCCGCCACTTTCTTTTGCTCAACAATGTTCCGGATAATTGCCGCTTCGCAAGAGGGCTCGCCGCTGGGTCCTCTGACGAGGAACGCCGTCACATAGCTGTCGATAAACGCTCCCGTCTCTTTGTTTACAAATTGAGATTCACCCTCCCATCGTCCGTTTTCGTCGATTAGGGCACGGGAAGCCTGAAACGTCGCGCGCGATTCCGGAGCCAGCGTGTCCGCTATTTTCGTGTGCCCAACCGCGTCCGCGGTAAGCCCAAACATCTTCAGGCCGGCCGGATTCATGTAAGAAATCACGCCATTCAAATCTGCCGTACCAATGGCGTCTGCACAATTTTCTACCAGCGCAACCAGCTTTCTTTGCTCTTGCTGTGCGCGCTGCGTTTCGCTGAGGTCACGCAAGTAAGCGGTATAGAAAACCCTCTCGCCTGTATAGGAAGCAGTGATTGCGATCTCAACCGGAAACTCAGTACTGCCCTTTTGGGCAACAGTCTCGAATCGTGTCCCGAGCATGTCCCCGCTGAGCTCGTTCGGGCGCTCAATCGTGTTGCAAAGCTTGCAGGCACCATGCCTCGGAGGAAGTATGACACTGGCAATGGGGCGTCCCAGGGCGTCTTGACGGGAAATGCCGAATGTTCTTTCCGCCGCCGGATTCCACTCTTCTATGAGCCCATCCAGTCCAAAGACAATGATGCTGTCTAGCGCGGAATTGAAGATCGCCGCATTTCGCGACTCGCTCTCCTTCAGGCGCTGCTCGGCAATATACTGGTAGGTCACATCGTGCAGCGTGCCGGATGTACCAATAATCCTCTCGTTCGCATCATCCAGCGTAAGCCTGACAAACACATCGACCCAGCGGAACCCACCATTCTTGGTAAGGTAGCGAATCGTATGCCTGTAACTGTTGTTTTCGCCTGCAATGAGCGGCTTAAAATCCGCAAGCGTGGTCTCTCGATCATCCTTATGAACAAAGCCAAGAAAGAATTTGCCAAGCGATTCTTCTACGGTGAACTCGGTGATCTCCGTCCAGCTACGATTCAGAAACGTCCAATTGCCTTGCGCGTCGGTCTGAAAGACAGCTTCCTTGAGGTTTTGGATGAGCTTTTCGTGGTCTGACTTGGCGGCGACGATGGAGTCCTGCAGTTCATGTAGATCAACAATTGCACGGTGAAGCTCAATTTCATCCACCACAATGTGGGAGAGATCGCGCAGGTAGGACTGGAGTTCCTCGCCACAATCGAACCGGGGCTTTGTATCGATAACGCATAAAGCTCCAACCCTGTGTCCGTCTCTGAGTATCAGCGGCGCGCCACAATAGAATCGAAAGCCAGGAGGGCCAGCAACAGATCCCATCTGGGCAAACCGGGGATCCTTCGTCGCATCCGGCACCAGCAGAATCTCATCGCTCACAATTGTATGCGTGCAGAACGTCGAGTGCCTCGGCACTTCACGTATCGACGCGCCAAAAGTCGATTTGAACCACAGACGATCAGAGTCCGCGAGCGTGACGGCTGCAAAGGGTGCATGGAAAAGATGCGCCGCCAGTGACGTGATGCGATCGAAGCGTGCCTCGGGAACGGTGTCCATCAACTGAAGGTTTCGAAGAGCTTCGATCCGCGAATCTTCATCCGGCAGTAAAGGAACCTTCATAGCGCCAATACATCGGCAGGATAGCGGCTTACCTTCAGCACCTTTCTGAGCTGGCACCAAGCCAACCTGGCGGCCGAATGCTGCCGGATACTTAGGAGACGGTCATCTACCTTAGATCGTCAGATGCTAGATGCTCGTGGAATCACCGGGCGGAGTTTCCACTTCAACCCTCTCCGCCGGGGATTCTCCTGCTCAGAACCCGGAGAACATCTCATCCCTCCGGCTGCAGCGATTCGGTTATTTCGAGTCCGTAGGCTTCCCCGATGCTGCGTGCCCCTGATGATGCGCGCTCTGGCTCGACGACTCCTCGCCACGAATCAGTGTCACTACGAGGTCCCCAAACTGCGTATGGAACACAGACCGGTATACTACGACCCCCTGCGGAACGCTGAACTCAAACTCGGTGCCCATCACCACGGAGGGAAGCGATATCTGACAAGGATTAGGAAGAAGCTCCTTCATACCGCCAGCGGTCATGTTTGCAAGTTCACCGGCGGCATCGCGAACATCGTCGTGCGACATCTCCTCAGGCTCAGCGCCCAGGAGAGACGCCGTCGCGTGACGCGGCAAGTCGCCGCCCATGTCAAGACAAACCGCTCCCTGCCAGGATCCAACGATCTGAACAATAGAGGTAACCGTTCCACGCAGTTCCGTGGTGCCCGTCTGCATCTCAGCTAACGCCAATGGGATGCTGACCATTGAAGACCAGATATCTTCGCTTACCGCATCGAATTCGCTCGATATGATTTCAATACTCATTGAATTTAAAAACCTCTCACTTTGTAATGTGTACCATGAATGATGATGTCGTCACTTCTTGCCGCCATTGGCGTCTACCCTTCAGCATAAATCGCTTGGACCCCGTCAGCGGCATTTTCGGGAAAGAATACCTTGAGAGTAGTTCCCGCCCCGATCACGCTGTCGGCCAACATGTAGCCTCCGCACGATTTCACAATTTCATGAACAATTGCCAGGTTCAACCCAGTGCCCCGGCCGTCTTTCCTGCGTGGCCGGAACGGCTCAGAGACTCTCGCTTCGGGTTCTGGAGGAGTGCCGAAACCAGTGTCGCTAACCTCCAACACTGCATATCGCCCACCAGCAATTCCACGTTGTGCCTTTGCGTACTGCCGGCGTGTGCCGATCGTGAGAATCCCGCCAGTCGGCATTGCTTCACGCGCATTGGCGCACAAGTTCATGATGATCTGGAACAACTGGTCTGGATTCACCGCCACCCGCAGTACACCGCGGATTCTTTGCAGAACAATGACGTCCCCCTGATTGGCGCCTGCCACGGATGGCAGGCTGTCTGAAACTGCGGCGCTCAGATCGACAACTTGGACTCGCGTGCGATCTTTGCTGCCGAAGCCGAACTCAAGCGCCTGCTGTTCCCGAGTGACCCCACGTTCACCGGTAAACAGCATGGAAGGCCGGCAGTCCGATACCTGGTGATTCTCCGCCAATGACTCTTGCTGTAACTCCTCATCGTCCCAGATTACCGTCAGCACATTGTTAAAATCATGTGCCACTTTGCCCGCGCGAAGACGAACCACTTCGAGTTCCTGCCTGCGTTCCGCTTTCGGTATCGCGATTGGCTCGATGCGATTGCTCAAGAATTTCACCAGGTTCATTACGGGTCCTTTTGCCATGGTGCCTCCTTATCGCTAGCCGGCTTTCCCTTGCACACCTAGTGAACGACATCGCGCGATTTCTGCAAATCCCCCGGTGGAGTATCCAAATGGCACCGGCGAGGGACCACTATCCCCCCGATGGGGGACAGCCCCCTCGTGCCTGGGACAATTGCAAATCCGCGTTACTTGTCCCGCCCCCCCAAACGAGGGATGGCATAACCCAAACGGGGGATTGCCGCCCAGCCTCCGCAGCAGTTAACTAGCAATGGACTCCAACCCCGTTCGGACGGAGCACTTGAATCAAAGGGTTTTCCGTCCATGAACTCAGCAAGAAGATCCTAGGCGACTACAGGGAGTGGTGAGGAAAATGGCTCAAATGGCAATCGGGAAAAAAATTGGCTTGTCTGTCAGCGCAGTGGTCGGGCTCTGCATCGTGATCGGAGCGGTAAGCTGGTTTAGTGTATCGGCTCTAGGCAACCGTTTGGATCAAGCGATTAATTCGACTTCACGCAATATAGAGCTCCTCGGCGAGCTCAAAATAAATGTCTATACGTTCCGCTTACAGGAACGCGGAATGTTGCTCTTTTCCCATATCGATGCGCCTGACCAAGTCATCGCGTGCCGTGATGCCTATGACCAGGCGATGGGTAAAGCATATGAAAAAATACAAGCGATCCGCCTTCTGACATTGATACAACAGAGACGCGACCTCCTCGACCAGGCCGAAGCTGGTCTGACGGAATACAAGTCACAGCAGATGAATGTACGTGCCTTGCTTGCGGGCCACAAGACTCAAGAGGCAACACAGTGGGACAAGGACAAACTCGTACCCGCCGGGGCACAGATCGTCGCCGAGATCGACAAACTCAGTGAACTGCAACACCAAGACAATCTCAAAACCGCGGCAGAGGCGTCCTCGGTGCGCAATTGGGCGCAGATACTCGTTGCCATCGGTCTGTTCGCCTGCATTCCAATCGGCATCGCGATCAGCATTGTGACCCGGCGTGCTACCAGGCAACTGCATGACACTGCAATAGATTTAGACCAGGCTGCCGAGCAAGTCGCCGATGCAGCGGCACAGGTATCTTCCGCCTCTCAATCGTTGGCGCAGGGTGCATCGCAGCAGGCAGCCTCGTTGGAGGAAACCTCCTCATCCACCGCAGAGGTCAATTTCATGACGAGCAAGAACGCGCAAAACTCAAGCGACTCGGCCCGGCTCATGGGTGGAATGGAGCAGCAGATCAAAGAAGGCAACCGCACGCTGGATGACATGATCGCGTCGATGAAGGAAATCAACGGCTCCAGCGAAAAGATCTCCAAGATCATCAAAGTCATTGACGAAATCGCATTCCAGACGAACATCCTCGCGCTGAATGCCGCGGTCGAGGCCGCACGAGCCGGAGAAGCGGGCATGGGCTTTGCGGTCGTAGCCGACGAGGTACGCAATCTGGCGCAGCGCTGTGCGCAGGCCGCAAAAGATACCGCCGGCCTGATTGAGGAATCGATTCACAGCTCGCATGAAGGCGGCCGCAAACTGGATGATGTAGCCAAGGCCATTAATGCGATTACCAAGGATGCCGAAGAGGTAAAGACGCTGGTGGATGAAGTCAATCTCGGAAGCCAGGAGCAGGCACGCGGCCTCGATCAGATCAGCAAGTCGATTTCGCAAATGGAGCAGGTGACGCAAAAAAACGCTGCTGGTGCTGAGGAGAGCGCCGCCGCAGGCGAACAATTGAGCGCCCAGTCAGAGGCCCTCCGCGAGCTTGTGAGCCGCCTTACGGAATTAGTCGGGGGTGCAAGCACCGGCCGGTCTTTCACCGCTGCGCCGCCGGCGAAAGCGCATTTTCGCGCCGCCAGTCCTACGCGCAGTGGGCATACCTTCAACGTAACTCCCTACCCTGCAAAAAGAACCGCGCCATCACAAGCCGATTGGCTTTCGGATGCAGACTTTCCATCTGAAAATAACCCGAAGGCAATCTAGTCCACATTGGATTAGGCCACTATTCAGGAGCCGCCATGCAAACAGAAGTAACACTGATACCGAAAACCCACCCCTTGCCGAATGCAACGCGCGCTGGTAAGTACCTGGTGTTTCATCTTGGCCACGAACATTTCGGAATCCGTGTTCTAAAAGTCCGCGAAATCATGGGACTCCAAGACATAACAGCCGTTCCGCACACCCCAGTTTTCGTAAAAGGGGTGTTCAATCTCCGCGGAAAAGTAATTCCAGTGATCGACCTCAGACTCCGCTTTCAGATGCCGCAGATCGAGTATTCGCAACGTACCTGCATTATCGTTGTGTCATTATCCGGTGCCGACGAACCAGTGCCCATGGGGCTGATTGTGGATGGAGTGGCCGAAGTTATCAACATTGCGGAAGGCGACATCGAGGCCCCTCCGGTATTCGGTAGCGAGCTGGACACATCGTATCTACTTGGGATTGCAAAGATCCGCGGAGAAGTAAAGCTCTTGCTCGATATCGATCGCGCGTTAAACAGCGCCCAGATGCAAGCGCTCGGAAACCTCCGTAGTGACGCGTCTTCGGAAGTAATGTAACCCAGTCCGAGCCGATGAACGATCTCCAGAAAATCGAGGTAGCAGCATGATGAGTGAACCGGCGCGCAAGAGCATGGCACCTGAACTCGAGATGATTCAAAAACTCGCGTTCTCGACCTTTGGTTTGGATTTGCGGAGTGGCAAGGAAGAACTGATAACGGCCAGGATTGGAAAAGTAATGCGAAAGCAGAATCTCGGGTCGATCAAGGACTACTACAACTACGTGATCTCAGATCGCTCTGGCAATGCTCTCTCGGAGATGATTGACGCGCTAACAACAAACTTCACAAGTTTCTTCCGTGAGACTGCCCATTTTGACCTGCTTAAAAAGACCATCATTCCGGCTGCACGGGGAAACAAAATTCGAATCTGGAGCGCGGCCTGTTCAACCGGCGAAGAGCCTTACTCCATTGCGTTCTGCCTGCACGATGCAGGATTCACTACTGAATCGGCCGAGGTCATTGGAACGGACATTTCCCAGAAGGTCTTGAGCGAAGCATCCGCCGCTATCTACAAGGACGAAGATCTGAAGCAAATGCCGGTGGAAGATCGCCGCAGGTACTTTCTCGCCGGAGTAGGCGCGAAAGCAGGATACTTCAAAGTAAAGCCTCAAATTTTGCACATGGTGCACTTCGGTCCTCAAAACCTTATTGAGCCGCTCAAAGTACAAGGGCTTTTCGATGTTATTTTCTGCCGGAACGTAATGATCTACTTTAACAAGGCAACACAGCAGGAGGTGGTAAGCAGACTGCAAACAAAGCTGAAACCTGGAGGGTATCTTCTCATCGGACACTCTGAAAGTCTCAATGCTGTGCAACACTCGTTGAAGTACATCAGTCCGGCCACTTATCGCTCTGTTTTATAGGATGCAGCCATGTCAGTGCTAGTAGTAGGAGTGGGTGACGGCAAGGTGACAAATAATAGAGAGGACGTGCTTACCACGTATGCTCTCGGTTCTTGTATTGCAGTGATGACCCATGACGCAGCAGCGGGGGTTGGCGGTCTCTTACACTTGATGCTGCCTGATTCCAAACTCAATGAGGAGAAGTCCGCAGCACGGCCGTGGATGTTCGCGGATAGTGGCCTGCACAAATTACTCACCGCTCTTCAACGGCTAGGTGGAGATCGCAGGCGGACCAATGTGTGGCTTGCCGGCGGAGCACAAGTGCTCGTGCAGAGTGACGTATTCAATATCGGCAAGCGCAACTACCAGGCCATCCGCAAGCTACTTTGGCGGGAAGGTCTTATTGTTCGCGGTGAGGAAGTCGGAGGCACGCAGAGCAGAACCGTGCGCCTCGATGTTGCGACGGGCAGGACTTGGATTAAAGCAACCAATACGAATGCCAGTAGCAGTGCAGAGAACGGAGACCTTCAATGGCGCTTAATGTGCTGATCGTTGACGACTCGCCGATGATGCGTAACCTGGTTGGCAGAGTTCTTAATCTGGCTGGGCTTGAGATTGCCCACCGCTTCGACGCCGGCAATGGTGCCGAAGCGCTAAAGGCGATGACCGAGCATTCTGTCGATCTTGTATTCGTCGACATCAACATGCCCATTATGAGCGGCGAGGAACTGGTAAGGGAGATGAGCCTGAAGGAAGATTTGCGCAGGCTCCCGGTGATCGTAATCTCTACCGATGGTACAACCCGGCGGATGGACCGGATGAAGGATCTCGGCGTGTTCGGGTACCTCCAGAAGCCGTTTCGTCCGGAAGATTTGCGCGATGAAGTCGAGCGGGTAATGAAGATGCCGCGCGTCTCGTCCGGAGAACTGAATGCGGCAGCCGCGGCTGCCGCGGCCCGAGTTCTTGAGACCATGTGTTTTTCAAACGTCGTTGATACCATCGGGTCAAAACTCGACCAGCAGAAAACACCAATCGGCGTCGCGGTGCGATTTTCAGGGTCTTTGAGCGGAAGCTTGGAATTGTGGGCATCACACCAACTTGCATCTTCCCTGGCGATAAACTTTCTGGGCTCCTCGGAGTCAGCGGACGCTAGCGGTTTGGATAACGCCATGTTGAATGAGCTGGCCAACATGATCTGTGGCGCTGCTTTGACACAGCTGGATGCTGAAGGAGAATTCGATCTGGGGAGCCCAGTGGCAATCTCCAGAGAAGCTGAGGCCCTGGTGCAGGGACAACAAGTCGATTCCGACGATGGAAGCATGTGGATATTCTTCGAGGTAGGGCAGGCCAGACGGAGCACCGAAGCAGCATCCGTCTGTTAATGGCCGAAGTGTTCAACCTGTTGGCGACGGCCTTATCACCAAGGGACATGGAAGCAACTGAAGGAGCGAGAAATGCATAACATTTTGATTGTCGATGACTCGTCCACGATCCGCAAGATCATTATCCGGTGCATCAGCCACAGCCAGATTGCAGTGGGCACGCTGTTTGAGGCGGCCGACGGCGAAGAAGCGCTGAAGATCCTCCGCCAGGAGTCCATTCATCTTGTGATGACGGACATCAATATGCCAAGAATGAACGGGCTGGAGCTGTTGTCAACGCTTAAGAGTGAGGAGCAATGGAAGAACCTGCCCGTCCTTCTGATCACGACCGAGGGCCGTGAGGACACCGTTCTCGAAGCAGCCAGCAAAGGGGCCGCGGGATATGTGAAGAAGCCGTTTACGGCTGGAGATATTCAGGCAAAAATCGAACCGCTGCTCGCAGGGATGCCTGCTTAGAGCAGTTCCAGAGAAACTAAATCCTTTTCGAGCTCGTGCTCTGCCGTTGTTCCCTGATGGTCGCAACGGCCAGAGGCCTGCGGCTCCGGGATACTGAATCTCTGCGACTGCTTAGTCGCTTCGGTCACTCCTGCCGGTCAGACAATCCAAAGGGATGGATTGCTCACCGAAACCGCCGCCACCCCTTGCCGCACAAGTTCATCTACCTGCATCAGAGACCGGATGAGTCCGCAACCGATCACCGGTAGTCCCGGCCGTATCGGGCGCAGCATGGGAATGATGAGGGGAGCCGCAATTGCCGGCAACAATTCGATGACGTCCGGAAGAAAGTGGTCCAGAGTACGGAAGCTGTTCGCCACCGCCACCGAGTCAATGGCGAACGTCCTTTGCACTGCCAACATTCCATGCGAGCGCGCGGCGCGCAAGGTGTCTTGATGCGTGGAGATGATGCCTAAAGCTCCTGTCTTCGATAGGAATTCGATCGCTGCCGCATCGCGGGCAAGGCCCGATAGCAAATCCATGTTGACAATGGGCAGTTTCCCGGCGTCCTTCAAGCGAGCCACCAGATCGGCGATGGTAAGCGGGGTTCCAAACATTAGAAATACGATTTTTGCAGGCGACGCACAAGCTGCCGGGAGATTCTCGGCAACTCGGATCGAAGGGATGATGCGCGACTGCTCCAGCCATGTCCAAAGCTCATCGAGTACGACTTTGGTCTCTGACTGCTGAGAGGAGAGTAATGCTTCGCGACCGGCCAGTCTGTGCTGCACATTGCACCTCGTCAGGAAGTGAAAATGCCGGCGGCTTCCCAAGCTCCTTGTAACTCCCGATCGAAACCTGATCCAAGGCTGCGCCAGGCGCAGCGGCATTCAGTAACCATCCAATGGAGGAGCGGAAAGCGCCGGGTTGAGTAGGGACTGCTCTAAGTCCTGTCCGACCGCATGCGAGTTTACACCACGCTGCCCCTCCCCGCCAGTGTAGTGTAGGGCATCTTTAAGGCCACCAAAGAAATCCCAATCGGCAATTAGCAGGTCGGCATTGACCTGCGTGGCGGTGGTAACAGCAGCTTTCTTCACCGGCTCCGTGCTTTGTGATTCAACCAGATCTCAGCGTGGCAGGAGAACCGTTCAAGTCTTGTTCTCACCGGGAGACGGCGCACCCTCCACGCAGATGCAGTTAGAGTTGTCGAGCCAAGCCATGTTCGACAACTCTTGATGGCAAGCCGCTATTGTTGTCCTTTCGCGGCATTCAGAAAACGCCGCTGGTATGAGATCACCTGGTTGCAACTTGTAAACCCGGCAAGATAGTTCGGCTCGGCGGTAACGACCACCCGATCCATCATGTCCTCGAATTCCTTGTCCGCCAGCAATCGATCGATGTCCGGGAAGTTGTTCTCGCCCTCCATACTGCAAATGATCAGGCGGGTGTCCGGCAGGTTCACGTTGCGCAGAAGCCGCAAGTTATGCCGTGCGGAATCCAGACCGTCGCTTCCTTCGGGCGATCGGAAGTTACGGTAGCGGATCGTACGCTCGGCAATGCGCTTGACTTCCAACAGATCCAGGCCGCTGTCCTGTTCTGATAAGTAGTCTTTCTCGATGAGCATGCTACGGATCTCTTCCAGAAACTTTGGTTCTCCGGTGGCGTTGAACAAATCAAGCCCCCGCTGCATGATCGCCGATTGCATGGCACGGTGACGGATAAAGCTGTTAATGAAGTAAGGCTTTGCCTGCAGAGCCAGAATCGTCTGATAAGGCTCGAACATCAAGGTAAAGTTCACCCGGAAGCCATGCTCGCGGAGCAGTAACGCCAAGTTGTGTCCGCGGAAGGCGTCCTTGGTTTCCACCTGGTTATAACGCTTGTTAAACCGCTTATTGCCGGTGAGGAGCTGGTCCATGTTATCGGCGTTTACCGGCCCGGTGTGCGGAACCTTGATCACCACCCTGTACTCGGAGAGAATTTCGCGGAAGTGGCATGCCTCATCGAGCAGATCCTGCTCGCACCTGGCAAAGGGATTGTTCAATTCCACACTGATGTCGCAACCCGGGCCAAGAAGGTTCCCAATCTCCTGCATTACCTCATCGCGGGTGTGGAAACGTTGCCCGACGTTAGCCTTGGGATTGTTGATAAACAGATCGTAGATAATGCCCGGGTTACAGGTCAGATTCGCAATGATCCCCTTCATGGGTTCTATTTCGTACGGATTCGCTGTATCGGCCGAAAATAGAACACCCGTGGGACGCTTGACTCCGTTCTTGTCATAGGCGATATCGCGCTTCAAATCCACCATCAACGCCCGGTCTGACTCCACGCGCAGTTCCACGCGGAATCCCGCCGGAAGTTCACCATTCGGGACCTTGAAGTAATCGACTACCCTTCGGAAGCTGGGGGTTACTCCAATGTGGCGTATGGATTGAAGTAACTCATGATAAGTCCTGAAGGAGAGTGGGAAGCGATAGGCCCTATAAACATAGTCCTCGTCCCCGGGAACCAGTGTGATACGTTCGTCGCCGGTCGTGGCTCCGGCCAGGCTCGACAGAGTGCATTGCACTTCGTCATGGGTTCTGCCCTGCCGGGACGCTGCTGCCCGCATACTTGCGGATGGGGAACTTCCGAGGTTAAGCCCTGTACCCATTTCCCCGAGCCCCGTGGTTGGCATGTTGTGTGAAGGCGCTGCTCCAGACACTACTTCTAAGGTATTCGGCACGGTTGAACTCCTTCATCCTCAAATAACTAACTGCCCCGGGTACCGCAAAGACACTAGGTCCTACGCGCACAGAAAAGCCGCCCGGAATTGCCGAAGTCGATTCGGTCACTCAGGGCGGCTTTGTATGAGGGCTCTACCGCTGGCAGTGAAAATGCCACTTGTTCTTTAGATTGTCAAGTTGAAAATGGCCTTATGACTCACTAATTCCCGCTCCCGTGGACACTCGGCGGCACTTTCGCAAAATCGATGTACCCGCGCTGCAGGTCCGTACTGAGCAGGCTGACGCGCAGCTTGTCACCAACATCCAAGCCGCCCTGGCCCCGCGCCAACAATCCTTCCACGTGAGGCTGCAGGACGCGCACAAAGGTCCCGTGCGAATTCACCCCGGTGACAATGGCGTCGAACTGCTGGCCGATCCGGTTGCTCATCAGGACGGCGGCAATGCGCTTTGCCATCTCGCGCTCCACCTTGCGCGCTGCATTCTCTTTGGCTGTGCAGTTGGCGGCGATCGCCGCCAGCTCATCCTCGGAATAAGGGCCCTGCCGGTCTGCGAGCACCGCCTTGATCAGACGTTGCGTAACCAAGTCGGCGAAGCGGCGGTTCGGAGCCGTCGAGTGCGTGTAGTCCTGAACGGCGAGACCGAAGTGTCCCGTGATGGTGTCGCCCGGACGCTCCAGGATATATTCTCCTGGCCCCATCAACTTGATTACACTCAGCGAAAGGTCGGCGAAGTGATCCGGGTCAGCGGCTTTGCGGCGAATCAGAAATTCATTCAGTGCCTTCGAATCGGCTTCCGGAGGAAGTGTTTCGCCAAGTTGCGCGGCCAGTTCCACAATGCGATTCCAGCGCTCGGGAGTCTTGACCACCCGGCGAATGGAAGACACTTTCTCCAACATGCGCGCCACCACGCCATTGGCCGCGATCATGAAGTCCTCAATCAGTTCCGTCGCCTGGTTCTTCTGCTGCCTCACCACGTCAACCACCCGCGTGTTGAGCATGATTGGCCGCGTCTCCGTGGTTTCAATGTTGAGCGCGCCATGGCGGAAACGCTCCGCGCGGAGTGCCTCGGCCACTTCATTCTGCAGCCGGAGTTGCGCCTGCAGTTCGGTGGAGGCCGCCACTTTCTGTGGAGGTGCGGCCTTGCCCTCCAGCCATGCGCCCACCGCGTCGTAGGTAAGCTGCGCCTGGTTGCGGATGACCGCGCAATAAACATCGCCGGATTGAACGTGGCCATCCGTGGACACGATGGCCTCAATCACGACGCCCAGTTTGTCAGCGCCCTCCAGCAGTGAGCTGGCCCCGGTGGAAAGCTGCTCGGGCAGCATGGAAAAGTTGCGCACGCCGGTGTAGACCGTGGTGGTCTCCTTGGCGGCATGCTGGTCAATGGGCGAGTCCTTGGCGGCAAAGGCGTCCACATCCGCAATCCCAATCCTCACCTTGACCTCGCCACCCGGCATGCGCTCCGCCACCTCAACTTGGTCGAGATCTCGCGAGGTGTCATTGTCGATCGAAGACCAGAGGAGATTGCGCAGATCGCGCACTGCCCCGCCCGCCGCGACCGCAGGCGGATGCGAAGCCAATTCCTCGAGCTGGGTTTCAACCCCGGCAGGAAACTCAGGCTCAAAACCGTTTTCCAGCATGATTTGTCGTGCGGCAGACTGCAGGTCCACGTGCGCGTGAGTTGTATTCATAGCGGGCGATGAAATCCTATCACGAGAGTTGAAATCTGAGCCGCGCTCCTGCCTTTTCGCCTCTTGGCAAGCATGGACCGCGAACCGCGCCGGTTCAGATCGGGCGGGCGAAATCACGATTTCATTCGAGATCTTCTGACCACGATCACGAGAAGGACTAATATCTATGTTAGATGTGGGAATTTTCCCTTCCGGCAAAGTCGTGCGCCGGTGAACCGTATCTGATTTGGAATCATCTTTGCATTCATAAAGGAGAGTTTATTGTGAGTACGCTCGTTCGACCCAGTGCAAGTTATACCCTCACGATTCGTCTCAGCATCAGCAATACTCCAGGCAGTCTTGGCCGTGTCACCTCCATGATCAGCGATCTTGGCGGCGACATCGGCGCAATCGATATCAAGGCCGTTACCAAGACTCACAAGATTCGCGAAATCACCCTGCAGGCACGCGATGACAAGCACGGGAAGTTCATCGTGGAGAGCCTCAAGATTCTCGGCATCGTGGAAGTGCTCAGCGTCAGCGACCGCACGTTTCTGATGCACATGGGCGGCAAGATCCGCATCGTCAGCAAGGTTCCGCTGGTGACCCGCGAAGATCTATCCATGGCCTACACTCCGGGAGTGGCGCGGGTCTGCATGGCTATCCACGACAACCCGGAAAACGCCTACAAGCTGACCATCAAGAACAACACCATTGCCGTCGTCAGCGATGGCACCGCGGTGCTGGGCCTCGGCGACATTGGCCCGGAGGCCGCCATGCCGGTGATGGAAGGCAAGGCCATGTTGTTCAAGGAATTCGGCAACGTCGATGCTTTCCCCATCTGCCTTGACACCAAGGACACGGAAGAGATCATCCGCACCGTAAAGCACATTGCGCCAGGTTTTGGCGGAATCAATCTGGAAGACATCTCCGCGCCGCGCTGCTTTGAGATTGAAGAGCGGCTCAAAAAGGAGATGAACATCCCGGTCTTCCACGACGACCAGCATGGCACGGCCATCGTGGTGCTGGCGGCGCTGACCAACGCCCTGAAGCTGGTGAAAAAAGAGCTCCAGGACCTCAAGATCGTCGTGACTGGCATCGGCGCGGCGGGCGTTGCCTGCTCCAAGATGATCATGATGGCCGGAGCCGTCAACATCATCGGCTTCGACCGCACAGGCGCAATCCACAAAGGCCGCACCAACCTGAACTTCATGAAGCAGTGGTTCGCGGACAACACCAACCCCACCGCGTTTTCCGGAACGGTGAAAGAAGCATTGGAGGGAGCCGACCTCTTTCTCGGGCTTTCCGGTCCCGGTGCGATTCAGGCCGAAGACTTGTCCAAGATGAACAAGGATGCCATCGTGTTCGCCATGGCAAATCCGACACCGGAGGTAATGCCGGAAGAAGCCGCCCCATACGTTCGTATCATGGCCACCGGACGCTCCGACTACCCGAACCAGATCAACAACGTGCTCTGCTTCCCCGGAATTTTCCGCGGCGCGCTGGATTGCGGCGCAACGGACATCAACGAAGCGATGGAACTGGCGGCCGCAACCGCCATCGCGGAAACCATCGCGCCCGAGGAGTTGACCGAGGACTACATCATCCCCGGAGTTTTCGATAAACGCGTGGCCACAGCGGTGGCGGCAGCCGTGGTGAAGGCCGCGCTTGAAACCGGCGTGGCGCGCAAAACTCCGGGAGTGGAAGAAAACTGGTAGCTCCGGGCGCGCAAGAAAAGGGGAAGCCACACAACCATGGCTTCCCCTTTTCTTGCGCCAGACCGGTTTCACAGAGGCTCTAACCGCGGGTGCCCCGTCTTCGGCGCGCGCATTTTGCGCGGCTAAGGTGGGAGAGCAGGATACAGCACCCAGAAACCGGCCTAGCCGTTCAGGTTACTGCATCACCTTGACAAGCACCTTGCCCATCGGCCCTTCACCAAGGCGGGCGAACGCCTTCTTCACATCGGCAAATGGAAAGACGTTGTCGACCACGGGACGCTTGCCGAGAGCATCCAGGCGAGCGACAATCTGATTCCAGTTCGCGGTGGCATCTTCGATGGTGTAGTCGGAGACGGTGACGCCGCCGATGCGGTTTCTCCGGAAGAAGAGGCTGGCGGTGTTGAACTCCGGCACCGTGCCGGCGCTGCGGCCGACCACGCTGATGCGTCCCGCGTAACCGAGCATGGCGATGACCTCGTTGAACAGCGCGCCGCCAATGCTGTCCACAACCAAGTCCACCCGTTTGGGAGCAATCGCCGAGAGAACCAGTTTGCGCAATCCTTTCTCGCTTGGGTCAAAAACAAAATCCGCCCCAAGCTGTTTGAGCTGCTCGCCCTTCTGCGCGCTGCGCGAGAGACCAATCACCGTGAGCCCCATTGATTTGCCCAATAAAACCGCGGCTGTGCCAACCCCGCCGGAAGCGCCGGTCACAAGCAGAACGGAGCCCGCTGCCGGCGGCGCGGCAGGATCGCTCCACTGCGTCAGTGCCTGCCACGCGGTCAGAAAGACGAGCGGAGCGCCCGCAACTTCTTCCAGCGACCAGCCACGCGGGACGGGAATGAGATGCGCGGCATCCACCACGGTTTTGTCGGCCAGCGTTCCCCAGGACTCGACGCCGGTGTCGCCACGCAGAATGCCGACCACATCGCCGGGCTTGACGTTTACAACCCCCGCGCCGATAGCAATGATCTCGCCCACGCCATCGCGTCCGAGCACGTGCGGCAACTTGGGCTTGGCAGGATACTGCGCCAGCGCGAGGAAGGCGTCGGCCGGATTCAGGGCCGCGTAGATCACCTTGACCACGGCTTGTCCGGGGCCAGGCTGTGGGTCGGGAACCTCGTCCAACCGCAACTTCTCATAACCATCGTATGAATCCATCAACCATGCGCGCATGCTTCTTCCCTTTCTCGACTTGGTGTCTTGATTGCATCTTAATCTAGAGATGCTTCGCAAATCGATTCGCTTCGGAATGATCGCCGGCAACCATTCCCGCGCGCCGGGGAGCGGCAAGATTGGCAAGCTGGTCAACCGTTGGGAACCCGGAAAGTGACTATGGGGTCAATCGTTGGGCGGACGCGGAAGGATTAGCAGGATGGCAAACAGGAGTGCAAAAAGGATTGATGAAGCAGTGAATGGTTGGGCCTGGGCACAATGGCAAGAACGAAGTCCGGAGCAAGCTCGAAAACCCCACGTTCGCCGACTGCACGCGACCGTGGGGCACAAATCAGAAACACCAAATGCAAAACAGTCGCTTCCTGTGCCTATGCGCGTTCGACCGCCATGGCAATGCCCATGCCGCCGCCGATGCAGAGCGCGGCGAGTCCCTTCTTGGCGTCGCGGTGCTGCATTTCATAAAGCAGGGTGACGAGGATGCGGGCGCCGGAAGCACCGATCGGATGGCCGATGGCGATGGCTCCGCCGTTGACGTTCACTTTGGCGAGATCCCAGCCCATCTCATGGTGTACCGCGCAGGACTGTGCGGCAAAGGCTTCGTTGATCTCCAGGAGATCGACCTCATCGACCTTCCATCCCGCACGCTGCAGGCAGCGGTGCGAGGCGGGCGCAGGCCCCATGCCCATGATCTTGGGATCGACTCCGGCAACCGCGTAGGAGACGATACGCGCGAGCGGCTTCAAGCCAAGTTCGGCAGCGCGCGCGCCGGACATTACGACCAGAGCGGCAGCGCCATCATTGATGCCGCTGGAGTTTCCGGCAGTGACGGTTCCGGCCTTGTCAAAGGCGGGCTTGAGCCCTGCCAGGTTTTCGATGGTGACGCCATAACGGATGAATTCGTCGGCATCCACCATGACCGGCGGACCTTTGCGCTGGGGCACGGGGACAGGAACGATTTCGTCCTTGAACCTGCCGGCCTTCTGCGCGGCTTCCGCCTTGTTCTGGGAAGCGACGGAGAAGAGATCCTGTTCCTGGCGGGAGATGGAAAACTCTTTGGCGATGTTTTCGGCGGTTACTCCCATGTGGTACTGGTTGGAGACATCCCAGAGGCCATCGACGATCATGCTATCGACGATCTTGGCATCTCCCATGCGGAAGCCTTCACGCGAGCCGCTCAACAGGTGCGGCGTGGCGCTCATGTTTTCCTGTCCGCCGGCAACAACGATGTCATAGTCTTGGGCGAGGATTCCGTTGGCGGCGTTGATGACGGCCTGGAGGCCGGAGCCGCAGACGCGATTGACGGTCATGGCCGGGACCGTGATAGGCAGACCCGCCGTGAGTGACGCTTGTCGCGCCGGGTTCTGTCCCAAGCCCGCCGCGAGCACGTTGCCCATGATGACGTCACTCACCAGTGCCGGGTCCACGTGAGCGCGCCCAAGGGCGCACTTGATGGCAATGGCACCGAGATCAGGGGCTGAGACACTGGCCAGGGCGCCGCCAAATTTTCCCACGGCAGTGCGCGCCGCGGAGACAATCACTACTTCGGTCATTTTAATATCCTCTGTATCGCAGCCACGGCCTTAGAAACAGCCGTAAGGCGGAATTTGCCGGGAATGATGGGGGGCGTCGATGGCGGCGGCTTCCTGAGTAGAGTGACGCCGGGCGCAAGTTCTTTCAGGCAGAAGATGCCATCGCAAAACCAAGAAGTAAGACGGCCCTACAATGAAGAGTATGAAGTCCGAACAATGGCCAAGTTAGCGGCCAGCACCGACGCCCTGCGACAGGAACAGATAGGTTATCTCCCCGAGGGCCGGAACGGCACCCCAAACACCCCAATTGCGCGAACCACTTGCGCACAATATACATTGAATCGCGGTGCGAAGGATATCCGGCACTTGGGTGCGAAGCAGCAAGAAAAAGGCCCTAGAGAAGGTTCCACAGAAGTAGCTTGACGAATCAGCAAGAAAGAGAACTCGAGATAAAGAAGAACTTCAGACTAAGGGGGTCTTACTTTGCCGCGTCAGCGCCAGGGAGGGGCGCAAAGCCGGGGCATCTGCGCAGGAAGAGATCAGGACTTGGTCTTCATCAGGTAGTCCTCGAAGAGGACGCTGTAGCCGCGCAGGAAAGACTGGAGATGGCTTCGCATGGCCTCGCGGGCCCTGGCGGGACTGTGCTGGCGGAAGGTCTCAAGGATCTTTACATGCTGCGTTGCCGCCTGTTGCATGCCTTCGTTGAGCAGCAGACTTTTGGCGATGAGTTCCATGGTCTGTTCGCGGACACCGGCCAAGATGTTATTGAGGACATCGTTCTTGGCGGCCCTGCCCATGCTGAGATGGAACGACAGGTCCAGCTTTGAGAACACCTCCGCGTCGTTGACCGAATTCTCCATTCGTTCGACAAGGACTTCCAACTCGTCCAGTTCCAGCGGTGTAATGCGCTCGGCGCATAAACCGGCAACCTCAGACTCAAGCACCAAGCGGGCCTCTGCGAACTCGGCGAGCGCCTTCTTGTTGGTTAGCTTCCCGGTGTTGAGCCAGGCACTGGTGAGGTAGGCGGAGGGCCGCTCGGCAACATAACTTCCGCCCCCAGCGCGGACACGGATCAGGCCAATAAAGGCGAGCGAAGTGAGAGCCTCGCGCAGGCTGGACCGGCCGACATTCAATGCCTTGCAGAGTTCGGCCTCGGAAGGAAGCTTCTCGCCGCGCTGCCAGTCCCCGGCGGTAATTCGGGCAGCGAGCTGCTTGGCCACCTGTTCACTCAAGGTGGCGCGGGGTAGTGGGTCAAGATCATTGAGTAGCTTAGAACCCATAAGCACCAACGCGAGAGTGAGGATAGGCAAAAAAAATCATTCGGTCAATCGTATTTTCATCTTGTCTGACAGGTTGACGTGTAGTACTGTTCCCGCGGTTCATCAGTGAAACGTCAAAAGAGCGGAGCGCGGACGAGGGCCAAACCGGCCTTAAACCTGACAATCCGTGACGGAGGATCTACTTGAGTTCCCACACTGTTTCCGCATCCCACGCCAAACAGGCCCCCACACCACCTCAGCCAAAACCCAACTACCTTGCCGCTGCCCTGGTAGTTGTTCTCGGTGTGATTGCTGCGGTAGTGATTCTGCGACTGCCGGTTCTCTCGTCACCTTGGCGGCAAAACTACGATCCTCTTGGACATTGGTATCTATCGACGCTGGTTGCCGCGATTCCAATCCTCGTGCTGCTTGGAACGCTGGCCTTTGGCCATGTGAAAGCGCACTACGCCGCACTCGCTGGGCTGGCGTCGGCTTTGATCGTGGCGATTGTAGGCTTCCATATGCCCGCACAGTTGGCTGCCGCCACGGCAGTGTACGGCGCAGGCTATGGACTGTTCCCTATCGGCTGGATCGTTCTGAACGTGATCTTCATGTACCAGTTAACGGTTGAGTCAGGCCGGTTTACGATTCTGCAGCACAGCTTGACGGGCATCACCAAAGACCGCCGCTTGCAGTTGCTGCTGATTGCGTTCTGCTTTGGCGCGTTCTTTGAAGGCGCTGCCGGCTTCGGTACGCCGGTTGCGGTAACGGCGGCGTTGCTGATTGGACTTGGTTTCAAGCCGCTACAGGCTTCGGGTTTGTCACTGATTGCAAACACGGCGCCGGTTGCCTTTGGTGCGCTGGGTACGCCAATCATTGCACTGGCCAAGGTGACAGGGTTCAGTGAGGTTGTTCTATCAGCAATGTCGGGGCGCATTCTAGCCCCGTTCTGCATCCTGGTTCCGTTCTGGCTGGTTTGGGCGTTTGCCGGCTTCAGGGGCATGGTTGAAGTCTGGCCCGCGATCCTGGTGGCTGGGGTCACGTTCGCGGTTCCGCAATTGCTGGTTTCCAACATGCACGGACCCTGGGTGGTCAACGTGGTCGCTGCCGTCGTATCGATGGTCTGCTTGACGTGCTTTCTGCTGATCTGGAAGCCAAAGAAGATATGGAAGTTCGAAGGGCAAGAGGAAGAAGAACAGGGCGCACTGGACCGTGGAGAAGTTCAGCAGACCTACACGCGAAAGGAAATTACCCAGGCTTGGATTCCGTGGGTTGTGCTGAGCGTAATCGTTTTTGTCTGGGGCACGCAGACCGGCAAAATGTGGATGAACACGCCGGAAAAAATATTTACTTCCACCGCAAGCTGGTCGACAAAGCCGAGCGAGATCACCAATCCACAACTGAAGGTTACCGTGCTGCACAACATGGTGGAGCGCGCTCAACCGGTAGTGCCAAAGCCGACGAAGGAACCCGCGGTGTTTGGCCTGAATTGGGTGAGTGCGACTGGAACAGGAATTCTGCTGGCCGCCGTTCTTTCCGGGCTCATCATGGGCCAGAACCTGGGAATGATCTTCACGGTCTTCCTCCGAACCCTGGTCAAAGTACGCTTCTCGCTACTAACGATCGCAGCGATGCTGGGAATCGGAATGCTGACACGCTACTCCGGCCTGGATGCAACGCTGGGTCTGGCCTTTGCACGTACCGGGCACTTGTATCCGTTCTTCGGCACACTGCTGGGCTGGATGGGAGTGGCAGTCACCGGCTCGGACACCTCGTCTAACGTACTGTTTGGCAGCCTGCAGAAGATCACGGCGCAGCAAGTGGGAGTATCTCCCATATTGATGGGTGCGGCCAACTCCACGGGGGGCGTGATGGGCAAGATGATCGACGCGCAGAGCATCGTGGTGGCTTCGACGGCGACACAGTGGTACGGACACGAAGGCGCGATTCTGCGCTACGTCTTCCTGCACTCCCTGGCACTGGCCGCGCTGGTGGGCGCGTTCGTTTACATGATTGCTTACGTGTATCCATTCACGCAGTTGATCGTTCACTAAAGCAAAGCCGCAGTCTCCCAGAGCGTGCGACTGCAGTGTACAGCGGAAGTGGCACGGCGGATGGCTGGGAGCCATCCGCCGCTGCGAGGGTCTCATGAGCGCGATAGCAGAATCTTCTGAAATCATTCAGTCCTTCATCCAGCGCGCGGAGGCAGTGAGCGCGCAAGTGGAGAGATTTGCAACCAAGCAAAATGCGCTGGAGTCCCTGGTGCGCCTGTTACACGAGGAGCAGGTGGAGGATAAGCCCGACTCCTACGCGGTATGGTCTGCCTCTCCGATGATCGGCGAGACGGAAAGAACGCAGTTGGAAGCAGCTGTACCGGGGCTTCGGTTCGACGTAACGCGCGAGTTGGCCGCAGCAGCCAAGGTTGGCATCAGCCAGATGGATTGGGCGCTGGCGAACACCGGGACCCTCGTGCAATGTGCGGACGCGGTGGATAAACGGCTGGTTTCGACACTGCCATTGCTGCACGTCGCGGTGGTTTCCACGGCGGCGCTGCTACCGGATCTTCCGGCGGTGCTGAGGAAGATCGACCCGCGCAAGTCGTCCTATCTCTCGTTCATTACCGGCCCCAGCCGCACCGCGGATATCGAACGCGTGCTGACGATTGGAGTGCACGGCCCCGAGCGGTTGCTGATTGTGCTGGTAGACGATCTGGAGGCGGCGGCATGAGCGAGGAATTCAAGCAATCGATTCTGGACGCACTGGCCAACCCGAATCTGAGCGGAGCACTGGGAAGATTCTCCGAGGCGTACCGGGTAAGCCGCGCCAAGGCATACGAAGGCATTGACTTTGAAGCCGTGCGCAGTGAGATTGCAGCGGTGAAGTCATCGGCAGCGGGACAACTGGACGTGCTGGCCGATAAGTTCAAAGCCGCCGCCGAGGCGCGCGGCACCAAGGTCTTCCGCACCGACAGTCCGAAGGCGGTGCGGGACTACATTCTGCGGCTGGCGCAGGAGCACGGGGTCAAGAGCATCGTAAAGTCGAAGTCGATGGCCTCGGAGGAAATCCATCTCAATAAGCATCTGGAACAAGCCGGCATCGACGTGCAGGAGACTGATCTGGGTGAGTGGATCATTCAGCTTGCCGGACAGACTCCTTCGCATATGGTGATGCCCGCCATCCACATGACCAAAGAAGAGGTGGCCGATGTCTTTAGCGAGAACGTAGAAGAGGGGCAGCAGCCAGACATTCCGAAGCTGGTGAAGTTTGCGCGCGGCAAACTGCGGGCGAAGTTTCTCGGCGCGGATATGGGAATCAGCGGCGCGAATATCGCGGTGGCCGAAACCGGCAGCCTCGTCATTATCACGAACGAGGGCAATGCGCGACTGGTGACAACGCTCCCGAAGATTCACGTGGCGATTGTGGGACTGGAAAAACTGATTGAGCACTTTGGCGACATCACGCCGATCCTTACGGCCCTGCCGCGCAGCGCGACCTCCCAACTACTGACCAGCTACGTCTCGATCATCAGCGGGCCGGTGGCGAATACGGACGGGACGCCGAAAGAGCTGCACATTATTTTGATGGACAACCGGCGCAACGAAATGGCGCGTGACCCACGTTTTAAGCAGGCACTGCAGTGCATCCGCTGCGCGTCGTGCCTGAACGTGTGCCCGGTTTTCCGGCTGGTGGGCGGGCACGTGTTTGGCAAGGTTTATACGGGCGGGATCGGCACGATTCTTACGGCATGGTTTGGGGCGCTGAAGGAATCCGATGAGATCCAGAGCCTGTGCATCCAGTGCGGCAACTGCAAGGAGATGTGCCCGGCCAAGATTGATATTCCGGACCTGATTCTGGAGTTGCGACGCCGGCTGGCAGTGGAGCAGGGACAGCCTCTGATGCAGAAGGCGATCTTCTCCGTGGTGAACAACCGTCGCATGTTCCACGGGATCATGCGGGCAGCCTCGGTCGGGCAGATTCCGTTTGCCAAGCAGGGACTCATCCGGCATCTGCCAATGTTCCTGAGCAGCATGACGGAGTTTCGCTCGCTGCCGGCGATTGCAGCGGTACCATTCCGCGACCGCATCCAGAAGATCAAGCAGCCGAAGTGCACGGAAAAAGCCGCGCTGTTCGGCGGCTGCCTGGTGGACTTTGCGTATCCGGAGGTGGGCGAGAAGGTGGTGGAGGTGCTGAACAAGGCGGGCATCGAGGTCATCTTCCCGGAGGGCCAGACCTGTTGCGGCGCACCGGCACGCTACAGCGGAGCTTACGAGGTGGCGGCGCAGAACGGGGCGGACAACATCAAGGCCCTGCTGGCCGAGGATGTGAAGTATGTGGTCTCGGCTTGCCCGACGTGCACGGTTGCACTAAAGCAGGATTTTATTGCCAACCTGGAAGCGGTGGGACGGACGGGCGAGTTGCCCGCGGCGCGTCAGCTTGCAGAGAAGGTGGTCGACTTTTCGACGCTGGCCAGCATGCTGGTAGACGCGGGGCGGCTGAAGTTCAAGAAAGGTATTGAGCCGACAAAGTTCACCTATCACGACTCCTGCCACTACAAGCGAACCCTGCATGCGGAGCAAACGCCGCGCAAGCTGATGAAGCTGGCAGGACACGAGCTGGTGGAAATGCAGGAAAGCGATATGTGCTGCGGCATGGGCGGATCGTACACGCTGAAATTGCCGGAACTTTCGGCACCCATCCTGGAGCGCAAGCTGGTGAACATTGAACAGGCAGGCGCACCGCTGGTGCTGATTGACTGCCCGGGTTGCGTGATGCAAATTCGTGGCGGACTGGACAAGCGCGGCTCGAAAATACAGGTGGAGCACACCGTTCAGAGGCTGGCGGAGTGCCTGGAGTAGCCAGCAGCCTGGTACTAAATTGGGGTGTGAGCTCCTGGTAGAAAAAGACTATGCACTAGGCGGGATGAGTTCCGTCAAGGCTCGCAAAGAGTTGCGAGCCTTTCTTAGTTTCTTTAGCGATTGTCATCTTTTCTGCTTGTCGGACAAGCCGATATTTAGCAGCATTCCCGGGCTATAATAAATGTGAATTACTGCCGCTTTCCGTGTGCGGATTCATCACAGAGGCTGGCTTTTGAGGATGAAACAATGACTGATCGTGCCGAGGCTGGCCATTATGCCCGATGATTCGGAACGCGGGACAGATGGTACGTGGTCTCCCAAAGTTGTAGCTTTCGTCTGTAACTGGTGTACCTACACTGGAGCCGATCTGGC
>Ga0181520_10003258_pt1 | contig 28763 bp, 25 predicted proteins | sample PEATcosm2014_Bin_29_FD_132451 | JGI IMG/M metagenome (GOLD analysis project Ga0181520, IMG submission 132451) | Peatland microbial communities from MTU Mesocosm Facility, Houghton, MI, USA - PEATcosm2014_Bin02_30_metaG | ecosystem: Environmental > Terrestrial > Soil > Wetlands > Peat | place...
CCTGCAAAAACAAAGTTGCCGACTACAGTCTGCCACTTGCAGCTTAATTAAATAAGCTGCCGTCTTCCACGGCTTTGCCTATGGGCTGTGAGCGGACGTCATACAGTAGGCTGGCGGTTTACAGCTCGGTCCGTGTTGTAACCGCGAGATCATCGGACTAGTTTCTGGCGCATCTTGCCTGTTCTGAGTGCCAGGAGCGAACCAAATGGAATCGGGCAAAGCATGAACACTCCTGGCTGACAGCGATTTCGGACGCGGGTTCGACTCCCGCCGCCTCCACCATAACTATCGAATATACATATCGGACTTTTGCCCCCCTAGATGGAATATTAGAGAAATACAATTCTCTCTTCATTGCACATCGTTGCCGATATTGTTCTTAATTGCGGATCGCGTATTCGGCGCGGCAAAGAGGCTCCGTGTGCGCGAACCCGAAGACTGTGAGTGCAGCAATTGATTCGTCCGCCACTATGTATCTTGATCTCGGGTGTGATGCAAGCAGGAGAATGGAGAACCACCTTGCCGATTTTTGCAATCGGTTGGGAAAAGCAGACGGTTCAGTGAGGTTGGTCATTATGCATGTTCATCACTTTGTGCGCTTTGTTTTTCATAAACCGCCCGGTCTATGGCGCCTCGCCATGGTTTCGCAGCGATTAGCCCTGCGTGTCTGGATGTGTGCCTGCATCGCCCTTCTTGCTTGTCTCAGGCTTCCTGCTGGCTCCGCGCAGACCCCTGACCTTACGCAGAAGAGCCTGGAAGACTTGATGAACATTGATGTGACCTCCGTCTCGAAGAAGGCGCAGAAGACCTCAGAGACAGCCGCGGCGGTTTTCGTCATTTCCGCAGAAGAAATTCGCCGCTCCGGCGCACTGAATATTCCCGATCTGCTGCGCATGGTTCCCGGCCTGGATGTGGCGCAGATCGACGGCAGCCAATGGGCGATCAGCGCGCGCGGCTTCAACGGCCAGTACTCCAACAAGCTGCTGGTGCTGATCGACGGCCGCACGGTCTACACACAGGTTTTTGTAGGAGTGTTTTGGGATAGCCAGAATGTTCCCCTGGAGAACATCGAGCGCATCGAGGTGATTCGCGGTCCGGGCGCGGCGGTGTGGGGATCGAACGCCGTTAATGGCGTGATCAACATCATCACAAAGAGCGCCGACAAAACGCAGGGGGGCTCTGTTGAAGCTGGCGCGGGCGATGCCATTATCGGGCCGGAGACGATTCGCTATGGCGGCAAGGCTCGCGGCCTGGGAGCCTACCGGGTGTACGCATCAGGCTTCCATAGTGGCAGTCTGCCCACGCCCGCTGGGCTGGACGGCCAAGACGATTGGCGTCTGGTCCATGGCGGCTTCCGCACCGATAGCAGCCTCTCAGCGAAGGATTCACTCACCACCGAGGGAGATGCCGAGCAGAGCGATGCGGGAGAGTTAGCAACCGTGCCTGTCTCACTACAGCCTCCGGTAACCGCAACCCTGGCCATGCGCAATCGATACTGGGACTGGAACCTGCTGGCACGGTGGAGGCGAAAGATTTCGCCGCGCTCGGAGACTTCACTTCAGGTCTACTTTGACCGCACCACGCGTGAGGATCCCACATATGGTATCGGGCTGAACACCTTCGACATCGACTTTCAACACCATGTAGCTTGGGGGTCGCGGCAGGACATTGTCTGGGGGCTTGGTTACCGGATGAGCGCTGATGGCACCAGTCCGACGATGCGCATCGGGTTCACGCCACAGAACCGGCTTACCAATCTGTTTAGCATCTATGCGCAGGATGAGATCGCACTTCTGCCCGACCGCCTGCGGCTGAGCGTGGGAGCGCGGCTGGAGCACAACGGATATACAGGATTCGACCTGGAGCCCTCCGCGCGCCTGGCCTGGAGCGTGAACAGCAAGAATATGTTCTGGGGTGCAGTTTCCGGCGCCACCCGCACGCCCGCCCGCAGCGATCTCGATATCCGGGTGAACTACTACGCCTTACCTGGAAACATTCAGACCGGCTTCCTTCCGATACTGGTCAGCTACTTCGGGAGTCCAAACGCGAAGAATGAACGGCTCACAGCATTTGAGGCGGGCTATCGGAATAACTGGACGAGCAGCTTCTCGCTGGATACGACGGTATTTTACAACCGCTATCGCGATCTGGAATCGTTGGAACCGGGGGCCGAGGGCGTGGAGATGACTCCCGCGCCGCCGCATGTGCTTGTTCCGACTACTTTCGGCAACGGGCTATACGGCGAGACGCACGGCATAGAAGTCTTTGCGAATTGGAAGGCGGCGAGTCATTGGACTCTAAGCCCCAGCTATGCGTTGTTCTCCATGCACTTGCATAAATTCGCCGACAGCCTGGATACGACATCTGCCCAGTCAACCGAAGGTGGCACGCCGGATCACCAGGCGCAGTTACGTTCCAGCGTCAGCCTACCGAAAAATCTTCAGTGGAATGCATCGGCATATTTTGTCAACCGCCTTCCGGCGCTGGCCATTCCCTCTTATACGCGGGTTGACACGGGGTTGACCTGGCGAACGGGCGAGCGTTTCTCCATTAGCGCGGTGGGGCAAAACCTGTTCAGCAATCGTCACATGGAGTATTCCGGACTTGATTCCACCGAACTGCCTGGACTGATGCGGCGATCCGCATACGCAAAAATAGTGTGGTCATTCTGAGGGGAGGCAGATTCTGAATCGAGCAGGCCACAATCCGGCAAGGGAAAGACCATCCGAGCGAACATGCGTTTCTGCTCGAATCATGGTATTTCTCTGCCTGGTTTTGATTTTTTCCAGTGCGTTGAAGCCTGCCCGCGCCCAAACCACAGCCGAAGAGTACCAGATTAAAGCAGCGTTTCTTTTCCATTTTGCGCAGTTTGTAGAGTGGCCAGACAGCAGCATGAACGGCAGAGACCTCTCGCTGAATCTGTGCATCTTTGACGGCGATCCGCACCTGATGGAAATACGCAACTCCATCGAGGGAAAACCGATCGGCCCCCGAATATTTCACGTCCGCGAACTCAGCCCGGCGCAGGAAATCCAGGGATGCCACATCCTCTTTATCAGCCGGGACGAAGTCCGCCGGCAGAGTGCGATGCTTAAAAGCCTGCGCGGCCTGCCCGTCTTGACGGTGGGTGAAACGTCCAACTTTCTGACGGACGGCGGGATGATCCGCTTTCACACGGTAGACAATAAAATCCGCTTCGACATCAACCTCGGAGCCGCCGATTTGTCTCATCTGAAAATCAGCTCTCGTCTGCTGATGCTGGCCACCACGGTGAATCGCGGCTACGGGACGGAAGCGGGGAGGTGAGGCGATGCGCATCAGAGACTTCTCCATCCGCTTCAAGCTGGCTCTGCTGATCCTTACCGCCAGCATGCTTGCCGTGCTTTTGGCTTCACTGGGCTTCGCTGAGTACGAGCGCCAGAGCTATCGAGCGAGCGCGGTGCGCGAATTAACTGCGCTAGCGGATACGCTGGGCGCAAACAGCGCAGCGTCGCTGGCATTCAACGATCAGGGAACGGCTAAAGCGATGCTGAGCGCCCTGGCTACTGAACCAAATCTTCGGGCTGCCCGTCTGTACGATAACCAGGGACGCATTTTTGCCGAATACCGCAGTCCCGGCACGCAGCGCAATTTGAATCTACCCGCGCGACGTGAGGACGGAGCCTATTTTGATGGTTATACCCTTACACTTTACCGGGGAGTTCTTCTCAACGGGGAACGCACTGGCTCGATTGAACTGATCTTCGACTTACGCGCTTTCCGCGCACGGCTGTACCAATACGCGAAGATCGCAATTCTTGTGCTTCTACTCTCAGTTCTGGCCAGCTTTGTGGTCTCCTTGCGCCTGGCGCGCATTATCGGAGATCCGCTGGTGCAACTGGCCGACGTGGCGCGGCGCATTTCGATCGACAAGGACTATTCGGTGCGCGCGCAAATGGATTCCGGCGGCGAAACCGGTCTTCTGGTGGATTCCTTCAACGAGATGCTCTCGCAGATCGAATCGCGCGAAGAAGCGCTCAAGACCGCGCTCAGTTCCTTTGAGGAGAGCGAGGAGCGCTATGCGCTGGCCGCGCGGGGCGCAAACGACGGCCTGTGGGACTGGAATCTGTCTACCGACAAAATTTACTTCTCCCCCCGCTGGAACCATATGCTAGGCTACGCGGAGAGCGAACATTGGTCAGGACCCGAAGAGTGGTTCAGCCACATTCATGCCGACGACCGGGAGCGGGTGCGCGCGGAAATAGCCGCGCATCGCGAGAACAAAACCCCAGAGTTCGTGAGTGAATATCGCATGCGTCACAAATCGGGCGGCTATATCTGGACGCTTAGCCGCGGCATCGCGATCCGCAAGAAATCCGGTGAGGCGATCCGCATGGCCGGCTCACAGACAGACATCACCGAAGGCAAGACCGCCGACCCGCTGACCGGCATTCCCAACCGCCTCTACTTTCTTGACCGCCTGGAGTCGGCCATCGATACCGCCAGTAAACAAGAGACGATATTTGCTGTTCTGTTTATCGATCTTGACGGTTTCAAAATGGTAAACGACAGCCTGGGACACGCCGCCGGAGATGAGTTGCTCATCGACGTGGCGGGAAGGCTGCGCGCCAGCATTCGCACCAGCACCCGCCAGGGCGGCCCCACGCAATCGGTAGTGGCGCGCATTGGCGGTGATGAGTTCGCCATTCTGCTCGGCCATATTCAGCGCGAGGACGATCCTGCGATCGTAGCAGGGCGAATTTTGGAGCGGCTCAGTGATCCTTTTCATCTGGAGGGACGCCGCACGTTTGTCACCGCCAGCATAGGTATCGCCCTCAGCAATACCGGCTTCACCCCCGAAGACCTGTTGCGCAATGCGGACACTGCCATGTATCACGCCAAGACCAGTGGCAAGGCGCGCTTCGAATACTTCAACGAGGGATTGCGGAAGCAGGCCATCACTCGTTTTGAGATGGAAACCGGTTTGCGCAAAGCCATCGACGAAGGGCAACTGGTGGTGTATTACCAGCCGATAGTCTCACTGAGCGATCGCCATATTTGCGGCTTCGAGGCGCTGGTGCGCTGGAATCATCCCGAACGCGGGCTCGTCCCCCCAAATGATTTCATTCCCATCGCCGAGGAAAGCGATCTTATCCTCCACCTGGGGCGCTGGGTTCTTCGCGAGTCTTGCCGGCAGATGGCGGCATGGCAGAAGAGCTTCGCTCTCGACAAGCCTCTCACCATCAGCGTCAATGTTTCCGCGCGGCAGTTGAGCGATTCACGTCTGATGGAGGATGTGGAACTTGCGCTGGCCGAAAGCGGATTGAAACACGAGTCGCTGGCGCTGGAGATGACGGAAAGCTCGATTATGGGAGATGCGGAGCAGACACTAGCTACGCTTGACCGCCTGAAGAAGATGAACATCAGGCTGGAGATCGACGACTTTGGAACCGGCTACTCTTCGCTGAGTTACCTGCAGCAGCTTCCCTTCGATGTTCTCAAGATCGACCGCTCCTTTGTGCGTGAGTTAAGCGCGGGAAAAGGCAGCCTGGACATCGTCAAGGCAATCCTGCAACTGGCACACTCGTTTCATCTGGAGGTCATCGCAGAAGGCGTAGAGACGGAGGAGCAACTCAGCGTCCTGCGCGCATTAGGCTGCGGTTATCTCCAGGGTTACCTGTTCTCAAGACCAGTCGACGCCGAAACCGCGGAACGGCTTTTCCTGACTTCTCGCACGTCCAGCCTTCCTATCCTTGCATCTGCTCCAGTCGTCCTTGACAATCCAGGAGGATAACAACCATCTACATTTCGATTCGTTCAATTATTGAACCATCAAATTTATAAAGGGAACATACGTCGTGACATCGCCCGCAAAACACCATCCTTTCAGACAGAATACACATTTTCTAACCAGATCCGATAACGCGAGAGTAAATACTATAACTATTAACAGAATGCACTACTTTAACTAAATGAAACCCCGACTCAAATTGAGGACAGTTCATCTCTCTCTTTCCATCATTTGCGCAATCTGCTTGGCTGCTTTGTCCAGCGCGGGACGCATTTTTATCCACGCTTCAGCAGTAGTGCGATGCTCCACCGAGTCATAAGTCTTCCCATCTAAAACGACATGGGCTGGCAAAGAACGCATGTCGGTGATTCCACATTGATCGTGAAACGATATTACTTGCTTGTTATCGGCGACTGTCCGGCAGCATATCCATTCCAAGCCCAATACTTCAAAGGCGCATCGGTAGATCAGCAGAGCGCTTTCTATCGCCGCAAGAGACTTTCGGCGAATAACCCATCGGCCCCACTCGCCATTCGTTCCCTCGTCGTCCACATCATAAATAGCGATCAGTCCCTCTGCATGGCCAGTGTTGTTCCGCTCTATTACAAAGTAGTAATCGCCAGGGCGCTGGTAATAGGATGCAAACCATGCCAACTGACGCTCAGGATCTGGTAGAGTCCGGTTGATATAGCGGTTCCGTTCAGGGTCGCAACGAAGCTCGAGAACCAGCGATACATCCTCGTCTGCAATCGGACGGAGGCGAAAGGCATAGCCAGTCATCGTTATATCGTGTTTCATTGCTCTCGTGTTCCTATCTTGTTGCGTTCCACAAGTTCGAGGACTTCAACTATTATGGCTCCAAACTAATACGAGCATTGGATGATACATGGGCAAGAGAGCTGATGAGATCATTCCGCAATGTTAGGCTCCTGAATTTGTAAAACATACATATAGTAGCGTAAGTGGGACTGCTCATAAAACAGAAAAATAATCGTACGCCAATAGTGGATTCTAAGCCCCAGCTTTTGGTCCAGAGATCCAAGCCCATATTGAGATTCCGCTCACGCTGCGCGGCCTTGATGCTGCGGTCACTTACGCGGATCGGAGTTTTTTAAGACCGTCTCTGTTTGTGTGCTGCGAAACTTATCCAGCCGTTGCGCGATTGCCTTATCCTCTAACGCCAGAATCGCCGCAGCAAAGAGCCCCGCATTTTTCGCGCCTGCTTCCCCTATAGCAAACGTCGCTACCGGAATTCCCGCCGGCATTTGCACCATCGACAACAGCGAGTCAAGGCCATTCAGAGCGCTGCTCTTCATGGGGACGCCCAGCACCGGCAGAGTCGTCTTGGCCGCAACGAATCCCGCCAGATGTGCCGCTCCGCCCGCCCCGGCAATAATCACGCGCAGCCCGCGCGCCTTTGCGCTCTCGGCATACTGCAACGTCTTGTCCGGAGTGCGGTGAGCAGAGATTACCTGCGCTTCATACGCGATGCCAAGCTCGTCGAGCACTTTGGCCGTGGCTTCCATCGCCGGCCAATCGGACTTCGATCCCATCATGATTCCAACGTCGATTCTTTTCTTCGCTTCCGCCATCATGCCCTCCACTTGTGCAACACTTCTACGAACGCGACCTGCTCCAGCGCCTGTACGCGGCTCTGCAACATCTCCGCGGTATCTCCCGGCAGCACCGGGCAACGCTTCTGCAAAACAATCGGGCCGCCATCGACTTCTTCAGTCACCTGATGAATCGTACACCCGGTCTCGCTGACGCCCGCGGCCAGCACCGCCTCATGCACTTTCAGATTCATCAGCCCGCCAAAGGCAGGCAGCAGCGAGGGATGAACATTCAACAGCCTTCCCCGCCACGCATTTACAAACTCTTCAGAGACGATGCGCATGTAGCCGATCAGTAGCACCAACTCCGTTCCAGCCTCGCGCAAAGCTTCGCTTACTTGCTGATCATAGTCCTCGCGCTGCAACCCCGCCGGATCGAGAGACAGCGCACGAACTCCATGCCTCGCGGCGCGCTCAAGGATTGGTGCAGATTTATTGTCCGACGCCACCAGCACAATTTCGATATCGATCTTGCCCGCTGCAATCGCATCGAGAATTCCTTGCAGTGCCGTTCCGCGAGTTGATCCGAGAACGCCGACCTTCAAGCTCATGCCGATCGCACCGCCTTCATGTGCTCCACGCGCCGCGCGAGGGACGGCGCGGTCCCGATATCCGTGCGATGGAAGAACGGCCCCGGAATCTGACGGACAACTCGCTCGCACACAGACTCCGCCTCGGTAATCGTCGCGGCGGTCCCTACAACCGCAAGCGTGCGCGAGCCGGTCGCAATCAACTGACCATCCTTCACATCGACGGCGCTCAGGTACATCGTGACTCCGTCGGGCAACTCCGCCGGCAGCAGCAACTCATCGCCCTTGCGTGGATTGTCCGGATAACCTTCGGGCACGACGTACTTGCATACGCTGGCCTTGGGCGCGAAACGCACGACACAATCAGCCAGCTTCGTGTCCACGATGGCGCGGCAAATTTCTACGAAATCCGTCTCCAGCAGCGGCAACAGATTCAGCGATTCAGGATCGCCGAAGCGGGCGTTGTATTCGATCAGCTTTACGCCGTCGTGCGTGGCCATAAATCCGCCATAGAGAATTCCCCGGTAAGGCGCGCCACACTCGGCAGCCAGCGCCGAGGCAACCCGCTGATTGATCTCCTGCGCCGCCGCAATGTCAGCATCTTTCAGAAAGGGCAGCTTGTGGTCCTCGTCCGTGTAGGTTCCCATGCCGCCCGTGTTCGGTCCCTTGTCGCCCTCGTACGCGCGCTTGTGATCCTGCACCGCGGGCATGTTCCGCAAGGTCTTGCCATCGCAGAAACTCATCAGAGAAAATTCTTCGCCCTCGACCTTCTCTTCGACGACAAACGGATGCTTGCGAGCAACCAATTCGCGGCAAAACGCAAGGCTGTCCTCGAGCGAGAGCAGATGATCGCCGCAGACTTTGACACCCTTACCGCCAGCCAATCCATCGTCCTTGATGACATGCCGATTTGCGTAGCGCGCTAAAACTTCTTCGAGTCCATCGAGAGACGTGAAACGTTGAAAGAAGGGATTGCCCGGAATTTTGTACTTCGCCAGCAACTCACGCGCAAAGCCTTTGCTCGACTCGATGCGCGCCAGACTCTGCGTGGGGCCAACGACAGGAATCTTCGACGCCCACAGCGCGTCTGCAACCCCCGCAGCCAGAGGAGCCTCCGGACCAATCACGGCCATGGTTACATGCTGCGCAAGAGCGAACGCGGCCACCTCCGCCGGATTCGTAATGCAACCAATGCCATAGGTGGAACAAAGGCTCGCAATGCCTGGATTGCGTGCGCCGCTAAAGCACGCCAGCATAAGCGACGACGACGAGCGCGCCAACGCTGCCGCGATCGCATGCTCGCGCGCTCCAGAACCAACAATGAGAATCGTCTCGTTCATTTCGCCAGACTCGCCAACACGGTCGCTTCGAGCGGCCGCAGGTCCGGCTCAAATGCCGTCCCTGTAATCTTTTCGAACAATTGTATGTATCTCGCGGCAAGCTCCGCGATCAGATCGTCCGGCGGCGTCGGCAGCACGGCGTCCTTGTACGGGTCGCAGCGCTCGCGGAACCACAGACGGAAGAACTCCTTATCGATCATGTTGGGTTCCTGCCCCGCAGCCAGCCGTTCTGCGTAGCTGTCGGCCATCCAGTAGCGGCTCGAATCCGGAGTATGTATTTCGTCAACCAACAGAATCTCGCCATTGTCCGCGATGCCGAACTCATATTTTGTATCTACCAGAATCAGCCCGCGGCTGGCGGCAATCTTCTGGCCGAATGCAAACAGCTCGAGCGTCTTGGCCGAAGTAAACTCCCACTGCTCCGCTGTCAGCCATCCCTCGGAGACGATTTCCTTTGGTGTAACCGGCCGGTCGTGCGTTGTCTCCTTGGTCGTTGGCGTGACTATGTTCTGCGCTAATCGCTCGTTCTTCTTCATGCCCTCGGGCAGCGCGTGGCCGCAGTAATTTCTTACGCCATTCTTGTACTGTGTCCAGATGGATGTATCGGTCGATCCAGTCATATAGCCGCGCACAACAAACTCGATGAGCAGCACCTTACACTTGCGTGCGATCAGCGCGTTGGCATGCGGACTCGCAATCACATGGTTGCCGACAATGCCGCGAGTCTGCTCAAACCAATACAGAGACGTGCGATTCAGAACCTGCCCCTTGAATGGAATCGCGCCCAGCAGGCGGTCGAAGCCGCTCTGCCGGTCGGTGGTCACCAGCAACAGGCGTCCATCATTCGTCTCATATGTGTCGCGCACTTTGCCTGCATACTTCGCCTTCAGCGGCAGATTAGTCGCCGTCAGGCAATGAGGAATTGCATCGAGCAATACTTTTCGATCCATCTCATTTCACTCCATGAAAACGCACTCCGGATGCACCCGCTTCCACGCGACCCAGCTCCCAAACACGAAGCGCAGGAAAGCTCGCAATGGCAGCCGCCAACTTGCTCAGCAACCCCGGCGGCGCAATTAGCACCAATCCCACGCCCATGTTGAAGGTGCGATGCATCTCGAGATCGTCGATATTTCCCAGCCGTTGCATTAGCGCAAAAATCGGCTGAGGCGTCCACGTCGCGCGATCAATCACGACGCCCAATCCCTCCGGCAAAATGCGCGGCACATTCTCCACCAGCCCGCCGCCGGTGATATGCGCCATGCCCTTCACCGGAATGCCAGCGCCGAGGATGTTCCTCACCGGCGCAATATAGTTTGTATGGGGTGCGAGCAACGCATCCGCAATCGATTTTCCGGCTAGCTCCTCGGGCCGCGCATCAATTGCGTAACCGCCAATCTCGAAGATCAGCTTGCGCGCCAGCGAGAACCCATTGGTATGCAGGCCGCTTGAGTTGATAGCGTACAGCACATCGCCCGCAACAATATTGGCTCCCGACAGTAAACGCTCGCGGTCCACCACCCCGGTCACAAAGCCAACCACATCCAGGTCGCCCTCCGCATAAACCGCGGGCATCTCCGCTGTCTCTCCACCCACCAGCGCAATGCCGGCCTCAATGCAAGCAGCGCTCATACCGCGCACCAGCGCCTCCACAATCTCCGGCTCGGTCTTGTGAAAGCCCAGGTAGTCGAGAAACGTAAGCGGCGTAGCTCCCATCACCACAATGTCGCCCGCGACGGCAAAGACCAAGTCGCGGCCCAGCTCTTCATAGCGGCCAGCCATCACTGTCACTTTGCTCTTGGTGCCGACGCCATCGGTGCTCTGCACCATGACCGGGTCCTTCAGGCTCTTCAGCGCATCGCCCAGTGCAAAGAGCGCTCCAAAGGAGCCCAGCCCGGTGAGTACCGCCGACGGATGCTGCTTGTGGGTTTCGGTCACGTGCGACTTGATGCGTCGCACCGCCTCGTTGCCGGCCTCGATGTCCACTCCCGCGGATTTGTAATCCACCTTTGAACTCACACTCTCTCCTAGCCAACCCACTTGCGCGCGTTGTCAAACATCCGCTGCCACGGGCTATCTTTCGGTTCGTGCATTTTGTCCCGCACCCAGGTGTGCTGCACGCCCAGAAAAACGCGTTCCGGATGAGGCATCACAATCAGCGCTCGCCCGTCCGTGCTACTTAGACCCGCAACGCCTTGCACAGAGCCGCTGGGGTTCAGCGGATAATGCTCGGTAACTTTGCCATACGTATCAATGTAACGTAGCGCGATCTGAGAGTCCGCCGCGATGTTGCTCACGTGGCCCTCGCCGTGCGCAGTAACGATGGGAACGCGCGCGCCTGCCATGTCCGCGAAAAACAGCGAAGGAGAGTCCTGAATCTCCACCATGCACAGTCGCGCCTCAAACCGCGCCGACAGATTGCGGCCAAAGCGCGGCCAACTCGCTGCTCCGGGAATGATCTCGCGCAACTGCGCCATCATTTGGCAGCCGTTGCAGACGCCTAGCGCAAAGCTGTCCGGGCGCGCGAAGAACTTCGTGAACATCTCCTTCAGCCTGTCGTTGAAGAGGATGGTCTTTGCCCAGCCGCTGCCTCCGCCTAACACGTCACCATAGGAAAATCCGCCGCATGCGGCTAGCCCATTGAACTCCGCAAGGCTCACGTGCCCAGTGAGCAGATCGCTCATATGCACATCGACGGCGGCGAAGCCTGCGCGATCAAAGGCCGCGGCCATTTCCACCTGCCCATTCACGCCCTGTTCGCGCAGAATGGCAACTCGCGGGTGCGCGGTATGCACAAACGGCGCACTCACCCGTTCCGATCGATCAAACGGCACGCTCACAAAAAGTCCGGGGCGCTTCGCATCTTCGAGCAGCGCGAACTCCTGCCGCGCGCTCTCCGGATTATCGCGCAGCGACTGAATGTGAAAGCTGGTCTCCGCCCACATCTTGTGCAGCGCAGTGCGCGTGTTGCGATAGACAATTTGTCCGCCGCCGCGAATCACAAACTCATTGCCTGGCGCGCCTCGCCCAATCACTTGCGACGCAACGCCGGCAGCGTTGAGCTGCGCAAGCACCCCAGCAACATCCTTTGCCGCGACCTGTGCCACCGCGCCCAGCTCTTCATTGAACAGCTCTGCCAAGCCAGCAACCGGTAAATCAATCTCCAGCCCCATTCGCCCGGCAAAGGCCATTTCCACCAGCGTCACGAACAGCCCGCCATCGCTGCGGTCGTGATAGGCCAGCAGCTTCCTCTCGCGGTTGAGCTGCTGCAGCGCCGCGAAGAATGCCTTCATCACCTCTGCCGACGGCGCGTCCGGAGCCTCATCGCCAACCTGCCCGTATACCTGCGCCAAACACGATCCGCCCAGCCGATTCTTTCCCTCGCCAAGATCAATCAGGATCAGCGATGCATCGCCTTCGCATAACTGCGGCGTCAGCGTGCGGCGCACATCGCTGACCGGAGCAAACCCCGAGACGACGAGCGACAAGGGCGATACCACAATTTTTGTCTCGCCGTCTTCACTGGCCCACTTCGTCTTCATGGACATTGAGTCTTTGCCCACCGGAATCGTCATTCCCAGCGCCGGGCAAAACTCCATTCCCGCCGCATGAACGGCGTCGAAAAGCTTCTGATCCTCTTGCGCCTCACCTGCCGCCGCCATCCAGTTTGCAGAGAGCTTGATGTCGCCTAGCTTACCAACCTGATTGAGCCCGATTGCCGCGCCCGCCAGATTTGTGATCACCTCGCCCACAGCCATACGCGCCGATGCAGCCGCATCGATCACCGCCAACGGCGTTCTCTCGCCGATGGCCATCGCTTCGCCCCACAAAGAATCGTACGCGCCCAGCGTGACCGCGCAGTCGGCCACCGGGACCTGCCACGGCCCCACCATCTGATCCTGCACAATCAGCCCGGTAATGCTGCGGTCGCCAATGGTAATTAAAAATGATTTCGACGCAATCGTTGGAAGACGCAGCAGCCGCTCCACTGCATCTGAAATGGTTACGCCTGAAAGATCGAGCGGCGTGGCGGCAATCTTTGTCCGCGCAAATTCGCGCTCCATCTTGGGCGGTTTTCCAAAGAGCGCGTGCAGCGGCAGGTCGATGGCTTTCACGGCATGATCGCTGAGTGTGAGATGCGGCTGCTGCTCCGCCGTCCCGATTACAGCAAACGGACACCGCTCACGCTCGCAGATGGATTCAAACAGGGGCAGATTTTCGGGCGCAATCGCCAGCACGTAGCGCTCCTGCGCCTCATTGCACCAAACTTCCAGCGGGCTCATCCCCGCCTCGCCGCGCGGAATCGCATTCAGATCAAAACTTCCTCCGCAGCCTCCGTCCTTAACCAATTCAGGAAACGCATTCGACAATCCGCCCGCGCCCACATCGTGGATAAACGCAATCGGATTGGCCTCGCCGCGCTGCCATCAGCGTTCGATGACCTCCTGCGCGCGGCGCTCCATCTCCGCGTTATCGCGCTGCACGGACGCAAAATCCAGATCCGTATTTCCGCTGCCCGCGCTGCTGGAGGCAGCTCCGCCGCCAAGCCCAATCAGCATTGCCGGGCCGCCCAATGCAACCAGCGCATAGCCGGCCTTGATGGCGCCTTTCTCAATATGCTCGGCGCGAATATTTCCCAACCCGCCCGCTAGCATAATCGGCTTGTGATACCCGAAGACCGTGACTTCAGGGTTCACGCTCGACTGCTCATAGGTGCGGAAGTATCCGAAGAGCGCCGGCCTGCCATATTCATTGTTGTATGCAGCCGCGCCCAACGGACCATCTATCATGATCTCCAGCGGCGAAGCAATATGCGCAGGCCGCCCATACGCGCGCTCCCAGGGTTGCGGCGCTTGCGGCAGATTCAGATTTGAAACTGTAAAGCCGCACAACCCGGCCTTGGGTTTCGCTCCGCGCCCAGTCGCTCCTTCATCACGTATCTCGCCGCCCGATCCTGTCGCTGCTCCCGGCCATGGCGAGATTGCCGTGGGATGATTGTGCGTCTCCACCTTTAGCAATGTGTGAATATCTTCTTGGTGATATGCATAGGCAGCGTTTGCTGGATCAGGAAAAAATCTTCCGCCGCGCCCGCCGCGAATCACCGCTGCGTTGTCGCGATATGCCGAGAGGACATTCTCGCCCGACACCTCATTGGTATTGCGAATCATCTGGAACAACGTTCGCGGCTGTTTTACTCCGTCAATTGTCCAGTTTGCATTGAATATCTTATGGCGGCAGTGTTCGCTGTTGGCCTGCGCGAACATATACAACTCGACGTCGGTGGGATTGCGCTTGAGCCGCTTGAATTCCGCGACCAGGTAATCGATTTCGTCGGAGGCAAGCGACAGCCCCAGTTCGCGATCCGCCGCGGCAATCGCCGCTGCTCCCAAGCCCAGCACGTCGATATGACCGAGCGCCTTCTGCTCACGCAGCGCAAACAGAGCCTGCAACTCATTGGCGCTTTCGAAAAACACGCTCTCTGTCATGCGATCATGCAACGCACCGGCAAGTACGCGGAGATCGACTGCGCTGGAGGAAACGATGCGCACCACGCGCGCGCGCTCAATCCGCTCGATGGCGTGAAAGCCCGTATTGTGCAGAATGTCTGTCGCCTTGCTTGACCAAGGTGACTGCGTTCCCACGCGTGGCGCAATCCACACGCATTGGCCCGCTGCGCACTCCACACCAGCGCCAAGCAACTCTGCCAGCCTGTGGTGATCGATCCCGCGCTCAGAATCTTTGTGCAGCAGCAGCAAATACATATACGACGCCTCGACCGCCGTCACGCCGGCATCGATGGCGCGCAACCGCGCGGCCAATCGTGCGCCCTCAAACTCCGACAGCGCCGATGGCCCGGGCAGCACCTGTACCGTCATGCCGTTAGAGGTGAGCCCAGAGATTTCTTGTGATATGGCTTGCGACATCTTCTGTGTGTTTGGCAGTGTCGTTCCGTTGTTGTTCCAGCGTGTTGAGATACTCTTCCGTGATGTCTCCGGTGACGTACTTCCCATCGAAGATAGCCGTGTCAAAGTGAGTGAGCTCGGGTGCGGCCTCGGTAATTGCTTGTTTCAAATCATCAAGGTCCTGGAAGATCAGCTCGTCGGCGCCGATATTTTTTGCCAGTTCCTGCACGCTCCGCCCGCTGGCAATCAATTCCGATCGCGCCGGCATATCGATTCCATACACATTCGGAAAACGCACCGGAGGCGCGGCCGAGCAAACATAGACCTTCTTCGCGCCCTGCTCCCGCACCATGGCGATAATCTCTCGAATTGTCGTTCCGCGCACGATGGAATCATCGACCAGCAGTACATTCTTTCCCTGAAAAAACTTTGGGATGGGGTTCAGCTTGCGGCGAACCGACCGTTTGCGCTGCGCCTGCCCGGGCATGATAAACGTCCTGCCCACGTAGCGGTTCCTCACCAGCGCATCGCGATAGGGAAGCTTCAACTGCGCGGCAATCTCCTGCGCTGCCACCCGGCTCGTTGAAGGAATCGGAATCACCACGTCGATGGGCAGATGCGCCCACTCCCGCTTGATCTTATCCGCAAGTTTAGTCCCCATATTGATGCGGCACTGATACACCGACGCGCCATCCACCACCGAATCCGGCCGCGCCAGATAGACGAACTCGAAGATGCAAGGAGATTTCTCATGGGCCTGCGGGCTCACATGCTGGTGGACTTTGCCCTCCATATCGATGAAGATCACCTCGCCAGGCGCTAGGTCATGGACCAACTCAAATCCGCTCCCTTGCAGCGCAACGCTCTCCGAAGCAAACATGTGCTCGGTGTCTTTGCCCTGGCCTCGAATGCCATACACCAATGGACGAATACCATGCAGATCGCGGAATCCAATCATGCCCACGCCGGCGACCATGGCAATAGCCGCGTATCCGCCCTTGCATCGCTGGTGAACCTCTTCCACTGCCGCAAAAATATCCAACTCGGTGGGCTTGACTACGCCTCGCTTCGCCAACGCATGAGCAAAAACGTTCAGCATCACCTCAGAGTCGGAGCTGGTGTTCAAATGCCGCTTGTCCGTCTGGAACAAGCTGTCCACAATCTCCACGACGTTTGTCAGGTTGCCATTGTGCGCGAAGATAATCCCATACGGCGAGTTGACGTAGAAGGGCTGCGCCTCAGCCACCGACGAGCAGCCGGCAGTGGGGTAGCGCACATGCCCCACGCCCATATCACCCAGCAGCCGCGCCATATTGTCTGCTTTGAAGACATCCGTGAGCAGGCCATTCCCCTTCTCGAGATAAAACCGGTCTTCAAAGCACGTTGCGATGCCCGCGGCATCCTGGCCGCGATGCTGAAGCATGGAAAGGCTTTCATAAAGGACTAAGCTAACCGCACTATGCCCGAAGACGCCGACAATACCGCACATGGTGCCTCACTGCCTGGCTGATGCCGGAGGAACTTCGTTTTGGTCACGAACTCCACCAGCGGAAAAAAGCTGAAGTTGCCGGTTTCATTCAGATTCCGGCTCAACGAAAGGGGTTAGTGGAGACAATTTGACCAGGCCGTACAACCATCGCCAGTCGAAAACAATCGCCCTCCTCCATCATCGCTCATCCGGATGAGGAAAAATCGTACAAATATCATGCAGAAGAAGATTTGCAGATAAAAAAGCCGCCCTGACACAACCAGACTAATCACTCGACATAAAAAGTCAAGTCTGTGGCAAAATCGCGGCAAAAGGCCCAATTCTGATGGTATTTTGTTGCTGTTGAAGCAAAATCGACCCGGCATCGTACAGAAATCAATACGATATACTCAACATATAGGGAGACTGGCGAATGTCCATGGAGCCCTTTTACGATCCAACCCAGTCCTATCTGGGATATTTTGAGCACGACCCGCTCGGCCTCTTCGCCGGCACAACTCCTACTTCCCAAAACATGAACAAGGAGCAAACGCATGAGCTATGAGGCCCGCAGCCGCGAGATTGCAGAGGCGTTGATTGCGATTGAGGGAGTTTGTTTTCTGCCCGCGGCGCCGATCACCTTCAAGTCAGGGATCAAGTCCCCGGTTTACTGCGACAATCGGCGGTTTCCATTCTGGCCGGAACAATGGGCAAAGGTGATTCGCGGCTTTGAGGCTCTGCTCGCCGAAGGAGAGATTCCAGTAGATGTTGTTGCGGGCGTTGAGGCAGCGGGAATTCCGCATAGCGCGGCGCTGGGTTATTCGATGCGCCTGCCCTCGGTCTTTATTCGAAAAACTCTGAAGGAGCATGGCACCAGGAAGCGTGTCGAGGGCGGCGATGTGACGGATAGGCTGGTTGTATTGGTTGAGGATCTGGTGACAACCGGTGGCAGCAGTATTGCGGCTGTTGAGGCTTTGCGCGCCGAGGGAGCCGTTGTCCACGATTGCCTGGCTATCATCAGCTATAACTTCCCAGAGTCGGTGTCGCTTTTTGAAAAAGCAGGTGTGCGGCTTCATGCGGCAACGACGTTTCAGGCGGTGCTGGAGATAGCGCTGGAGCGCGAGATGATCGACGAGTCTGGCGCGGCGGTGGTGCGCGACTGGCTTCAGGAACCGCATTCGTGGGCCAAACGGCATGGTTTCGAGTAGAGGGCGATGAACACAGCGATGGAAAAGTTCGAGCAGAGAGCGGACGCGGTGAATTCACTGCTGTGCGTTGGGCTTGATCCTGAACTCGACCGCATCCCCGCACGCTTCAAGAACGAAGCGTCGCCGATATTTGCCTTCAATCGATGGATCATTGAGCAGACTCATCCGTATGTTGCCGCGTACAAGCCCAATATGGCGTTTTACGAGTTTCAAGGCTCGCAGGGAATTGCGGAACTTGAGCTGACAATGAAATTTCTGCGCGACGAGCATCCTGATATTCCCACAATTTGCGATGCAAAGCGCGGCGATATTGGAAACTCAAATCGCGGGTATGCGGCTTCTATCTTCGATGTCATGGGTTTTGATGCTGTCACGCTGCATCCGTATCTCGGCAAAGAGGCGCTTGCTCCGTTTCTGGAGAGGCGCGACAAGGCGTGCATCATCTTGTGCCGGACATCAAACCCTGGTGCAGGCGAGTTTCAGGATCTCGTATCTGGCGGCAGGCCGTTGTGGGAGACGGTTGCCATGCGCGTGAGCACGGAATGGAATATCGCGGGAAACTGCATGTTAGTTGTCGGGGCCACCTACCCGGAGGAGATGAGAAGAATTCGAGCGATTGCGCCGGCGATTCCGTTTCTTGTGCCGGGGGTGGGCGCTCAGGGTGGCGATGTGGCGGCGGTTGTTTCCGCGGGCCTGGACGCGCAGGGCAAGGGAATTTTAATCAGCAGCTCGCGGGGGATTCTTTTCAGCGAGGACCCGGCGGCCGCGGCGCGCGATCTGCGCGATGAGATCAACGCCGCGAGAAAGGCTGCCCATGCTGCGCGTTGAGGGAAGGATCGCCAATCATAATCGCGAGTTCGAGGGCGCGATAGAAATCAATACAGAGACCGGTCTGATTGAGCAAATAGGGCCGATGATAGGTAAAAGCGATCTTGATCTTGGCGGTCAGATTATCTTCCCCGGCTTTGGCGATCTGCATATTCACGCACGGGAAGATGTGAGCCAGTCGCAGGTTTATCAAGAGGACTTTGCGACCGTATCCGCCGCGTCCATCCATGGCGGGGTGACGCATTTCGCCGACATGCCGAACAATCCTATTGCGCCGGTGGACGATGCGAGGTATGCAGAGAAGGAAAAATTGACGGCGAAATCGGCCGTGCATGTGACGCTGTATGCGGGAATTGGGCCGGAGACCAGCCCTCTTCTGCGGCATGTGCCTTACAAGGCGTTCATGGGGCCGTCTGTGGGAGATTTATTTTTTACTTCGCGGGAGCAGCTTGAAGGCGTGCTCGAAAAGTATCGCGGACAGAATGTCAGCTTCCACTGCGAGGACCCTGCGATTTTGCGAGAGAGCAAGGGCGCGGCCACCCATGAGCAGCGACGCCCGGCAAGTGCCGAGATCACGGCGACGGAGTTTGCGCTTGATCTGATTGAGCGATACGGCCTGATCGGCAAGCTATGTCATTATTCGACGAAGGGCGGCCTAGAGAAGATCGCCGCAGCCAAGGCGCGTGGCGTTCGCGTCACGGCCGAGGCTGCTCCGCACCATCTGTTCTTCGACGACTCCATGCTGATGGATAAGAATCGTCTGTGGCTACAAATGAATCCTCCGCTGCGTAGCAGAGAGGACAGGCTGGCGCTGATTGCTGCGCTGCGCGAGGGCCTGGTGGACTATCTTGCCACGGATCATGCTCCCCACACTCCCGAAGAAAAAATGAAAGGCAGGAGCGGCGTGCCCCATCTCGACACCTATGGAGCGTTTGCTACGTGGTTGATGGCGGAGCACGGATTTTCCGCGAAGGATATCGCGCGCGTGTGCGCCTACAATCCGGGTTGCTTTGTGAAGGAATTTCTGCCTCCGGGTTTCGGCAGGGGATTTGGCGTGATCGCGCCGGGATATGCCGGTTCGCTCACCATTCTCAATCCTGATGCGCCTAACGTGATTCGGCGCGAAGAGTTGAAAACGAAGTGCGGCTGGTCTCCGTTTGAGGGATATACGTTGCCTGGCCGCGTGACTTACACCATACTAAAAGGTGTAGTGTACCCGGCAAACTGAGGGAAGGATACCGGTTATGGAAAAGCTCAAGCACGTGATCAGCACGCGGCAGTTCGACGATTCAGAGTTCCTGTTAGGGCTTTTCGAGTCGGCCAATCGAATGGAGCGCGACGACGTTTTTCGCGCACTGACAGGCCCGTTGCGCGGCAGGATTCTCGCCACTCTGTTTTTTGAGCCGAGCACGCGCACGCGGTTTTCCTTTGAGGCGGCGATGCAGAAACTGGGCGGCGGCGTGCTCTCCGCAGAAGACGCTCGCGACAATTCTTCGGCGACAAAAGGCGAGAGCATCGGTGATACCATCCGCGTGGTCAGCGGGTATGCCGACGTGATTGCGATTCGCCACTACGAGGAAGGAACGGCCGAGGCTGCGGCGAAAAACTCTCCGGTGCCCATCATCAATGCGGGCGATGGCGCTGGTGAGCATCCCACCCAGGCGCTGGCCGATATGTACACCATCAAGAAAGAGCTTGGCTGGCTGAGTGGATTGCGTGTCGTGCTGGTTGGCGACCTGCTATACGGGAGGACGATTCACTCTCTGCTGCCGTTGCTGTGCCTGTACTCCGGGGTGACAATCGATCTGATCTCGCCGTCATCGTTGCGCCTGCCCCAGCAGTACCGCGATTATCTGACCAACAAAGAGATTTCATTTCACGAGGGCGAGAGGCTCGAAGGAATTATTGAGCAGGCGGATGTTGCCTATATCACTCGCGTGCAAAGAGAGCGCTTCGCTTCGCAGGCGGACTATGACGCTGTCAAAGATGCGTATGTGATCAATGCGGAGCTGGCAAACCGGATGAAGCCACAGTCCATCATCATGCACGCCTTGCCTCGCGTTAACGAGATCGCTCCGGATGTGGACGGAAATGCCCGGGCGGCATATTTCCGGCAGGCAAAAAATGGCTTGTATATTCGCATGGCCTTGCTGAAATATCTGCTGTCTTAGAAGGCTGCAACTTGTTTGTTTTCAACGTGGGCGTCGAATCCGCCTCCCACTGCCTCCGCCAGTAAATTGTTATTTGTCAATAGAATACAGACTGATTTGCGTTCATCATCAACATTGCGGCCCGTGTGAGCGAAAAATATTCTTGCCCACCGTTAATTAGGGTGCGTATACTTGCCAGATTCCTCAGTAGTTGCTTGAACGCAACTGTTTTCAGCAGTTTCCACCTAACGAATGGAGAAGGAGGTTGTATGGGTAAGATCAACTTGGGCCGCGTAATCCTCGGGGGCATTATCGCTGGGATCATTGCGGATGTTCTTGGTTTCCTAGTCGATGGTGTGTTGCTGGCGCCTACATGGGCTGAACAAATGAAGAAGCTCGGCCATCCCGATTACTCATCAACGCAATTGATTGAGTACAACGTGATCGGATTCGTCTGCGGCTTCGCGCTGATCTGGCTCTACGCTGCCATCCGGCCTCGCTTTGGCGCTGGAGTGAAGACGGCAATCTATGCCGGCCTGGCCTTCTGGTTTGTGGGTACGCTGCTTCCGAACCTCAGCTTCATGTGGGTTAGCGGCTTGTTTGGTCGTCGCCTCATGGCATATACAACCCTCGGCGGCCTTGTCGAGATTGTCGTTGCCGCCATTGTGGGCGCTGCTCTTTACAAGGAATAAGCCTGCTGGTCAGGTTGGACCAGCCTCATTCCAGGCAGATTCCCCTACGGCGTGCAGACCCAAGATCAAATGGGCCTGCGCATCTCTTTCTTAGCGGCAATCCGGCTGGATGAGCAATTTTGACCGCTTATCCGTCCAGCCGAAAAGTTACTTTTGTTTTACACTGTGCGTTTCCACTCCTTATACTAGGGGACGTGCGCCGATGTACATGTAAGAACGGCATCCAGGTTGCAGTTTGCCCCATTCCGGGGAATTTGATAGGCTCAGGCCATCTTCAAGCTGAGGAAAAGGAGACTATTCATCATGGCAGAGGAAAACAAGATTAACGGTCTGGCGTGGTTTTTGGCTGGATTGGGCGTCGGTGCGCTGGTGGGGATTCTTTACGCCCCCAAGAGCGGCCGCGAGACCCGGGAAGAACTGCTCACAGGCGCCCGGGAGGGAACCGAGTATCTGCGCAACCGCACCCGTCAGGCCGCTGAACAGATGGGCAACCTGGTGGAGCAGGGCAAGCAGCAGATGGGCGAATATGTGGAGCGCGGCCGCGAGGTTGTGGACCGCGGACGTGCGCAGTGGGAAGAGTTTGTGGAGCGCGGCAAGAACCTGGTTACCGAACAAACCGGCCGGGTGACAGCGGCTGTTGAAGCCGGACGCCAGGCCTACAAGGCGCCCCCCGTTCCCGGCGAACCCAAGGAGATTTGAGCGAACATTTTCCCCACGCCTTTCCGGTCAGGCCTGATGGCGCGCTGGAAAGCATCAGTCCATTCATCCGGAGTACTGCGCGCGCAACAGATTGCAGCGCAGTCTCCGGATACAACATTGCGGCTTGGTTTGTGTTGCGTGCAAGAGAACTGAACCAGAGCCTATAGATTCACTGAGCGAGATCACTTCAATGCAAATTCATAATCTGGACAATCAAACCATCCTGCTCGCCCTTGCAGTACTAACAGGGCTGGCCATGTTACTGCAGGTATTCATTCTGCTGGGAATCCTCGTTGCCGTGCGCAAGACGGCCAGTTCCATGCAGAAAGAGATCACGAGCATGCGTTCCGCGCTCATGCCCGTTATCTTCGATACGCAGGAAATAATTGCCAGCTCGCGGAATACCCTTGTCAGCACGCAGGCATTAGTCGCCAACGCACAGGGGTTCCTGACCCGTATTTCTCCCAAGGTTGAAGCGGCGGCCGGCGATCTGGTGGAAATTACCAAAGGGCTGCGGGCGCAAACCGCGCAAGTGCAATCCTCCGTGCAGGAAATTGTGGACCAGGTGAGGAAGCAAAGCAATCGCGTGGATAACATGGTCTCCGGCGTCCTGGACACCGCAGACCGTGCCGGAAGCTACGTGAACGATGTCGTCGCCCGGCCGATGCGTCAGATCTCAAGCATTTTATCGGTGGTCAAAGCGGTTGTCGAATCGCTGCGCGGATTCGGAGCGCAGCCTCGCTAGAAATGCTCGGACAATGATAGTGGCCTACTCGTTGTAAGGAGTGGGTTGCACGCTACAGCACTACACAATCCATCCCCCGCCCACGACTTCATCGCCGTCATAAAAGACCGCCGACTGGCCCGGCGTGACGGCGCGTTGAGCTTCGTCGAAGGTGGCGACAATCTCATCGGCGCCGTATGGCTCCAAAGTTGCCCATGCAGGCTCATGGCGGTGGCGAATCTTCGCCTGCACGCGCATCGGCGCGGTCAAATTTGTGATTGAAATCCAGTTCAGATCGCGGGCGCGTAGCGTGAGCGTAGCCAGTTCCTCATCCGCGCCCACAGTGACGCGATGCGTGGCAGGATCGATTTGCAGGACGTACAACGGCGAGGGTGAGCTGACGCCCAGGCCCTTGCGCTGGCCCACGGTGAAGTTGAAAATGCCGTCGTGCCGGCCCAGCACCTCGCCGCTCGCGGTCACCAGCTCGCCCGCCGTCTCCGGCAGCCGCTCACCCTGCTCTTCGAGATAAGCCGTCAAAAACTGCTTGTAGTCGCCGCCGGGGATAAAACAAATCTCTTGAGAATCGGGCTTCTCGGCCAGCGCCAGGCCGTGCTGGCGAGCGACCTCGCGCACCTCCGGTTTGGTCATGCGCCCCAGCGGAAAGAGCGTGTGGGCGAGCTGTTCCTGCGTCAGGCCGAAGAGAAAATAGGTCTGGTCCTTTCCGGAATCAGTGGCCCGCTTCAAAATCCATCGGCCTCGCTTCTGGTCGAACTCGTTCACTGCGTAATGGCCGGTGGCGATGCGATTGGCGCCGATGGAGCGCGCAGTCTGCAAAAGCTGGTCGAACTTCAGATGGTTGTTGCACAGCGAGCAGGGAATCGGCGTGCGCCCGGCGAGGTATTCGGCGACAAAGGGCCGGATAACATCGTTCTCGAAGCGCTCCTGCTGGTTGACGACATAATAGGGAATCTTCAGGTGCTCGGCCACGCGTCGCGCATCGTAAACGTCGTCGAGCGAACAGCAGCGGCCAGCCTTGGGCGCATCGGGAATGCCGTGCTTGCCTGCCAGCCTCGTCTGATCCCAGAGCTGAAGCGTGAGCCCGACGACTGTGCCACCCTCGTGAGCGAGCATCGCCGCCACCGTCGAGGAGTCTACCCCTCCGGACATGGCTACGGCAATGGTTGTGCGCTCTGTCATAAAATTCGAAAGTCAGCCGGTCGAGTACAGTTATTACCCTAACGTTCCCGCCGCCACCGGCGAAATCGCCCGTAAATGTTCGACGGCTTCGGGAACCACTTTCAACACATAGTCCACATCGGCCTCGGTCACGGTCTTCAGCAGGCTGAAGCGCAAACTGGCGCGGGCGCGAGCCTTGTCCAGGCCCATGGCCATCAGCACGTGGCTGGGCTCGGTAGCGCCGGAGTGGCAGGCCGAGCCACCGCTAACAGCCACGCCCTTCAGGTCCATGGCGATTACCAGCGCCTCGCCCTCCACATGATCGAACCAGATGTTGGTGGTGTTGGCCGCGCGGAGTACAGGTTTGCCGTCTTCAGAAGCTCCGTTCACTCCAGTGCCGGAGATTTGCAAGACGCCAGCCTCTAGCTGATCGCGCAATTTGGCCAAGCGATCAATCGTTCCATCTTCCAGTGAGTGCATGGCCAGCTCGGCGGCCTTGGCCAAGCCCACGATACCGGGAACGTTTTCGGTTCCGGCGCGCTGACGCCGCTCATGGCTACCGCCCACCAGCAGCGGTTCAATCGAAGTTCCGCGGCGCACAAACATAGCGCCTGTGCCCTTGGGGCCGTGCATCTTGTGTGCACTGATGGAGCAGAGATGGCAGCCGAAGCGGCGCACATCGAAGCGCACTTTACCCGCGCCCTGCACCGCGTCGATGTGGAAGAAAACTCCGGTATCGGCGGCGATCTTGCCGATCTCTTCCACGGGCTGCAGCACGCCGGTTTCGTTATTGGCCAGCATCACACTGATCAGCCGTGTCTCAGACCGGAGTGCGCGTAGAATGTCCGTCGGATTAATGAGCCCGCTCGCACTGGGCGCGACGAAGGTCGTTTTTACTCCGTGTTGCGCCACGCGATCTGCTGCCCTGAGAACCGCCGAGTGTTCGATTGATGTAGTAATGAAGTGGTCGCCGGGATGCAGCAGCCCGAAGATGGCGGTGTTGTCTCCCTCGGTGCCGCCGGAATTAAAAACCACCTCGGCCTCGTGGCAGTTGAAAAACTCGGCAAGCGTGGCACGCGCGCTGTCCACGGCAGTGTGCGCCTTCTGGCCGTCGAGATGAATCGAGGAAGCGTTGCCGAAGCTCTCCATCCAATACGGGCGCATGGCTTCCATCACCTCTGGCAAAATAGGGGTGGTGGCATTGGCGTCCATATAAACTCGCTTCATCGAAAAAAACTCCTCATTATCGATTGTACCGGAAGATGGATTTCGCACGCCCCAGTTAGCGCTCAAAGGGTTATTAAAGGTCATCGACTGTCAAGAACCGGGCCCGATCTGATAAATTCTCTACACGCGGCTAAAGCCGCAGGAGGAGATTTCATGTTCAAAATTCCCCGCATTGCAGGCTGCATCCTTGGTTGTTGCCTGCTGTTTGTAACACCTTCCCTCGTTCTTGCCCAGGCGGCTGCGCCAGCCAAGCCTGCCGTAGGCACGCAAATCCCACCCGCGCAAACCTACGGCAAATTGCTCAGCATCATGGAGCAGCAGTTCGTTTCGGCCGCCGAGGCTATGCCTGAAGACAAATACAACTTTGCGCCACCAGCCACCATGGGCGAGTTCAAAGGCGTACGCACCTTCGCCCAACAGATTAAACACGTCATCGAAGCAAACTACGTCTTCTTCGGTGGACCGGACTTTACCGAAGCTCAAGACAAGGCGTTGGCCGATGCGACAGAGAAACTCACCACCAAGGCCGATATCGTGAAGGCGTTGAAGGATTCCTTCGCCAAGGCCCACGCCTCGGTGGACACGATAACCCTGGAGAACGCATTTGTGCAGACGGAGCACGGTACGCGTGCGGGCATGGCGTCCTTTGGAACCGCGCACCTCATGGACCACTACGGCCAAATGGTCATGTATCTGCGCATGAACGGGATTGTCCCCCCGGCGAGCCGCAAGGCGATGTAGTACCTTTCACAACAGCAAGAAGGTTAGAAACCCCACTGGCTCGCCCCGGCGAGCGCTTAACAGAGCAGACTGAGACCGGGACGCCGGAGTTGATTCCGTCGTTCCGGTCGCTGTCGTTTCCTATCGGTCTTATTGTGTTGAATGATTGCGGCTCAAGTAGCGGTGCGTTCCGTATAATTTTGCCTGATCCAATCAAGGTAAGCGCCGGTGCGTACGCTTTCCACCCACTCCGGATGGTCGAGGTACCAGCGAACCGTCTTGCGCAACCCGCTTTCAAAGCCTTCCGCGGGGCGCCATCCCATATCCCGCTCGATCTTCGAGGCATCGATGGCATAGCGCCGGTCGTGCCCTGGACGGTCCTCGACGAAGGTGATTAGATTTTTGCGCGGGCCAAGTTTGGCGTCGGGACTCATCTCGTCCACAAGAGCGCAGATGGTATTCACCACATCGAGATTCTTGCGCTCGCTGTTTCCGCCGATATTATATGTTTCGCCCACGCGGCCTTTTTCCAGAACAGTCCGGATGGCCGCGCAGTGATCTTCCACATGGAGCCAATCGCGCACCTGGCCGCCATCGCCATAGACGGGCAACGGCTTGCCCTCCAGAGCATTCAGAATCATCAGAGGAATCAGTTTCTCTGGAAACTGAAAGGGTCCGTAGTTATTGGAGCAGTTGGTGGTGAGAACAGGCAGTCCCCAGGTGTGATGATAGGCCCGAGCCAAGTGGTCTGAAGCGGCCTTCGACGCTGCATACGGACTATTTGGGGCATACGCCGTGGTTTCGCTGAAGGGCGGATCTTCGGTTGCCAGCGAACCATAAACCTCATCGGTGGAGACATGCAGAAACCGGAAGGACTGCTGGTCCGCCGGCTCGAGCTTCGACCAATAAAGCAATGCCTGCTCCAGCAGGACAAAGGTACCCAATATGTTAGTGCGAATGAATGGCTCGGGAGAAGCGATGGAGCGGTCCACATGGCTCTCCGCGGCGAAGTGAACAATGGCCCTGGGCCGATGCAACAGCAATAGCGCGGCCACGCGCTCCGCGTCGCAAATGTCGCCAACCCCAAGCAGATAGCGCCCATCCTCCTGGAGCGCGGATAAGTTGGCCGGATTTCCCGCATAAGTCAACAGATCGAGATTTATTACGGACGAGAGTGTCTCTTTCATCCAATTCAGAATGAAGTTCGAGCCGATAAATCCAGCTCCGCCCGTGACCAAGATGGTATCTTTCACCGCTTCCCCCTTACTTCTCGCTATCCAGCACTCGCATTTGTGTAGCATCGTAGCGGGTTCCCGCCACGGCCCCGGCTGGAATCGCTGCTTCGAGAGACGTCAGCTCATCGGCGCTGAGTTTCACTTGCAGCGCACCCAGGCTCTCGGCCAGTTGCGCCCGTGTGCGCGCGCCTATCACCGGAACAATAAAGCTGCCTTTGGCCAGTACCCAGGCAATCGCCAATTGCACAGGCGTAATTCCTTTGCTTGCGGCAATCTCCTTGAGTTTAGCAACCAGACGCAGATTATTTTCTAGATTGCTGCCCGTAAAGCGCGGCAGATGGGCGCGGAAGTCCCCGGCCGGAGCCGGTTGCGAACCCGAAAGCAGTCCCCGCGACAGCACGCCGTAGGTCGTTGCGCCGATGCCCAGTTCAACCAGTACGGGAAAAATCTTCGCCTCTGGACTGCGGCTGACCAACGCATACTCAATCTGCAGGTCCACGATTGCGTGCACCGCCGCCGCTCGCCGAATGGTCTCCGGGCCGACCTCGGAGAGGCCGATATGCCGCACATAGCCGGTCTTGACCATCTCCGCGATGGCCCCGATGGTCTCTTCAATAGGCACTGTAGGGTCCAGCCGCGACGGACGGTAAATATCGATATATTCCACACCCAGCCGCTTCAGCGAGTAGGCCAGCGCGGTTTTCACCGCTACGGGCCTCGCATCATAACCCAGCCACGCGCCGGTGGGAGCCCTCTGCGCGCCAAACTTCACTGATAGCACCACCTTCTCGCGCAGAAAGCGCAAGGCCCTGCCAAGCAGCATCTCGTTATGGCCCATGCCGTAGAAGTCGCCTGTATCCAATAGGTTGACGCCCGCTTCGATGGCTGCATGGATGGTAGCCAGGCTCTCCGCCTCGTCCGTCGCGCCGTACATCCCGCTCATTCCCATGCAACCTAGGGCGATGGAAGACACCTCTGGGCCGGTCGACCCCAATTTGTGTCGCTGCGTAGCTGTTGTCATTTATCGCTTCCTTCTATCGAGCATCGTAAGTTGGATGTCACAATCTGGCAAGCCGGTTGTTTTTTTCTCTTTCCTTCGCGCCCCGTCTCTGTCATACTCGATAGTGTCCACCCTGTACGGTCCATCCCAACAGTCAAAAAATGAGGTTGCACCCATGTCGGCAAAGTACGTCTTTGTGACGGGCGGAGTTGTGTCCAGTTTAGGTAAGGGTTTGGCGGCGGCCTCCATCGGCTGCCTGCTCGAAAGCCGCGGCCTGCGCGTCAACCTGATGAAGTTCGATCCCTACCTCAATGTCGATCCCGGCACCATGTCGCCCTTCCAGCACGGCGAGGTCTTTGTCACCGACGACGGCGCCGAAACCGACCTCGACCTGTGCCACTACGAGCGTTTCACCCATGCTCCGCTCTCCCGCGACAACAACCACACCACGGGGCGCATCTACGAGCAGATCATTATGAA
>Ga0181520_10003262_pt1 | contig 28754 bp, 22 predicted proteins | sample PEATcosm2014_Bin_29_FD_132451 | JGI IMG/M metagenome (GOLD analysis project Ga0181520, IMG submission 132451) | Peatland microbial communities from MTU Mesocosm Facility, Houghton, MI, USA - PEATcosm2014_Bin02_30_metaG | ecosystem: Environmental > Terrestrial > Soil > Wetlands > Peat | place...
CAACTGGCCGACGAGGGCGGCAAGGCGGTGCAGAAGTCGATCGAATCGATGGAGCAGATCCGCTCCAGTTCCCAGCAGATCAGCGAGATCATCCAGGTGATCTCGGAGATCGCCAGCCAAACGAACCTGCTGGCCTTGAACGCGGCCATCGAGGCGGCCCGCGCCGGCGAGCACGGCATGGGATTCGCCGTCGTGGCCGACGAGGTGCGGAAACTGGCCGAGCGCAGCAACCAGGCCGCCCGCGAAATCTCCTCGCTGATCAAGGAATCGACGACCCGCGTCGAGGAAGGGGCACTCTTGAGCGCCCAAACGGGCGAATCGCTGAAGCAGATCATCAAGGCCGCGGAGGAAACGGCGGCGAAGATCTCGGAGATTGCCACGGCCACCGTGCAACAGGCGGCCAATGCCGAGGAAGTGTCCAAGGCCATCCAAGGCGTGTCGCAAGTGACGGAGCAGGCGGCGGCGGGAAGCGAAGAGATGGCTTCCAGCAGCGAAGAGTTAGGGGCGCAAGCTACGGCGCTCCGCGACTTGGTGGGCCAGTTTCGCGTGGGGGGCAACGCCGCCTCACGCGATAGGCTGGTCAGCATGTCGGGCCAATCGGCCTAGGAGAGCGTAGCTTGTTGTTTTCCGGGGGGCGGCAGCCCGACCCAGAGTACTGGGCGCCCCGGCTGCCGCCCCCTTTTTCAACAACCACCCGCCAGAATGTCAAAACGGCGGCCAGTAGATCCTTCCTGCCGGGAAGGACTATTGTGGGCCGCGCCGCCGGAAAACTCCGGGGCTTTCACGAAATCATCACACATTAGTCCTTTCCGGCAGGAAGGACCTACACGAGGAGACATACGATGGCTACGGCCACACTAGAATCGCGAGGCGTAGAGAACACGTTCTCCGAGGTCCACGGGACCATGCAGTTGGTCAGTTTCATGCTCGGCAAGGAGTTCTATGGGATCGAGATTACGAAGGTCCGCGAGATCATCCTGATTACGGAGATCACGCGGATCCCCGAGACGCCGCACTACCTGAAGGGACTGATCAACCTTCGCAGCACGGTGATTCCCGTGATCGATCTGCGGGCCCGCTTCGGCCTGCCCGAAGCGGAGCTTACCGACGAAAGCCGGATTATGGTGCTGCAGGCTTGCGGGAAGACGATCGGCATCGTGGTGGACGCGGTCAGCGAGGTGCTGCGCGTGAAGCACGACCAGATTGCACCGCCGCCGCCGACCGTCGCGGGGTTGGGCCGGGACTATCTCAACGGCCTTGTGAAGCTCGATAACCGGCTCCTCATCCTCCTGGAGATCGACAAGATCTTCGCAGCGGAGGAAATACACGAGTTCGAGGATGCCGCAGTAGGCGGCTAGATGCAACTTGCTTCGGCGCGGGGAGCGGAGACCATGAACAATCGCGTTCTTGTTGTAGATGATGATCCAACGGCTCGCAATCTCATTGCGGGTCTGTTGCGGAAGTTCTACGACGTCGTTACAGCCGCCAGTGGTAAAGAGGCCCTGGACATGGCGGCGCAACAGCCGCCTGCGATCGTGTTGTTGGATATCGTGATGCCAGGAATCGACGGCTACGAGACATGCCGCCGCTTGAAAACCGAGTACGCGAGCAAGAACATCCAGGTCATTATGGTATCCGCAGCAGCATCGAGAGAAGAACAGTCGCTGGCCTTCGAGCTTGGAGCGGACGCCTACCTGGTCAAACCGTTCGATCCGTATGTCCTCTGTTCCGAGGTCCGCTCGCAGTTTCGCCTTCGCGAGGCGATTGAACGGGTGATGTCGATCGAGACCGAGATCGAGTCCCGCTGCGCGGAAATCGAGCAGATGATCGAGGACCACAACCGACATACCTCCGCTTTGCAAGATTTCTCGGTGTTCGCTTTGGCGAAAGTGGCTGAATCGCGGGATGACGATACGGGGGAGCACTTGATCCGGGTCCGCGGCTATTCGCAGATCCTCGCCGAGCAGCTCCGCCGCGGCAGCCCGTACGCCCCCCAAATCACCGCACAGTTCCTCGATGACTTGTATCGAACCAGTCCTTTGCACGATATCGGCAAAGTGGGCATCAGCGATACGATCCTGCTCAAGGCGGGCAGGCTCACACCCCAGGAGTTCGAGATCATGAAGACGCACACCGTCCTTGGGGCAAAGACGCTTGAACAGGTCGTTTCCAATTCGGAGTGCGGCGAATTCCTGGCCATGGCCGTCGCGGTTGCCAAGTCCCATCATGAACGTTTCGATGGAAGGGGGTATCCGGAAGGTTTGCAAGGAGGGAGCATTCCTTTGCCCGCGCGAATTGTCGCCCTGGCCGACGTGTTCGATGCACTCACCTCGACGCGGCCCTACAAGCCTGCATATTCGCCCGATCACGCCCGACGCATCATCTGCGAAGAATCGGGAACACACTTCGATCCGGTGATCGTGACCGCGTTCGAGGCGATCTTTGAGCAGTTCTTGGCGATTCACGACAGCAACCGAGAAGATTTGGACGCAACCGGCCTCGCCGATGTGGCCGTGGAACTGGGCTTTCCGGTCCAGGCACCTTCCGAAACACTGGCTTCTGTCGAACAGGATCCGGCCACCGTGCCCGGAGGGGATTGAAACATGCCAAGAGATAACAGCAGGGTGCTCGTCGTGGACGACTCGGCCGTGACGCGGCTGATGATTTGCGACCGTATTGCGGCCGCGGCGGGCCTCTCCGTGGCCGGCAGTGCCTGCAACGGCCGCGAGGCCCTGGCCGCCATCGATGCGCTGCGCCCGGACGTGGTCACACTCGACCTGCAGATGCCCGACATGGACGGCTTGGCGGTTCTCGATGTCATCCTCGATCGCAGTCCGCTCCCTGTGATCATGGTCAGTGCGACGACGCGGGCGGGCGCCGCCGTCACGCTGGAGGCCCTGGACCGCGGCGCGGCCGACTACGTGGCCAAGCCCCAGCCCGGAGGTTCCGTTTGGGCGTTTCATGCCGAACTGATTCGCAAGATCCGCACTGTAGCCGGCATGGACATTCGGCGTATTATTGCAGCACGCGGAAAGCAGAATCTCCGCAAAAGCAAGACGCTCCGAGACCAGGCGGCCGCCAAGCAGGGGGCCGACGACTGTCCTGCCGAGTTGGCCGGCTTGTGCGTCGCATTGGGCATTTCCACGGGCGGGCCGCCGGCCTTGACCGCGCTGCTAGAGTCGCTGCGGCCTCCCATGCCGCCGATTGTGGTGGTCCAGCACATGCCGCCGCAGTTTACCGGCCCACTGGCCTCGCGGCTGAATTCGATCTCGGCGCTTTCAGTCCGAGAAGCGGTCCATGGCGACCTGCTGCAACCAAATTGCGTGTTCATTGCACCCGGTGGATCGCATCTTGAGTTGCGCGGCAGGACCGCGCAAGTCAGGGCCGTGGTCCACGATGGGCCAACGGTCAGCGGACACAAACCGTCGGTAGACGTGATGATGACCAGCGCGGCCAAGATCTTCGGAACGAACTGTCTGGGAGTCATCATGACCGGCATGGGACGCGACGGCGCCAATGGCTGTCGTGCCATTCGTACTGCCGGCGGCTACGTCCTTGGCCAGGACGAGGCCAGTTCCGCCGTCTACGGCATGAATCGGGTTGCGTATGCGGAAGGAAATGTGGACCAGCAGTTTGGGCTGCACGAGGCGGCCGCCGTGATCTTCCGGCAAGTGCGGCGCGCCAGGAGCCCCGCCTCGGTCTCGTGAGGCATCCGTACAAAAGCAATTATCAGCCAACAACAGCGAAATCACCATGCCGCTATCCGAACTTATCGTACCGCCCGTTCTTCCCGACTTGCCGGACCAGGTAACTGACATTCAACTGGCCCGTTATGCCGAGTTGATCTATGTGCGGACCGGGATCTGCGTGTCGCCGCAGAAGAAGGCCCTGCTCTCGAACCGCCTGAGGCGTCGGCTTCGCTCGACCGGCATTGAGGGATTCGATGCCTACTACGAGCGCCTCAAGAGACTCCCGCCGCAGGACCCTGAGTGGGACGCGTTCCTCCAGGAGATCACCACGCACGAGACGTACCTGTTCCGCGACCAGGCCCAATGGGATTGGTTACGCAACGTCTACCTGCCCGGGCACCATGCACGCATGGTCGGGGCAGCGTCTGCGCAGTCCAACGGCGGCCGCGCGTGCCTGAGGATCTGGTCTGCCGCGTGCAGCACTGGCGATGAAGCATTCACGGCCGCCTGCTGTGTTGCGGCCTGCGGGGCGGGCACCATGTACCCATGGTCGGCTTGCGGGTCCGCTTTCGCCAACGGGCACCATGTACCGCCGCTTGGAACAAGCGGACTGGTCGGCGTCCAGATCCTGGGTACGGACATCGGGATCGGCGCCGTCGAGCAGGCCAGGACCGCGGTCTTCGGCGAGCGAGCCATGGCATTGGTCCCCGACATTTACCGTAAGAACTATTTCACCAAGGCCAAGAACGGCGAAGTCTGGCAGGCCAGACCCGTTCTGACGCGGATGGTCGCTTTCCGGCAGCACAACCTCTTGGAGCCGCTGCGGGAGAAACCATTCGACTTGGTCTTTCTGAAGAACGTCCTGATCTACTTCGACCGAGATTCCAAGAAGCGGGTGATGGCCAACGTGCAACCCATGATTCGCCCGGGAGGAATGCTCATCGCCGGCGCCGCCGAAGGTTTGACGGACCTGGTCCGCGACCTTGTGCGCATCGGGCCTTGGCTGTACCAGAGACCGGGACCCTAAGAGGAGCTGATGATGAACACTACGGAAAACGCCGCCCAGAACGACTGGATGGAGGGAATGCTGGGAGAATTCCTCGACGAGTCGGGCCAGTTGTTGGGCCGGCTCAACGAGAACCTGCTCCAGCTCGATGCCTTGGTGCAATCCGAGGCGTCCGATGACCATCTTCCCTGCGACGAAGCGCTGCTGAACGAGATGTTCCGCTCGGCCCACAGCCTCAAAGGGTTGTCGGGCATGTTGGGACTCGCCGACATCAACAGCCTCACTCACCGGCTGGAGAACGTGTTCGACGCAGCCCGCAAGGACGGCCTGCCAGTCACCGGTGACGTCGTGGAGTTGATGTTCCAGGCGGTCGACCATCTGGACAAGTTGGTCGAGGCCCTCAAAGACCCTGCCGCCGAGCCGATCGAATGCGGCACGGTCATCGAGGGAATCCATCGGCTGCTTCAGTCGCACGGCGTCGAGCGGAAGCAGAGTTCCCAGGCGGATGCCGAGAAAGCCCTGGCCGAACTGGCCAATCAGGCCGACACGGACTCCCCTCTCCTGCCTGTCGCTTGCGACGGAATGGGAGAGGGGCAGGTGGTGAGGGCGGCTACGGCGCGGGAGGCCGCGGCGCGGGAGCCCGAAGATTTGTCTGACCTCGCATCGTTGCTCCCCGCTCCCCGCTCCCCGCTCCCTGCTCCCTGCCCCCCCGATCCTTTCGTGGGCATCGAAGACGAAGTGGGCGTCGCAGACAAGTACATTCCGATCTTCATCGATGAGGCGGGATTGTCGCTCGACCGGCTTGCGGAGACCCTGCTTGCCATTGAACATGGCGGCAACCAGGAGAGCCTCAAAACACTCCTCCACGTCGCGCATCAGGTGAAGGGCTCGGCGGCCACCGTGGGTCTGAACAGGCCCGCCAAGTTGGCCCATCTGATGGAGGATCTGTTGCAGAACCTGGTGAACTCTGCTGGAGTTCTGTCGGCGGAAGCCACCGACGCTTTACTGAAGTGTACGGATAAGCTGCGGCAGTACCTCGACAACCTGAAAAAGGGACGTGCTGAGCCTGATGGTTTCGGCCAGGTGGCCTCTGAACTGCTGGCCTCGCAGGCGCTAAATCCCCCTCTCCCCGACCCACTGCGCGGGTGCCCCGGAGAGGGTCCGGGTGAGGGGGCGTGGGCAATCGAGCAGAGCGAATATCCAGCCCGAGCCGCCCTCACCCCCAGCCCCTCTCCCATCCTGCCGACCATGAGTACATGGTGCCCGACGGCAGGCGGGAGAGGGGAGTTGGCAATCACCGCGCAACTCCGCCGCTGCGTGGAGGCCGCCGCGCCGGCGGGATCGCCCTGCCTGATTGGTCTCGTCAGATTCCAGCCGCGGTTGCCGATGGCGGGGCTCAAGGGCCAACTGGTCTACAACAAGCTCGCCAACCTCGGCGAGGTATGCTACTTCGACCCGCCGCCCCAGCAACTCGATGAACTCGACGTCCTGGAATACGTTTCCTTCGGCCTCGTTTCGGACAAGCCGGGCGACTTCGTCCGCCAGGGCCTGAAGATCGCCGGGGTGGAGGAGTTGATGGTCGAACTCCTCGCCGGCGATAGACTCGAAACCCCGGATGCATCAGCCGTCTCGCGTGCCGCCGACCCGCGACCCGCAAGCGGGTGCCGCACGTACCCCGCTGGCACGGCAGGGCCAAAGGCCGTTGGCCCTGGCCCAACCGGCATGGCGCCCTCAATCGCTGTGGCCAAGCAGGAGGCCCCCGATCGCGGCAATGGCGCAGCCACACGAGGCCGAAGCCTGCCCACCGACGGACCCCGCGCACCGACCGAGACACTGCGGGTCGATATCGAGCAACTTGACGAGTTGATGAACCTTTCCGGACAACTGGTGATCAGCAAGGCCCGTTTTGCGCAGTTTGGCGATAAGCTTAAGACCCTTCGCGCGTCCAAACGGTGGATGCAGGCGATGACGCGGCTCCTCACTGGCCTAGGACGATTGGGCGACGAGGATGATGGCGATTGGGACCGTCAGTCGCCCGCCGCGGAACTGCAAACCGTGCGACGCCAGGCCAGGCGGTTTCATAACGAATTAGAAGGCGTCTTCGAGGAAATGAAGGCCCTCGAAAAAGTTCCCGACTCGATCAATGATCTCTTCGAGGCCATCCACCAACTCGACCGTGTCAGCGATGCCGTCCAACAGACGGTCATGGATACGCGCATGGTGCCCATCGGACCGCTCTTCACGCGTTTCAAGCGGGTCATCCGCGACATCACGCGGGCCAATGGCAAAGAGGTCCGCTTGGTCATCAACGGCGAGAAAACCAAGTTGGACAAGCGAATGATCGACGAGCTGAGCGATCCGTTGATCCACATGGTCCGCAATTCGGCCGACCACGGCATCGAACTGCCCGGCGTGCGCGAGGCGGCCGGAAAACCGCGCGAGGGGACGATCACCCTCGACGCGTTCCACCGCGGCAATCACGTGGTAATCCAGGTCCGGGACGACGGCGCGGGACTGAACACGGAGCGCATTTTGCGGAAATGCCTGGAAAAGGGACTGCTCACCGAAGCGGACGCCCAGAAAATGACCCCCCACCAGATCCACCAGATGATCTGGGCGCCGGGCCTGAGCACGGCCGAGAAGGTCACGGAGGTTTCCGGTCGGGGCATGGGCATGGACATCGTCAAGTCCAAGATCGACCTGCTCCATGGCACGGTGGACCTCCAGAGCGAACCCGGCCAGGGGACCTTGCTCTCAATCAAGCTTCCTCTCACCCTGGCCATTCAACCCAGCCTCCTCGTGGAAATCGACGGCGATGTCTTCGCCATGCCCATGGAGTCGGTGGTCGAAATCGTCCGCGTGCCTCGCGACAAGCTCTCCACGGTCCACGGGCAGCGCACGGCCTGGGTCCGTCAGCGTGCGATTTCAGTTGTTGATCTTGACCGCGTGTTCAACTGGACTGGCCGGAAGCAGCACCAGCGGGCGGGCGACTCCGGCGACGTGACGATCGTGATCGTCGGCGAAACGAAGAGCGAACTGGGCCTGGAGGTCGATTGTGTGCTCGGCGAACAAGACGCAGTCATCAAATCCATCACCGAGAACTACCGGAACGTGGCGGGAATCACCGGCGCCAGCATTCTTGGCGACGGGCGGGTTTCCCTGATCCTTGATATCACCGCCCTAATTCAGATGGCAGCTACCCGCCCTGCCGCCACCTCCCCTCTCCCGCGCGTCGCAAGCGACACGATGGGAGAGGGCGGGCACCATGTACCGCCGGCCGGAAAGGAACCGATCCCGCTATCTCAGCCGGCCGGACTGGTCGGGGTGAGGGCAACCGTTAGCACCCTATTGGAGGAACCAAAGTGACCCCGCTCAATACAGTCTCGGATTCGAAACACGAACTTCTCGAACAGTTCTTCGCCTCGGCCACTCACGACGCCTCGGCGGCCATGTGCCGCTGGACCGACGGTTTGATTACCTTGACCTTCGACGAAGTCCGCGACATCGCGATCGAAGACGCCTTCGTTGAACTGAATCTGAACGACGAGCCTTCGACGATGGTCGTCCTGACCCTGGAGGGCGAGGTCGGCGTGCGAATGATCCTCATGTTCGACAACGACGATGCCCGCCGATTGGCCGCATCCCTGTTGGGACGATCGCCGGGGCACCATGTACCCATGGTCCATGAGTCCCAGTGGAGTCCCCTGGAGAAGTCGGCGCTGCTGGAGACAGGCAATATCTTGGGCTGTGCCTACATGAACGCCCTGGTGCGCCTGATCGATGCCGAGATGGTCCCGTCGCCGCCCTACTTCATCCAGGACTACGCGGCCAGCGTGCTCCAACAGGCCCTGCTGGCGCCTGCCATGGTCACCGATAAGGTACTGATCTGCCAAACCGGGTTCGGGCACCATGTACCGTCCGCTCGTACCGATAATTCCGGAGACAACAGGGACGAGCGGCTGGTCGGCGAGGGAAAACAACTCGACTGGCGCGTCGTCTTCATCCCTACCGCCGAAATGCGGAAGGCCATGGAGGAGGCAGTTTCATAATGGCAACGGAAACCGAAAAAGAAACAATGGTCGGTATGGGGCAGGCGTTTGCCCGCCGGGCCCCGCAGCGCCTGTGGTCGATTTTAGGGTCCTGCGTCGCCGTGGCGCTTTACGATCCCAAACGCCGCGTGGGCGCATTGAGCCACGTGGTCCTGCCCTCGGCTTCCGGGCGGAGCGGGTCCCCGGCCAAGTTCGCCGATACGGCCGTCCCGCACATGCTCCAACTGCTCCGCGAGGCGGGAGGCGGGCACCATGTACCCATGCTCGTCGACGGACTGGTGGCGAAGATCGCGGGCGGCGCCAGCATGTTCGGTCACGCGATGCCGATGGAAGTCGGCGAATGCAACATCCAGTCTATCCTCAAAGCGTTACGGTCCGCCGGCATCTGCCTCCGGGCCATGGATATCGCCGGCACCAGAGGACGCCGCGTGACCCTCGACTGCACCAACGGAGAACTCCTCATTGAGATTCAGGGGAGTCCGTCCAAGATTCTTTAGCCTGATAGAACCACTTGATTCGAGACCATAGTCATGACAAGAACGCTTCTAGTTACCGACGACGCCCTCATCATTCGGGAAATGATCAAGGACCTGGCCGCCCAGGCCGGGTGGACGATTGTGGGCGAGGCCAGCAATGGCCAGGAGGCCATCCAGCGCTACGCCGAACTGAGACCGGATGCGGTCACGCTCGACCTCGTCATGCCGGAGCATGACGGCCTGCACGCACTGCACGGCATCATGCAGATCAATCCCAACGCCAAGGTCGTGGTGATCAGCGCCTTGGAGCAGAAATCGATCCTCAAAGACGCCTTCAAGGCCGGCGCCGCCGACTTCCTGGTGAAACCGTTCAACCGGCAGGCCTTGCTGGGCACGCTGGAGCACTTGGCGCCGTGCGGCGATTGATTCGAAGAGTTGCAGACGCATGATCACCGTGGAATTGCCACCGATGGCCGATGTCCCCGCACATACCGCACTCGCGCCGCGGCCGAAGTGGAAATGTGTGATCGCTGCCCTTGCGTTGTGGTCTGCGCTGCTGGGCGGATTGTTCCTGTTATACTGTCACAGTCACTGCGAAGACGCGATGGAGTCAGCTCGCGCGTATGCCAGAGCGGCCCACGACAAGGATGTTCGTTATCGTCACTGGAATGCCTCGCACGGCGGCGTTTACGTTGCCGTGTCGGACAGTACTCGCCCCAATCCCTATCTGCACGTTCCTGAAAGAGAAGTCACGACTCCCTCGGGAAAGGTCTTGACTCTGGTGAACCCGGCCTTCATGGCGGGCCAGATTCACGAAATGGAGAGGCAACTTGGCATAGGCAGTTCCTATATCACGAGTCTCAAACCGCTGAATCCGGCCAACGCCGCCGACGAGTGGGAACGGCAGGCCTTGCTGGCCTTCGAAAGCGGTGAAAAGGAGGTCAGCACGCTGCTCACCCAAGACGGGCAGTCCATCGTACGACTGATGCGACCGTTGTATGTCGAGCAAGGCTGTCTCCAGTGTCATCAAAGCCAAGGCTACAAGGTGGGCGATGTTCGGGGTGGAATCAGCGTCAGCGTGCCCGTCACTCCATTCTGGGAGGCCCAAGCAAGACACCTCCGCATCGTGCTGTTTGGCTATGGACTGCTCTGGCTGGTTGGAGGCACAGCAATCGTCGTCACCGCGAACCGAATTCGCCGTCGCGTCTCCGAACGCAACCAGGCTGAGCGCAGCCTGCGGGAAAGCGAGGCGCGGTTCCGTACTGTTGTCGAGACGTCACCCGATGCGATTGCGGTGGTCGATGCGAGCGGCAACATCGTGATGGCCAACCAACGAACGGCCCTGCTGGCCGGTTTCGACAACGTGGAGGACCTGCTTCACAACAGGACGAGCGGTTTCGATCTGCTGGCGCCGGAAGACCGCCGGCGCGCCGCGACGAGACTCCGGGACGGGCTGAACTCGCGGGCCAGGCAGACTGCCGAGTACTGCGCTGTCCGCCGTGATGGAACCCGCCTAGCCGTCGAAATCAGTAGTTCGCCCTTGAACGATTCAAATGGTACTCCCCGCGCAGCGGTTGTAGTTATCCGAGATGTCTCCGACCGCAAGCGGGCGGAAGAGGAACTGCGCAGAAGGGAACGACTGCTCACGACCGTGCTGAACGCCTGCCCCGAGTCGATCGTGCTGCTCGATCGTGAAGGAACCATACTGGCGGGAAACAAGGCGCTGTTCGACCGTTGGGAATCGAAGGAGCACGATTGTCTCGGAAAAAGCGTCTTCGACCTCTCGCCTCTCCAGCTTGTCGAATCACGTCGGGCACGAATCGAGGAGGTCGTCCGCGCAGGCAAGCCGCTTCGCTTCAAGGAAGAGCGGGCCGGGCTGTTCCTCGACCAGACTGCCTGTCCGATCTTCGACGACAAAGGTCACGTTGCGGAACTGGTTGTCTTTTCCTTCGACATCACGGAGCACAAACAAGCCGAGGAGGCGTTGCGAAAGAGCGAAGAACGATTCCGCATCTTGGCGGAAGCAACGTTCGAGGGCGTATGCGTGAGCCGGGATGGGATTGTATGCGATTGCAATCAGCAGTACGCCGCAATCCTGAGATGCCAGCCCCGCGACCTTATTGGCCGCGAAATCGTTGACTTGGTGGCGCCCGAGTCACGGGATGTGGTGATGCCGAACATCCGCGAGGGATGCGAATCTCATCTTGAACACAACATGCTCAGGCAAGACGGGACGCAATGCATCGTCGAGATCCACGGCCGCGCGCTCCCCGATGGTCTCCGAATTACGGCGGTTCACGACATCACGGAGCGCAAGCGCATCGAACAATCGCTGCAGGAAGAACTGACCCTCCGCCGCATATTGTTCGAGCAATCGCCGGACGGCATCGTCATCATTGATCCGGCAACCGCTCGGTTCCTGGATTTCAACGCGGCAGCCCACCGTCAATTAGGCTACTCCCGCGAGGAGTTCGCGCAGCTTTCGATCATGGATGTGGAGGCCATGGAAACGCCTTCCGAGACCTGGGCGCGGATTGCGAGCGTGATCCGGCAGGGCGAGGCCGATTTCGAGACCCTGCAACGCACGCGAAACGGAGAACTGCGGAACGTTCATGTTACGGCTCAAACCGTAGATGTGCTGGGCCGCCCGATTTATCAATGCATTTGGCGCGACGTCACCGAACGCAATCGGGCCGACACAATGTTGCAGGAAGCCAAGGAAGACGCCGAAACGGCCAATCGCGCCAAGAGCGAATTCCTGGCCAACATGAGCCACGAGATCCGCACGCCGCTGAACGGTGTCATCGGCATGACTGGGCTGCTCTTGGACACCGAACTCACGGCGGAGCAGCAACAATTTGCGGAAATCGCGCGTTCCAGCGGCGAAAGCCTGCTCACGGTCATCAATGACATTCTGGATTTTTCCAAGATCGAGGCGCGGAAGTTGGACCTGGAAATGCTCGACTTCGATCTCCGCAACCTGTTGGAGGACACCGTCGAGATGCTGGCGCCGAAGGCCGCCGAAAAAGGTCTGGAGCTGGCCAGCATCGTCGCGCCAGAAGTGCCTTCGCTCTTGCGGGGCGACCCGGGCCGCTTGCGGCAAGTCCTCGCCAACCTGGTCGGCAACGCCATCAAGTTCACCCACCACGGCGAAGTGATCGTTCGCGTGGGTCTGGAGGCCCAAGACGACCGCACGGTGGAACTTCGGTTGGCGGTCACCGACACGGGCATCGGCATACCACCCGACCGCCTCAGCTCCCTCTTTGCCCCATTTACTCAAGTCGATGGCTCCACGACCCGCAAGTACGGCGGCACCGGCCTGGGACTCGCAATTGCCCGGCAACTGGCCGGTCTCATGAACGGCCGTGTTGGCGCTGAAAGCCAGCCGCGCAAGGGTTCGACATTCTGGTTCACCGCCGTGCTCGAAAAACCGCCCCCAGGGCAATTGCCCGCAAATCTTTCTTCTGCGGACCTCCAGGGCGTCAGGGTGCTGGTAGTGGACGATCACCCGACCAATCGGTTGCTGCTGGCCACGCTGCTTGCGTCTTGGGGCTGTCGCTTCGCGGAAGCCGCTGACGGTCAAGCCGCGCTGGAACAACTTGCGGAATCCGCCCGCAGCGATGATCCGTTTCAAATCGCGCTGATCGACATGATGATGCCCGGCATGGATGGCGAAGAACTGAGCCGCCGGATCAAAACCGATCCGCAACTCCAGGCAACGTGCCTGATCATGCTGACATCCCTGGGACAGCGCGGCAATGCCACACGTACACTCCAATCAGACGTCTCCGCACACCTGCTAAAACCGATTCGCCGGTCGGCCCTGCGCGACTGTATGGCGGCGGCCATCCACCGCAAGCCAGCGACCGACAGCGGTCCTCCGGCAGTCTCCCCCACGCAACGCAGCGATGTCAGACCGAGCGCGGGCCGGGCGCGGATCCTCGTGGCGGAAGACAATCCCACCAACCAGACGGTGGCCATCGCCATTCTCAAGAAACTCGGCTATGGAGTCGACGCCGTGGCTAACGGCGGCGAGGCCATCCAGGCATTGAGAGAGATTCCTTACGATCTCGTCTTGATGGACTGCCAGATGCCGGAGATGGACGGCTACGAAACCACTCGCTGGATCCGGAGCGGCGACTCGGGCGTTTGCAACCCGGACATTCCCATCGTCGCCATGACCGCCCATGCCATGAAGGGCGACCGGGAACATTGCCTGGCGGCCGGAATGAACGATTACGTATCCAAACCGGTCCAGCCCAAGGAATTGGGTGAGTTGCTGGCTCGTTGGCTGGGGGAACCGGCAATCGTCTCCGCTCTACCGCCTGTCGCGCGCGACAGGACGGGAGACGGGCAGGAGGTGTGGGCGACGGTCTCCCCTCGCCCGTCCGTCGCGCGCGACGGAATGGGAGAGGGGCAGGGGGTGAGGGCGACGGTCTCCCCTCGCCCGTCCGTCGCGCGCGACGGAATGGGAGAGGGGCAGGGGGTGAGGGCAGTAGGGAGTGAACCAGCTTCCAAGGCCGTTTTCGACGACGAAGAACTTCTCAAGCGGCTCATGGGCGACCGGGAACTCGGCCGTGCCGTCATCTTCGGATTCTTGGAAGACATTCCCCAGCAGATCGATACGCTGAAACAGCGCCTCGGCGAAGGCGATGCACCACTCGTCAGCCACCACGCACACACGATCAAAGGCGCCGCTGCAACCATCGGTGCCCAAGCCCTCCGCGAGGTGGCTTACACGATGGAACAGGCGGGCAAAGCCACTGAACTGCAACTGGCAGCCAGACTGGTTCCCAGGCTTGAGGAGGAATTCGACCATCTCAAGATCGCCATCGAACAGTTGAACTGGACTTAACAGCGGAGGAACATCATGAAGACCTTGATCGTCGAAGACGATTTCACCAGCCGGTTGTTGTTGCAAAAACTTCTTGCGCCCTACGGGGAGTGTCACACTGCCACCAATGGCCGCGAGGCCGTCCTTGCCTTTCGCATCGCCACCTTGGATGGACGTCACTACGACCTCGTCTGTCTGGACATCATGATGCCCGAGATGGATGGCCAGGCGGTGCTCAAAGCCGTCCGGGCCGCCGAAGAGGCGGAAGGCGTCCTTGTCGGCGACGGCGCGAAGGTCATTATGACGACCTCGCTGAGCGACAAGGGAAACGTCTTCACCGCGTTCCGGGAAATGTGCGACGGCTACCTCGTCAAGCCTATCGACAGGACGAAGTTGCTGGGTTGCCTCACGTCCCTCGGGCTCACCAGTTGACGTTCACGGGGTCCAGTCCCCTTCGGCCGCCCTTCCGGTTAACGCGAGTATCCAGCCGGTAATTGGCTCCGGAGTACCGCAGCAGGATCCGGGAGCGGATGAGGGCATTAAGCTTTCTCCTTTGGCACGAACGGTCTTTCGCTCAGGGGTCGCCTCGGTTGCACCATGGCTGCAGATAGGTAGTCGCGGGTTGTCGTCTCTCATTCAATGTCCCGAGAACTCGTGAAAATGGGACGCGACCAAGGCACTCTCGGCAGTGTAGTTAATACTATCAACGGTAGGGTTAACCGTCTCTGAGAAGAACAGTCGTTTGCCTGCGGAGAGGGGCACTCCTCCGCAGCCAAGGAAATGTAAGACCAACCCCCGCGTGGCCAAAAAAGCCGCCTGCAGTGCAAGAAAAAAGCGGCAAAACGACCCTTTGAGCCCTGCTGCCGCGGTCCCGTTTCTCAGCCGTTATTCAAGGCATTAGGGTCTGCCGCAATCACTTTGCGGCGTGCCTGGTGCGAAGGGCGGAATGGCGGCCCGCCATTCCGGCCGGGAGCCGACACAGATCGTCCCAGGGCACCGGTGAGCGCTTGTCAAGGAGCGGAGTCTCTCTTCGTCCTTGTCGAGAGACGGCCGTCAACACGAATGACAAGTTCTCCAGATGTGGCGTTCGGTGTAGTTGCCAATCAGGTCGCTGGCATCAATGCAACGCCAATACTAGCGAAATATGTGCAGCAGAAATGCAGCAGTCAGAACTCACGTACAGCAGCGGAGTATTCCGAAGTGACTGCCATTAAACGAGTTGGAGAGAATTGGTTCGCGAGGCCAAATTCGCCTTTTGAGTCCAGCGCGTCTGCCATTCCGCCACTCCGGCAAGTGCTTATACTATACCAGTTTGCGACAGTTTTCTGCAGTTGTCAAGGGCCACGCGCCCTCACACCCCTCCGCCCGATCTCTTCCGGCCTACGGTGCGATTCGTTTAACCCGGAAGGGCCGACACGCCCGCCCGCGGCCGCTCTCGCACCTACGTGCTCGTGCCGGCTAGTCGAAACCGAACGAGAGCGTGCGCTGCGGGTCCTGACAGCCGGGCGACAACTCCTTGAACAACAAGCTGGGCTGGATGTCGCTGTTGTTCTGATACTTGTCGCTGGCGTACTCGGTAAAGGTGCCGTAGATGTCGTGATAGAATATCTGGCAGATTTCCACGCCGGGATAAATGCGGATAGGCTGCACGGCGAACATCTCGAGGGTCCAGTAACCGCAAAAGCCCACGTCGCCAAAGCCAGCGGTCACGTGTACGAAAAGCCCCAGGCGGCCGATCGACGAGCGCCCTTCGATCATGGGCACATAATTGCGGGTTTCCGTCCGCTCCACCGTCCGCCCTAGGTAGAGCTGCTGCGGTTGCAGCACCAGGCCGTCCGCGGGAATCGTCAAGCGACGGACCCGATTCGGACGCCGCATGTCCAACACGACCTCTTCGTAGACCAGCAACTCATTGTGGAGCGTGAGATTATAACTGTTGGGATTGAGCCGGCTTTCCTCGAACGGATCGATGACGATGTTCTTGCCCATTTGCCGGTGGATTTCGTGGCCGGAAAGCACCATGACAACTCTCCCTTAGCGGTCCATTTCATCAATAGGATAGGACTGTAGGGTGGGATCAGCGAGCTTGCGAGTTGGTCCCACCCTACGGTTCGACGCCCTCTTTAGGACAAACGGCGTTGAAAGGACAGACGCCGCACTGCGGTTTGCGGGCCGCACAAATCTTCCGTCCGTGTTGAATCATGCGGTGACTGAAGGCGATCCATTCTTTCTCGGGAACCTTCTCCATAAGGTCCTTCTCGATCTTCTCCGCGTCTTTCTGCGTTGTCAGGCCCAGGCGGCGGCTAAGGCGGGTTACGTGAGTGTCCACCACAACGCCCGACGCGATGCCGAAGGCGGTGCCCAGGATCACGTTGGCCGTCTTCCGGCCGATGCCCGGCAGTTCCACCAGTTGATCGAGGTTCGGCGGCACATGGCCGTCGTAGCGATCGACCAGCAAGCGGCAACAATTCTGGATGTTCTTGGCCTTGTTGCGATAGAACCCGGTGCTCTGGATGTCTTTTTCCAACTCGGCAAGCGGGACTTGCGCATAGTCCGGGGCCGAGCGATACTTGCGGAAAAGGTCCTTGGTGACAATATTCACCCGCTCGTCTGTACACTGGGCGGAGAGGATGGTGGCAATCAGAAGTTCCAGCGGCGACTGGAAGTCCAGGGAGCAAACAGCGGCGGGATAATGGCGGCGAAGTAACCGGACGACTTCCGCCGCGTGACGCGCGGCATCGCCCGCTCCGATCGAAGATTGGGCGGCAGCCCGCTTTTTCAAGGGGGCCACCTTGGCAATTGCTGGCTTGGCGGGGGCGGTTTTCACGTTGCTGGTCTTGGATGGGCTTGCCATGGCTCGAATTTTCACATACCAATGGGATTGGCCTTTGGAGGCATTGTAACCTATAATTCCACGTTCTGCACGGTTTGGCACGATGCGAATCACGACAACTGGGAAAGATTCGCCTCAGGGCCTCACCGCAGGCAGATAATGCCCGACCAGGTACTGTGTCACAAATCGTCTGCCGTGTCTGCTTCACTGCGGTCTTGAGCTTCGGGCTTACTCGCTTACCTACTGACTCGATGCGGCAAATATGTCGACTTTTGAGGATCTGCTAATTACCCCGAAGAATTTCTCTGGCACCGTGCGGCTGTTTCCGCTGCCCAATCTCGTGCTCTTTCCGCACGTCATGCAACCGTTGCACATTTTCGAACCCCGCTATCGCTGCCTGTTGGAAGACGCCTTGGCCACGGACCGGCTGATCGCCATGGCCTTGCTGGCTCCCGGTTGGGAAAGCGACTACGAAGGACGGCCACAGCTTCATCCCATGGCGTGCCTCGGTCGCATAACCACGTACCATCGTTTGGAAGACGGAACCTACAACATGCTCTTGCTGGGACTACAAAGGGTGCGGATGGTTCGAGAGATCGAGCCGCGCACAATCTACCGCGAGGCCGAGGTGGCCCTCTGCGAGGATTGTTATCCCGTCTGCCCCAAGCCGACCGGCCGGGTTTTGCAGCAGCGGCTCCGCGATGCCTTTGTGCGCGTGCTGCCCTTGCTGCCGGAGGCCCAAGAGCAGATGGATCAGCTCCTGGCGACCGACATTCCGCTGGGAGTTCTCACCGACGTGATCAGTTTCATGCTGCAAATCGAAATCGGCCACAAGGAGCGGCTGCTGTCGGAGGTGAACGTGTACCGCCGCGCCCAGATACTGCTGGAACATCTCGATGCGATCGCCCAGACGCCTTCTCGACCGGCCTGCGCCGCCGGCACCTACGCCCCGCCATTCAGTTTGAATTAGAGCCCCCGGCACCGCCAGCTTGACGGCGCGGGCCGCTTGCCATAAGATAACTTCTTGTCAGATCATTTCTTATCTCCCCGGAGCATCTGCCAGATGGCGGCCATCAGCAAACCCCAAGATGATGCCTTTGGCAGCGTTGCGGGCGAAAATAACGGCGACGAGGTGCAAGGCACGGCGGCCCAGGATCATCGGAGCGGCGGGGGGGAGACGAAGATCGATCACGCCCGCATCGAACGCGCGGTCCGCGAGATCCTGCTGGCGGTGGGCGAAGATCCGGATCGCGAGGGGCTGCGCGAAACGCCCGCCCGCGTGGCGCGGATGTATGCCGAATTGTTCGCCGGCCTGCACCTCGATCCCCGCCGACACCTGAAAAAGTTTTTCACCGAGCGCTACGACGAAGTGGTCCTGGTGCGGGACATCAGCTTCCAGAGCATGTGCGAGCACCACATGCTGCCGTTCCTGGGCAAGGCGCATGTGGCTTACCTTCCCGGGCCGCGGATCATCGGCCTCAGCAAACTGGCCCGCGTGGTCGAAGAAATCGCCCGGCGGCCCCAGGTGCAGGAGCGCATGACCGAGCAGATCGCCAACTTGCTGGTCGAGGAACTTCAAGTCAAGGGCGTGGCCGTGATCATCGAGGCCGAGCACACCTGCATGACGATTCGCGGTGTGAAAAAGCCGGGGTCGCTGTGCATCACTTCGGCCATGAAGGGGCATTTCCGCACCGGCTCGTCGACCCGGGCCGAATTGATGACCTTGATCTACGGAGATCGCCGGTAGAGCGCCGATTTATGCACGAACTCGATCACCAGCGCGAGAGAATCCAGGAAGACCTCCGCGGGCTGATTTCAGGCGACGTGCATTGCGACGATCTCTTCTGCCAGCTTTTCTCCAGCGATGGCAGCATCTATGAGATCCGGCCCCTGGGCGTGGTGCGGCCGCGATCGACGGCCGACGTGTCGGCATGCGTGCAGTACGCCGCCGAAAAACGCATTTCGCTGCACGCCCGCGGCGCCGGCAGCGGCGTCGCCGGCGAATCGTTGGGGGCGGGGCTGATCGTCGACTTTTCAAAGTACTTGCGGCGCGTGCTGCGCATCGACCTGGAAGCGGTGCGCGTACAGCCGGGGATCGTCCAGGAGCGGCTCAACGCCCACCTGCGGCCGCGGGGACGCATCTTCGGGCCCGATCCGGCCAACGCGGCGGTGACCACGATCGGCAGCATGATCGCCATCGACGCCTCGGGCTCGCGCTGGCTGAAATACGGCTCCGTGCGGCGGCACGTCCAGAGCCTGCAGGTGGTCTTGGCCGACGGCAAGGTGATGGAACTGGGCCGCGAGCCGCTCGCTGCCGGCGCGAGTGTCGACAGCGATCCGCGCAAACGGGAACTGATCAACCGCCTCTCGGCGATCCTGGCTGCCGCCACCGACGTCATCCGCAGCCAGCAGCCCAAGAGTCCGCTGAACCGTTGCGGATACAACCTGGCCGACGTCGTGGGTGAGGATTTTGTCGACCTAGCCGGTGTGATGGTCGGGTCGGAGGGGACGCTGGGCCTGATCACCGAGGCCACGCTGGCCACGCAGGCCATGGCGCGGCATCGCGGCGTGGTCTTGCTGCTGTACGAAAGCCTGGACAAGGCCGCCCGCTCCTTGCCGCTGATCCTGCCCTGGCGTCCAGCGGCCTGCGACTTGATGGACCGCCGCCACCTGAGCCTGGCGCGGGAGAGCGAGGTGCGCTTCGATCTGTTGATCCCCGCCGAGGCCGAAGCGGCCATGCTGGTCGAGTTCGAGGGCGACGAGCCGCAGGAAATGCGCGAGCAGATGCGCGGCCTGATCGAAGGCGTGCAGCAGGCCCGGCTGGCCTTCGCCAGCCGCCAGGCATTCGACCAGGAAGAGACCGAGTTGTTCTTGAACCTGCCCAACCGGGCCATGCCGCTGTTGTACCGCCTCAAGGGACCCAGCCGTCCCGTGCCCGTGGTCGAGGACGTCTCGGTCCCGCCGGAGATTCTCCCCGATTTCCTGGTGCGGACGCAGAATGTGCTCAAGCGCCGGCAGGTCGTGGCCTCGCTGCTCTGCCACGCCGGTCACGGGCAGTTGCACATCCAGCCGTTCCTGGACCTGGACGATCCCAACGACGTGCAGCGGATGCGGCTGATGGCCGAAGAACTCTACGAGGAAGTCTTCAGCGTGGGCGGCACGATCGGTGGCGAACATGCCTACGGTTTGAGCCGCACACAGTTTCTCAAGCGGCAGGCAGGGCCGTTGTACGAGGTCTTGCGGCAGGTCAAGCAGATCTTCGACCCGCAAAACGTGCTCAATCCGGGCAAGATCATCAGCGAAGATCCGGAGTTGATGACGCGCAACCTGCGGCCGCCCCTGCACGCGCCGCAGCTCGAGGGCGACTTGCCGGCCGAGGAACCGCAAAAGCCGGCGCTTCGCGATCTGGTGGAATTGCAGGTCAACTGGGACCCGCAGCGTGTGGCCGACGCCACCGCGCCCTGCAACCGCTGCGGCGAGTGTCGGTCGCAGTCGCCGCAGACGCGGATGTGTCCGATCTTTCGTTTCCTGCCCGCCGAGGAGGCCTCGCCACGCGCTAAGGCGAACTTGATCCGCGGCATCCTCAACCGCAACGTCGACTTGAGCCGATTATCGACCGACGAATTCAAGGACGTGGCCGACCTCTGCGTCCACTGCCATAGTTGCCGCTTGGAATGTCCTGCCGGCGTGGATATTCCCAAGCTGATGATGGAGGCTAAGGCCGCCTACCTGCGGACCAACGGCATGCGCTTCGCCGACTGGATCATGACGCGACTGGACCTGGCGGCGTCGATCGGCCGCACGGTCGCGCCTTTGACGAATTGGGCGCTGGGCAATCGGCAGATGCGCTGGCTCATGGAAAAGACGCTGGGGATCGCCCAGGGACGCAAATTGCCGCGCGTGGCCTCGCGGCCGTTTCTCCGCCTGGCCGCCCGCCGCAAGTGGACGCGGCAAAACCGCCGCAGCACGCACCGCGTGCTGTATTTCGTCGATACGTTTGCCAACTACCACGACCCGCAATTGGGCGAGGCCCTGGTCGCCGTCCTGAAGCACAACGGCATCGGCGTTTACGTTCCGGTCGACCAGTGGTCTTCGGGCATGGCCTCGATCGCCAGCGGCGTGTTGGACCAGGCGCGGAAGATCGCCAAGCACAACATCGCCCTGCTGGCGGAAGCCGTGCGGCAAGGTTACCACGTGATCGCCACGGAACCCGCCGCCGCGCTATGCCTGACCCACGAATATCTGCACCTGGTGGACGACGAGGACTCGCGCCTTGTGGCGGCCCATGCCAGCGAGGCCTGCAGCTACCTTTGGAAAATGCACCTCACCGGCGAGTTGCAACTCGACTTCAAGCCCGTCCACGCCAGCGTCGGCTACCACACTCCCTGCCACCTGCGGGCCTTGAACGTCGGCACCCCCGGCGAGAACCTGCTGGGTCTGGTGCCCGGCCTGCGGCTGTACCACATCGAGCAGGGATGCTCCGGCATGGCCGGCACCTTCGGCATGCTGCACCGCAACTACCGCAGCAGTCTGCGGGCGGGCTGGGGGTTGATATCGAAGTTGCGGAATCCGGCCATCCAGGCTGGCACCACGGAGTGCAGTTCCTGCCGTATTCAGATGGAGCAAGGCACGACAAAACGAACCATTCATCCCATTAAACTGCTTGCCCTGGCCTATGGGCTGATGCCCGAGGTCGCATCGTTGTTGACCACGCCGGGGGAGGAGTTGACCGTCAGCTAAGGATCCGGACAAGACTTCGCGTCGTAGGGTGGACTTCAGTCCGCTCTACGGAATGTTCTTGACCAGCCACTACTTATTATCATGTCGACAACACCCTGGTATCACGCTGGTTTACGATTTCAATGCACGGGCTGCGGCAGTTGCTGCACGGGGGCGCCCGGTTACGTTTGGGTCAATAAGGAGGAAATCGCCTCTCTGGCAGCCTTGCTGAAGCTGGAGGTCGAGGAGTTCGAGAAACGCTATGTGCGGCAGGTGGGCATCCGCAAGAGCCTGATCGAATTCTCGAACGGCGACTGTGTTTTCTTCCATAGCGAGAGCCGTACGTGCCAGGTCTATGAAGCCCGGCCGCGGCAGTGCCGCACGTGGCCCTTCTGGAACTCGAATCTTTCCAGTGCCGAGGCCTGGGACCGAGCGGCGGAACATTGCCCCGGTTGCAATCGTGGCAAGCCCGTTCCGCTGGAGAAGATCGAGGAGCAGCGGAACACCATGCCTTTGTGAGGGCGGGGAGCGTAGGATGGTTTGCAACCTGTGGCAATCGACGGGAGAAGGGGTGCAGGGGTGGCCGGCGGCAGAGCTTGCGATGCCCCAGCTTCGTACGGTGGGGTAACCGCGGGCCCCCGTCAGGTCGTTATTCTACGGCCGATGCAACGACTTCTCCGCTTTTGCCGATTCTAGGGATTAGTTGAAGTTTTCTGTTTATGAGGCCGATAAAGGGATTCGTTCCCTATCACGACCGGGCTCAACGTGCCTTTGGCCACGACTGGGGAAAAGCAGCGATCGGTCCATTTCTTATTTCGTTAGTCTTTACGGACAAACGACTTGTGAAAAAAGGACTCAGATCCGGTTAGGATCTCGATCACTAAGTTCTTTGAAAACATACACTTACGACCAATAACCTCGAATCGCCGCCCGCGGATGACAGCGGCTGATTTCCCGAGCAATACCCCACCGCCGGGGCGCTCCGGCTGCAAGTGACCTTGACTCTACTCGTTACAGGGCCTACACTTGGAGCATGAAAAGTGGTTCAGCCGGGGCTGCGGAAAGCCCCGGGAAGCACTGCTGGCGACCTGTCTGACAGGAGATTCGAGCCGTGACGAAGAAGGAGATCGTTCGCACCATTTCTGAAGAAATTGGGCTTACTCAGTTGCAGACCAAGGAAATCGTGCAGAAGACCTTCAACGCGATCGTCGAGACCCTCGTGGACGAGGGCCGCATCGAGCTGCGAAATTTCGGCGTGTTCGAAGTCAAGCGGCGGGCGCCGCGCAAGGCCCGTAACCCGCGCACGGGCGACAAAGTCTTCGTTCCCGAAAAATTCGTCGTTACCTTCAAACCGGGAAAAGAGATGGAAGAGCGTGTCCGCGAGCTCGAACGCCAGGCGGCAATCCGGGCGAAGATGACGACAGAAGGCGGTGGTCCCACGGCAGAAAGACTCAATGCCACAACGGTTTACAACCATTCGCCTAGCGATGGTCCCTAGCAGGCAGCAGGGCTAAACGAGTCTGTCCTGCAACCCCTCGCTGCTTTCCCGCGGCAGCACTTTTCTCCTCTCGCAAGTCACAGATTGAGGTCGTAAGAACCGGCGAAAAATGTATCCGGCACAGTTCGTGTGCCGGTGCCGTCGGCGCACGGAGCGTGCCGGGTACGTTGAACCGGTCAGAAGTGATTTACCGTTTGGAAGGAAATTGTCCCCGACTTGATTTTCGTCCCCATGGATGGAGGATTTGTCAGATGCGGAACTTGATTTTGACGCTGGCCTTGGGTTGGCTGGTTTGTTCGACTAGTGGGTGCGCGGTTCCCGCGTATGAAGGCGATCCCAGTCGCCGTGCCCAAGAGTTGATTTACACGTCGGAAAACCTTCGTCTCTTGCAGGACGAATGGGAGCGGTTCTGGCTGCTCGATCAGCCGGACCACATGACGCCTTATCGCACGCACGGCGGTTTGATCTAATCGCCTCCGTAGCACGGAATTTATTCCGTATTGCCCTTAAGTGGAACGGAATTTATTCCGTTTGCCTGAAAAGGCAAGGCCACGGAAAAAACTCCGTGCTACGAAGGACTTGGCAGTCATCCTGGCCGCCGCCGCAGGCAAATTGACAGTTCCCGACTGAAGCCCTAGACTAGTGGGTTTGGGTTGCGCGGCAGCCCTACCGTCGTATCTGCCTGGAAACGCCTGCTGGAACGTGAATCTCGTTGACGTGGATCTTGCCGTAGAACTAGGGCGGTTGCGCCTGGCCAATCCGATCATGGTCGCGTCGGGGACGTTCGGCTATGCCCGTGAGATGGCCGGTCTGGTGGACCTCCGCCGTTTAGGCGGCATCCTGCCCAAGACCATCACGCAAGATCCTCGGCCCGGCAATCCTCCGCCGCGGACCTGCGAGACCGCCGCCGGCATGCTCAATTCGATCGGCCTGGACAACGATGGCATCGAGTCGTTCGTCGCCAATCTGCTGCCCTATCTGGCCGGCCTGGGCACGAAGATCGTCGTCAGCATCGCGGGCAAGAGCCAGCAGGAGTTCGTGGGCATGGCGGCCCGGCTCAACGGCCTGCCGGGTGTTGACGCCCTGGAACTGAATATCTCCTGCCCCAACGTCAGCGGGGGCGTCGATTTTGGCACCGACCCGGCGCTGTGCGAGGCCGTGGTGGCCGGTGTCCGCAATGCCTGCAACTTGCCGATCATCGCCAAGCTGACACCCAACGTCACCGACATCGCCCGCATCGCCCGCGCGGCCGAGGCCGGCGGCAGCGACGCCATCACGCTGATCAACACCTGCCTGGGCATGGCCGTCAACTGGCGGCGGCGGCGCTCGCAGTTGGGGCGGATGATGGGCGGCTTGAGCGGTCCCGCCGTCAAGCCCATAGCCCTGCGGGCCGTCTACCAGGCAGCCCGAGCCGTGAGCATTCCGATCGTCGCCGCAGGCGGCATCGCCACGGTCGACGACGTCATGGATTTCCTCGTCACGGGAGCCACGGCCATTCAAATCGGCACCGCCAACTTTTACAATCCCACGGTTTCCATGCAAGTGCTCGACGCCTTGCCGGCCGCGCTCCGCGAGCTTGGCGCTGCATCCGTCGGCCAAGTCGTGGGATCGCTGCTCGAGTAACCTTTAGCCTTCCTTATTGCCATGCCACGCGTGCTTTCCGGCATTCAGCCCACCGGCCGTTTTCACTGGGGCAACTATTTCGGCGCGATCCGCCAGTACATCGATCTGCAAGACAAGCCGGAAACGGCCTTTTACTTCATTGCCGACATGCATGCCTTGACCACGGTCCGCGAACCGGCCGAGCTGCGCGGCTATACGCTCGACGCGGCGCTCGACCTGTTGGCCCTGGGCCTCGATCCCCAGCGGGCCTCGCTCTTCGTGCAGTCCGACGTAGCCGAAGTGGCCCAACTCTGCTGGATCCTACTCAGCGGCGCCCCCATGGGCCTGCTGGAACGCTGTGTGGCCTACAAGGACAAGAAGGCCCGCGGGCTACGCGCCGACGCCGGCCTGTTCACCTATCCGGTGCTCATGGCGGCCGACATCCTGATGTACGACTCGGACATCGTGCCGGTCGGCGAGGATCAGGTCCAGCACATCGAGGTGGCCCGCGACCTGGCCGGCAGTTTCAATCACGAGTACGGCCAGACGTTCGTGCTGCCCAAGGAGAAGATCATGGACAGTTCCGCGCGCGTGCCGGGCACCGACGGCCAGAAGATGTCCAAGAGCTACGGCAACACGCTGGCGGTTTTCGAGGACCCCAAGGTCTTGCGCAAGCAGATCATGCGGATCGTCACCGACTCGCGTCTGCCCGAGCAGCCCAAGCCGCCCGAGAACGACCATTTATTCGAGTTGTACTCGCTTTTTGCCAGTGCGGAGCAGCGCGAAACGCTGGCCGCCACTTATCGTCGCGGCGGGTTCGGGTACGGCGACGTGAAGAAGTCGCTGGCCGATTTGGCGGTCGAGTATTTTGCTCCGGCCCGGCAGCGCCGCGCGGAGCTTGTGGCTCATCCGCAGCGGGTCCGCGAGATCCTGGGCGACGGCGCCGCTACGGCTCGCAAGAAGGCCGCCGAAGTGCTCCTGCGGGCGGAGAAGGCCTGCGGGCTGAAGTAACGGTGCTTCTATTGGATAGACTGTCAGAAATTCATCCACACCGCCTCGGTCATTTTCCGCTTCGACTTGCCGCCCGCAGCCTTGTTGTCGATCACGAAATCCTTGCGTTCCCAGCCGGTCAGCTCTCGGTCGTACAGGGGATTGGGATAGCCCGACAGCATGACCTTGGCCCGACATTGCTTGATGACGGCAAGAAGATTCCGATGGTCTTCTTCGCCCATTTCGTGTTTGTAAGTGCCGGGGGTGGCACGAGTCTCGTGCAGGTACGGCGGATCCAGGTAGAACAGGGTCGCTTCGCCATCCTGCTGGCGGATGACTTCGGCGGCAGACTGGTTGAGTATCACCACGCGCCGTAGTCGGGCCGAGACCGCCGGCAATCCCTCGACGCAGGTCAACCAGGCCGACGCCTGCTCGTTCATTTTTCTACGGGTACGGTTCCGGGACAGGGTGGCAAAAGCGTTGAAGCCACCCGCCCGGCTCTGGCGACAGCGGACGAAGAACGCCACGGCGGCTTCGATGTCCAAATCCGCGACGGGATGTTGCCGGGCGTCGGCATTATCCCACTCGACTTCTGAGAACGGCGTGGCCTCGATCCGTCGCTGGAAGGCAGCGAAAGTGTCCTCACGCTGCAAGACCTGCCAGAAGTTGGTGAGTTCCCGATTGATGTCGTTTACGACCTCGCTGATGCCCTGCTCATAACCTCTCGATCCCCAGAACTTCGACTTGTCGAAAGGATCCTTCTCCAGCAGGACCGCCAATCCGCCCGCAAACGGCTCGACGTAGTGCAGGTGCCGCGGCATGATCGCGATGAAGTCCTTCGCCAAGTAGTGCTTGCCTCCCCACCATTTCAGGGGCTGAATAATCTCCATGTCGTTTTCCTTTCCGTTGCCAGGAACCGATTATACATCGTCGTCTTTGCCATGCACAGGATGGGTCAAAGAAGCACGGAAGCCAGCCCCGTGATGATAAACGGTCCCGCCATACACGCCAAACCACAGCCGATGGAGATTGACTCGATTGCTTCGCAACATCGGACACCACTTGACACCATGGCGTTCCAGTTGACTAAGCAAGTTGCCCCCTACATCGGTTGTCGAATTACTTGATTGGCATTTGGCTGACGCGCCAGGCCTGCAACTTGACTGGTCACTTTTCGCCAGGAAGCGCGGTCAGCAACGTTGCCAGGGCCTGTTCGTAGTGCTTCCACCTTCCCACCGACGTCCCAAATATTGGCTGGCGCACCTGGACGGCACTGGCCGTGCTCACCGGCCGCTTCGCCCGATGGAACTCCAGGCAACGGGGATCCCATTCCAGCCCACACCAGGCCACGAGCTTCCGGGCCACGCCTTCCAAGTCGGCCACCGTCTCCTCGTAGTCGACTTCCAACAGGGGCACCGGCAAGACCTTCCGCCAGTGCTCCATAATCCGCCAGTACTCGTGAAACCGTGAAGCAATGTGCTGCTGATCGTTGGCCCAGCGAATTTCCGGGAAATGCGTCATCCAACAGGAAACGGCCACGTCGCGCAAGTCGCGGCGGCAATGAATGAACCGCCCCCGGGGAAACAGGCTCGTCAACAGACCTAGCAACAAATAGTTGTCCGGCATCTTGTCCACGATGCGGACGGCCGTGGGATTCAATGCGCGAAGTCTCTCCAAGTGCCGGGAAGCGAGACGCTGGGCTGTCTTGCGATCCAACTGCTGAAGGCGCTCGATGGAGTCTCCGCCTTCTCCGCCGAGCGCGACCATGCTGTCCCTGGCTAGATGGATCTCCCCCGCTCCGAAGACCTGGGAATGGCTGGCCAGAATTTGCTCGATGAGCGTCGTGCCGGACCGCGGCAGCCCCACGACGAACACCGGGAGTTCGCTTTCCAATCCAAAGCCGCAGACGCGCTCGAAGAGATCCGGCGTGCAAGCTGCGATCATCTGGGATACGAGAGACTCGTACTCTTGCTGGTCATACTCCCGGCAGCGCGTGCGCAACTCGGACAGCCGCAGGTCGTTGCCCCGCGCGAGGTGCTCAGCGGCTTCAGTGTAGTCGCCCCGCGCGTCCAGGACTTGGGCCAGGCCGAAGTGCAACAACGATCGTTGTGCGTCCGTCAACTCCCCTTGCTCGCCGGAGGCAGAACCCTGCTCCAGCAAACGGCGCTGCGCAAGCAGATCCTCTTCCGGGAGTTTGCCGCCCAAAAGTTTCGCCAACTTGTAGTGCGCGAAGCCAAATCGGGAATTTTTTCGCAACGCGGCCCGGAAGCAGTCCTCCGCGCCCGGAAGATCGCCTATCTCCTCCAGAGCGCTGCCCAGATTGGCGTGGGCCTCGGCAAAGTCCGGCTTCAGCTCGAGTGCCCGGCGGCAGCAGGAGATCGCTTCGGAAATCCTATGCAAGGCACGATACGCTTCTCCCAAGTTGTTATGAAAGACAGCTTCCCTACCTTTCAACAGGATCGCCCGTCCAATGTAATCGACAGCAACCTCATGCTTGCCCGCTTGATCCGCAATCACGCCGAGGAGATGCCACGCATCGGCTTGATCCGGCACGACCGCAAGAACCTGCCGGTAGATTTGCTCGGCAGCTTGCAAGCGGCCGGCTTGATGGTGCTGGACCGCGATCGCCAGCGATTCCGGAATCGTTGCCATAAATTACGATTGTAGTCCGGATTGCCGTTGTGTTGCAAGAAAAGCGCGAAGCTTTTGGCGGCAAAACAATTCTGGCCCCATTACGGTGCATCAATGTGTCATTTCAAATATGGTCCTTTAATACCGCGTATGATCGGCATTTTTCAACCACAGCGCGATTTCGGTGCCGAAGTTGTACATAAAACGCGTACCACTTGAGCGGCCAGCAAGGTACTTCGACGGCAAGTAATTGACGCGCTCACGACAATTGTGACCTATGCTTTTGCATACCCTACTTCTGCTCGCGAAGCCTCAACAAACCAGGCGCGAGAGTACAAATCGATCTGCCGTCACCACGGCGGCCAGCCCAAACCATGACAGCACTTGTTGAACATGCAGCGGTCCCCCAAGACTTGATGCCTATCGC
>Ga0181520_10003265_pt1 | contig 28734 bp, 23 predicted proteins | sample PEATcosm2014_Bin_29_FD_132451 | JGI IMG/M metagenome (GOLD analysis project Ga0181520, IMG submission 132451) | Peatland microbial communities from MTU Mesocosm Facility, Houghton, MI, USA - PEATcosm2014_Bin02_30_metaG | ecosystem: Environmental > Terrestrial > Soil > Wetlands > Peat | place...
TCCCGCGTTCGCTCCACCCGCGGATCACGCAAATCGGCAAAATGCTTCAGGGGACTGTTCATCTCCCCATCCCATCAAGCCAAACCCTTCGCGCATATAGCAATTAAGATGCGTTTGCCCTGTCTCGAAGGGGCTGCGAGTTGGCCCCTCGCGCCAATTAGGCCTATAATTCGTGCCAGAAATCCATTATCTCGAAAAGATGCATGTTTCCGGCATCTGATTTTGAGGAGGCTGTTATGTTGAAGTCGTTTCTGCCACTTTCCGCAGTGATCTTATTTGCGCTTACTCCAACGCCGTCTCAAGGAAGCAAGCAGGAGAATGCCACCCCAGACGCCGCACCCGCATCTGCAGCAACTCAGGCGGACGCAGCTACGAATCCCGTGAAGCCGACAGCCGAGTCGCAGGCAAAGGCCAGGGGCCTGTATCTGATCGACTGTGCCATGTGCCACGGAGATAACGGCAACGGACAGACTGACATTGTCAAGGGCATGGGATTGACGCTGCCGGACTTCACGGATCTTAAGACGCTGGCGGGCACGCCGGATGGGCAACTGTTCAACATCATCCGTAACGGCAAGGACAAGATGCCCCCCGAGGCTGCGGGCCGCGCCAACGACTCTCTGGTTTGGAACCTGATTGTCTACATTCGAAAAATGTCGAAATAGCAACCGGAAAAGCGGTAAAGTAGTCATCGTTGCACCAGGCTCCAGGCAGCCTGTTGGATAATTTATCCCTCAAAAGAGTTGTGTTCGTTCAACCGCAATCGTCAACACCGGATAGATCGCCTTGGCGATGATGTTCGGTGTGTCTCTCTCGTTGGACAATAAGAGGAAAGATCGCACAGAACAATCGAGCCATCTTGCACCGCAAAACCTGCCCAAAAACGAAGACGCCAGAGACCTAAGCCTCTGGCGCCTTAATAGGGTGAACTCAAAAGTTACTCGGACCATGCATCGACCCGTTCAGCCTTTGTTTCAGTCTCCGGGTCTCCCCGAATCCTGCATCTCTAAGGCTGTGTCCGCAATGAAGCTTCGAGTTGCCTCGATTCTCACATCCTTCGGCTCGCCCGGCGCTCGAACCTCGCGGCCCTGCTCTTCCAGTCAAGCCTCCCAATGCGGCTGCGAGTTGCCTCGCGCCCTGCATCTTCGGACTCTGCCGGCGATGGATCTTCGAGTTGCCTCGAATTTCGCATCCTTCGGCGCTTCCAGCGGTGAAGCTCCAGGTTGCCCCTCGGCTTCGGTCCACCCGTTGCGCCTCTCGATGAGTCACCGGGTTTCCCCGGCTCCTGCATCTTCCGGCGTTGCCGGTGATGGAGCTTCGAGTTGCCCCGAATCTCGCATCCTTCGGCGCTACTGGACATAAATCCCCGGGTTGCCCCGAATCTTCACTCTTCCAGTTGCGCCTGTAGATGAGTCCCCAAGTTTCCCCGGTTCCTGCATCTCCCGGCTGCGCCGGCGATCAAGCTTCGAGTTGCCCCGAGTCTCGCATCCTTCGGCGGCCTTCGAGGGAGTCACTCTACGGGTCACCCCGCAGCTTGGCTCCTCCTGCACCGCCTCCCGGTGAGGTCTGCAAGTTGCCTCGCATCCGCACCTTCCGGCTTTGCCTTGGGTTTGAGTCCACAGGTTGCCCCGCCTCCTCGCTCCCTTGGCGCCGGCTGACGCGATCTCCGGGTCGCCCCGGTTCTCGCCCCCTCCGGCTGTGCCGCTTCCGCGTCCTCGGGTCACCCCGATTCCTGCTTCTACGGCCTTGGTCGATGATGACTTCCCGCTTGACTCGAACTTTGCATCTTCAGCGAAGCTGCCGATGAATCTTCGTGTGCACTCGGGTCTTGCACATTCCAGTCCGACTCTGGACACACTCTTCAATCTCAATCCGGCCTTCCACGGGCCAGACAAGTCAACTGTGGAGAGCTGACTTCAATTGAACCCTGCGTCGTCCTTTCAGGCTGGAACTGCGTTCCAATTCCTTATCAGGTCATCAACTGGAAAGGAGCTTAGGCCCGCTCAATCTGTGGAAGCAAGTGCAAAAATACGGCTAATTTGTGGATTTCACCAGAGTTAGTGCATAAATCGTAAGAGACAGATGAACTTGAACAATTTTCGGTGCAATATTGCTCAAAAACGTGGGTGATTAAGCATTCCGGCGAGGAAGAATTTGCTCTGGAATCAGCCTGAATCAAGGCTGTAAGCCGTTACCGAAAAGCTATTCCCCCGGACCTCATTTATTCGCAAGTGACAAAATCAAGCTCCAAAGCTGCATATCGCGGCGCGGAAACGCGCCTTGCCGATAGCTTATTTCTCTTGCCGGGCAGATTTCGTGGGCGATGAGCTTCATTGCTCAGACAGCCCGACCTTAAGCGGATAGTCTCTAGTTTTGGACTTGCCTCGTGCATTGCAATCATGTGCATTGAAGCGGAACTCGGCGGAGACAGAAAAAGGTGTAACTCGTGAAAGAAATCACCGTGTGCTCGGTTGAGTCCAGGAATCCTAACATCAAGGAGAGAAGTTTATGCTTTGGACAATCTTTGTAGTCATTCTCGTACTCTGGCTTCTGGGCTTTACCTTCCACATCGCAGGCGGATTCATTCACATCTTGCTCGTGATCGCGCTCATCGTTCTTGTCTTCAACCTGCTATCTGGCCGGCGGAGTGCGCTATGACACGTTGGGTCCACGTGTAGTTCTTCAGGGAGCAGCCGCTGGGGCTTAAGGACAGTGCCTCCCCAGGTCTTCTCAAAAGCGAGGCCTGAGGCGCATGGCTGGTATGAGTACGTTGTGGTACACGTGTGTACGCAATAGCGGAGGCGCCTGTGGGAACCAGCAGAGTCGGAATTCGGGAATTTCGCGACGACCTTGCCAGCTATCTACTGGAGTCGGACACGCCGGTCGCCATTACGCGCCATGGGGACAAAGTGGGCTATTACATTCCGGCACGCCGGAAGCGCAGCGACGGCGAACGGGGTGCGTTGCGAGAAGTAGCCGCGCGTATGCAGCGGATGCTGGCTGCAGAAGGAATCTCGGAAGACGAACTGCTTCAGGACTATAAGAGCTGGCGCAAGGGCGGCCACGGCGAGTCTGAAGTTGCGGTGTAATTTGCAAGGTGACTGTCTTGGGCTGAGTGTTCTGCTTTCCCGAACCTCCTAAGGAACATCCTCACACTTCCAGTGGAATCTGGGTCAGTTCGTAGACGCGCTCCCATACGGCTGTCAAGCGGCCTGAGTTGAAAAGGCCCGATAAATATAAGATTTCACAACTTTTGTTCCTATAGATCATCTTGCCGAAGATATACCTGCATTTCTCTAACCTTAAGAGTAGCCAGACAAACGACGGTACTTTCGCGCTAAGCGAAGTAGTATGCCCTCCCTCTCGCTGCGGTTCTCCAATAAACCGAACATTCCCAATGCCAGGCAGGGTGCCTTGGCCTTCACTGCAGAGCAGGCCGGCACCTTGGGGCATTGCGTTCGGTAAACAGAAGTAGGGGAGCTTCAAGAGCGCACGATGCTTGGAGCGCGGTACAGTCGTTGTCTGCACGGATGCGACTTTTTTACTCGATGACGGACCGGAACCACGGCGGCATCGAGATTTTGAGAGCCGCTCCTCACTGACTTCCCTGGGCAGGTTCACGGTGGGCAGGTCCAGGGAACGAAAACCGAGCTTGAATAGGAGCTGATGGAATGGCGAACATACTTGTAAGTATCGAAAAAGGAATCGAGGTTGGTGCAGAAGACGCTCTGAAGTGGCTAACGCGGGCTGAGAAAGTTCTGTTCGCGGCGCCTACGGTGATTGCGGCCCTGGCCACCGTGGCGGGCGCACTGGAGAAGCCACTGACGGAATTGGCAGGCGCGGCCTCAAATCCGTTGAATATTGCACTGGACCTTGAGACGGTGACCGATCTAAAGGCGGCGTGGCCTCAGGTGAAGGCGTTCCTGGTCAGCCTAGGAGTGAAGTTCTGAGAGAAATGCAGAATGTGAGCTGCGCTTCGCGCCGGGAGCGAGTAAGCAGGTTAATGGGGCTGAATCTGCGCGCCGGGTGTTGCTGCTTTTTGGGAATTGAAGAGAACTTTGGAGTTCTCGTGAAGCAAAGGATTTGTTCATGAATTTCATTGCGAATATCTGGAATCACCCGAAGACGTCGGCTGCGGGGTTGTTGATTGCGGTAGTGAGTATTGCGGGAGTTGTTTCGCAGCAAGGCATTACGTTAGGCGCAGCGGGAACAGGCACGGTGGTGACGCTGGTAGGCGCGCTTGCCTCTGCGTTGCTGGGGTTGCTGGCCAAGGATCCGGGAGAGTCAGCTTGCGGGACGACGAGCCAACAAAGCAAACTCGGAGCGTGGGCTCTGATCGCGCTGCTGCTGCCGTTGCCTTTTATGAGCGGCTGCTCGGAAACGGCGGTGGCGCAGAACATCGTGAACTGGACACCGGCGCTGCAGAGTGCAGTGGCGTCAGTGGATTCGGCGGGAGCGCTGCTTGCGCCGACTGATGCACCAACGTTTGCAGCGGCGACGGCGGGATTCGATGCGGCGTCGAATCTGATGACAGCGCTGGCAAAGGCTTACCTGGTGAATCCTTCGGCCGGCGTGCTCGCGCAAATACAGAACCAGATCGTGGTTCTACAGCAGCAGGTGAACACGGCATTGCTGCAGGCGGCAAGAATCGTGAACTCGGCGAGCCAGCAACACGCAATGGCGACGATCCAGGAGGTTGGGACGGTCGTTAGCGCGATTCTGGCGCTGGTTCAATCGGTCTCAAGTAAGAGTGCGGTGGAGCAGATGGCGGCTCACTCGACGATCAAGATTGCCGAGGTGCAGTCTTATCTGAATGAGACACTGGCGGTGAGAATTGTTGCCGGACATTATGGGGAGCCGGTGCCAGTGGCTCGGATGCAGGTGGCGCAGGTGGAGCAGAGTGAGGCGCTGGCGGGGTTCTGAAGAACAGGGGTTAGTGATCAGCGGTTAGTGGAGTTCGGGCAAACCCAGGTCTCAGAATCGAACAAAACCTGGAAAAAACCAGGCATGAATTAGAAAGTGAGGCGGGCCGTTCCGGAGTCGGAGCGGCCCACCGTTTCTATTTAAGGATCAATTCGACTTTCATGCTTAGGAGTTTTCGCCGCGGGCTTCGCCTAGCATCAGTTTCAAGGTCATTTGGCGTTTGCCACGAAGGATGGTGACGCTGATGGTGTCGCCGGCCTGGTGTTTGTCCATTAGGGCGCTGATGTCTTGCGGGTCGGTGACCTGCTGACCGTCGATGGCCACGATAAGATCGCCGCCTAGCATGATGGGCGTATTGCCGACATAGGCTTGCTGGTTGCCACCATGGAGGCCGGCGCGCTCGGCGGCTCCGCCGGGGATGACGCGCTGAATCAAGACGCCAGAATCGGCTGAGAGACCCATCTGGGATGCGAGATCAGGACCGATAGCATAGGAGACGATGCCGAGCGAGGGACGACGGACACGGCCGTAACGGGTGAGATCGGCAAGTACCGCTTTGGCTGTGTTGATGGGAATGGCAAAGCCGATGCCGGAGCTCTGGTCTGCGCCATTGGAAGCGATCATGGTGTTGATGCCGATGACTTCGCCGTGGGAGTTGAGCAGCGGTCCACCGGAGTTGCCGGGATTGATAGCCGCATCGGTCTGGATGGCGTCTTCAATGGGCGCGCCGTCGGCGTTGCGAATGGGGCGGATGGCGCTGATGATGCCGGTGGTCATGGTGCCGGTGAGTCCGAAGGGATTGCCAATGGCATAGACCTTCTGGCCGACGGCGAGTTCGGATGAGTCGGCAAGGGTGACGGGTTGGAGGTTGGGAGCGCTGATCTGGAGAAGAGCCAGGTCATGAACCTTGTCAGCGCCGACGACCTTGGCCTGATAGCGGCTTTTGTTGCTGAGCAAGACCTCAATACCGCGGTTGGCTCCCTCAACCACGTGGAAGTTGGTGAGGATGTGGCCGGCCTTGTCGAGGATGAATCCCGAACCCTGGCCTTGCTGGGGCACGGTTCCATAGAAGAAGTTGAAGACCAAGGTGGTGGAGGTGATGTTGACCACCGAGGGGAGCACTCGCTTGTAGACCGCGATGTTGTTCTGCTCTTCGGCGTCGAAGGCGGGAGCGGCCTCGGCTTCAGTGAGTTGAAGCGGGGAGTTGGAAGCACTCGCATTGAACAGGGAAAAATGCCCAAACGGATGGGTGAGATGGGTGGTGAGAAACCAGAATCCGCCCACAAGAAGGACAACCAAGATCACGCGACGAAGTTTCATGAATCGCAAACCCCAAAAGACTTTCTGTTACAGATACGGCTGATAAGGGCCGCGGTTCCAAGGGGAAGGCGCGGCGGCGTTCTCTCTATTTTAGAGACAAGTTTTGCGGGGAATTGTTGCTCTGGGGGTTGAGGCGCTGCCAGAGGGCGAAAACCTGAACGCGAAGCTCTTCTTTATTGCCTTTATTGTCAAGGACATAGTCGGACATGGCGGCTTTTTCAGCGTCCGGGATCTGGTGGGCGAGGCGCTGGCGGGCATCGGCTTCCGCAGCCTCGCGGGTGGGGCCAATTGGGGCGAGACGGGCGACATAGCGGGCAATTTTGATGTCGTCGGGCGCGGTGACGAGGACAACGCGGTCAATGCGACGGCGCCAGTCGGCGAGGATGCCGTCCTTTTCGCCGCGGGCACGGGCGTCGCGGACTACCTCAAAGATAAGAGCGGACTCGATGACAGCGACAGCCGCGGGATCGCTGGTGAAGACTTCTTCCATCCATTGCTGCTGGGCGGCGATGACGGCAGGATGGACGATGGCGTTGAGGTCGTTGAGGCGGCCACCCTTGAAGGCGAGCTTAGCGAGACGGGCGCGGTTGATTCGGCCGTCTGGGCCCACGACTGTGGGGCCGAATGTGCGGACGATCTCGGTGTAGACGGGCTGGCCGGGTTCCATCATCTGGCGGCCAAGAGAGTCGGCTTCAATGACGTGGGCGCCGAGTTCACGGAGAAATCCGGCGACGGTGCTTTTGCCGCTGCCGAGGCCGCCCGTGAGTCCTACGCGGAGCATGGACTAGAGGCCTCGCCGCATTTTGGCGGCGCGGACGGTGTTGGCCATGAGCATGGCGATGGTGAGCAGACCGACACCGCCAGGGACGGGGGTATAGGCACCGGAGAGTTCGAAGGCCTTGGGGTCGATGTCGCCGACGATAACGGAGCCGCGCTTGGCGAAGGCGGCTTCGCGTTTGGCGTTGCCCAGGAAGAAGCGGTCGAACTCCTCGCGGGTGTTGAGGCGGTTGATGCCGACGTCGATGAGGGTCGCGCCGGGCTTGACCATCTCGGGAGTGATGAAGCCAGGGCGGCCGATGGCGGCGACGAGGATGTCGGCCTGGCGGGTGATCTCCGCGAGGTTTCGGGTTTTGGAGTGGCAGATGGTGACGGTGGCGTTCTGATTGAGCAGGAGCATGGCGGCTGGCTTGCCGACGATGTCGCTGCGCCCGACGACAACAGCATGCTGTCCGGCGATAGAGATCTCGCTGCGCCTGAGGATTTCGATGACGCCAGCCGGGGTGCAGGGCGCGAGAGCTGGGCGGCCTGCCTGAAGACGACCGGCGTTCACGGGGTGAAACCCGTCGACGTCTTTGAATGGCGAGACTGCATCAAGGAGAACTTTGGCGTCGACCTGGCGGGGAAGGGGTAGCTGGACGAGAATGCCGTCGATTTCGTTGCGGCTGTTGAGGGTGGCGATGAGGTCGAGCATCGCCTCAGTGGTGATGTCGTCAGACGGCGTGATGAGGTCGCTATATATGCCGAGTTCGGCACAGGCCTGCACTTTGCTACGGACATAAATTTCAGAGGCCGGGACATTGCCGACAAGAACGGCGGCGAGGCCGGGCGTGATGCCCTGGGCGGCGAGCAGCTTCACTTCCGCTGCAACTTCCTGCTTGATTGCGACGGCAATAGCGGCGCCGTCGAGGATCCTTGGCATTCAAATACTCCCACTATTCATCGTATCGCTTTCAAGCGAAGGGCAGTTCGTGCGATGGATCAGCGCAGCGCAAGGGCGGACTACTGCAAAGTTCCCGTGAGTCGCGGAATGGGCTGCGATGTCCGTCACATCCGCATGTGATCTCTCTCACATACGCCTCCAATATAGCTGAGTAGCGTTGGATGCGCGGGATGTGTTCCAAATCACATGACATTAATAAAGCGATACCTCGTGGCTGTTGGGGGGATAGGCTCTGATGAGTTCATTCAAGGAAGCTAGGCATCTCTTTCATTTTGCGGGGCTATTTGTGCTCGCGTTTCTGGTTTTGCTGGTGATTCGCCACTACTACGTGCCGAGGAGTTTTGGAGAGTATGGGCATTATCGCGGGGCAGCGATTGGCGAGATTGGGTCCCTGCCGGTGAAGTTTGCAGGTCACCAGACCTGCGAGAGCTGCCATACAGACATTCTGGACGTAAAGTCGAAGGGCAGACATGCGCATGTGAACTGCGAAGTGTGCCACGGAGCACTTGCGAACCACGCAAACGATCCAGCGTCGGTGACGCCGGTGAAGCCGGATACGGCGGTGTTGTGCGCAAGATGCCACACAACGAGCGCAGCCAAGCCGAAGGGATTCCCGCAGGTTGTGCCGGCAGATCACTCGAACGGGGTCCCTTGCCAGACTTGCCACAATCCACATAGTCCGGCGCTGGATGCAGGAGGTGCAAAGTGAATATTTCCCGGCGTCAACTGCTTGTTTTGTTGCCTGCTGCGGCGGTGGCGTGGAAGTCGGTGCTTGCGGGTACGCCCGAGGACTCGCCGAATTACACGATGTCCGATCACTGGTGGGGGATGTTGATCGATATACCCAAGTGCATTGGATGCGGCAACTGCGTACGGGCATGCGCGACGGAGAACGATGTGCCGGACGGACACTTCCGCACATGGGTTGAGCGTTATAACGTCTCGGACGAGGACATGACCAACCCGCATGTGATTTCGCCAGACGGCGGCAAGGAAGGGTTTCCCGTCGCCGAAGAAGATGGCGAGAAGTACTTCTTTGTTCCCAAGATGTGCAATCATTGCGTGGATTCGCCTTGCACCCAGGTATGTCCGGTGGGCGCAACCTTCATCGCTCCGGACGGTGTTGTGCTTGTGGATCCGAAGTACTGCCTTGGATGCGCTTATTGCGTCCAGGCATGCCCGTACGGCTGCCGGTACATTCATCCGCAAAAGGAAGTCGCGGACAAGTGCACACTTTGCTATCACCGCATTACCAAGGGGCTAACGACCGCGTGCTGCGAAGCCTGTCCGACGGGGGCGCGCCAGCTTGTGGACTTGAAGAACCCGAAAGATCCGATTCATGAGTTCCTGAGGACGCACAGCGTACAAATATTGAAGCCGCAGATGGCCACGGGCGCAAAGGCTTTCTACAACGGATTGGACGGATCGGTGCGGTAAGAATAACAGCTTCTAGCTTCTAGCCTCTAGCTTCCAGCTCGACATTGCAACTGCAAGCAAGCGTGGCCGGACATGGAAAGACAAAGCTAGAAGCTGGCAGCTAGTAGCTAGGAGCTGAGTCATGAGCGGTGTTGAAGGTTATATGTATCCAAACGAAATTACGCTCTATTGGAGCGTACTGATCGTTTTGTATCCCTACATCACGGGACTGGTAGCGGGCGCATTCATTCTAGCGTCGCTGGAGCGCGTGTTTCGGGTTGAGGCGGTGAAGCCCACCTACCGGCTGGCGCTGCTGACAGCACTGGCCTTCCTGCTGGTTGCGCCATTGCCTCTGGTTTTGCATCTTGGCCATCCGTTCAGATCGCCGGAGATGTACTTTACCCCGCACGACACATCGGCTATGGCGATGTTCGGGTATGTATATATGTGGTACCTGATGGCGGTGCTGGTCTTCGAAATTTGGCTGGACTACCGCCGCGATATCGTTCTTCTGTCGCAGTCGAGCAAAGGCATGTTGCGCTTGATCTACCAGGTAATGACGCTGGGATCGAGCAACATCAGCGAGCGGTCGCTTGTCATCGATGAGAAGGTCGGCTGGATCGTCACGTTGATAGGCATTCCGTCGGCGTTTCTGTTGCACGGATATGTTGGGTTCATCTTCGGCTCCATCAAGGCCAATCCCTGGTGGTCGTCGCCGCTGATGCCGGTGGTTTTCATTTTCTCGGCGATGGTTTCGGGAATTGCCGGGGTGATGCTGCTGTACATGGCGCTGACCAAGCTGCGGAAGGAAAAGATCGACATGCATTGCGTGGACACGATCGCGATGTACATGTTCTATATCTTCATCATCGACTTCAGCCTTGAAATGCTCGACCTGATTCACCGCATCTACGAGGCCGACGAATCGTTTCGCAGCCTGAATTTCATGGCTCACACCAAGCTTTTCTTTTCGCAGATTGTACTTCAGATTTTGATTGGCACCCTGGTTCCGCTGCTTCTGTTGTTCCTGACGCAGGTGGTGAAATTCACGGAGGTTGTGCGCAAGCGCATCTACGTGCTATGTGGCAGCCTGATTTTGATAAGCGTTCTCGCCATGCGCTGGAACGTGGTGATCGGCGGGCAGTTGTTCTCAAAGAGCTTCCTAGGATACACGACTTACAAGATGGCCCTGGTGACACGCGAGGGATTGCTGGTTTCGATTGCCTTGACTATCCTGCCACTGTTTTTCCTTTGGGCGCTCGTAAAGCTGCTGCCTCCATGGCCTGAAAAGAGCGCAGACCAGGCAGTCGCCGCAAACTAAGAGCAGCTGAACACCGAGCAGATCGGGTGGAACACATGAACGATCTTCCCGACGCATTAATGCGGCTTGAAGCCCGCGTGGAAACACTGGAACAGCGGGTCTATGCCCTTGAGCATCCAGCCGGGGCACAGAGTGAGATTACTGCGCAGGTAGCAAGCTCGCCGCCGGCAGCCGTGACGGACGATGAACATCCTGCAGCGCTGACGACCGGCGTGTTCTCAGTGATGGGCAGGGCAATGCTCGGCATCGCTGGAGCTTACCTGCTGCGGGCAGTGGCGGAATCGAGCTCGCTGCCAAAGACGGCGGTGGCTGCGGCGGCAATCGTGTATGCGCTGGGATGGCTGGCGTGGGCATCGCGCGTGAAAGCCGGCGATTGGCTGGTAGGCACAACGTATGCGTGCACGTCGGCGCTGATTCTGGCACCCATGCTTTGGGAACTTACCCTGCGATTTAATGTGCTGCCTGCAACCGCTTCGGCCGCGGTGGTGTGCGGGTTTGTTCTTGCTGCTTCAGTGCTGGCATGGAAACGCAATTTTGCGCCAGTGCTGTGGGTATCCAATCTTACGGCGGTTGCGATTGCGCTGTCGCTTGCAATTGCGTCGCACCAGATTCTGCCTTTCATTGCGGTGCTGCTGCTAATGATGCTGATTAATGAGTATGCAGCAAGCCGCGATCGTGAGTCGGGCGTGCGTGTGCTGGTGGCGTTGGCCGCCGATGCGGCGATTTGGGCGCTATTCTATATCTACTCCAGTCCGGAAGGCACGCGGGCGGATTATCCACCTCTGAGCTTGGCTGCGTTGCTTGCGCCGGGATTGGGCCTGTTTTTCATTTTTGGTTTGAGCCTGCTTTACAGGACTGTACTGAAGCGGAAGACGATTACGGTTTTCGAGACAATTGAGACGACGATTGCGTTTCTGCTGGCGGCATTCAGCCTGATCTATTTCGGTCCGCCGGCGAGTGCGGTGGCGTTGGGTGCTTTCTGCGTTGTGCTTTCAGGGGCGGGCTATGCGGCGGCGTTTGTTTATTTCGACAACGCCCATGAGCGGCGCAATTACCTGGTATTCGCCTGCTGGAGTGCAGCCCTTCTGTTGGCCGGCTCGCTGTTGTGCCTGCCGCGGGGGTGGCAGCCTGTGTGGCTGAGTTTCGCGGCAATTGCGGCTACTTTTGCGAGTTCGCGACTGCAAAGGATGGCTCTTGAACTGCACGGGATGGCGTATCTTTTGGTGGCGGCGTGGATCTCCGGCATGCTGAACGAAGTCTTCGACACTCTTGCCTGGACGTTGCCGGGTGCGCCGGGGATGAGTGTCTGCATAGTGTCTGTCGGTGCAGTGCTTTGCTATGCGGCGATCAGGCCTTGCCAGGAAAAGGGACGGATACGGCAGGTTCTCGCCATTGTGTTCGCGGCACTCGCGATTGCGGCGTTGGCGGCCCTGATTGTGCAGGGACTGGCGTGGCTGATGGCGCTGAAGGTAATTCCAGGCGCGCACCACCTGGCTTTCATTCGCACCTTTACGGTGTGTGCGGCGGCGATTGCGCTGGCGTACAGTGGCGCGCACTGGCTGCGGATGGAACTGACGCGCATTGGTTATGCCGCGCTGGCGCTACTGGCGGTGAAGCTAGTGCTGGAAGATCTGCGTCACGGGCACCTGGCGTTTATTGCAGGTTCCATCTTTCTCTTTGCGATCACGCTGATTGTGGTTCCGCGGGTGGCGCGGACGGGGCAGAAGATTTGAGGGTTCGAGTCCCAGGTCTCAAACGCGAGACCTGGGGCACCCGATCTGTGCTGCAAGTCAATAAGTTAGCGGTAAATCTGGGGAAACTTGATGCGGGGTTCGGGATTTCTCAGTTTCATTTTGCTGATGTGGACGTCGTAGCCGGTTCCTGGAAGCAGAGACTCGAGGACGAAAGTCTCGGTGAAGCCGGATTTAAGCTCGCGGTAGCGATAGACGCCGACACTGCCTTCGCTGGTTTCGGCGCCTCCAACGGGCGCATCGAGAAAGTGCTGCGCGTCGGCGACCGATGGAGCGGCGTGAGATTCGCCCTCGGTGAGGCTCTCGGCTGCGTATGAGTGGACCAGCTTGGTCCAATAGCGGGAGAGAAGTTCAGTGTCGGCAAAGAGGTCGGCCCAGACGATTTCTCCGCGTACGGCGACGATTACTCCGATGGCGTGTTCCTCGCGAAGTCTGGCTAGGACCTGGTCGCGCGACCTCATGAGTGGGGCGGCAGCCTCATCGACCTTATCGCTTACGGCATTGGACTCCATGACCTTGGCGTAGCTGGTGGTGCCGAACGAAGATGCAGCGGGCGCGCCGTACACACCTGCACTGCCGGCTGAAGCACGGGGTGCAGCTGCCGCCGCCATCCGCGATATGGCTCCGTGAACTGAATCCCAGACCTGCTGCTGGTCCTTTTCAACCATGGCCCTTTCACGCACAGTAGGCTGAACCATGAATCCGTGGGAAGGGGCTTTCGCGGCGGCGCCGAAGGTGGGCGAGCTCTCAGTCCAGCGGCCGGGCTCGATGCAGAATACCGACAGGTCGATAGGATCGGCGCCAACGGGAACGATGCGGTCCTTGGCAATGACGCGGTCCTGCTTGCCACCGGTGACGATTTCGCCTGCGAGAAACAGGAGCGGCTTGGCGGAGTTGTTGACGAGGACAAGGGTGTTGACCTGGTCTCCGCGATAGGAGTTTTGTGTTGGGTCAGGATATCGGTTGGTGTTCTGGGCCGTTCCCCTGGGGCGCACTAGACCTTGAACACGGCCGGCCTCGGTGACCTCAACTTCGCCGCTCTTGATTCCTTCGTCGAGGGTGATAAACGGGGTTTCGCCAAGGGACTTACCGGAATCGCGAACGACCGGGAACAGCATGAGATTGCCGCTCTCGATGGGAGCGAGCACCCGGAATGGACTGCCGGATGCTTCAGATGGCCCGCCCGCCGCCTTGACCTGATTGCCCTGCTCAAATGCAGCGAACGCAAGCAGCGATGCCGCCGCCAGCCCGAACGTGCCGAATCTCTTCATGTGTCTCTCCTTCGCCGACTCAAAGTTGGCCGGCCTGTGACTGAAGAACGAAGGTCGGAGGACTTCTTGCAGTGAATTTTTTGCGTATGGTCTCGATGGATCGTTTTCGCGTATTGTGAGGGCGTGGGGATTACGCCGGTCCAATCCGTGGATGGTGCCGCGGGCGAGGGAGTTCCAGGCCAGCGGGGCGCATTTGACGGTCCGCTGGACGAAATTCTGCTTGATGAGCTTTGGCGGCAATGTGAAGGGGCAAGCTGGGGGCTGGAGCGGGGCGAATTCAGCAGGATTCTGTTTGACATTGGAGCGGCGCATAATTATGGGCTGGATGAGGGTGCTACCGCTTCGCGGCTGCAACAGGCAGCGTACTTTCGCGGGCTCAGGCTTGGAGACCTGGTGCTTGCGCGCGCCTGCGCGGCTGGAAACGAGCGAGCATGGGAGCATTTTGTTGCGATCTATCGGGAGCCGCTGGTGCGCGCGGCGATCGCTATCACAGGCAGCGATACGCTGGGGCGCGAACTAGCCGATCAACTCTATGCCGAGCTGTTTGGATTAACGACGCGGGATGGGGAGCGGCGATGCCCGCTCAAGTCCTATCGCGGCAGGGGGTCGTTGATGGGCTGGCTACGGACCACGCTTGCGCAGCGCCATGTGGATCACCATCGCCGCAGCCATCGGGAACAGCCGCTGGAGGAGCTTGACGCGCCGGCACCGGCGTTCGAGGCTGAAAAGACGGCCAGTGAGTTGACCGTGTTGGAAAAAGCGGTTGAAGGAGCGCTCAAGAGCTGCGAGGCTGAGGATCGGCTGCTGCTTGCGGCTTATTATCTGGATGGGCGAACGCTGCTGCAGATTGCCGGGGTACTTCACGTTCACGAGGCAACGGTGAGCCGGAAGCTGAAGCGTGCGTGCGAGGAGATACACAAGCGTGTCGTGAAGAACCTGCAGAGCACCGGCATGAGCAGGCGGGCAGCCGATGAGGCGCTTGGGACCGACCCGCGGGATCTGGATCTGAATTTAAAGAAACTCCTGCAATATTCTCAATCGGACGCGTTCCAAGAGAAGGCTGGACGATGAACTCAAACTACAAACTCGATCCTCACCCTGATGCGGAGAGCCTGAATGCATTTGTGGAACAGGCGCTGACGGAGCAGGAGCGCGGGCCGATTCTGGCGCATCTTGCCGAGTGCGGCCGGTGCAGGCAGGTGGTTTATTTGGCGCATCAGGCGGCGGAGATGGAAGCGGAGCCGGAGTTGGCCGTTGCGGCTGCGGCGCCGCGATCCGCTGCGTGGAAAGAATCCTGGTTCAGGAGTTGGCGGCTTGCGTGGGTTACCGCAGGGGCGCTGGCGGTGACGATGACGGCGGCGTACGTTGTGCATGTGCGGCGCGTGGAGATCGCCGCGGGACAGGCTAGAGACGCGCGTGAAGCCGCGACACGCAATACAGACATGGCTTTAACGCCGCAAACGCCGCGACTGGGAACGCAGGTGGCTCCGCCGCCCGCGGTCGCGCCTGCGCTGTCTGTGACGAATACGCTGAAACAGCAAACACCGACTATGGCGCCGAAGCAATTGACGCTTACGGCGATGCCAGAGCCCGCAGGCGAGGCGGGTGCGATGTCGAGCTCTAGGATCGATGAAGTTGCGCCACCACCGGGCGCGTCCGGGACGGGATATTCGGCGATGAGTGCGGGGACAAAATACGAGCTGAAGCCGGTAGTTGCAGAAAGACAGCAGGAAGAAGAAGAACGCGCTGCGGCTGCTCTTGAAGCCGGGAAATTGGCAACTGAAAAACGGTCACTGGCGAGCGCGAATGAGCCGGCAAAACGCGCGGCGCCAAATGGCGGAATGTTGGCTCCGGCAACATCTTCGGCGCAGATCGATGCAGATCCCGTACACGCTGGCAGTTTTGATGCCGGTGTGCGACACGGGGAGAATTTAGCATTTGCTGTGTCCAGGGTGAAACCGGCTGAATTACCGAGCGGATTGCCTGCTGTGTCGACGGTGAAAGCACGAGGTTCCTCTCTGGCGGTGGACCGGACGGGTGCGGTGTTTCTGAGCGGAGACTTGGGAAACCATTGGGAGAGCGTCGCTAAGCAATGGAGTGGGCGCGCGGTTGCGATCCGTGTCGAACCGGCGGTGGGCACGAATGAGAGCGCCCAACGTTCGCCGGCTGTGGTCTTTGAGATTGTTAATGACCAAGGTCAAGTTTGGGTGAGCGCTGACGGAAGAATCTGGAAGGCAAAGCAGATCTAACCAACAAAGAACGGTTGTGTTTTGGCGATCACCTTAAGGCTCCATTGAGCCAATTCTTAGACAGTTGTTGCAGTTAGTCACTCTCTCTAGAAAAGGGAACTTTTTGCCGACATAGTACTCACTGGCATGTGCGCACGATTGCGGGTGCGCGAGCCGATCCAGTGGGCAAGCAGGCGAAGTGCGTGCGGCGTGCACTTCGGAAGATCGCTTCAATATTGAAAGGGAGTTGAAAGGGGCCTGACGATGGCGATTGATGCGGAGAGCGAGAAGGAGGTCAATTTGCCGTGGGCGCATTTGCGATTACCTCCGTTTCCCCAAGTTGCCATACGAGTGCTGCAACTGGCGAACAATGAGGATGTGCAGCTGCACCAACTGAGCGAACTAATCTCTTCGGATCCAGCGTTTGCCAGCGAAGTGCTGACTGTAGCGAACTCGATTCTGTATTCTCCCCGCTATCCCTCGAACAGTATTCTGCAGGCGATCGCCGTGCTTGGCGCGGATGCCCTGCAGGGCATGTGCATCACGGTCGGGGTGAGAGCTTACCTTGGCAAGTCGATGAGTCAACCGGCGATGAGAGGACTGTGGCGTCACAACCTGGCCTGCGCCATTATTGCCGAACGGCTAGCTTCGGCGGGACTACTCGACAAAGACACGGCGTATACATCGGGGATCATGCACGACATTGGACGGATGGCGCTATCGGTGATTCAGCCGAAAGAGTACGCCAACCTATTGGGAACGCATCACGGAACACCAAACAGCATTCTTGAGGGAGAGCGGGAGTTGTTCGGCTGGGATCATTGCGAGGCGGGCCGGCAACTGACTGTGAACTGGAAGCTGCCCTCCGATTTCGACGACATTGTTCTGGAGCACCATTGCGCCAGGCGGAAGGACGGTGCCTGGGGACTGGTGGAGCTGGTGAAGACAAGCTGCAAAATGGCGGACACGGCGGGGTTCCCGGCGTTTCGGGGATGTGAGGTGACTCTGTACGCCGAGCTACTGGATGAGGTTCCGGCACGGGAGCGGAGGCTTTTCTATCCCGATCTGGAAACCCTGGCCTCGGAAGTAGCCAACAGCATCCGCTCGATCGAGTCGGTTTGACGCTTTGACTTTATTTGCCGAGAGCGAGCGAGGGGTCGGCTGAGAGGCCGGATGGAGCAAACTGGCCGGCCTGAAGGCGGGGCCAGCGGCGGCGGCGATCATGGCGGCGTTGTCAGTGGAGAGAGCCAGCGTGGGGAAGGCTACATGGAGGTTGCGGCGGGCGGCTTCGGCGGTGAAGCGGGAGCGCAGTTCGCGATTGGCGGAGACTCCGCCGGTGACGAGGATGCGGAGAACGCCGAGAGATTCCTGAGCGGCGAAGGTTTTTTTCATCAGGTCGCCGACGACAGCGTGCTGGAAGCTGGCGATGAGGTCTAGGGTCTGGAGGTCGCAAGTGGCGAGCGCGTCGTCAACGGTGGGGCTCGGGGGAGCATCGGGGCCAGTGAAAAGGGCTTCGCGGCGGGCCTCGGCTTCGGGGCGCAGGTTGTGCAACTCGACGTAGCGGAGAACGGCCGTTTTGATTCCCGAAAACGAGAAAAGAAAGTGCGGGTCGAGATTGGCGATGGGGGCCGTTCTGGCTGCCTTTGTGCGTGGGGGTTTGCCTCCAAGGTGGAGCTTGGTCTTGATTTGAGAGAAGGCGAAGGGCACGGCGTGCGGGTTGCCGTGCAGGGCCAGGTTGTCGATCCAGGGGCCTCCGGGGTAACCAAGGCCGAGAAGCTTGGCGACCTTGTCGTAGGCTTCGCCGGCGGCGTCGTCGACGGTGCGGCCGATAAGGGAGTAGGTCCAGGAGCCGTGGGCGGGACGGGCGAGATAAAGATGGGTGTGGCCGCCGGAGACGACTAGGGCCAGGGCGGGTTGGTCGCCGGAAGTTGAACCATCCCAGGTCTCAGAAGCGAGACCTGGGGCACCCGTTCCTTTTTCCAGGGACGATTGTCGCTGGAGCGACTCGCGCTCATTTAACAGGACGGCGTGGATGTGGCCTTCGAGGTGATTAACTGCGATCAGGGGGATGTTTTGCGCGTAGGCGAGGGCCTTGGCGTAGGTGATGCCGACGAGCAGGGCACCTGCTAAGCCGGGGCCGGAGGTAACCGCGATGGCGTCAAGGTCGGCGAGGGCGATGTTGGCCTGGGCGAGGGCGGCGCGGACTACGGGGACGACGGCGCGGAGATGCTCGCGGCTGGCGAGTTCGGGGACGACTCCGCCGTAGCGGGCGTGGGTGGCGATCTGGGAGGCGACAGCCGAGGAGAGAGTGCGGGAGCCACGCTGGACGACGGCAGCGGCGGTCTCGTCGCAGGAGGATTCGATGGCTAGGATCAGGCCGTTGCCGGGCATATCTCTAGTTTAGCGGGTGGGTTGGAGCGGTTTGGCGTGGCTGGCGCGGGACACGTGTGTCGGACGAGAATAGAAACAGAATATGTTGCCGGTGACGCGCCAATTCGAAGCGGCTTTGGGGATTGTGGAGAGGCTGCGGGCAGAGGGGCATCAGGCCTATCTTGCCGGGGGGTGTGTGCGGGATCTGCTGGCGGGGCGGGAGCCGCACGACTATGACGTGGCGACGAGCGCTACGCCAGATGTGGTGCTGGGGCTGTTCGAGAGGACGTTTGCGGTGGGGGCGCATTTTGGGGTGGTCCTTGTTGCCGATGGAAATGAAGCCGGGGATGGGACGACGGAGGTGGCGACGTTCCGGTCGGATGGGGCTTATTCGGATGGGCGGCATCCGGATGCGGTGCAGTATACGACGAGCGCCGAGGAGGATGTGAAGAGGCGGGATTTTACGATCAACGGGCTGCTACTGGACCCCGAGAAGTTGTTCCCTCAGGGGCTAAAGCCCATCGCCTGTGAGGAGCCTGATGTACTGGCTGAAGCCCGTACCCTTCAAGGCGAAGCCATTACCCACTCCGCTCAGGATGACAGTTCCATCACAACGCAACATACGATGCGTTCGGCGGTGATGGATTTTGTGGGTGGGGTGGGGGATCTGGATGCGGGGGTTGTGCGGGCGATTGGACGGGCGGAACAGCGCTTTGAAGAAGACCACCTGCGGATGCTGCGCGGGGTGCGGTTTGCGGCGCGGTTCGGATTTGAAGTGGAGGCGGGAACTAAGGCGGCGATGCGAGGGATGGCGGCGCGCATTGATGGAGTGAGCCGGGAGAGGGTGCGGGACGAGCTGACTAAGATGCTGACGGAGGGACAGGCGCGGAGGGCATTTGAGCTGCTGGAGGAGACTGGACTGCTGGCAGAGGTGCTGCCGGAGATGGCGCGGATGAAGGGAGTGGAGCAGCCGCCGCAGTTCCATCCTGAGGGGGATGTTTGGGTTCATACGCTGGGGCTGCTGGAGCAACTGGAGGCAGGGTGTTCGATGACGCTGGCCTGGGGCGCGCTGCTGCACGACGTGGGCAAGCCGCCGACGTTTCGGAGGGCGCCGGATCGGATTCGCTTTGACGGGCACGTGGAGGTGGGCGTGGCGATGGCAGCGGAGATTTGCAGGCGGTTCCGGTTTTCGAACGAGGAGACGCGGCAGATTGTAGCGCTGGTCGAGAATCACATGCGGTTTATGGATGCCGGGCGGATGAAGGCATCGACCCTGAAACGGTTCTTCCGGCTGGAGAGGTTTGAGGAGCATCTGGCGCTGCACAGGATGGATTGCGTGGCGGGGAGCGGGTACCTGGAGCACTGGGAGTTTGTGCGGGAGAAATGGCTGTCGATGCCGGAGGAGACGGTGAGGCCGAAGCCATTGATTACGGGGCGGGAGCTGATTGCGGCGGGGTATCGGCCGGGAGCCGGATTCAAGGAGATGCTGCGGGCGGTGGAGGATGCGCAGTTGGAAGGGATGATCGCATCCGCGGATGAGGCGCGACGGCTGGTGAGGGAGAGGTTTGGAGAGGCAGTTGCTAGCTTCTAGCCTCTAGCTCGTGCCTGCGGGATCATTTTCTCTGCGGACGATAAGAGCGGGATGGAGCCGGTTGAGGTCAACGGACAGCGCTAGATTGAGGCCGCACAACGCGAGCAGTCCTGGCGAACGGCGTCTCAGGCGGCCTTGATGAAGTGGCGATCGTGGGCGTCAATCCTCTTACCGCATTCATGGCAGTCAAAAGAGGACGCATTGAATACGTTCGTGACCTTGGTGCCGCACCAGGGGCATTTGCCTTTGGGCTCGCCGAGGCAGATCATGGGGCCGAGAATCGGGGCAAGAATGCCGCCTATGATCACGGGAACACCGAGGATTGCGCCGAGGCCGGTGAGGCACAGCATCGTGCCTACGATGAGGCACATTGGCGTTACGATTACGCCGAAGAACATGCCGCTGAATGTGCTTCGCATGGGCGCTTTTTCCGCTTCAACTGAAGGTTGCTGCTGTGCTTGCGGAGGAATTTCGGCACCGCACAGCGGGCAGAAGCGCCAGGGCGATGAAAGATGCGCTCCGCATTTTGAACAGAGGTCGGTCATTAGAGGGCCCTCCCTGAGGGGAAAACGGTAGCATCGGAAAACAAGGCCGCAATAGGACGGGCGTCACATATGCGGGCCGTTTTGACGGGATGGAAGCAATAATAGGAAATGGCACCGGTAGGGATTGAGCGGATTGTCCAGGGGTGGTGTGCTCGAAGTGTGCGCGATGAATCCAAAATACTAGGATCAAGACTTTGCGGCTATTCTGAACGGGAGCCATGACCGCCGCGACGCGCCAGTTCGATGTGATTGTTTTGGGGGCGGGGGCGGCTGGGTTGATGTGCGCTGCAGTTGCCGGCCAGCGGGGGCGTCGGGTGGCGCTGCTGGAACATAACGGGCAGGTGGGGCGGAAGATTCTGATCTCCGGGGGCGGGCGGTGCAATTTTACGAATCTGCACTGCGGGCCGGAGAATTATATCTCGGACAATTTGCATTTTGCGAAGTCGGCGCTGGCGCTTTATGAGCCGCGGCACTTTATTGAACTCGTAGATCGGTATGGGATCGCCTGGCATGAGAAGGCGCTGGGGCAGCTTTTTTGCGACCACTCGGCGAGGGCGATTGTGGAGATGCTGCTGGCGGAATGCGGGCGGGGCGGCGTGGAGATGGTGCTGAATGCGCGCGGGGTTGAGGTGGGGGGCGCGGCGGGCGGCGGGTGTAGGGTGGCGAGTTCGCAGGGCGAGTTTGCGGCTGGGGCGCTGGTGGTGGCGACGGGCGGCTTGTCGATTCCGAAGCTGGGGGCTACGGGGCTGGGATACGAGCTGGCGCGGCGGTTTGGGCTGAAGGTGGTTGAGCCGCGGCCGGCGCTTGTGCCGCTGGTGTTGGGTGGGGCTGAGGCGAGCTGGACGGAGTTGGCCGGTGTGTCGGCGGAGGTAGAGGCAGGAGTTGCGGGCGAGGCGAGATTCAGGGAGAAGGTGTTGGTGACGCATCGGGGATTGAGCGGCCCGGCAGTGTTGCAGGCGTCTTCGTACTGGCGCGCGGGCGAGGAGCTGGTGGTGGACCTTGCGCCGGGAATGCATGTGTTGCGTGAGCTGATGGCGCCGGGAGCGCGGCGGACTGAAGCGGCTCTGAAGCAGCGGTTGCGCGAGGTGCTTCCGCAGCGGCTGGCGGGGTTCGTGGCTGAGGCAGGCGGGCCGAAGGGGTGGTCGAACGCCGCGCTGGAGGAATGCGAGCGAGGGCTGCACCGGTGGGCGTTTCATCCAGTGAGGACCGAGGGGTTTGAGAAGGCCGAGGTGACGGCGGGAGGCGTGGATACGGCAGGGTTACATGCGCGGACGATGAAGGCTCGGGACGTGCCGGGGCTGTTCTTCATTGGGGAGGCGGTGGATGTGACGGGGTGGCTGGGCGGGTTTAACTTCCAGTGGGCGTGGGCTTCAGGGGTGGCTGCGGGAAGAGCCTTGTAACAGGCGCCGGTCTTTGACAGGCTGACCTTTTGGTCAGGGCTAGGGAATTGCATCTTCCGTTTTTGGAGCCTTGTCAAAGGAGTGGCAGGCTGGATTTCCAGTAAGTATAAGAGAATAAAGGTGAACAGTGGGACAGACCGGTTGCAGAGAATTCACCGCGGTTTCGGTAAGCTAAGAGCATTCATGCAGCAATGTAACCAGATGGGGAAAGTCGACGAGACTTTCCCTTTCTTCTTTGTGCGGCCTTCGCTATTTCGCGAGCGCCGGAAGAAAACGGCGGTTTTTTTCCGCATCGGCGACGGAGCAGTACCGTGGGGCAAGGAATTCCGCGGCAAAGGTAAACGGCAAGAGCGGTAGAGAGCCGGGTGAACTGAATCGGACGCTCTCATAAGAGAGAAGGAAGAGACGGGAATGAAGCTCACAAGAAACGAGTGGTTGCGCGGCGCAGGCGGGCAGATGAAACAGAGTCCTGCCGTGGTTGTCCGCATGGCGTTGGGACTGCTGGTAATGGCGCTGTTGCAGATGGCCAGCGCTCAGGCGGTGAGCACGACTACGGTTCAAGGGACTGTGTATCTGGCAAACGGGCAGGCAGGCTCGGGGACGCTGCGTTTGAGCTGGCCGGCGTTCACAACGGCAAATGGGCAGGCGGTAGCCGCGGACAGTATGAATGTGGCGATTGCGCCAGACGGCTTTGTGAGCGTAAACCTGGCCCCTAATCTGGGCGCCACACCGGCCGGGCTCTATTACACGGCTGTCTTCTACATGAGCGACGGCACGGCGAGCACCCAATACTGGGTGGTGCCGTCGGCGGCGCAGGCGAGCCTTGCGCAGGTGCAGTCGCAGTTGATGCCGGCGGCGCAGGCCGTGCAGGCAGTGAGCAAGGCTTATGTGGATCAAGCGATCGCAGAGTTGAGCCTGAGCCAGTTGTCGCCGTCGGGTGGAACGCTGACCGGACCGCTTTATCTGAGCGATGATCCGACGCAGGCTCTGCAAGCGGCAGATAAGCATTACGTGGATACAGCAGTGGCCACGGCGGTTCCGCTGGCGGGTGGGAACATGACTGGGGCTTTGACCGCTCCGGCGGTGAACTGGGTTCAGGCTCCCACTCCGACCAGCTCGCAGACGACGTTGCAGGCGGCGATGACAGCCGCGGGAACGAACGGAGCAATGGAGATTCCGCCGACATATGCGGGTAGGGATGGATTTACAAATCCGAACGGCGTGCGCGTGACCGATTTGCGCACCAGCGGGGCGCAACAGAACGAACGGAGCGTGAAGGAATTCGGCGCGGTGTGCGATGGGGTGACGGACGATACAAATGCCTTGCAGACGGCGTTGAACTACGCCCAGGCGCATGGAGTGGCGTTGACGATTCCGCAGGGAACCTGCAAGACGAGGACGCTGAACTGGCTGGGTGAGTCGATTGGCGGAATGGGCAAGCAGGTGTCGGCGCTGTTGGGATTCCCGGGGCAGGATGTGCTGGCTTCGCTTACGGACACGCCGAATTTTTTGCAAAACACGCGTCTGCACGATCTGACGATCTACGTGGATCAGAGCGTGGATGTTTCGTGTTCGCCAGCCGAGGGACGTGCGGCTGCGGGAAGCTGCGCCATCAACCGGCCGTTGGAAAATAACTCGATCTTCTCTCATGGCGGGAACGGGCTGACCGGGACAGTGGGGACGGGCGCGGGCTGGGCGGTGGGCAATTGCGCGATCGCAATGCCGGCTGTGACGGGGACGGGCGGAAACGGTCTCAAAGTGGCGTTGATCGAGAATGTTGAAATTGCGACAACAGGCGTTGATCCGATGGCCGCGCAATATCCAGGAGTTCATTCGACGCACACGTGCGGAATGTATCTGGCGCAGTGGCCGCAGTGGAGCGAGTTCCGAAATATCGATATTCGCGGATTGAATACCGGCATTGCGATGCCGGCACTTCCAGGCACGACACCGGCAGGGCTGAATGCGGACTCGAACCGTTGGCAGAAGATTACGATTCAAGCGACGCACGGATTTACGGCAGCAATCGGCTCGAATAATGCCCTTGATACTTTGGTTGCGATGGCGGGAAATTCGTCGGCGTCAGGCGAGGCGCCGACGGGGCTGGTACTGGATCTGGCTGGGACACAACAGGGCTGGACGGTGCGGAATGTGGTGGTCGTTCCGTCGTGGAGCGCAGTGCAGCCGCAACTTACAGTGACGACTGCGGGTGGGGCCGTGACGGCAGTGGCTTTGGGCTCGGAACACGGATTGGGATTTGATCCTTACGGAACTCAGGTTCCCTTGATGTTCAGTGGAGCTTGCACAGCCGCGGCAACGGCGAACGCGAATTCCGACGGATCGATTGGGACGATTAGCGTGACGCAGGGCGGGACAGGCTGCTCGGGGACGACAACTGCGGGCGTAAACGTTGCGGGGACCTGGGATACGGCTGCCGCGGTGAACCTGATTGGCGGGCAGAGCATGACGTTCTATGGCGGAAATCTGCTGAAGGGCAACGGCGGATACACGGTATGGAACGCGGCCGGATCTAATAGCTACGGCATGCAGTTGAACGGAGGCGGCGGGACGCTGCCGGGTGGTGGAACGTACGCGGCGGTGGTGGGCAATAGCCCACTGGGAACCACGTACGCTGTGGACCAGTTCCCTGGCGCAGACTTTGGGGCCAAGCTGCAATCGTGCCTGGGCGTGGTGAGCGCTCTATATGGCGGCAACTGCGATGCGCGCAACTTTACCGGCAACCAGTCGATGGGCGCGAACCTGACGATATCGACGGGGAATACGACGGTGCAACTGCCTTGTGCGACGATCACAACCGCAAATCAGATTATTGTTACGGCGGGGACGCGGAATGTAACACTGCGCGGGTGCGCGCTGCGCGGCGGGAGCGCGGCGAGCGGGAGCCAGGGCGGAACGGTATTTGCATACTCGGGAACAGGCGCAATGGTGCAGGTGGGAGACCCGACTTATGCGGTGGATACGCAGGGCTTCCACATGGACGATGTGGTGATCAACACGACCGCGGCGACGAGTGCAACGACAAAGGGCCTGGTGGCGTACCGCACGCAGGAAATGGATCTGGAGAGCCTGTATTTTCTGGGCAACGCAAACCAGACAGGCATGACGCTGGATGGGACGGGAAACTACACCGGGGGAACATACTTCGACAACGCGCTTAACGGATTCCAGACGGCGGTAAACGCAATCGGGCACCAGGTGGCGAATGCGGCGGTTACGGACTGGATGAATGCAAGCGCATTTGTGAGGCTGCATATCGATTGCCCGACCAGCGGGGGTAACCCTATCGCCGGGACATACGGAATCAACCTGCAGCAGGGCGACGGAAACACCTTTACCGGCGGGGATGTGGAAGGATGCGCAACGGCGCTGCACCTGGGGGCGAATGCACAGAACAACACAATCGTAGGGCTGCGAAACGAAAACTCGACGAACCAGGTTGTGGCGGATACGGGCAGCGCTTACAACAACTGGATTACCGGTGGAACGATGTTTACGGGAAAACTGACCGACAACGGAACGCGAAATAGTTTTCTGGATACGTTTCATCGCAGCTTTAACGAGATGAACGGCGACTGGTACTTGAGCCAGCAGGATGCGACCCTGACCAATCACTTCCGGCTCGGAACCGCATTAGGGAACGAGCGTGGGCTGTTGAACCGGTACCAGACGGATTACGGTTATCGCTGGACAATGGGGTTGAGCGATGCGACGGCCGGCGAGCAGTTCTATCAGATTCTCGACGAGTTGAACAATGTATACCGGTTGTCGATTGGGCAGTATAACAATGGCCAGACGAACACCAACAACCAGACAGTGATCAATTCGGCAGGGACCGGTGCGGTAGTGTTGAATGACTCGAACAATGCCGGTACCGGCGGGGTGGTGATCGGATCGGGCGGGCCAAGTGTGTCAACCGTAGCAACGATCAGCAACGCGGGGAACGCACAGTTCATCGGTTCGTTGCAGGTGGGCGGGACATCGACATTTGCCGGCTCGACAACGGTGAGAAACCAGGCGGATGCGGAGATCGACCAGGTTCTATGGGCGGGTGCGACCGTAGGCCAAAAGGAATCGCTTACCTACAAAGACTGGAACGGAAACAGCCAGTGGTACGCGTTGAAGGATACCAGCAACAACTGGGCGTTGAACTCGGCTACGGGTGGTCTGGACAGCTTCAAGGCTTACCAAAGCACGAATAGCGGCGACACGTATGTGAATGCCTCGAATGCTTCTGGCGTGGTGCGCGTGAATTATGAAACCGGCGCGGGCACTGCATTCAAGGTTTACGGGGGCAGCAGCAGTTCGCTGTATGCGAGCTTCAGTGGAACGACCTCGATTCAGTTTCCGGGGCTGGCGGCAAGCAGCGGTCCTAACTGCTTGCAGGTCGATAACTCAGGTTATGTGACCAATACCGGTTCGGCATGTGGGTCAAGCACCGGCGGGAGCGGCACGGTGACTTCGGGAAATGCCGGACAGATCGCCTACTACATCGCCAATGGCACATCGTTGGGCGGAACGAGCACGGTTCCTGTCACGGCGGGTGGAACCGGGTCTGCCACCTCCGCAGGGGCGCTGCAGAATCTGGACGGCATTTCGTCGACTGCGACTTCGCTACAGACGATGGCCGGGCCGCTCACAGCAAATGTCAATGGAGTGGACACGGTTACAGTATTTGGCGCGAAGGGCGACTGCACGGGAATTGGTTCGACTGCGTCCTGCACGGACAATCATGCCGCGATCCAGGCGGCAATCGACGCAGCGTATTTGACTGGCGCGAGCGTGTACTTTCCAACAAATCCTTCGGCCACAAACCAAACGGTCTACTACACCAGCCTGCCAATCAACCCCAAGGGCGTGAGCATGTATGGAGCCCCGGGAGCTGGTGGACCTGCCAATTATCCGGCAACGGCTCTTCCCGTGGCAGTCCGTGGAGCACCAAGTCAAGATGTGTTCGCTGTAGTTGACGCGGCTAATGCTGATTTTGTAACTCCGCAACTGTCCTTTGCTGTAAGGGACTTAGCGATTATTGTGGATGGCAGTGTTGACGCCTCGGCTAACTTTCCAACACGCCGTCCTGGGCGTTCGGTGCGGGACGCGGTTATGTCCAATGGCAGTCCTCAAGTTACTTCGGCAACGGCAGAGTTCATGCCCGGAGACGTGGGACAGGCGGTGACGGTAAGCGGCGCGGGAGCGGCGGGCGCCACGTTAAATACAACGATTGCATCCTGGCAGTCGGTCACCCAGGTTACATTGACGGCCAGCGCATCGACAGCAGTGACGACAGCTACTCTTTACATCAGCGTGATGAACCTGCCGACGACTCAGAATATCGGCAATTGCGCCTTTGCCTATGACGACAAAAACGGAGCGTTCGCTGGACAGGGGCCCGATAAGGCCGATTTTTCAAACTTGGTTATTACCACGCTCTCGAGTGCGACGAATAACACTTGTGGGTTCTTCTTCCAAGGTAACGAAGCTCCAACCTGGACGCGCTGGTCGAACAGCTTTGTGGGAGCCACGTTCCCGTTTGCCTATGTTCCTCAGAACGGTGTGGCGCCAACCAACACACAATGGACAGGACAGAACGACTACAACGTATGGGACCACATTTGGGCAAGTGGAAAGTATACCTTTCTCTCCTACACTGGTGGCTTCGGAACTATCAACGACATGCAGATATCGGGGGCGCTTTACGGGCCTCACTTCTTGAACGCTTACGGACTTGAAGGATATATGCATACCTGGACGATAGACATCCCCGAGCTTGAAGTAGATCAAACCCAGTGTTCTTCGAGTCCATACATTGCTTTTCGCATATCGGGCAATCAAGAGCACGTAAAGGAACTCAACCTCGGCCTCTGCACAGGGTACCTGGCCACTTTTCAGTGGGACGCCAGCGGGTCGGATGCAAACATGGACTTTGCTCATGTAGGCCCTGTCAATATTACAGGAGATTTGAATACATTTGATATTCCGGATAACGCGGATTTTGTTACATCGGCTGCCACTTTCAATGTGACGGGACGCGGAAATACGATGGCCACAGGAAGCTCATCAAATCCATATGACGGCATCCAACCTGCTCGCAAGCAAATGGTGGGAGGTGTTGCCAATCCGACAGCCTTTTACCCCGACTTGTCTCGTCCTGGTTACGCTTTTGCCAGAACGCACGATTTTCTTAACGGAAATGCATTGGCCCCGTTCTGGAACGCAGAAGATATGTGGATTTGGCCTACTGAGGTGGGAAGCAGTTCAGGCGGCGCGCCGACCCTGGCGCGAGACACAACTTCTGAGAGTGGCTGGAACATGCTTAGCGCCACGGGGACACAATACTTCCTTACCGAGAGTAATGGAACGAATTGGATAATCGGTCGGCAGTTCCCGGCAGGCAAGGTGCGGATCTACTACAAAATGAAAGCAGTGGCAGCATCGACTACGGAGGTTATCGGTGTTTATGCAGACGAGAGCGGAACATGGACATCCATTCCCGGATGCTCTAACCCGGTTGTGGGCACAAGCTATGGAATTTATACCTGCGATGCAGACCTCTCCGGGTTAAATGGCGATGGCCTCCAGTTGCTCATTGGCGGGTACGGTTTTCCTAATAACAATGTGTATATCGCGTGGATCGGAGTTCGCCCTATACCGAATGACCTTCCCGCTACGACCTTTCAGTTGGCGGGTGGGACCACTATGACAGGAAACCACGGAACTGGGACCAGTGTACAGCACAGCGACGGGACCGGCGCGAGCGGCGACCTTGCCAAGTATGCTTCCGATGGAAGCGTGACGGATGGACCTCAACCTCCCTCAGGAACGATTGTAGGCACCAGTGATACGCAGACCATCACGAACAA
>Ga0181520_10003266_pt1 | contig 28724 bp, 20 predicted proteins | sample PEATcosm2014_Bin_29_FD_132451 | JGI IMG/M metagenome (GOLD analysis project Ga0181520, IMG submission 132451) | Peatland microbial communities from MTU Mesocosm Facility, Houghton, MI, USA - PEATcosm2014_Bin02_30_metaG | ecosystem: Environmental > Terrestrial > Soil > Wetlands > Peat | place...
AGCCTAACTCTGTTCGAGAGAACCCCCATTTTACGGGCACTTCAAGAGATGGGCTGCGATAACGACTTAGACGACAATTGCAACCAATTGAATCTGTTCAACTTGTAGCCGGACAGTAGTGACCAATTCCGGTGAGACGAATGCGTTTATCAGACATTCTCTCTGCAAAGCCTGTATCAGACCTATAAGATGGGACCCGCGAAGAGAAAGCATCACATCTCAGATCGGCTTGCCAAAAGTTCTGCATCCCCACGCCGAAGCCTTCAGGCATCGCACGAGAATTGAAACCGGCAGCAATCTCAGACTGGAGTTGGATAGGGAAACAGCCCAAGCCATCGCGGATGGATCGCTGGGAATATATGTGATCGGCCACATCGAATTCGGGGACGTGTTCGACAATTGCTGGACCGAAAAGTTCTGCCGAAAATGGGGTGCATGGTGGCTCGGTGGGGCGTGGCAGGAAAAGGCATTTTGGTATGACTACTCCGATGGTATGAATGGAGAGTTCCGAATCAAGCGATCTTCCTTGCCCCGGAGATTGTGGCGCAGAATGCGCAAAAAAGACCCCTATTTTCCCGTAGTGGAGTTAAGTGATTAGGAGAATTCCGAGTGCGGCAAAGGCCAAAATCCAAGTTAGGACATTACCCGATTTTGCCGGGAGTTACTCATGCTTAGGGAGATGGTTACAATCGCGGGCGGCATCATCCTTGCGGTCGTCATACTATGCTGGTGGTTGAAGCCCGACGACGATCCGCCGCCTTAGACTCCACCAAACGAATAACAATCAGCATGACGCTGACTGGGGTAGCATCCCGCCCATTATGCCATCCAGCTTGCCCACGGCTCCGGCCATGTAGTCCGGGGATAGGTGAGCATACCTTTGGGTCATTCGTGGGCAGGTGGCCCGCTCATCCGCACCGAAGCCCCACACCTAGCCTTGAGACGCAGTGCCCTGTTCATCGCGGCCTCATCGCGATGAGCGGGGCTTGGGTAAAGATCGCGGCGGTCGAGGAGGGAATCATGCCGTTCGGTCTGCAACGTGACCAGAAGGCAGAAGCTCTCGACCTCATCACCTTCAGGTGATTGCACCGTCTTTCTCTGCTTGATGCGCAGGCCCCCAAGAAAAGAGTCGAGTCCGTACTGGAACCGACCGGCGTTCGAGGCGCGGTTGAAATCGAGTCAAGAGGGGCAGCAACCTTCGCTGTCGGCTCATCGCGACGAGACAACCGGGCCGCGATGAACGGGCATGGTCTTCCATCCTTGAAAGCAATCGAAGCAGGCAGAATCGGCGCCTGGACCACCTGCCATGCCGCTAAGTGGAACGAACTATTTTGTCGCTCCCATGGCCCACAAGATGCCGTGCTCAATGATCCCGTAGAGGATCGGATTGGCATAGTCTTCCTTGTTGTGCCCCAGCGCCAGGTAGAACTCCCGTCCACCATCGAACCGGTGATACCAGGCCAGAGGCAGGGGATTCGGGAAGGACGCGGCATCGATGCTCATGGCGTCAAGCGCGGTCAACCGGGTGCGGTCGGTCGCCAGGACCGGGTGAATGTCGGGATTCAGATGGTCGATGAAGTAACACTCGTCGGTCCAGGCAAACTGGGCGGGAAGGTTCTTCACTGCCGTGAAGGACGGATCTACCACCTCTACTGTGAACGGCTGCATCCTGGGGTGGGCTGCAAATTTTCCGCCTAGCACCGACTGGAAGTAAGGCCAATCGCGCTCGGAACCCGAGGCCGAGTGGATTCCGACGAAGCCGCCGCCCGACTGAATGTAGTGCTTGAAAGCATCGCGCTGCGCATCGTTTGAGAACGCCTGATTGTTGCTGTTTGAAAAGATCAGGGCGGCGTACTTCTTCAAATTGCTGTCGGTAAAGGTTGCCGGATCTTCCGAAACATCCACGGCAAACCCCACTTCAGCGCCCATTTTCTTGATCGTGCTTACGCTGGATGCAATGTTGTCATGCACATAGCCCTTGCCGTCTGGCGTGTAGTTGCGGGTATAGACAAGCACCCGCGGCTGCACTTGCGCGGCCGCTGGTACACCTGAAACGGCGGCGAGCAGGAGCAGTTGGGCGACTGCCGCAATGGGATTTCTATAGGCCGGGGCGCAGCCTCGCCTGGTAAGTGGAAACATCTGTTCTACTCTCCTTCTCTTGCAATTGTGGAATGCCACCCTGCTCAACACCAAGGCAATGGCGGGAATCAACAGGTTTCGAAGCCGCAGCGACAACAAGATGGACAGGAAACCTCCTTGTCGATTTAAACGGAGCTGTGGCGGGCGCCGTCGCGGACTCGGTCCGGCGCGATAAAGTGCACAAAAAACAGTGCAAAATCAGTGTGGAATTCTGAGGATCTCGCATTCGGTGCCCTATGATCGGCGTCACATTCATGTACAGTGTAACTTGATATGGTTTTGGTCGCGAATAAAAGGGGTATCCGGTGCATGATCTGTCAACCTTGCGCAGAGCGGTAATTGAGGGAGAGGCCGCAGCCGCGGTTTCGGCTGCCCGCATTTGCGTTGAACAAGGCGTTGAACCTGTGGACCTGATCAGCCAGGGCGTCAGCCCCGCAATGGCCGAGGTCGGCAAGCTGTTTGAAGATGGCGAATACTACGTGCCAGAGCTGCTCATGGCTGCACGCGCCACAAAAGAGATCTTTCAGATTCTTCGTCCTCTGCTGGCGCAGAGCGGGGCGAAGCCCATGGCTCACGTCGTGCTTGGGACGGTCCAGGGCGACCTGCACGACATTGGCAAGAACCTCGTGGGCGCTATGCTGGAGGGCGGAGGGTTCGAGGTCACGGATCTGGGTGTGGATGTTTCCCCAGCAGAATTTGTTGCATCCGTGAACAAAAAGCCGGCGCAGATTGTGGGACTCTCGGCGCTGCTCACAACGACGATGCCCGCGATGAGGACCACGATCGAGGCCTTCCGGACCGCTGGAATCCGGGAGCAAATCAAGATCATGGTTGGCGGGGCGCCGATCTCAAGGGATTATGCTGAATCGATTGGCGCGGATGGATACACCGAAACCGCAGCGTCGGCCGTCGACCTGGCGCGCCGTTTAATTGGGACATAAATGCAGAAGCTGACGCGGGGGAAGAACAGGCCATGAACGACCAACAATGGAATACGCTCGTCTCGGTAGTGCGGGGTGAGACGCTCACTCCCCTGCCGACCGGTTTCATCATCGATAGCCCCTGGCTTCCGAACTGGGCGGGCCACACAATTCTGGATTACTTTTCCGACGAGCGCATGTTTCTCGACGATAACCTCCAAGCGATCCGGACATTCCCCGAGGCCATCTTCCTGCCAGGCTTCTGGTCCGAATACGGGATGTGTACGGAACCCTCCGCCTTCGGCTCCGTGTGCATGTGGGGCGAGGACGAGTTTCCATTTGCCAAGAAAGTGCTGCGCTCGCCATCCGAGGTCGATCGGCTTGAACAGCCCGATCCGCGCAAGCACGGCCTGTTGCCCTTCGTGATCAAGCGGCTGAAGCACCTGCAACCCGAGATTGAAGCAGCTGGCCACAAAATCCGCTTTGCCGTGGCGCGCGGACCACTGAATATCGCCTCTTTCCTGATGGGGACTCCGGAGTTCCTTGAGGCCACCAGGACAGCGCCGGAACTGATGCATCGCCTGCTGGCGATGATTACGGATTTTCTGGTGGACTGGATTGCCTATCAGCGCGAGATGTTCCCGACGATCGACGGCATCCTGCTGCTCGACGACATTGTGGGATTTGTGAGCCGCCGCGACTTTGAGGCCTTTGGCTTGCCCTATTTGCAGCGCGCATTCAGCGCGGATGTGACCGTAAAGTTCTTCCACAACGATGCGCCCTGCAAGGCGAGCGCACCGTTGCTTGAGGCGGCGGGAATTAACCTGCTCAACTTCGGCGTTCAGCACAAACTGACTGAGATGAAGGCCTGGACGAACAACCGGATTACCCTGCTGGGAAACATCCCTCCCCGCGACGTGCTGACCAACGGAAGGCCGGCCGATGTGGCGCGTTCGGTGACCGAAATGCTCAACGCTCTAGATGACCGGACACGCTTGATTGCTTCCTGTGGGGGAGGCATGCCCCCTCATGCGCCGACAGAAAACATTCGAACGTTCATCTCGACGGTGGAGCAGACGACCAGGTAGACGGCGATTGATTGGACGCGCAGGTCCTCTTTGAGCCCAACGATCGAGGGGCTGACAGTAGCTGCCGAACGCGAGTTGCACAAGGCGAGGGAACTCGGTGCCAGAAGAACTCAAGTCGATGTTTGCGCACTACTACGGCAACCACGTTTCGGCGGCGCCAAAGTCAAGAATCTGCCTCAAGCTGTTCATCGATCCAATTGCACCGGTTGAAGTTTATCGCCATCTTGGTTACCCAAGGGAAGCGGCTCCCGCGCCGGGCATAGCGAAACGCATTGCGCAGATCGTATCTGAAACGCAGCCGACCCTTCGGCCACGCGGAGCTTACGCCCTTTATGCGGTGTCAAACCGAACATCTCACTCATTGGAACTGAATGGAACGAGGATCTCCGGGAACTTTGGGGAATATCTCGATCGAGCCGAGCGCGTAGCGGTGTTTGTGGTGACCGTGGGCGAAGAGATTTCCCACTTCGCCAAATCCGCAGCGAAGAACAACGATGCATTCTCTGCCTGGGTTATGGATGCGGTAGGTTCCTGTGCGGTGGAGGCATCCGCAGAGGCGCTCACGACCATCGTAAGAAGCCATCTCCAGGACCGGGAAGGGTTGACCTTGCGTTGCAGTCCCGGCTACTGCGGCATGCATATCAATCAACAGCGCAAGTTGTTTCAACTCGTCCAGGCTGGAGCTTTGGGTGTGACTCTCATGCCGTCCATGGGCATGCATCCCGTGAAATCCATCTCGGGGATCGTCGGCCTGGCTCCGAAAGAATCAGTTAGGCACTATCGCTCACCGTGCGATCGATGCGCTCGAACCGAGTGTTCCATGAGGCGGTTCGTCGCTGAGCACGAGGCCGGGCCTGGCGATCTCATTCGCGAGCAGTATTCGCAAACGCCGGTCCGCGGAAGATACAGTTCGCAATCGGCAATCTGAAATCAGTGGAAGGATTCATGAAAGCAAAGACATATTCGAGCCTGGCGATTCCTCATTGCGATGACCTCATATTTGGAAAGGCTCCGCATCCCGTAAAGTTACGGAATGGGCTTACCATCGGAGGCGGCAGCGTCTATCCGGAGCTGAATTTCACGCTTCCTGCGATGGAGATTACCGAGTCTACGATGCCCGAAGTTCTGCGCCAGTACTCCGAGATGATCGATGGAGCATGCCGCCGCGCCGGGGACTTGCATACTCCAGGACTGATCGTAGAATTCGAACTGCTTCCTCCGCTCACGTTGGTGCCCGAATGGGGCGCAGAAGTGACTAAGGTCCTTCGCGAGAGACTCGATCGGCTGCAAGCGGAACATCCGGTGAAAGTGGGACTGCGAGTTACTCCCAACGACATTCGCGAATTCGAGCGGCCTCCCATGATGCGCAGCGGCGAATATGTTGACAAGATGTACCGCAGTTTTGAACTCTGTGCCCGCGCCGGGGCCGATCTTCTTGCCATTGAATCGACCGGCGGCAAAGAACTTCACGATGAGGCGCTGATCAGCGGCGACTTGGAACTCTCTGTCTTTTCCCTTGGCATCCTGGGCAGCCGCGATATGGCCTGCCTATGGGATCGGATCGTGCAGATTTGCCATGAAACGGGGACGATTCCCTCCGGAGATTCGGCGTGCGGGTTCGGCAATACGGCGATGGTGCTTGCCGATCAGCGGCAAATCCCAAAGGTTTGGGCCGCAGTTGTCCGCGTCCTAACCGTTGCGCGCAGTCTGGTTGCTCACGAGCGTGGCGCCGTCGGGCCGGGCAAAGATTGCGCCTATGAGTCCATTTACTTGAAGGCCATCACGGGATATCCGATTGCGTTGGAAGGGGCCGAAGCCGCCTGTGCGCATCTTTCGGCCATCGGCAACATTGCGAAAGCCGCGGCAGACCTGTGGAGCAATGAGTCGGTGCAGAATGTAAAGTTGTTGAGCGCCATGGCGCCCTTGGTTTCGCTTGAGCAGCTGATTTATGCGGTGCGGCTGATGAATGCCGCCTCCGCGGATGGGCCTGCGGCGGCTCGCCAACTGCGGGATTGGTTTGTGAAATCGGATTGCGGGTTCGATCCTCAGGCCTACGTGTTGCGGCCGGACGTCGTCGTGCGGCTGGCCGCAAGCATTGTTGAAGAGACAACCCCTTATCTGCGCACGCGGAGGGCCGCACTTGAAACACTGGCTCTGCTGCGAAGCGCCAATCATGAAGGGGAATTCTCACTTTCCAAGACCGAGATTCGCTGGCTCGACAGACTCTCAAGGCAAGCGGATGTTCTGCCGGCTGACGAATCCGAGTTCATTGCTTCGATAAGGGAAAGGATCGATGTGAGCAAGGTCCGGCTGGATCAGTATGGACTTGGAAGCGCCGACGGCGATCACTACGCAGAAACCGGCGAGGATCTCGCTCCTGCCGTAACGGCATAAATTGCCAATGATAAGCACCGCGCGCTGAAGGTGGGTCAAACGAACAATGAAAACAGGCCGCACACTGTGCAACATTCGAAGAGAGAAGAGGATCATGCATCAAGGTCGGCTGGGAGGAAAGATATGAAGCAAGTGAAGATGAATTCCGATTGGTCGCGCAGATCGTTTATGAAGATTTCACTGGGAGCGATGGCCGCGGCGGGCTTTCCGGCGATCGTGCCTTCGAGCGTCTTTGGACAGAACGCTCCAAGCAACCGCATCAATGTTGGAGCGATCGGTGTGGGCCGCATCTCGCGCACCCACGATCTTCCTGGAATATGGCAGTTCGAGCAAGCGCGCGTAATGGCTGTTTGCGATCTCGATTCCAATCGAATGGAAGAGGGCAAGACGCTGGTGAACGGCTATTATGCCAAGAAGTCGGGCAAGGCTTATGACGGCGTAGCGGGTTACCGCGACTACCGCGAACTGCTGGCTAACAAAGACATCGATGCGGTGGTGATCAGCACGCCGGACCATCAGCACGCGATTCTCGCGGTGGATGCGGTGCATGCCGGGAAAGACGTATATCTGCAGAAACCCGCATCGCTGACAATTGCCGAAGGCCGCGCCATGAGCAATGCCGTAACTGCATCGGGCCGGATTCTGCAGATCGGATCGCAACAGCGCTCGTGGAAGCAGTTTCACCGCGCGTGCGAATTGGTGCGCAATGGCCGCATCGGAGTCATCAAGCATGTGGAGATCGGCTTGCCCGGCGATCCCAGCGGCCCTGAAGCGCCGCCCATGCCGGTTCCGCCAAACCTCAACTACGATGCCTGGCTCGGATCGACGCCCGAAGTCTATTACACCGAGATGCGCGTGCATCCTCAGCATGGTTATGACCGTCCAGGCTGGCTGCGCTGCGAGCAATTCGGAGCCGGGATGATCACCGGGTGGGGCGCACACCATGTGGATACGGCGCATTGGGGCATGAACACGGAATACACTGGCCCCGTTGAAATTTGGGGTACGGCGGAGTTCCCCAAGCATGGGTTATGGAACGTTCACGGCAAATTCCTGACCCATGCCGTCTATGCAAATGGCGTCACCATGGATATAAGCGGGGACTTCCCCAATGGCATCAAGTTCTATGGGAAGGACGGATGGATCTTTGTCACGCGCGATGTGGAGGTCACCACCAGCGACCCCAGCGGTAAGCCGGTTACGCTTCAACCGTTGATGGCCAGCGATCCAAAGATCCTCGAGAGTGTGATTGGGACAGACGAGGTTCATCTGTATCAAAGCGACGATCAACATGGCAACTGGCTCGAATGCATCCGCAGCAGGAAGAGCCCCATCGCACCCGCAGAGATCGGACACCGCGCATGTTCGACTTGCCTGTTGCACCACATTGCCATGAAAGCTGGGCGCAGGTTGAATTGGGACCCAATCAAGGAGCGCTTCAAAAACGATGACGAAGCAAACAGCATGTTGTCGCGCCCGCAACGTTTTCCATACATCATGAGCGTTTAGCTGTTGCTCGCTTTAGGGAGCGCAAGAGTCAGGCGGCTAGACAACCTGCTATTCTGAACTGCGAGATTTTCACCTGTGGCGTCAACTGGAAGAACGAAACCGGCTTCACGGCCGGAGGCTAAAACGCGTGGAATCAAACGCATCGACTTGGCCTATGTCGAGTTGGCGTCGAGCGAGAGTGCGCGAAACATCAATCGCGATGTGGTGCTGGAACTCGTCCGTTCCCAGCAGCCGGTAGCCCGTGCCGACATTGCAAGAGCTTCGGGCTTGCAACCAAGTACGGTCTCCGCGATTGTCGAGCAATTGATCGATGAAAAGTGGGTCAAGGAGGGCGCCGTGGAGCGCCGCCCGCGCGGCAGGCGTCCTACGCTTCTTTCCCTCAACGACGAGTTGGTGATTCTAACCGTCGATGTCAGGCCGAAACAGGCCATCATTGCGCTTCTCGATCTGAACATGCGATTCATCGCGCGCGAGGTGGTGCCTCTGGTCTCGGATCCCGAAGCCGCGCTTGGCAAGATCGTTCTCGGCCTGGAAGCAATGCGCGCCAATCATGCCAATCGCTCTTTCGAGGGGATTGGCATGAGCATGCCCGGCCGAGTCGACCCTGAGTCTCAGCGCCTTGTCCTTGCGCCCAATCTCAAGTGGGGCAGTATCGACATCAAGGGGACCGTCCAAACAAAGATGGGATTGCAGGTTGAATTGATGAATGCCGCCAATGCCTGCCTGCTCGCCGAGTTATGGTCAGGCAAATTGGACGGTATCCGCAATGCCGTACTCATCACGGTCTCGGAAGGGGTTGGAGCGGCCATTCTTGCGAACGGACATATTGTCACCAGCCGAAGCGGTTTGGCCGGCGAGTTTGGGCACAGCCCGATTGATCCGACGGGACCCCTATGCGGCTGCGGACTGCGCGGATGCTGGGAGGTCTTTGCGTCTTCAAACGCGGCGCTGCGATATTACGCTGAGATGCGACCGGAATCAGCGGCAATCGGTATTCACGAGCTGCTTCACTTGGCGGAAGAAGGAGAGCCCGATGCGATTGCGGCCATTTCTCGTCAGGCGACCTGGCTCGGCCGGGGTTTGCGGCTCGTCACCGCCGCGCTATCCCCCGAAGTGATCCTCTTTGCCGGCGACATCACCACGTCGTGGGAGCGCTTTGGCCCCGTGATTCAGGCGGAACTGGAGAGCACCATGCTGGCAGGTCCTGCGCCGCGACTGGAAACCACTAACGATGGCGAACTAGCTCGCTTGCGTGGCGCAGCCGCCGTTGTCCTTCAACGTCACTCCGGCTATCAGCGTTCGGCGCTTGAGGCTGCTCAGGTCAAATTGTAGTATTGGGCACTCTGCTCCCCGCAGGTAGCGCGAGTCGCCGCCTCACGCGTCGTGCCCAAGCAATTCATGGGCTCACAGGATTCTTGAGATTCAGTCGCGCAATCCAGGCAACTGGCACTTTCCAGATCCGAAATTCCCCAGTCGCGGAGAAGATGCGACTTCAGCCGACAGCGGCTCTTTGGGGGTTTATTCAAACAATAATCGCGCAGGCAACTGGACCTCGCAGCCGGTTCGAACGGCCCACATGCGGCGGCAATCGCTGTAAACAATAAGGTTGGGCTCACTTCGCCAACGATGCGACCCGCCGTCATGGATTTCCGGCCGCCGCCATCAGCCTGGCCAAGAACGTCCGAGAAGAATGAGTAGTTGGAGACAGAGCCGCCAGGGTACGTAAGATCTGAGTCTACGAACATCGACTATATTACTTCGCAATATGAATAAAAGAAATCAACGAACGTGACAACTACTTGGCCTGAACCCGACTCATCGAGCACCGGAAGGCCAACGCAAAGGGCCTGTCTGCGCTCTTCGCAAGCCGCGCCTATGCTGCCGGAAGGAGACCTGTAGACCTCGCTCGCGATTGCCGAGGATCGGAGCGAAGCGCCTTGGATGCCTGCCGCGTTCGATTGGCTCGAATCGGAGAAGCGAAAACTCCCCTTCGTGTCCCGTAAAAAACCGAATTGGATTCGATCCTTGCGTCTGAACTGGACACATGAGCGGGGTGCTTGCAGCGCGATGTCGATCGCAGCGATTGTTCTGTATATATAAGATAATAAGCTATATATATATGGAATTGCTTCCAGGCAATACCCAAGAACTGGAAAGTGTCTTGTGGTGCCTGATATAGGCCGGTACGTCAACTTAATAGGGATTGTGTGAGGCACACGGCGTTTAACTCCTCTCCTTATTGGCGGGAGTGCAAATCTGTGGCAGTCCTTACGAGAATTGGCTATCAAATGAAACGTTTTCTGCTTGACAACAGCGCCAAGTTGTCAATATAGTTCGTGTCGCCAAATAAATATCCATTCCGGTGTACTTGAAATTGAATGCAAAACGAGTGGGCGCAAGACCCACAGGGCCGAGCCGCTTGGGTGCATTCAGAGGCCAGTGCTCACGAGGAAACTTGCGGAGCTCGACGACAACATAGACAACGCTTTACTTTCCGGAGGAAATCATGTCAGGAAGGCCAGAAATCAATCATCGAGTGGCCAAAGGCGCGATCAAGTCGCTGCTGACGGGCATCGCGCTTTGGGTGGTGTTCCTTGGAAACACCACGGCCATTGCGCAGGTGCTCTATGGCTCCATCACAGGAACTGTCACCGATAAGACGGGTGCGGTCATTCCCGGAGTCGCTGTAACGTTAACCAGCCAAGGCACGGGCGCCGTTCGTGGCACCACCGCAGACGGGTCGGGCAATTATTTGCTTCTCGACGTGCTGCCGGGGACCTATTCTGTTTCCGTACCGGCCAAGGGGAATTTTGCCGGGGACACGGTGAAGAACGTCCAAATCGAAGTCAACCGACAGATCCGCGTCGACATTTCATTGAAGCCAGCTGGGGTATCGACGCAAGTCACGGTGACCGAGGCGCCTCCGGAACTTCAGACCGAAACGGGTGAAGTCAACAGCGAAATCAGCCAGGCGGAGCTGACCCAATTGCCGATCACCTCGTCGGAAGGGCGCAACTTCCAATCGCTGTACACGACGATTCCCGGCGCCGCCTATGTGCAGGAAAAGAACTCTGTGGGTGGCAACCCGGCCCGCGCCATGAGCGTGAACGTCAATGGCAATTCGTATAACGGCAACACCACGCGCATTGACGGCTCGATCAACGATTACGGCTGGCTTCCGTACTTGATTGCCTACGTTCCGCCCGCGGATTCGATTGAAAACGTCAGCTTCACCACCAATTCCTTCAATGCTGAGCAAGGGTTGGCCGGTGGCGCTTCAGTCAAGATCACCACCAAAAGCGGCACCCGGGATCTTCACGGCGGCATGTGGGAGTACTATCAGGACGCGGCGATGAACGCACGCCCCTATACCACCATCACCGGCGTGCTTCCCAAGAACATCTATCAGGAATACGGCTTCAACATCGGCGGCCCGGTCTATCTTCCCAAGATCCTGACTGGCAGGAAGAAGCTGTTCTTCTTCACCAACTTCGACCGCATCACGCGGCGTCAGGCGATCAGCAACACCGCGACGGTTCCCGACACCAACATGATCGCCGGCAACTTCTCCGAGGTGGCTTCGGGATTGACTTCGGGCAATACCGTTCTTTACGACCCGTCGCCCGCGGTTCCCTCCAGCCAATGGATCGGAACCATTAACCCAACCCTGTGTCCCACCCTTACCTACACCAGCGGCTACCTCAATTACTCCTGCCGGCCCAGCTTTACCAATGAGTACGGGGAGACGGGATCGAACGTCAACACCATTCCGGCAGCGAGAATTGCAACTGCGGCTTCGATCATGATGAAGAATTGGCAGCCGGTCGCCGCGCAGGTTACCCCAACTGCGTCGTCGCTAGCGGCCATCCTGGCCAACGATTGGTCAGGCAGAGGCATCTTTGGCTACAATCGCAACGCGTCGGATACCAAGATCACCTACGTTCCCAGCGAGAGTACGCAGATCTTCGGCAAGTACGGCATGTCGCCGTACTCGGGTGTCGATCCGCAAGAATTCGGCGCTGCCGGCGGTTCCACCTTCGATGGCGGCCAGCCGGGCGCGGCGCAAGGCCGGATGCAGAACGTGGGCCTGGGCATTAGCCACGTTCTCTCACCGAGGATGGTGGTCGACGCCGACTTTGGCTACACCCGCCAGGTTACAGGAGCGCAATCCACCCTCGACCTCTCCCTCGGCGACTATGGGACGACAGTGCTAGGCATTCCCGGCACCAACGGACCCGCGGGCGACAGCGACTATGTGGGTCAGCCGGGATTCGTCTTCACTGGTTTCAGCAGCATCGGCAACCCGAACGGTTCCAATCCATTCCTCTTCCGCGACAATCAATTCACCGGGGACGTGAACTTGAGCTGGGTAAAGGGTAAGCACTCCACCAAGTATGGCTTCACCTACTACCATTTCGATCTGAACCACTTCCAACCCACCAGCGGCGGCGGAGTCAGTTTTCCGCGCGGCGGCTTCCAGTTCCAGGGCGGCATGACCTGCGGCGTGACCGCCACGGCCACCACCGCGGCGTGCGGCGTGACCGGCTACAACACGATCGCCGACTTCCTGTTGGGCTTGCCCAACAATGGCGGAGGTTATGCGGTGTCCAAGTCGCAGCAGACCTTCGACCCCAACTCCCTCCGCTGGACCACGTTTGCGGGCTACGCTCAGGATCAGTGGACCGTCACTCCCAAGTTCACGCTGAACTACGGCGTGCGCTACGAGATGTATCCGCCGGCGTACCGCGATCACAACGGGGTCACCGTTCTCGTTCCCGGACTGCCGCAAAGCGCCAATGTTGAGGTTGGCGGCGTGAATGGACTCCCGGAAAACTCCGGCATCGATGTGGGATACGGATTCTTTGCTCCGCGCCTCGGCCTCGACTACCGTTTGACCGAAAAGACCGTGGTCCGCGGCGGCTTCGGTATGACCACCGATCCGGACAGCATGCGCTACCTGCGCGACGAGTTCCCCGAGGACTTGACGCCAAATTACGCAGGCACGGGCACGGGCACCATCGCGGTGGACCCGGCAAACACCACTAACTTCGCCACCGGCCAGCCAATGCCGCTCACCTACGGCATCCCCTTGCAGACCGCTCCCAACTACAGCACCGGTTTCGCCTCGCTGCCCATCTCCGGATCGACGACGACCGTCGCGCAGAACTTCCGCCGGGGTTACATCGAGAGTTGGAACCTTTTCGTTCAGCGGGACCTCGGCCGTCAATATGTGGCCAACGTCGGCTACGTGGGAACGCACACGGTTCGCCAACAGGCTGGCATCTCTCTCAATGCTGCTCCGTTTCCCAACGCAAACACGCCCTGCATGGCGGATGGCCAGTACAACCCGTCCTCGGGCCTGAGCGGACCGTGCTCTTTCCAGTCCAACACCATCATCAACCAGATGCACTGCAGCTCAAGCAGCATCGGCGGTCTGGCCTGCTACAACACCGGCGGCATCACCATGACCGAGCCGCTGTTCAGCTCGTCCTATCACGCGCTGCAGTCGCAATTAACGCACAATGAGGGAAAGAACTTCTCGCTGGGCGTGGTTTATACCTACTCTCACGCCATCGACTTTGAGGACAACGGCGCCGGCTCGGGAGCGGAGGGCACGCATTTCAACTATCCGTCGATGCTGGCCTTGAACAAGGGAACGGCGGGCTTTGACCAGAAGCACAACCTGCAGGTGTGGAATGTCTATCACCTGCCCTTCGGCGCCGGACAGAAGTACGCGAACCAGGGCCTGATTGCTCAGATCATCGGCGGCTTCCAACTGAACGGGCAATTCAGCCACTATAGCGGATTCCCGTTCGGTGTAAGCGCGAGCAGCAACCTGATCGGCAACATGGCGCCCGGTTTTGGCACAACCTATGCCCAGTTAGTCTCCGCTTACCAGCAGGAGAGCGGCCATAACCGGACACCCGCCAGCACGGCGGTATCCGGGGGCAAACCGTGGTTCAATCCGGCATCCTTCGCCAACCCGACCGAGCCGGCCAACAGCGTCTCCCTGAATCCGAACAGCGTTGGACCCACTCTGCCCAACACGGGCCGCAACTCGTTCCGCGGGCCGGGCGTGTCGATGTTCAACGCCAGCCTCTTCCGCTCCATTCACCTCTATCGCGAAAGCGAGTTCCAAATTCGCTTCGAGGCGTTTAACCTGTTCAACCATGCGTGGCTCAACAACCCCAACACCACCGTCGCTGGAGGTACCTTCGGGTACATCACCAGCTTCGGTCCGCCGTACTCTCCAACCATGGGCGCGCGCTCGATGCAATTTAGCGGTCGCTTTACCTTCTAGGCCACTTGTCCAAACCCTGCCAGGGCCGGAGCTCCTAACCTGGAACTCCGGCCCTGGCATTTTTGTTCTTGATCCAAAATGGGGAGTCAGGCTCTGTTCACACTGCCCTGGCGGGTTACGAGGTGGCGCAGCGGGCGCTTACCAGCGCGCGAATGAAGTCAGGCGTGGAGCCGCAGCAACTGCCGACAAACGATGCGCCAGCCTCGCGCAGCAATTGATAGTGCGACGCGAAAAACTCCGCAGAGGTGCTGTAGCGGATGGCCGCTCCCTCCAATGTGGGCAAGCCTGCGTTGGGTTTGATCCAGATGGGAAGATCGCAGGCCGCACGGAGCCGCCGGCAGATGGGAACAACCTGAGCCACGCCAACACCGCAGTTGGCGCCCACAGCATCTGCCCCGGCCTCACTCATCGCCATGGCCACAGCCTCGGGCGTTGCGCCCATCATGGTGCGGTCCTTGTTCTTGCCGGAGTCGAAGGCGAAGGAGACAACGATGGGCAATCCGGTAGCCCGGGCCGCCTGCACTGCCAGGCGTGCCTCCTCGATGTCGCTCATGGTTTCAACGACAAGAGCGTCGGCGCCCGCGCCTGCAAGCGAGTGGGCCTGCGCGGTAAAAGCCGATGTGGCCTGTTCGCTGCTCATATCGCCGGATAGCAACATTTTGCCGGTCGGCCCGATCGAGGCAAAAACCAGCGCCTTGCCGGCGGCCTTGCGGGAGATTGCGACACCGGCGCGGTTGATCGCGTCCAAGTCGGACTCACTCACGCCTTTCATGGCGATGGCGTTGGCGCGAAAGGTGTTGGTCAGGATGACCTGACTGCCGGCATCAGCGTAGGCGCGCGCCACTCCTTCCACGAATGCGGGATGAGTCAGGTTCCAGGTGTCCGCGATTGCCCCGGGAGGCAGTCCGCGCGCCTGAAGTTCCGTTCCCCATGCGCCATCTGTGATGAGCAGTCCGCCGGTCAACCATGCATCCAAACGGCTCATGGGAGCACCCGCTTGTGTGCAGGAGGCGGCGCAGCCTGCATGTCATCGCTGAAGAGGCCTTGATTCAATTCGAAAGATCGGAGCATGACAAAATCCACCGGCTGCGTAACGGATTTTTTGCTGGAAAAGACGAAATCAGCTTTCGGCAGGCGGCGGCTGAGCTATTCGGTCCAACTGCTGCCCTGCTGAGTTGTCGGCTTCGCGCAAGTATAACCCAGCTGAGTAGCCAGCGGATGGATGGCTGCTCTTCATGCAGGGCAATCGCATGAAGCAGATGAACAAAGAGGAACAAAGGTTTTAGAAGGGCACGGCTTCAGCTGCGTCGGAAAACAGCCAGAAAACTCTCGGGCTTAGCCCCTGAGGGATGGTTTGGAAGCTTCCAATACGTCCCCCAGCGGCTGAACCCGGCCCTGAGCGTAGTTGAAGGGTGCGGTAAAAGGCTCAAAGCGAGCTGGGCTCTAGCCCCTTAGCGAAGCCTCTTCTAACAATTCGGCCCATTTGCGCGCTTTGGGAAATGGCCCTATTGGTGGGGGCCTACGCTAGAACTTGACTCCTAGCGTCGTCAGGAACTGCTTGACATCGGGAAGAACGGCGTACAGATCTTTGACGGTCTGGATGTCGAGCGAGATGTTCAGGGGGTTAGCGGCAGCGCCGGCAAGATCCGACAGGGGCTTCTCCACGGCGCCTACCAGGGTTGCCAGCGCCGCAATCACACCGGGCGCTGCGTTCAGAGCTTTCTGGGCGCCTGTAAGCCATCTCAAGGCGTCCTCAGCTCCGATTTCAATGCCCTTCTCGATATTCACAAGGATATTGGCCATTGCGATTGGTCCTCTTCCTGCCGGCGCCAGACGTGTAACGGTCTAGCCGCCGGACTTGGGTTGTGGCAGTTCACAGGCATGGGCTCGGCCACACGGCGAACTGCCGATGCACAATATGCGAGCGGTCCACGCCCAACAACATCCGTTTAAGCGGTCCCCAAGTTGTTTGCGTCTGACTCTGCTTTCAAGCACCTCCGGCTTGACCGCCAGAGAGGCACGTCAAGGGGTGCTGGAGGTGCGGGTCAATTAGGAAGACCGCTTCCGGGGGAGAGTTGGTTCACTTCTCGGGCATGGAACGCCCGCTTTTCTCTGGATGATTTCAAGAGTAGGCAATCGGGGGCATATCCCCGGCAAAATGGCTGCAACTATAAGTAGCTTGTAATCTGCGCATTACAGAATCGACGGGGGCATTTGTCTTGACAGCGGCCCCATGCAGGTCTTGGTACGCAGGCATCTTGGTTTACTCAATCGACTCGGGCCTGATAGGTCAACGGGAATGCGGAATCTCGGTCGGATGTGCGCGATCGGCTCATCTGGGGTCAGATCTGGAGTTGGTCGCTCAGAGGCGGTGCATAGGCGCAGTTTTCACGATGGCGACACCAAGGAGCGAAGATTGCACTTGGGCTAGGTCGTCGGAGTGGATGTCGAGGGGGAAGCCGCAGGCGCGGCGGCGGAGGCGGTTGCCGAGGAGCTATCTGAAGCTTTGGTTTCTGCGGGCGCTGACTCCGAAGCGGGCGCGGCGCTCTTGGCGCCATAGTCGTTCACATACCAGCCTGCACCCTTAAAGTGGAATCGCGGCGCGGTCAGAGGGCGCTCCAGAACGCCTTGACAGACAGGGCACTCACGCTCCGGTTCTGCGCTGAAACTCTGGATTTTCTCGAAACGGTGGCCACACTGGGTGCAGCGATAAGGATACAGCGGCAAAGTCTTCACTCCTGTGGGACAAATACATCCACTTTGCCTATTGTATCGGCAGGGCGGCAATTGCTGTGCAAACGCCGCCCCGCCGGACTGCAACAGCCTCAGTGCACCGCAATTAAGACTGCAGCAGAGTGATTCTCCCACTCCAGGCTGAGCTTGCCCGTGGTCCCGCCCAGGGCGGTGACCGTGTATTTCAGGTTCTCCACCAGCGCCAGCGGCTTGGTCATGGTCATCTTCACCCGGCCCAGATCCTTCGTCTTGTCGTAGACGGTTCCCCACTGAGCGGGCATTGTGCTCACGATAAGAACCCAGTTGTCGGGGTCGGAGACGTCGACGAAGAGGGAGTATTCGCCCTTGGGGACCATCAAGCCGCCCAGAGTGATGTCGGAGGCGGTCAGCAGCCGGGTGGCGGCATTGGCGCCCGCGCGCCACACCGGGTAGGTGGGATCCTTGCCGATCAGGCCATCCTTGGCAAAAATGTGGCCGGCGCGGCCGTTGACCCTGGGCGCGCTGTAGGTGATGGTGATGGCTTTGCCGGCGATGGTGGCCATCTCCGTGGCGGGCGGACTCTTGGGCGGGCCTTGCTGGGCGAATACGGTGGTGGCGATGAGAAGGCCGGTGCAGGCTAGAAGACGCTTCATGGGGTTGTTCTCCTCTGGGCAGAGCCCTGGTGCTGACGGGAAATTGCGACGGGACGATTGTCGCACCACGCGGCATGGTTCGGGAAGCGGGGCGCCGCGCCTGTTTCGATGGAAGGACTGGCTGCCAGGCTGGCTTGGCGAACGAGCTTCTGCAAACCCTGTGGAGGGTGCGATATACTCCACTCGCAACAGAAAGATGGAGGTTTCACGATGGGTTTTCAAGCAATAGGGAAGATTGCGGCGGCCGGTGCGCTGGCCGTGGCCATATTGGCGATACCGGCACAGATGAAGGCGCAAGCGGCCGGCGATACGGTTCTTAAAGCGGCCGACACACCCAAACTGCTGGCTGACAAGGTGTATTACAAGGGGCAGTCGGCGCCCACGCAGTTGCGCAACTCCGGCGGCGTGAAGTTTGCCGATGGCTCCTACGTGCTGGCGACCCTGGTTGACACCAGCGGCTACTCGACCGGCGTGGCGGCCAAGTACCAGGCCTACTTCATCACTGAAGTCAAGCTCAAGATCGGCGGCAAGGACCTGCCCGCGGGCATTTACGGCGTGGGCTTCGTGGCCGACAACAAGCTGGTGGTGACCGACGTGGGCGCCAACGACGTGCTCTGGGTCGCTACGGGCGAGGACGTGGGGATGAAGCGCCCCATGCCGCTCCAGGTGGTTGCCGATCCCGCGGGTGGCTTCCGGCTTTACTCCGGACGCCGCTACGTGATCTTCAGCCGTTAGGTTGGGCCGAATTTCGGTGTCCCCAGGTCAAAAATGCGAGACCTGGGGCGCCGATTCCGCATCGAATTCACAGTTGTCATGAACCACTGCCCAGTTCCAGCGCTGTTTCGGGCAGGTTGAAACCTCTTCCCCTTTTGGCGACAGGCGACTGTTGCCGGTATTTCCTTCCCTTGCAAGACGAAGACCGCGGTTTCTTCCCCTGAAGAGCAGCCGCGGCGCGAACGTGTCTCCGCCTCAGAGACGAGGCAGAAACGAACTAGGCTCCAATCACGATTTCTTCCGCGCGCGGGGCTCTCCCCTGCCGCGCAGGATGGGGTGAACCGATGCCGTTCAAATTGATGGTCAACAATCAAGCCGCAACCGTGGACGTGCCGCCCGATACCCCGCTCTTGTGGGTGCTGCGCGATGTGCTCAATCTGAAGGGCGCCAAATACGGCTGCGGGATAGGCCTCTGCGGCGCATGTACCGTGCTGCTAGGCGGCGAGGCCGTCCGCTCTTGCATGACGCATGTGAGCGCAGCCGTAGGCCAGCCTATCACCACCATCGAGGGGCTCTCGGCCGACGGATCGCACCCGGTGCAGGTTGCCTGGGAGGCGCTGGACGTGCCCCAGTGCGGCTATTGCCAAGCGGGCCAGATCATGTCGGCCGCGGCGCTGCTGGCTCATACACCGCGACCCAGCGACGCGGAGATCGATTCCGCCATGAGCGGCAACCTCTGCCGTTGCGGCACCTATACGCGCATTCGACAGGCCATTCACGAGGCCGCCGGCGCATCCGCTACCACCAGCAAATAGAAGGGAGGCTCGAACCATGCAGATGGATCGCAGATCGTTTCTTCAGTTGAGCGCCCTGGCCGGTGGCGGCTTTGCGCTGAATCTCTACTACTCACCTTTGGCAACAGCGCAACGGCCGGGGGCCGACGCCGAGCTGACGCCGCAGGCTTTCATCCACATCGCTCCGGATGGGGTGGTGACCATCATGGCGCGCGCGTCGGAGTCCGGACAGGGAATGCGCAACATGCTGCCCATGCTCATCGCAGAAGAACTCGATGTGGATTGGAAAGACGTCCGCGTGCAGCAGGCCGAGCTGAACGAGAAGAAATACGGACCCCAGTTTTCCGGAGGCTCCGCCAACACCCCCATGGGCTGGGAGCCGATGCGCCGGGTGGGCGCGGCCGGCCGCCAGTTGCTGGTCGCGGCCGCAGCGCAAATGTGGGGTGTGCCGGAAGCCGAATGCAGCACGCAGTCGGGCCGGGTGCTCCATGCCGCTTCGGGCCGCTCGGCCAGCTATGGTGAGCTTGGGGCCAAGGCAGCCTCTCTGCCCGCGCCCGCGCTCGCCAGCGTCAAACTCAAGGACCCCAAGGACTACCGCATCGTCGGCCACTCGCAACCGGGGGTGGATACACATGCCATTGTGACCGGCAAGCCGCTTTTCGGCATCGATGTGGAAGTGCCGGGAATGCTCTACGCCACCATTGAAAAGGCTCCCGTGTTTGCGGGCAAGGCAAAGTCGGCCAACCTCGATCAGATCAAGGCGCTGCCAGGGGTGCGTCATGTGCTGGTGATCGATGGCGGAATCGTGCCTGCCGCCTTCACTCCCTGGGAGCCGGGTATGGAGCCGGGCATCGCGATTGTTGCGGATACCTGGTGGCAGGCGCAGCAGGCACGCAAGCAACTCCAGGTCGATTGGGATCTGGGGCCTGCCGCCGCCCAGAGTAGTGAAGGCTTCAAGAAGCGGGCAGATGAACTGCTCAAGGCCCCTCCCGCAAACACTCTGCGCAAGTACGGCGACGTGGACTCCGCGCTCAAGTCGGCGGCCAAGAAAGTTGAGGCCACCTACGAGTTTCCCTTCATTGCCCACGTCACCATGGAGCCGCAGGGTGCTACGGCGCATTGGCAGGACGGGAAGCTGGAGATGTGGTCTACCAGCACGTTGCCGGTGGATGGGCGCGGGCTGGTCGCCAAGACACTCGGCATTGGGGAAAGCGACATTACTACCCACATGGTGCGCTCCGGCGGCAGCTTTGGCAGGCGTCTGCAGAACGACTACCTGGTCGAGGCGGCATGGATCGCCAAACGCGTCGACGCGCCGGTCAAACTGCTTTGGTCCCGCGAGGACGACATCGCCCACGACCCCTTCCGCCCGGGCGCAACGGTCGGCCTGAAAGGCGGCCTGGATGCGCAGGGCAAGCTCACCGCCTGGCGGCACCACTTTGTCACCTTTGGCGATGACAGGCACGCCACTTCTGGCGGCGGCATTGGAAGGGACTCCTATCCCGCCGGTTTTGCTCCGGCCTACGCGCTTTACACCTCCATGCAGCCGCTCATGCTGCGCACCGGAGCACTGCGCGCCCCCGGCGACAACGCCTACTGCTGGGTAGCGCAGTCCTTCCTGGACGAATGCGCAACTGCCGCCGGACGCGATCCGCTGGAGTTTCAGCTTGAATTGCTCAGTAACCCGCGGGCGCCCTGGTCCTCGGGCGAGCAAGACGCCGTGGGCGACCATGAGCCAACCGGACCGTCGGTTCTGATCTCGGAGCGGTTCAAGGGAGTGCTTGAGCTGGTAGCCGAAAAGTCAGGCTGGGCGCATCGCGGCAAGGAGCCGGGCAGAGGAATGGGCATCGCAGCCTGGTTCTGCCATTTGGGCTACTTTGCCGAGGTTGCCGAGGTCAGCGTGGATGCCAAGAGCAAGGTGACGGTACACCGGGTTTGGGCCGCTGGCGACGTGGGGAGCCAGATTATCAATCCGCGCGCGGCCGAGAGCATGGGGCAAGGCGGCATCATGGAAGGCATGGGCCACCTGGCGCAGGAGATCGTACTGGTGGATGGCAGGATTCAACAGTCGAACTTCCACAACCACCCCCTGATGCGCATGAGGCAGGTGCCGAAGATTGAGGTCTATTGGCGCAAGACGGACTATGCGCCGACGGGGCTGGGCGAACCGACCCTGCCGCCGATCTTGCCGGCGGTCACCAACGCCATCTTCGCGGCTACAGGCAAGCGCATCCGTACGCTGCCGCTGCACCGCAGCGGGTTCAGCTGGGCATAGAATCGACGCGTATCAAGCAGCTCTTGATTGAGTTTCGGGTACCGTCGCCCAAGCGGGAGGAGCGACCCTTCTGCCCGTCGAGGTCAGATACTTGCCCAGCTTGCGGAAGGGCTCTTCGACCAAGTTGAAACTGAGCGCGGAGAGGGCCACGGTGAGCACGAGCGCCACGGCAATGCTGGTCAACGCGCCCGCCAACTGTTTGGAAGGAAATGCGCGCAGGGCCGCGTTGATGCAGATTACATGCAGCAGATAGAACGAATAGGAACGCTGACCGAGCCAAGCCAGCGGCTTAAGGCCAAGGCAGCGCTTCAGCAGACTCTCGCCAGCCGACAGGTGGTAGAGCAGTAGCGCCACGGCCACGCAAAAGGCGGAGAGGAACGTCCAGCGATAGGCGGTGAGAGCGAAGGTAACCGCCACCAAGCCGGCTGAGTAGGCGATGGGAGTCTTGCGCAGGATGGCCAGGCCGAGGCGATAGCCGCGCAGGATGGCGACTCCGGAGCCCAGCATCAACGCCAGATAGCAGTTCATGATGTCCGTGGGCAGGAAGAGAACACCCAGCAGGGCCACGCCGAAAACCACGAGCCTCTTGTTCCAGGAGCGGAAAACCGCGAAGAGGAGAAACGGCCAGAGCAGGTAAAAGCGCTGTTCAACTGCAAGCGACCAACTGTGCCCCAGCAAAGTGCCTACGGCGGGCATCTTGGTGGCGACATCGCCGCAATAGAAGACCCAGTACCAGAATCCGGCGTTGTATTGATCCGCGTAGCGGCTCGCCAGCGGTGTCACGCACAGCAGCCCATAGACCAGAATTGTCGCGTAATAGGCAGGAACGATGCGGAATTCGCGGCGTAGGAAGAACGCGCCAAAACGGATCTCGCCGTTCTTGCGCTCTTCGCCGATCAGCAGCGAGGTAATCAGGAATCCGCTCAGCGCGAAGAAGACATAGACGCCGATCCAGCCTTGCAGGTATTCCAGCCAAGGCAACTGGCCGCCCCAAGCCTTACTGATGTGGACGTGATAGAAGAACACCAGCAGACAACTGATCGCCCGCAAGCCATCCAGGTCGGGCCGATAATCGAGAACGGATTGTCTGACATCGGGCGGATTCATAGACTATTTGGCAAGCATGAATCCGCATCCCTCGTTGGGCAAGACCGCGAAAGTTGTAGTAGAGGCGATTGACTTTGGCGTTCGGTGTGAGTGGACCTGGCAAATCCGTATGCGCTGGCGTGCCAGCTCCGCGCGACATCGGCCCTTCAAAAGAAAGCCTGTTGATTTATTTGGAGATATCAACAACCAAGGCCGGTGTGCCTAGCCCGCCCCGGCATTCACCTACTTCAGCAGATCTAGCGCCACCGCTGTCATTGCCGTCACTCCGGCAGGGATGGCCCGGTCGTAAACTGGAGCAAAGAGCGCGGAGTGGAGGCCGGGAAGAGCCACGCCCGATTTGCGGCTCTCTGCCAGCTTTTCCGCATCGGATGCGCCTAGCCAATACATCACGGCAGGAATCTTGCCGTCCAGCGAGAACAGTCCCACATCCTCGCTGCCCATCACCGCGCGGGCTTCCACCACCCGTCCGCTGCCCAATGCCGCAGTAGCGCTCGTCCGCACCCGCTCCGTGAGCGCCGGGTCATTGATTGTGGCCGCCGTGCTCTCGCCCACGGTGACCGTCGGCATGCGGTCTGCTGGAATCCCGTAGGCCTCGGCCAGGCCATTCGCTGTGCGCCGCACAGCCGCGATAATCTGATCGCGCTCAGTGCTTGAATAGGTACGCAATGTGAGGCCCAGCGTCACCTCGTCGGGAATGATGTTGTTCTTCGTTCCGCCATGGATGGTTCCCACAGTCAGCACCGCCGGTTGTTGTGGATCGATCTGCCGGCTCACAATCGTCTGCGCCACCAGAACAAACTCCGCCGCCAGCACTACCGGGTCCTTGCCCGCTTCCGGCCTCGAACCATGCCCTCCGATGCCGCGAAGGACCACAGTAAGTGTGGTGGCGCTGGCCATCAGTGGCCCACCCTTCAAGGCAATCGATCCCGCCTGAACATCTGGCGAATCATGCTCCGCAAGCACAAAGTCCGGTCGCCCAAAGCGCTCGTAGAGATGGTCGGCCATCAGCGCCGCCGCGCCTTGCACCACCTCTTCTGCCGGCTGGCCAATCAGCACCAGCGTCCCATGCCATGCGGCCTTGCGCGCCGCCATTTCTTTTGCCGCGCCCAGCAGCACGGTCATGTGCAGGTCGTGTCCGCAGGCGTGCATCGCGCCCACCTGCTGGCCTTGCGCATTGGTGGTCTTCACCGTGCTGGCATATTCCAGGCCGGTCTTTTCTTCCACCGGCAGCGCGTCCATATCCGTGCGGATCAAAAGGCGCGGCCCCGCGCCATTCTCCAGCACCGCGACCACGCCAAAGGCCTGTTCGCCGTCTTCGTATTTGCCCACATGCTCGGTGACCGTGTATCCCAGCTTGCGCAACTCGCCGGCCAGAAAGGCAGAAGTCTGCTCCTCATGGCGCGAGAGCTCGGGATTGCGGTGCAGATGCTTGTAAGTCTCAGTGAGCGCGGGCAATTGGCGCTGAGCGGAGGCGGCCAGATCGGCAGCGGTAGAGTTCTGCGCGGCAAGCGGCATGGCCACAGCCAAAACGGCTGCAACGACAAGGACGCGGTTCAGCATGGGGAGAGACCTCCGGTGACAAGCGGCGACGTATCTTTATGCGCCAGCCTATCACATTGAATCCATGCGGCAACGAGCTTCTCCACCCTTTTCGCTGTGCCCCATCGTCGCGGCAAACGGAACCAATCGCGAACTCCCTTCGTATTGCATTCCCATAGAAGTGAGAGTAGGTTGTTCCTATTGGTTAGCAAGAGGAGAATCGCATGGGAGACAAAACCGATGTCTGGCAGGGCACGCTGGCGTTAATGGTGCTGCGCACGCTGGAAATGCTCGGTCCTCAGCACGGATATGGCCTTGCGCGCCGCATCGAGCAGACCAGCGGCGATCTGTTGCAGTTGAATTACGGCACCTTGTATCCTGCGCTGCTCAAACTGGAGCAGGAGGGGTTCGTCCGCTCGAGTTGGGGCATCTCGGACAACAACCGCCGTGCCAAATTCTACGAACTGACAAAAGCAGGACATCGTCAGGTGAAGAAGGCCGCAGCCGAGTGGGAGCAGGCCACGGCAATCTTGGCGCGCTTTCTCACCCCAGCCGAGGAGGCATGATGCACAAAGTCAGAGCATTGTGGATGCGGGTTTGGTGCCTTTTGCGCAATCGCCCGTTCGGCGACGATTTCGAGGAGGAACTGCAGAGTCACGTAGCGATGCACACCGAGGAAGGAATCCGCGCCGGCTTGACTCCCGGGGAGGCCCGCCGTCAGGCCCTCATTTGCCTCGGCGGGTTGGAGCAGACACGGCAGGCGTATCGCGAGCGTCGTGGCCTGCCTTGGCTGGAGTCGTTTTGGCGCGACCTGGGATACGCACTGCTCTCACTGAACAAACGGCGCGGCGTTACCGCCATTGCTGTGCTTTCGATCGGCCTGGGTATTGGCGCAAACGCGACCATCTTCTCGATGGTCAGCCGCTTTGTCCTGCGCCCGGCTCCCATGGGTGACCCCACCACCCTCTTCGCCGTACACCTCACGCACGACGGCGACCAGTGTTGCAACAGTTTTCCGTACCCCATCTACTCTGACCTTCGCGACCAGGCCCAGTCCTTCTCCGGCGTCGCTGCCTTCAACGAGCTCGTTCCCGCGTCTATCAGCGGCAGTGGTGAGCCCGAGCGCGTCTGGGGGCAAGCTGTCACTGCAAACTTCTTTTCCGTCACACAACTTCCCATGGTGCTTGGCCGCGGCTTTTCCAGCGGCGACGAGAACGCGCCTGAAATCGTGCTCGGGGCCGCTCTCTGGCGTCGCCGCTTCAACGCCGACCCCGACATCGCCGGTAAGACCATCGCGCTCTCAGGGCACGCATACACAGTCGCCGGGGTAGTTGCGCCCTCGTTTCACGGCGCCGATCAAATTCTCAACACCGAGTTCTGGGTGCCTCTTGGGAACGGGCAGACGCTCGCTCCCAACATGCCCAAGGAGAGTGATCGCGGCCAGCATTGGCTGCAGGTCCTCGCCCGCCTCAAGCCTGGTATGACTCATGAGCAAGCTGCCGCCGAGCTCAAGACCATCGCCTTCCGCTTGGCGCAGGCTCATCCCGCTACAGACCAGGGCAACGGCTTTGTCTTTGAGCAGGCCGGATCGCTCCCTCCCCGCGAACGCAACACTGTCCTCATCTTCTTTGCCGCGCTCTCTGTTGTAGTTCTTCTGGTTCTGGCCATCGCCGGCGCCAACGTGGCCAATCTTCTCTTCGCCCAAGCCGCGGCCCGCCAGCGCGACATGGCCGTACGCCTCGCTCTCGGCGCCACGCGCGCCCGCCTCCAGCGCCAGATGCTTACCGAGAGCCTGCTCCTCGGACTCGGCGGAGGCGTCCTTGGAGTCCTTCTCTCCCTGTGGGCCACTTCAGTTCTATCAGGCGTTCACCTGCCTGTTCCCGTGCCCCTCGACATCAGCATCGCCGTAGACTGGCGCGTGCTGCTTTACTCGTTCGTCCTCAGCCTCATCAGCGGCTGTCTGTTGGGTCTTGCACCAGCTTGGGCGGCCGCGCGTCCGTTGCTCGCCAACGCTCTCAAAGGCGAGGACGCTCTCGCCCGGCCCGGACGGCGCTTCACCCTCCATAATCTCCTCGTGGTCGCACAGGTTGCCATGTCCGTTGTTCTGCTCTCGGTTACCGGGCTCTTTCTGCGCAGCCTGCAAAGCGCATCCACCATCGATATCGGCTTTCGCGCGAGCAACATCCTGATGATGTCTATCGATCCCAGCGTGCATGGCTACACGCCCGCGCGCACGGTCGACTTCATGATGCAGTTGCGTGACCGTGTCACGGTATTGCCTGGCGTCGTCTCTGCAGTTGCCACAGACATGCCGCCGCTCTCCGGCGGCGGACGCAGCGATGGCTTCCGCATCCCAGGGTCCCCAGATACTCCCAGCTCCTGGGTAAACACCACCCTCTTCATGGTCACTCCCGGCTACTTCGACACGCTGGACATTCCCCGCATGGCCGGCAGCGACTTCGGTTCCGAGACTGCGACCAGCCAGAGGGTTGGAATCGTCAATCAGGCCTTTGTTCAGCAGGTCCTTGGCGGTCGCAATCCTATCGGCGTCCAGGTGAATGGCGCAGGCGTCCTCTACCGCATCATCGGCGTCGTGAGGAACGCGAAATCCCGCACGCTGGGAGAGGAGACCCACCCCGTTCTCTACCGCTCGCTCCAGCAAACCATCGCCCGCGACCCCTCCTCGATGGTGGGCTACACCCTCTTGGTCCGAACCGCTGGCACTCCAGCCTCGCTCTCGCAAGCCGTTCGCCATCAGATCTACGCCCTCGACCGCTCCATGGCTATCTACGGCGAGCAGACCATGCAAGAGCACATTCAGGCCGCCTATTTCCTTCCGCACCTCGCCGCCGCGCTCTTTGGCACCTTCGGTTTCATTGGCCTCATCCTCGCCGCAGTCGGCCTCTACGGCGTGATGAGCTATTCCGTAAGCCGGCGCACGCGCGAAATCGGCATTCGCATGGCGATGGGCGCTCGGGCCAGCACTGTGGAGCGTCTGGTTTTGCGCCAAGGCATGGTACTTGCGCTGATTGCGATGGCCCTCGGCTGGCCGGCCGCTTGGATGCTTTCGAAACTGGCGTCCAGTTTCCTCTACGGTATTCAACCGCACGATGCACTCACCTTTGCAGCCGTTCCACCGTTTCTTCTTTCGGTCGCACTGGTTACCTGTTGGATTCCAGCGCGGCGAGCAGCTTCCATCGACCCCATGAGGGCATTGCGCGCGGAATAGACATGCAATCCGCGGGCCAGGCGCACGGAGCTATAGCGGAACCAGAGTAGATGTATCCCGAAGGCAAGGCGGCCGAGTGACATTTTCCTCAATAAGAAGCCACCTTGAACACCGCTTCCGGGTTAGGCTTACTCTTGTTTCGCTGTAGCGTCGGTCGCCAAAGCCCCTGGCAAAACTGTGGCTGCCCTTCAGGGCGAACGGAGCCCGAACGCATTTCAGTTCGGGGGTGGTGAGCGAAGAATCTGCTTTCCTCCCGCCCCGATTTCCGATGCGAACTTCTGAGGCAGGACACCAGCAACCGTGTTTCGCCCGCCGCTCAGTGCGCGCCGCGCTCCCTCAGCAGTTTTTCCACTTCGGGCCTTTTCAGGCGCACCGCCAGCTTCAGCGCGGTGGTGCCATCGTTGCTCTTGGCGTCGACATTGGCGCCTCTGTCGAGCAGCAGTTTGGTCACGTCCACCAGTCCGCCTCCACAGGCCGCCATCAGGGCGGTGAACCCGTCGGTGTCACGGGCCTCGGTGTTGGCGCCCTTGTCCAGCAGCAGCTTCACAATCTCCGGCGAACCGGAGACGATCGACAGCATCAGCGGCGACCGGCCGCTCTCCTCCTGAGTGTTGACGGCTGCGCCTTTGTCCAGCAGCAGCTTCACTTCTTCCACGTTGGCGACCATCACCGCAAAGTGCAATGCGGTGTCACCCCGACCGTCTTTCAAATCGGGATTCGCGCCCCTGACCAACAAGGTTTTCACAATCTCGGTCTTGCCCATTGCGGTGGCGGCAATCAAAGCCGTTGCTCCTTGCTCGCTCTGGGCGTCGATATGGGCGCCCTTGTCCAGCAGTTGCAAAACGGTCGAGAAGTCGCCCTTTTCAATCGCCTGGAACATTTGGCTGTCCAGATTGCTGGCGGGTGCCTGTGCCCCAGCGCAAAGACCCAACATCGAAACCAATAAGGGAAGAACGATACCCGACACGATTCTCTTCATGCCGATCTCCTTGCTTCAACGTCAGAGAGACTGCGGTTTTGAGTTCAAGAGCATCGAACAAACGCTCCGTCCACCAACCAGATTTCCCTCCTGCCGTCGATTGCAGAGAATTCTACTCCCGGTTCGCACGTGCGGGAGTTGTGGGCTTCTTGCTGGCCGTGGTGGGGTGCCGCCCCCCCCCCCGGTTCATCCTTCCATTCCAGCCCTCTATCCGCTATTCCTGCCCTTCGCCGATAAACACGCAACGATTGCTCGATTCTCCACGTAATCTCTTGCCAGAAGCATCGACAAACCATCCGAGGGCACACACCGGCAACAGGGAGAGGCGAATGGGAGCAACGAAGATCGAATTCCGGCTGCGCATGGCGATC
>Ga0181520_10003269_pt1 | contig 28715 bp, 32 predicted proteins | sample PEATcosm2014_Bin_29_FD_132451 | JGI IMG/M metagenome (GOLD analysis project Ga0181520, IMG submission 132451) | Peatland microbial communities from MTU Mesocosm Facility, Houghton, MI, USA - PEATcosm2014_Bin02_30_metaG | ecosystem: Environmental > Terrestrial > Soil > Wetlands > Peat | place...
AGGAGCAGAAGCCCCCGGCTCCCGACGATGACTTCAACGTGGTGTAATCGGCCGCATGGCCGATCAATCCGGCTTCCAGCCGTAACCCGAAGCCACCGGCTATTAGCCGGTGGTCGTTCACACAGCTTTTAGGCGTAAAGTCGTCCTTTGATTCCGAATTGATTCGGAGGTGAACATGTCCAGTTCTTTGCTTTCCATATTTATTTCGATCATTTCGCTTGTAATTTCGGTTGTTACTGCGTGGTTTTCTCTTCGTCGCGGAACGATTAAGATGACTCGACCGACAACAATTTATTTTGGTCCTGACACAAGAAATTGTCGGGCGAATCCAAAGGTATATCTGCGAACTCTTTTGTTTTCAACATCAAAACGGGGGCAAATTGTTGAAAGTATGCATGTTCAGCTTTCAAGAAATGAAACTGTGCAGACTTTTAACATTTGGGTCTATGGGGAAGATAAGAAGGTCAGGGGTAGTGGTCTTTTTGTCGGCGAGACAGGAATAGCCACAAGTCACCACTTCCTCTTACCGAAAGATGTTGAAAGTCATTTCAGATTTTCTCCTGGGACGTACCGTCTGAATGTGTTTGTGAAATTACTTGGCCATTCAAGAGGGAAGAAACTTTTTTCGGAAAAGCTCGAAGTTTCGCAAGAGGATGCAAAGAAAATGTTAGAGATGGATAGGGGCCTTTATTTTGATTGGGGACCGGATTCTTTACGCTATCTTGCTAGTGTGGATATTGGCGAAATCCCATCGCAAATCCCTCCGTCAGCTGGATTGTTAAATGCATTTCTGTCCATGGCCGAGAATGGAAAGTCACCTTCTGATACCGATTCGAGTACTTTACGGTGAAGTATAGCTCACCCATTTTGGGTCAGTGCGCGGATTCGCTCCGCTTGCTGCGGCCATTTTTCGGCCAGCTCGGCGCAACGGGCGCTGCGGTAATCGGCTAAGTCGAAGCCGGGGGTTACGGTGCAGCCCAGCAAAGCCACCTGCCCATCGCCCAAAAGGCGCGTGCCCTGCCAGACGCCGGCCGGGACCATCAGTTGCACATGGTGTCCAGCGGCCAGATCCGGTCCCAGGGTGAAGAGCGCGGAGCGCCCGTCGGGGTGGAGTTGCAGCATCTCGACCGGGTCGCCCAGGTAGAAATGGAAGATCTCGTCGCTGGCCAGGACGTGCATCTCGCTGAAGGTTCCGGCTTCGAGCAAGTAGTAGATGGCGGTGTTCATGGAGCGGTCGCCGCGGGGCATGCCTACGGTGTGGGCGGAGGCGTAGGTCTGGCGGTAGGCTCCACCCTCGACGGGATGAGGCTTCAGATCGAGCAGTTTCTTGATCTCGGAGGCGGTCATTGTCTCCGATCTTAGCAGCGCGGGAAGACTACAATAAAGTCATGCAAGTGACGGTTTACTCCACCATGTGGTGCCGGGATTGCCGCGCCGCCAAACACTTTCTCGATACCCACGGCATCGCTTATACGGAAATCGACGTGGACGCAGACGCGGCGGCTTCGGCCGAGTTGATCCGGCGGGTGGGCAAGCGGGCCGTGCCGCAGTTGGTCATCGATGGCAAGTGGTTCCAGCCCTATACCCCCGGCAAGGGCTTGCTTTACGAAGAGATGTTCCAGCGGCTGGGGATTGCGCGGGATTAGTTCACCCTGATTTTGCGGGGAAGCGGCTGCCCTACGCCCTAGCCGCGACAGAACGAGACGCTGGCCCTTCGACTCGCTGTGCTCGGTCGTCATGAAAGGGGCCGGTTGGCTGCCAGTTTTCCCACCCTAGCCGTAAAAAAAAGAGCGCGGCGAGGGTGGGGCACCCAGGTTTGACGGGGTGGAGCACCCAATCTCTCTGGTTGAGTCGTAAAAACGGACGAAGGAGCTTTATCGTGATCGATCGCTATACCCGCCCGGCGATGGGCGCTATTTGGACCGAAGAGAGCAAATACCGCTGCTGGCTTGAAGTCGAGTCGGCTGCCTCGACCGTGCTGGCCGAGGATGGCGTGATTCCCATGGCCGCGGCGGAAGCCATCGCCAGCAAGGCCAGCTTCACCGTCGCCCGCATCCAGGAGATCGAGGCCGAGGTGCGCCACGACGTGATCGCCTTCACCACGGCCGTCTCCGAGAGCCTCAAGGCGCAGGGGCTGGACGCAGAATCGAGATGGCTGCACTACGGGCTGACCTCCAACGACATTGTGGACACCGCCCAGGCGCTGCAAGTCAGAGCAGCATCCGCCATCATCCGCGAGGGGCTGGTAGGCTTTCTTGCCGTGCTCAAGCGGCGCGCCATCGAATTCAAGCACACCCCGACGATTGGCCGCACCCACGGCATCCACGCCGAGCCCACCACCTTCGGCCTCAAGCTGCTGAACTGGTTCGCTGAGATGGAGCGGAATCTGGTCCGCTTCGATGCCGCCGCCGAGGATATGCGCGTCGGCAAGCTCTCGGGCGCCGTGGGCACCTTTGGCCACTTGAAGCCGGAGCACGAAGAGAAGATCTGCGCGCGGCTGGGACTGAAGCCCGCCGCGGTGGCTACGCAGGTCATCCAGCGCGACCGCCACGCCGCCTACATCAGCACCCTGGCGCTGATCGGCAGCTCTCTCGATAAGATCGCCGTCGAGGTCAGGCACTTGCAGCGCACCGAGGTGCGCGAGGCGCAGGAGTACTTCAGCGAGAAGCAGAAGGGCTCTTCGGCTATGCCGCACAAGAAGAATCCCATCACCAGCGAGCAGATCAGCGGATTGGCGCGGGTGCTGCGCGCGAATGCCCAGGCGGCCTTCGAGAACATCGCGCTGTGGCACGAACGGGATATTTCGCACTCTTCGGTGGAGCGGGTGATCTTCCCCGATTCGACGATTCTGACCGACTATCTGCTGGCCAAGACCACCGACCTCATCGACCGCCTGCTGGTCTATCCCGAGCGGATGAAGAAGAATCTCGAATCCACCGGCGGATTGATCTTTAGCGGCCAACTGCTGCTTGATCTCTCCGAAGCCGGGATGATGAGAGAAGACGCCTACCGGCTGGTGCAGGCGCACGCCATGCGCTCCTGGAAGGAAGATCTCGTCTTCCGTGACGAGGTGGCTCGGGATGCTCAGATCGCAGCGCTTCTGAGCCCTGAAAAGCTCGAAAAAACCTTCGACTACACGCGCCAGTTGGGCAATGTGGACGCCATCTTCAAGCGGGTGCTGGGGGAGTAGCACCGGTGGTGCGGTAGACACCTTCGTCTGGCTCGACCCAAACGAAATGGAGTGTCTATTTGCTTCTTTCCCTTGCCTTAGTGTACTTTGTGGAGTACACTAAGGCGTAGTGAACTCGCATGGCCGACGAGAAGAAACTGGCTGTTGCATTTTATCGTTCCAAGGCGGGCGCCGAACCGGTTTTGGATTGGCTCAGAGACCTGTCTCCCGAGGATCGTCAGGCTTTAGGGCGCGATCTGCGGCTGGTGGAAATCGGTTGGCCAGTTGGAATGCCGCTTTGCAAACCGTTGGGCGGCGGGCTTTGGGAGGTGCGCAGCAGGCTCTCGAATCACCGCATCGCCCGCGTGATCTTCTGTGCTTCGCAGGGTTCGATGATCCTGCTTCATGCGTTCATCAAAAAGACGCAGAAGACGCCACCAACGGAACTGGATGTGGCCAAGGCGCGCCAGAAGGAGGTTGACCGATGAAACCCAATCCTCATATTGGCTCTTCATTAGATGATTTTCTCAAGGAAGAGGGGCTCTTCGAGGACGCTACTAACTACGCGGTCAAGCGGGTGTTGGCGTGGCAGGTAGAGAAGGCCATGCAGGAGCAGGGCATCACCAAGGTGGAGATGGCCCGGCGCATGGGCACCAGCCGCGCGCATCTGAACAAACTGCTCGACCCCGAGAACGACAAGGTGCAACTGGATACCGTGCAGCGAGCCGCTGCGGCTGTGGGTCGGCGGGTGCAACTTGTGTTGGTGTGATTGGATTTTGTTTTTCCGGTTCCAAAAAAGATACTCTGAATACACGGTAAGAATGAGGCAATATGCCACCAGCAGAAATCGACGAACTTCGAAGGAAACTGAATGCATTGAATCTGACAGGGAAGAAGATTGTTCCCTTCAAAGGACGCCCTGTCATGGAAAAGGCTTTCTTTCCTGGTGGTAATGGACTATTCAATGGAAGTAAGGCAAATCTCCCGGTCAAAGGAACTCTCATTCTTGGTTCCAATTTCGGATGTGTTGCAGTTTTCGTCCACAAGAATGGATGTTTGGTTCGGATGGATGAAACGGTTCATAGCAAGACTTGGATGGGTCGAAAGCCTGGATTCGGCTTGAATTCGATGCTTGCCCGTACCCCGATCAGATTGGAAGAATGTTTTTTTACAAATGCTTGGCCTTTCCTTCATGAGGGAAATAGTAATAAAGCCACCGAACTAATCAAGCAATGGCTAAGCGATGATAGCCTGATGAAAGACTGCAAAGAGTTTTTTATTGCTTCAGTTTCCGCAGTTAAGCCTAAGCTCATTGTGGCGTTGGGGCCTGGCGCGGCGGCTTTTATAAGTAAGGTTTGGCCGGACAAACTTGCAGAATGGGGTGGCTGTACAATTGACTCGATGGATCGAAAACATTGGAACTCCATCCTTTTCGAAAATGAAGCAATTGTTTGTACAGCAATCACTCATCCCTCAGCACATGATCTCAATGCCATGAGAAGGGCAGAACCGTACACATCTTCCTCTAACTCCATTGATGGTGAGGTGTGTCTGTTGATCCGGGTTGCAAAAGAAGCAGGAATCTCAGCCAGTTAGTTAAATCGGAGATGGGGGGATAGCCATGAACCTTACCGTCGCACTGACCGGAGCATCGGGCGCAATTCTTTGCAGGGAGCTGCTACGCGCGCTGGAGGCGGACGAGCGCGTTGCCCGCGTGCATTTTGTGGCCAGCGAGAACTCGCTGCGGGTGCTGGCCGAGGAGCTTGCGCTCGGCGGGCGCAACGATCTGCTGGCCAAGCTGCTGGGCAAAGAGCCGGTGAAGACCGTGCAGCACCATGACGCCGATGTTGGCGCGGCCATAGCCTCGGGCAGCTATCCGTCCAGCGGCATGATCGTTTTGCCCTGCTCGATGGGGACGCTGGCGGCGATTGCCAACGGATTGGCCAATACGCTGATTGCCCGCGCCGCCGATGTGACCCTCAAGGAGCGGCGGCCGCTGCTGCTGTGCGTGCGCGAGACGCCCTTCAACCGAATCCACTTGCGCAATATGACCCTGGCCGCCGAGGCCGGAGCGGTGATCTTCCCGGTGATTCCCACCTTCTACAACCATCCTGTCGACTCCGCCGAGATGGCCCGCCAGTATGTTCACCGCGTGCTGGCCCACATCGGGTTGCCGCAACCGGGGGCGTATGTGTGGAAAGGGGAGGAGTAGGGAACGAGGGAACAAGGGAACAAGGGAACGAGGGAACAAGGGAACAAAGTGTGCTCTTTATCCTGGATGGATCTTCCTACAGGGGCTTCAGATTCAGGAATGCGCGCTGCGTCAGAATGCGGACGCCTTGAAACGAATTGAGGGTGAAAAGATCCTTGTCTCCCGTAACGACGATATCCGCACCAGCCAAGACGGCGCATTCGAGAAGCATATCGTCTTTTGGGTCACGGCAGATGCCACTCATCTTGCCGGAGAATTCGACGAGAACCGTATTGTCGAGATAATCCGCGACGGCAGTTTCGATACGGAGAGATGTCCATCCGAATTTGCCCGCCAGTGTTTTGTGAATCTCATGGAAGATCGGATTGCAAGCGGCCAGTCGGAAGGGCATGTAGGCGAATCGTAGAGCGGTCAGTGGCGTGCCTCCGAACTGAAACGCGGAGATCCAAACTCCGGAATCGAAGACACAGCTCAAGCCGTCTTTGTCCTTTGCTGATACATTTCACTGCGAATCTCGTCGACAAACGCCTCAACGTCTGCTTCTGTGTAGTTGTTCGGGCTGCGCCTTGCCGCATCGGCGCGAGCGGCGATCAGCTTGCGGTCATTCCTCTCCATACGATAGGCGCGGAAGGCCTCGCGGAAAAGATCGCTGAGGTTGCGGTTCTCTTCTTCGGCGACGGCGACGATCTGGCGGGCCAACTCCTCGGGGAAGCGGATGGTAAACTCGCGGGTTGCGGCAGTTCCGACGGCGCTCATGGATGCATTATGACAGCAAGTGCATCCACAGTACAGATGCGCTGGGGACAAAATGCAGAGCCGGAAGTGCGGAATTCATTTGACAGTTCAACCCCCGTACAAAGATACTGTCGTCAATGCTGACTTCAGGAATACTTGCGACGGCGGTCATGGCCATGTGTATGTGCATGGTGTATGGGTCCGTCCGTTTGGTTCCTGCGAGGCAGAAGCGCTAGGCGCTACCGATCTTGAAGCCAGGCGGTCCGGGTCCCAAGGGGATTCGGGCCGTTTCGTTTTTGCGGGGGTTCCGATCTTCGCCGGACCCTCCGATTGCACACCGAAACGAACCCCACCCTAGCCGCAAGAGCGAAAGCGCGGCAAGGGTGGAGCACCCAAATTGTTCATTTGTCATTGGTTCAGATCAGCGAATTGTGCTAACGAAACCTACACACTCAGAAGGAGAACCGAATGCCGGAAACGAAGCCGTATCTAGCCACCCTCGCCGTCCACGCCGGGCAAGCGCCCGACCCCACCACTGGATCGCGCGCCGTGCCGATTTACCAGACCACTTCCTATTCCTTCCATGACGCGGACCACGCCGGCCGGCTCTTTGCGCTCAAGGAGTTCGGCAATATCTATACGCGCATCATGAACCCCACCACCGACGTGCTGGAAAAGCGCGTGGCGGCTCTGGAAGGCGGTGTGGCAGGCTTGGCGACGGCCTCGGGCATGGCGGCGGAGACGTTGGCCATCACCACGCTGGCCTCGGCCGGGGAAGAGATCATCTCCACCACCTCGCTGTACGGCGGCACCTACACGCTCTTCAGCCACACCCTCAAGCGGCTGGGGATCACGGTGCGCTTTGTGGATGCCGAGGATCTGGAGGGTTTGGCCGCGGCCATCAATGACAAGACGCGGGCCATCTACACCGAGACGCTGGGCAATCCCAAGCTGGACGTGGCCGACATCGAGGCGCTGGCAGAGATCGCCCATGCGCACGGGCTGCCGCTGATCATCGACAACACCGCGGCGTCGCCGGCGCTGGTGCGGCCCATCGAGTGGGGCGCGGACATCGTAATCAACTCGGCCACCAAGTTCCTGGGTGGTCACGGAACTTCGATCGGTGGCGTCATTGTGGATGCCGGCAAGTTCGACTGGGCGGCCTCGGGGCGCTTCAAGGAGTTTACCGAGCCCGATCCCAGCTATCACGGGCTGGTCTTCAGCGAGGCTTTTGGGCCGCTGGCCTTCATCCTCAAGGCACGGGTGCAAGGGCTGAGAGACACCGGCGCGGCGCTCTCGCCCTTCAACGCGTTCCTCATTCTGCAGGGCATCGAGACGCTGCATCTGCGCCTGGAGCGGCACTCGGCCAATGCGCTGGCGGTGGCCCAGCACCTGCAACAGCATCCCGGCGTGGAGTGGGTCAACTATCCCGGCCTGAAGTCCAGCCCCTACTACGAGCGGGCCAAAAAGTATCTGCCCACGGGCCAGAGCGCTTTGGTTACCTTCGGCATCAAGGGCGGATTCGACGCGGGCAAGACGGCGCTGAACTCGCTCAAGCTGTTCTCTCTGCTGGCCAACATCGGGGACGCCAAATCGCTGGCCATTCATCCCGCCTCGACCACCCACCAGCAGCTTTCTGTCGAAGAGCAGGCGGCGGCCGGGGTGACGCCGGAGATGCTGCGGCTGAGCGTGGGCATTGAGGATATCCGCGACATTCTGGCCGACCTGGATCAGGCGATTGAGGCCGCCAACGGACTGCCGGCTGCATGAAAAGCGTGGATGGCTGTCGGTGTTGCACAATAGAGGGTATGACTGATGCCAGCGCCGGGACGGATGGCTTTCCTCTGCCGCGAGGGGACAAGGGCGCCGTCCTGACACCCACCTACGAGGGCGACTTCGTGCTCGGCGAGCCGTTGCCGCTGGAGTGTGGCCGCGCGCTGGCCAATCCCACGCTGCATTACGCCGTCTACGGGCGGCTGAATGCCAAGCGGGACAACGCCGTGCTGGTCTGCCACGCGCTCAGCGGCTCGGCGCTGGTGGGCTCGTGGTGGCCAGAGGTCTTCGCTCCCGGCGCCGTGCTCTCGCTGGAGCACGATTTTGTCATCTGCATCAATTTGCTGGGTTCGTGCTACGGTTCGACCGGTCCGGGAGCGGTGAATCCCGAGACCGGCGAGCCATACGGACCGGATTTCCCGCTGGTTTCCATCCGCGACAATGTGCGCGCGCAGGCCAAACTGCTCAATTCTCTGGGCGTGCGCCGGCTGCGTCTGGTGCTGGGCGGCTCGATTGGCGGCATGCAGGCGCTGGACTGGTGCATCGAATACCCCGCGCGTGTGGAACGCGCCATCATCATCGGCGTAGCCCCGCTGGCGGCCATGGGGCTGGCGCTGAACCACCTGCAACGCCAGGCCATCGAGCACGATCCGGAGTGGCTGGGAGGGCGCTATCTGCCCCAATGCCCGCCGCGGCAGGGGCTCTCGCTGGCCCGCCAGGTGGGCATGATGAGCTACAAGTCCGCCGAACTCTTCGACGAGCGCTATGGGCGCAATCCCAACCGCAACGGCGAGAACCCGTGGGCCGTGGACGATGGCCAGGGTCTGCTGGGCGGGCGCTTCGACATCGCCGGCTACCTCGACTACCAAGGCAGCCGTTTTGTGGAGCGCTTCGACGCAAACTCCTATCTTGCCATCTTGCGCATGATGGACACCTGGGACCCGCTGCGCGGGGGCATGGCTCCGGCAGAGGCCTTCGGGGCCATCCGCGCCCGGCTGACCATCGTCGGCATCAGCTCCGACTGGCTCTTCCCGGAGGTAACGGTACGCCGCTTCGCCGAGGCCATTCGCTCGGCCGGCGTCGAGGCCGAGTACAAGGAGATGATCAGCGCCCACGGCCACGATGCCTTCCTGGCCGAACAGGCGGAGCTGGTGAAGCTGATTCAATAGGGAACAAGGGAACGAGGGAACAAGGGAACGAGGGAACAGGGATCTGGCCTTTCGCACAGAATACAGACTGCTCCTGGCGCCGTGAGGTTGGCGGCCAAAGCTCCCATAGCACTCACGCAGGGCTGAAATTCGCCACCATCGAGGATCGTTTTTCGTACCGGATTCAATCCGCTGATCCCTGATTCCTGATCCCTGTTCCCTGTTAGTTGACCCCTGATCCCTGGTCCCAGTACTCGGTTCTTCTTTTCCCGAGAGTCTATGCTTGTCAGAGGCGGCTTTGCTTTCTATAATCACCTCCAATGCCGCATGGGGAGCCGTGGTATCGTTGATCCGATGCCCCGGCTGCAGAGTTCAAAAAGAATGCTTGCGTTTTCCCGCAGCGGGTGACTGAAGATTGATGTCCATTTTGGCAATTCCCAGGAGCAAGGAATGAAGAAGTTTGTTTTTGCATCGGTTCTAGCAACGGCGGCCGTAGGGATGTTGGCAGCCCCTCTGCTGCGCGCGCAAGATATCACCATCAAGGACCAGTCCGAGTACAACGCCTATTCGTTGGCCAGCAGCCAGACGGATCCCAAGGCCAAGGCATCCGCCTTGGAGGGATTCCTACAGACCTATCCGCAGAGCGTGGTCAAGAAGGCCGTTCTCAGCACGCTGATTGAGACCTATCAGGGCTTGGGCGATGCCGACAAGACGGTAGCCGCGGCCAGCCGGCAACTGCAGCTCGATCCCAACAACATGGAAGCCATCTTCGCCTCCGCCTACGTCAAGAAGGCGCAATGCGGCAAAACCATGGATGCCTCGGTTTGCGACGACGCCGCCGCACTGGCGCGCAAGGGCCTTACGACCACCAAGCCGGCCGAAGTCTCCGAAGCCGACTGGAAGAACCAGACCGGCGCTGCCTTCCCGGTCTTTCATTCCGTGATCGCCCTGGATCTGGCTCTGGCCAAGAAGGACTTCAAGGGCGCCGTCGAGGAGTACAAGCAGGAACTGATGATGTTGCCTGCCGAAGCCACCAAGAGCGGCTACGCCCTCTTCGACACCTATCTGATGGCCGAGGCCTATGCCAAGATTCCCGATGCGGTCAACGCTGTCTGGTTCTACGCTCGCGCCTGGAACTTCTTCCCGGCGGGGAACAAGCCGGTTGTCGAGAAGTCGTTGAAGTACTGGTACAACAAGTACCACGGCGGTCTGGACGGACTGGATGACGTCAAGGCCAAAGCCGCGGCGACGGTCTTCCCAGGCGACATCGTCATCAAAGCGGCCAAGACCCCTGCCGAGAAGATTCACGACATTATCGTCAGCACCGCCAATCTGGGATCTCTGGCGCTGGCCGACAAGGAACTGGTTCTGGCCTATGGATCGAAGGAAGACGCGGAGAAGGTCTGGGCGGTCATGAAGGACCAGCAGACCCCGGTCCCCGGAATGGTGATTGAAAGCACCATCACCGCGCTCAAGGTTGTGGTGACCGAACCGGTCAAGCCGGGCAAACCCGCCGCCAAGCCTGCCGATTACATCGTCAAGCTGCAGGCCCCGCTGGTTCTCACCGATCTGCCCTCCGATACGGCCGACGTCAAGGCCCAGCAGGCATTCATCGCTGCCAAGGGTGTTGCCGAGGATACCGCCAAGATGGGCGACCTGCTGACCGCCGATCCGGCCAAGATCAAGAAGATCGCCATCGAAGTGCTGGTTTCGACGATCAAGGTTGCCGTGACTTCGGATGCCAAGGACGCCAAGACTCCCGACTTCGTGGTCAACCTGAAGGATCCGGTCTCTGCCAAGGAGATTCCGGCAGTGGGCGGAGCCTTTGGCATTCAGCCGGCGGTCGAGCTCAATGGCACCTACGACACCTACACGCAGGTACCTGCTACGGCTACCACCGCGCAGGCAGCGCTGATCGTGCTCAAGGATGGCTTCGTGCAGCCCGAGATCAAGAAGGCGGCTGCGGTGGCGCACAAGCCGGCAGCAGGACACAAACCGGCGGCACACTAGACCGCAAACCCATTCCTGGGACCATCAAGGGCAGCCTGAAGAGGTTGCCCTTTTTGTTGCTCAAAATGGTCTGAAATTAGCCTGGCCAGGTGATAGCATGGCTGACCATGAGGAGTTTTCGACTTATCTATAGGGCGACTGCCGCGGTCTGCGCCGTGCTGCTGAGCGCTCTCTGCGCCGCGCAGAGCACACAGGTGACGCCCCCCGCGCCTCCGTTGGAGAAGGTGTTGCCGCAAATTGCGGCTCCCGAACAGCCCTTCGCGCTGGAGAAAGCCGGTTTGGGGCCCGTCCGGTTTCTTACAGCCGGTCAGATGAGCGCCGGCGACCGCGCTTTGGCGGTGAACGCCCAAGCCGAGATCGATCGCCAGGCCCGACGCGCCGGCATCGATCCCAGCCGAGGTTCCTGGACGACCAGCCAGGTGGTCTGCCCGGCGCTGCCGCAGCATCTTTTTCTGCGCTTTCAGCGAATGGGCCGAATGGGCGAGCGAACGATCTTCTCCGCGGCCATTCTGCGCGGCAGCGGGCGGGCTGAGTTGATTCCTCTGGTGGCCAACAACCATGCGCTGCTTTGGCCCGCGCCAGTGGGGACGGCTACCATTGCCGCCTTCAACCGGATTCGCGGGGAAGAGCCGTCAGGCGAGAAGAGCGATTGGCTGGGGACGGCGCTCTGCTACGCCGCGCTGGATGGAGCTGAGCTTGGCACAGCGGCCCCGGAGCAGGCTCCGCCCGCGGTGCTGGAAGCGCGCAGCGGCGGTGGCGCGGTGGTTCGCTTTACCGATGCGGGGGCGCTTCCCCAGCCCCTGGTATGGAGTTTGAGCTTCGACATCAAGGGAGAGTTGCTTAAGGTTGCGCAAGAGCCGGCTACGCTGGTCCGGCAGAAGCAATCCCACCCGGACCCGGTCGACGAGCGGGGGAAGGAGATCCATCCTGCGGCTGCGCCGTAGAGCCGGCCTCCGCAATGCGTAGCAGGATAGGGGATGGTGAGTTCTGAACTGCCTTCCCCATTAACAAGCGATCAAGGATTGGGACTCACCGCAGCCCTGCGAGGCGCAGAGTTGATTTTGGCTGCTTTCACAGGGGTTAGCTGCACTCCACCCAGGGCTACTTTCACCGCCTTCTTGCGGGAGGCAGTTCGGTCTGCTCACTCACCCAGCATGAAGCGCTGGATGGCAGTGGCGCGGCCGGTGTCGGGGTCGCAGGTGACCAGGGTGGCGCACATCTTGGGATTGCCCTTGGCGGCCTCGAATTTGCCCGGCATGCCGGTCAGGAAGCGGTGCAGAACCATTTCCTTCTCGACGCCGATAACGCTGTCGTAGGGGCCGCTCATGCCCACGTCGGTCTGATAGGCGGTGCCGCCGGGCAGCACGCGCTGGTCGGCGGTGGGAATGTGGGTGTGGGTGCCGAGAACGGCGGTCACCTTGCCGTCCAGATGCCAGCCCATGGCGACCTTCTCGCTGGTGGCTTCGGCGTGCATGTCGACGACGATGACCTTGGCCTTGATGCCGCTGAGTAGAGCCGTTACCGCGTGGAAGGGGTCGTTGGAGGCGTTCATGAAGACGCGGCCCATCAAGTCCACCACGGCATAGGGGACGCCACTCTCGGTCACGCCCTCGAAGACGCCGTGGCCGGGCAGATTGGGCTGCAAGTTGGCCGGGCGAAGGACGCGGCGGGGGCGGTCCTGAGAGTCGGCGGGGACCGAGTTCATGTATTCAGCCAGTTCGCGCTTGTCCCAGACGTGGTTGCCGGTGGTGAGCACGTCGGCGCCCATGTCGAAGAACTCCTCGGCCAACTGCGGCGTCAGGCCGAAGCCGCCGGCGGCGTTCTCGGCATTGACGATGGTCAGTTCGACGCGGTGTTGTTCGCGCAAGGAATCGTAATGTTCCCGGACGATTCTGCGTCCGGCGCTGCCGAAGATGTCGCCGATGAAGAGAATGTTCATGGAACTCCGCTTGCTTCCGATCTGCCTTCGTGCCGCCCCTACGGGGCTCCGAGGTGATTTTGGGGCGTTTTCCCAGGACTGCGCTGCGCTTGTCCTGGGCTAATATCCTTCAGCCCCTACGGGGCGAACCCTACCCATTCGAAACCTGTTCAAAGCAAAAGAGTGAAGGTATTCGATAGCTCTGTCTCTCCATCTCCTGGGAAGCTCCGAATTAAGTGTGTTTCCTATGACTCAACCTTCCCTCTGGGGCTAAAGCCCATTGATTCTTTGAGCTTTACTAACGGGCTAAAGCTCGCACCCCTCAAACTTCCGACTTAATCAGAGGTTCTCTAGGTCTCTGACCACAAGAAATGGAAATTGAGTTCGTGCTCTCCCCGGTCTCAAAATCGAGACCGGGGGCACCCTCAGTGGTACAAAACTATGCGTTCAAAGACCTAGTCCCTCAGTCCCTCAGTTCCACAGTCCCTTTGTCCCTCGATCCCTATTCCCCCGGCTCCTGATCCCTGACCCCTGACCCCTGATCCCTGTTCCGCATCAGCGGGAAGAGAATCACGTCGCGAATCGACCGGGAGCCGGTCAGCAGCATGACGAGGCGGTCGACGCCCATGCCTTCGCCGCCGGTGGGTGGTAAGCCATAGGCCAGGGCGCGAACGTAGTCCTCATCCATTTGATGCGCTTCGTCGTCGCCGCCGGCGCGCTGGGCGAGCTGGTCTTCGAAGCGCTTGTGCTGCTCTGTGGGGTCGTTAAGCTCGCTGAAGGCGTTGCCCAGCTCGAATCCGCCGCAAAAGAACTCGAAGCGCTCGACGTGGGCCGGGTCGTCGGGCTTGGCCTTCGAGAGCGGCGAGACCTCGACCGGGTAATCGAAAATGATGGTGGGCTGCACCAAAAAGGGCTCGACAACCGCCTCGAAGAGGTTGTAGACCGACTTGCCCAGCGCGGTTCCCTTCATCGAGTCATAGTAGGTGGCGGTGACGGCGCCGAGGATGGTCTTTAGCTCAGAGATGCGCTCGGGCGTGGTGTGCGCGGTCTGGCTCACAGCGGTTTCGAGCGAGTCCATGGCGGCGTTGAGGCGGGCTTGCAGCACTTCGGCGGATTCGAAGGCGGTGAGCGCCGGCTTGGGACCGGCTTCATGGGGCCAGTAATGGCGAATGGAGTCGCGCATGGAGAGGCGCGTCCACTTGGCCAGATCGATGGTGTGGCCGTTGAACTCGGTCAGGGTGGTGCCGTTGACCTCGCGGGCGACGAACTCGATCATCTCTTCCGTCAGTTGCATCAGATCGAGGTAGTTGGCGTAAGCCTGGTAGAACTCGATCATGGTGAACTCGGGATTGTGCTGGGTGCTCACGCCCTCGTTGCGGAAGTTGCGATTGATCTCGTAGACGCGGTCCAGGCCGCCGACCACCAGGCGCTTCAGGTAGAGTTCGGGGGCGATGCGCAGAAAGAGATCCTGATCGAGCGTGTTGTGGTGGGTCTTGAAGGGCCGGGCCGCCGCGCCGCCGGCGATCTGCTGCATCATGGGCGTTTCCACTTCAAGGTAGCCGCGGGCGTCGAAGAACTGGCGCAGGGCCTTGAGCACCTTGGCGCGCTTGACGAAGACGGCGCGGCTCTCCAGGTTGGCGAAGAGATCGACGTAGCGCTGGCGATAGCGCAGCTCGACATCGGCCAGACCGTGGAACTTCTCCGGCAGCGCCAGCATCGCCTTGGCGAGGAAGGTCAGCCGCTCGACGTGGATGGTCAGCTCGCCGGTGCGGGTGCGGAAGAGGTAGCCCACGGCGCCGATGTGGTCGCCCAGGTCGAGGAGCTTGTAGAGGGCGAAGCCCTGCTCGCCGACGGCGTCGAGGCGGACGTAGATCTGCAAGCGCTCCCCGTTTTGCTGGAGGGTGGCGAAGCCGGCCTTGCCCTGGGCGCGAATGGCCATGATGCGGCCGGCGATGGAGACGGTCTTGTGGCTGGCTTCGAGCTCCTCGGCAGGCATTTCGCCCCAAGCGGCGCGCACCTGGGCAACGGTGTGCGAGGCAGGGTACTGGTTGGGGTAGGCCGCCTGGCCCAGCTTTACGATCTCCGCCAGCTTGCACTTGCGCAGTTCAAAGAGATTGCGCTCAAATTCTGAATCGAACACGGCAATTCCTTCCATCGGTGGAACAACTTCCCAAAAGGGAAGTATACCTGTTGCGCGCTTGCGGCTGTATGCTGAAGGAGCCTCGATGCCTTTTCACCGCCCCATTCCGGAAAGCAAGACGAAGCCCCAAGCCGCGGGCGGGATGGCCAACCTTATCGAGGCGGAAAAACTCTTGCAGATTGCCTTCCTGCTGCCTTCGGCGGTGCTGATCGGCTGGCTGGGCGGGGCCTGGCTGGAGCACATCTTTCACCAGAAGTGGATCATGATCGCCGGCCTGCTGCTGGGCTGCGCCTCCGGGTTGGTGGTGGTGATCCGCCAGGCGATGGATGCGGAAAAGAAATCCAGCAGGGAAGACGCGGCGGCGGCACAGGCCGATTCGGATCGGAAATAGGCGCTGCTAAAGAAACAAGCGTGGACCGGGGGTTCACGCTACAGCCGGTTGGAGGCCAGCGCTACCGTCTCATGCTCCGTGGGACGGAAACGCTGGTGAAGAGCAAAAGCAGGTCCTTCGACTTCGCTGCGCTCCGCTCAGAATGACAGTTTTTGGTTGAATGAGCGATGGTTTTTCAGTTCATGTGTCGTTCATAGGCGCTTGAAACGCTCAGGATGATGATTTTTGATTTTTTTGGAGATGAACAGACTGAATATGAGTGAAGAAACGCACCCTATCGTCAACCTGAGCGATGAAGCATTGCAGCAGATGCTGCGCCGGGCCATGCGCAATGTTCTGATTCTGGGGCTGATTGGCGCCGGAGCGCTGCTGATCGGCTCAGGCTGGAAGAACGCGGCCATGCTACTGACTGGGGCGCTGATCTCGGCGGCCAGCGTTTGGGAGTGGAAGCGCCTGGTGCAGGCCATCAACACCCGGCTTGACCAGAAACGAACCCCCGCCAGTTCGATTGCGGTGGTGGTTTTCTTTGTGCTGCGGCTCACCGTTTTTGCCGGGGTGATCTATGGTAGCCTAAGATGTTTCCGGGGCTCGGCGGTGGCGCTTTTGGTGGGCCTGGGGCTGGCGGTTTTGGCCATAGGCTGGGAAGCGCTCCAACTCATGCGAGATTAATTGCCGCATGATGTGTGGTTTAGAGTCCGAAGTGGGCATCAGGCCCGGAGGCGGAAAGCGAATTCATGCCGGAATCGTTAGCACTGACGCGTTTGTTGAATCAATTGTTTGGCGGCGTGGTGGCTTCGCTGTTGCACGCCGTGGGCTTGCCCGCCCAAGCGGCGACGGCGATCAACGACACCTTTGCGCTGGAATTGCTGGTGGTTTGCGGCCTCATCGCCTTCTTTATCGTGGTGCGCATGAGCCGTTCGGTGGAGAAGCCCAATGTGGCGCAGCAAGTGGCGGAGATGATCCACGAGGCCATCGGCGGCCAGGCGGAACAGGTGATCGGCCACGGCTATGAGAAGTTTCAGGCCTACGTGACCTGCATCTTCCTCTTTGTGCTGCTGAACAATCTGCTGGGACTGATTCCCGGCATCTCGGCGCCCACTACTTCGCTGGTGGTGCCGCTGGGGCTGGCCATTCCCACCTTCCTCTATTACAACTTCCACGGCCTTCGCGAACAGGGTCCGGTCGGCTACCTGAAGCACTTCGCAGGCCCGGTGTGGTGGATGGCGTGGCTGATCTTCCCCATCGAGATCGTTTCGCACCTGGCGCGCGTGATGTCGCTGACGGTTCGTCTTTACGCCAACATGTTTGCCGGCGATCTGGTGACGCTGGTCTTCTTCTCGCTCTGCCCGATCGGCATTCCCATCATCTTTTTGGGACTGCATCTGGCGGTTTCGGCCATCCAGGCCTTCGTTTTCATGCTGCTGACGATGATCTATCTTTCGTTGGCGGTAGCGCACGAGCACTAGAAAGCAGCTTCTAGCTCTTAGCTGCTAGCTTCTAGCTAAACAGTTGCTCGAATCGGCTAGAAGCTGAAAGCTAGCAGCTAGAAGCTAAGACAACATTCCGCCGGAGGGCGCTTCCGCTCCGGGCAAACGGTGGGCCGCAAGCGTGAGGGGGCCAGCACGGTGAGCCTCAACCACCCCCTGGCGGCCAATTCAAAGGAAAGCAGGAGAACTATGCGCAAACTTCAATATCTGTTTATGGCCCTGGCGGCGCTTTGCTTCGCCGTTCCGGCCTTCGCGGATGGCGGCTCTGCCGTCGTCAGTCTGGTTCCCATCGGCGCCGGTTTGGGCATGGGCCTGGCCGCCGGCCTTTGCGGTCTGGGTCAGGGCAAGGCGGTCGGTTCGGCCGTCGAGGCGCTGGCTCGCAACCCTGGGGCGCGCGCCGGCATCTTCACCTTCCTGGTGCTGGGCCTGGCTCTGATCGAGTCCCTCACCCTCTTCACCCTGGTCATCGTTTTCGCCAAGATGTAATCGGGATTTTCGCCATGGAGAGCGGCTCCGCCCATCGGGTGGGGCCGTTTTTCCATGTGCTGCTTTCTGGGAGGCCTGTGCAGCAAATCCCGCACTGCCGGCGCGGGGTAGGTCGGTCCTCTCTCTGTGTGAGAGAATCGCGACAACCATTTTGAATCGATTAAGATTGGCAGGGGCCGGAGACCATGACGTCGCAGAGAAAAATCATCTATGACTTCGGCGCCAATAACGGCGACGATGTCGCCTATTATTTGAAAAAGGCCGATGTGGTGGTGGCTGTCGAGGCCAATCCCGCGCTCTGTGAAGAGATTGAGCAGCGGTTTCCGCAGGCTATTGCGGAGGGACGGCTCTTTGTCGAGAACTGCGTGCTGACCGCGCATGGAGCGGAGGGCAAGGTCGATTTTTATATTCATAAACGCAATCATGTGTTGAGCCAGTTTCCGCGGCCGGATGAAGATGCAATCGATAAATACGAGAGGGTTCTGCTCCCCGCGCGGGCGGTAACCAGCCTGCTGGCGCGCTATGGAGATCCGTACTACATCAAGATCGATATCGAGCATTGCGAGGAAGCGATTCTCAAGGAACTCTTCCGGGTCAACATACGGCCCCCATTTATCTCCGCCGAGTCGCATAGCATCCAGGTCTTCGCGCTGCTGGTGGGGCTGGGCGAGTATAGCGCCTTCAAGCTGGTGGATGGGGCATCGGTCGCGAAAAAGTATGGCAATTGCACGATCGCCGTGGACGGAAAGACCGAGTCCTACTCCTTCCCGCGCCAATCCGCAGGCCCATTCGGCGAAGATGTTGCCGGAGAGTGGCTGAGCGGCGACGATTTCTTCCTTTTGCTGGCGAAAGCGAAGCTGGGCTGGAAGGATATTCACGCCACCAACCTGGTTGCGCCCGCGCCGGCGCACCATTTCAAAGTCGACAGATATGTACGGAAGATCTTCCGGCAAAACGTGCTGGGCAGACTCAAGTCCCTGCTATCGCACCGATAGCGGGTGTGCGGCTTATGGCTTGGCGCGCTCGTACCGCGATCATGTAGGAGAAGCCCTCTCCGATCTCAAAATCGAGACCGGGGGCACCCTCAGTGGTACAAAACGATGCGGGCAAAGACCTAGTGGCTGGCACGGAGAATCTGGATGGCCTGGCGGTAGTCGAGAGCGGCGGGAACCGGCTTGTAGTCCGTCATCTCTTCGATGGTGTCGAAATCCTTCACCTTGAAGAGCAGGCGGAGGTTCATCTTCATCTGGAAGCGCACGATGCGCCAGTTGCGGCTGCCCACATCGGCCTGTTCGAGAACGATCCAGCCGCCCTTGTCGAGCTTGCCCAGAACCCCCCAGCCGTAGTTGGTGTCCTGCTGCAGATGGCCCTCCAGCCGGGCTACGCGCTCCTGGGCGGCGTCGATCCAAAGTTCTCCGCTCATCGAGGTGAGGGCACGGGTTTCCATGTCCGGAGGGTCAAATGCGGGGTTGGGGCGGAAGGTAAACTTCTGCACATTGCCGGCCACGCCCGCGTATTGATAGAGGAAGGCCTTGGGCAACATGCGCAGCAGCTTGAGGACGATCCCCATGTCGCCTTCTTCGCTCTGCTTGCGATGGCGCTGGCGGCTGGGATCGGCGAGCAGGGCGCTGAGGCGGTCCTGCTCGATCTGCTCGTCGGCGGCGCTGAGCGGCTTGTCGTAGACGGTGAGCAGACGGGCGACATCGCCGTCTCTGGTCTCGACGATCTCCTTGGTGGTGGTCAGCCGGGGGCTGGACTTGCGCAGACGGTAGCGCATTGGGTGGGAGGCGTCCTGAGCCGAGCGCAACTCGGTGGCCAGCGCCCGCTCGACCAGCGCCTGCGCCTGGGCAGGTTGCAGGGCCGCGGGAGAATTGGCCGCCGGCTGACCGGACGCTGCAGCCGCCATCAGCAGAAAAACGGTAAAAAAAGCTGGGATTGGGTAGCGCACTGCATCTAGTGTAGCGGCCATGGATTCCCCTGGATTGGTTTGCGTCTCATGAATTGTTGGACGTAGTGAATCTTCGTACGCTGCGGCGATTGAAGGAGTAGGGTTAGGTTGCGTATAGTTCGGGCAGGGGCAAAGTGTGCAAAAACTGTTCAATTTGACCCTGGGACGGGATCTGGATTGATTTTTTCTTACTTAAGGGGCGATTTGACCCTTTGGTTGACGTTGGAAGCGGAAGCCTAAATGCTGTATAGGGTTTCGGAGGGGACCAAACCATGGCTGGAGAGAATACTCCCGCGCGCATCGGTAAGAGCGTGGTGATTCGCGGCGAAGTGAAGGGCAGTGAGGATCTGATTGTGGACGGGCGCGTTGAGGGGACGGTCTGCCTGTCCGAGAGCCGCTTGACGATCGGACCCAATGCCAATGTGGCGGCAGATCTGAGCGCCAAAGACGTGTTGGTGCTGGGCCAGGTGCTGGGCAACGTGGTCGCCAGCGGGCGGGTAGAACTGCGCGCCGGTTGCTGCGTCGAGGGCGACATTCGCGCCCTGCGCCTGGCAGTGGAGGATAACGCGGTCTTCCGCGGCAAAGTGGATTTGACGCAGGCGATCGCCAAGGGCATCGAGGGCGCCAACGCTCCACAAACCGGAGGAATCTTCTGATCGCAGCCGACGCTCTGCCTGGCTGCGGAGCGCGCTGCTTTCCCGCAAAAGGCGTCCACTGGGCCAACGTTCGCAAGCTGGGGCGACCAAGAACGAACGGTGCCCCGAAAGCGGACAGGGCGTGGCGTAGAATTGCGGGGAATGCTCTAGGGCCTGTTCACACTACCCCGGTGGGCGGCGACGGGAGGTAATTTAAGTTTGCTGAGCCGTTGGTTCGACAAAAAGCAGGAGAGCGGTCAGGTCCCCTCCAAAGCCGGATTTTCCGGTCCGCGCGTGCCCCGTCACTCTGGTGGCTGGGCGGCTTTGCGCAAGCGCCTGGCCGCCGAGCCGGGGCTAAGGGTCATTGACGTGGGCTACACCTCGCCCGCCAACATCAACTACCTCACCGGCATGGGCCACAGCGTCTTTCTCGCCGACCTGGTCCATGACGCTTGCGCCAATGACTGGCAAAGCGGCGTCGATGAAGAGGGCAATCCCCTTTGGAACGTCGCCGGCTTTCTCGATCAGGCGCTGAATTTTGCCGGGCGCAGATTCGATATGGTGCTGTTGTGGACGGCGCTGGATTATCTGCCCGAGCCGCTGGTGGCGCCGGTGGTGGCGCATCTCTTCGAGGCGGTGAATCCCGGCGGACAGGTGCTGGCCCTCTTTCACACCCGTATGCAGGGCGAGGAGACGGTCCACTGCCGCTTCCACCTGACCCCCGGCGACGAGGTCGAGATCCAGTTAGCTGAACATTTCCCCTTGCAGCGCGTCTTTACCAACCGCAGCATCGAGAGGCTCTTCGCCGCCTGGTCGGGTCACCGCCAATTCCTGGCCAAGGACAGCGTCTCGGAAGTGATCATTACCCGATAGAGCCTGGTGTCTCTGGTCATTGTTTCATGCTTCAAACGGTCCTCCCGATCGAGCGCAGCGAGTCGAAGGAGCTGTTTTTTGAGGCAGGAAAATCGGAAGTTCATTGCGCATGTTGGCGGACGAAAAAGCAGGTCCTTCGACTCCGGTTGACGGAGAATACACGCCAAACTACGCTCAGGATGACATCTCAATTCTTTAATTTGCACCTTAGACTCAGGACGCAGGATGCAGGGCATCAAGGAAGCAGTCTGGCGGAAGCCGGCCGGCTTGTATAAACACATGAGAGATCGGCCGCAGCGCCGTCAAAGGAGGCATTATGAGTCCATCGCAAGGCACCCGCATCACCTGGCTGGGGCACTCCACCGTATTGATTCAGACCGCGCAGGGAACCAATATCCTGATCGATCCGTTCATTGCGCAGAATCCCAAATATCCCAAGAACTTTGTTCTTCCCGCGAAGATCGATTATGTGCTGCTGACTCACGGCCACGGCGACCATATCTCCGACGTGGTTCCGGTTGCGGAGAAGCATGACTCGGAGGTAGTGGCGATCTATGAATTGGCCACATGGGTAGCCAAGAAGGGCGTGAAGAAGACCGTCGGCATGAATCTGGGCGGCACCGTGCAACTGCGGGAGGTTGCGGCGACGATGGTCGAGGCCAAGCACTCCTCGGCGGCCCAGGATAAGGATGGAGACCACTACGCGGGCGTGGCGGCGGGCTTTGTGCTGACCATCAAAGACGGCCCGGTGATCTACCACGCGGGCGACACGGCGGTCTTTGGAGATATGCGGTTGATTGCCGAACTCTACCACCCCACGGTGGCCATTCTTCCCATCGGCGGGCACTACACCATGGGACCCCATGAAGCGGCGCTGGCGGTGCGCTATCTGCAGCCCCGGTCGGTTCTTCCCATTCACTTTGGAACCGTGCCGCAACTGACGGGAACGCCCGTGGAGTTAGCCGCGCAGATTCCCGCCGACGTGGAAGTCGTTCGCTGGACGCCGGGTGAAACCGTAGTGCGGGGATAAAGGCAGGGTTAGAACGGAAAAGAGGGCTGGCCCATGGGTCAGCCCGTCGATTTTCCAGGTCTGCGGCTACTTGGCGGCGGCCGACTTCTTCTGCGTCTCCCAACGCCGTTTGACGGCCTCGGCGATGCGCTTGCGACCTTCCGGAGTCAGATTTCTCTTCTTCTTGCCGGTTTTCTTGGCGGCAGGGGCAGCCGCAGCCTTTTCTTTTTTGGGCGTCGCAACAGCGCCGCCGCTCAGCAAGGCGCGCGCCTGCTGCAATTGAGCGATCTCATGATCGATCTGAGCCAGAATATCCGAAACTCCCACATTTCCTCCTAATAGGTGCGCATAAGTGGTTTTGTTCCCCCGGTATCTAACTTCGAAGCGGCGCGAAACAACCACTCGTCCTGTCCAACACCATACGCAACTGTAGACTATTTTACAAACAAAAAATGCTCCGATTGTTCCAAAACAGACCATTTGCGCACAAAAAATCGTTGCCGGGAACGATCCTGAGCGGGTAGCTCGATGCTTCTTCAAGATAGAACGGAAAAGTGGGCTCGAAGTGGATTCATCAGGGCGCGCGGCAGGCAATCCGTTGGTTCGCGCGCAGGGAAGTAGTTTGGGCAGGAAATAGAGCGGGCAATCCTTAAGACAGGATGAAAATGCGCCTCTGTTTCGCGGGCGGGCGGCCTTGAGCCATGCAGATGCGCCTGCGATGTTTTACACTCGGCCTGTATGCAAAGAGTCTTAGGAAAGTCTTGGATGGTATGGGCCGGGGCAGTTTTGAGCGCCGGATTGCTGGAACTGCCGTTTCCACTGGCGGGGCCAATGCCGGCCTGGCGCGCGGTCTTTGCGTGGTTCGCGCTGGTTCCGCTGCTGTGCGCGCTGCTCTCGCGTGCGACGGTCGAGGACAAGCGCCCGCTGCGCCGCTCCTTCCTGATTGCCTATCTCTGCGGCGTGCTCTGGTATGTGGGCAACTGCTATTGGGTGCGCGACACCATGATGCGCTACGGCGATATGCCGACGCTGGCGCCGCCGCTGTTGCTGCTGGGTTACAGCATGGTGCTGGGGCTTTACTTCGGGTTCTTCGGCCTGGGCATGGCGATGGTGCGGCGCAGTACCGGCAGCACACGGCTAGCTTTGGCTGTGGCGCCGGTTCTGTGGACCGCACTGGAGTTGGCCGGAGCGCGCATTACCAGCGTTCCCTGGGACCAACTGGGTTACTCGCAGGTGGATAACACGCTGGTCAATCAACTGGCTCCCTGGACCGGCGTTTACGGCATCAGCTTTGTGCTCATGGCGGTCAATGCGCTGATCGCCGGCGGCCTGCTACTGGAGTGCTGCCCAAGCAAGCGCTTCCAGGGACGAAACGCATGGGCCGTTTGCGGAGCGCTGCTGCTGGCAATCGGATCTTTGGGGCTGACTCTAACACCGCAGCAAGCAGCAACTACAGCCACCGCGGTGCTGGTGCAGCCCAATCTGGATGTTGCCGGAGATAACCGCTGGAATGGGCCGGGAGAGTGGAATCGGCAGATCGCCGCATTTACCAAACTGGCCGGCGAGCAATGCAAGAGTTACATCGCGGGGATACCGCAGACCGGCGCGGCTACAGGCGAGACGGTCTGTCCGCCTAACGAAATCCATCCGAGCCTGGTGGTCTGGCCAGAGGCGCCTTCGCCCTTTGAGGAGCACGATGGGCGCTTCGAAGATGCCATGGCAGGGGTCGTGCGCAGCGTTCAGGCGCCGCTGGTGGTGGGCGGCATCGGGACGGACCTGCCCAACGCCGAGGGTTACTGGCGCTATTACAACTCCGCCATGTTCTTTGCCGCGGACGGGCGTTTTGTGGACCGCTACGACAAGATCCATCTGGTTCCCTTCGGCGAATTTATTCCATTCAAGGATCTACTCTTCTTTGCCCATAAACTCACCGGCAAGGTCTCGGGGTTCACGCCAGGCGAGGAGCGCAAGGTCTTCCGCATCGGCGGCCACCGCTACGGCGTCTTCATCTGCTACGAGGCGGTCTTTGCCGACGAGGTGCGGCACTTTTCACAGCTTGGCGCGGAGGTGCTGGTCAACATCAGCGATGACGGGTGGTACGGCGACACCAGCGCTCCCTGGCAGCACATGAACATGGCGCGCATGAGAGCCATCGAGAATCGCCGCTGGATTCTGAGAGACACCAACAGCGGCGTCACGGCGGCCATCGATCCCTATGGACGGGTGCGGCAGAGCATTCCCCGCCACGCCGTGGACGCGCTACCGGCGGCCTACGGCTTCCGCTCCGATGTGACCTTCTACACCGCCCACGGCGACGTGTTTGCCTGGCTGTGTGCCATACTGGCATGGGGAGCGATCGTCTGGGCCATGCGGCTCCGGCTGCGCCTCTCCGTCCAAATCAAGTCAGGCGCCAAGAGCTAGCATGTCGCTGAACGATCTCGAATTCGCTTATGCTCCCGTGCGCGATCAAGTGCGCGACCTGCGGGAGTATCCTTGACCTGGCTCGCATCCCCTTCGATTCCCACTACCAGACCTCCAGCTTGAAGTCGCGATAGGCGCAAATCGTCTCGAAGTCGGCGCGGTTGGAGGTAATCAGCGTTGCGCCATGGGAGAGGGCGGTGAGCGCAATCAGCACATCGAAGTGCAGATCGCGCAGCTTGCGCCCCTCGAAGCCTAAATCGTGCTGCATCTTGAGGAGAAGCTGGCCAGACTCCAGCCAGTTTTTCTCCGTTGGCGAAAAGATCGGGTATTTGCGTTCGAGTGTACGCAAGAAGAGTTGCTCTGCCTTCGTTGTTGCGCCGCGCCAGAGTTCCGCGAGGACAACGGCGGAGGTGCGCACCAAGTCGTCGAGAGAAGCGAAACGCTGGGCATGGCAACCGGTGCGAAGGTCATCGACGAAGATCGAGCTGTCGAAGATCACCATCTCACTTGTCGTAGTTGGCGAAGGTCAGCCTGCCTTCGTTATCTTTCATTAGTTTTTTGAATCTTCTGAGCTGCAGGATCTCCAGGAGGGCCATATGCACAGCCTCGGTACGCGTTTTGACCCCCAGGACGCGCACAGCCTCATCGGCCAGCTTGGTATCCAGGCGAATGGACGTAATCGCCGTAGTCATGGCTTGCACCTCGTGTAATACAGATTTGACCGCCGATACATACAAAAGTCAAGCACCAGATCCGGATGTGGGTTGCGGATGCTCATCTGCGGGTAGGCCTTTCAGTCTCCGGAAGCGGCGAAACCGGCCGGTGATATTCTTAGAGCAGTCCATCGAACGCAGATGCACAGTCCACATCAAGTCAGGAACGAGCAAAAGAATGTCGCTGAACGATCTCGAATTCGCTTATGCTCCCGTGCGCGATCAAGTGCGCGACCTGCGGGAGTATCTTTGACCCGGCTCGCATCCGCCGGGAACTCACCGCGATAGAAACCAAGCTGGCCGATCCGGCGCTCTGGTCCAATCCCAATGCCACCAAGCCGCTGATGCGGGACAAGAAGCGCCTGGAATCCCTGGTGGGCGACGATGAGGCTCTGGTCAGCCGCTGCGACGAGATCGAAACCTACATGGAACTGGCGCGCGAGGGCGAGGACGTGCTGGCGGACCTGGAAAGCGCGATCAAGTCCCTGGCCGCATTTGCCGAGGAGATGGAAGCGCGGCTGATGCTCAGCGGCGAGACCGATCCGATGAACGCCATCGTCACCGTCCACCCCGGCGCAGGCGGCACCGAGAGCCAGGACTGGGCGGAGATGCTGCTGCGCATGTATTTGCGCTGGGCCGAGCAGCAGGGCTTCAAAACGGAGATGAACGACTACCAGGACGGCGAAGAGGCGGGCATCAAGTCGGCCACCTTCACCATTTCGGGCGAGTACGCCTTCGGCCTGCTGGCCGGCGAGAGCGGCGTCCACCGGCTGGTGCGCATCTCGCCCTTCGACTCCGCCAAACGCAGGCACACCTCGTTTGCCTCCGTGTATGTTTCGCCCGAAATTGACGACTCCATTCAGGTCGACATCAAGCAGGACGATCTGCGCATCGACACCTACCGCTCGGGCGGCAAAGGCGGCCAGCACGTCAACACCACGGATTCGGCTGTGCGCATGACCCACCTGCCGACGGGCATCGTCGTCTGCTGCCAGAACGAGCGCTCGCAGCACAAGAACCGCGAGAAGGCGATGAAGATGCTTAGGTCGCGCATCTACGAGTACGAACTGGAAAAGAAGCGCGCCGTGACCAAGCAGGTGGAGGATTCCAAACTGGAGATCAACTTCGGCTCGCAGATCCGCTCCTACGTCTTGCAACCCTACCGGATCGCCAAAGACCATCGCACCAAGGTCGAGGTGGGCGACGTGGACAAGGTGCTGGACGGCTACCTGGAACCCTTCTTGCGCGGCTTCCTGCTAGCCAAGCGCCGAGGCACCGCGGTCGCCGCCAGCGACGACGATCTGGATGTTTAGGAACAGGGACCAAGGGAACTAGGGAACCGGGAACAAGAGAGCAGGAACTGAGGGACTAAGGGACTAGGGACTAACGCGGACTCCATCCTTGGGCGTCTTTCCGAGAAATCGATCTTGGGGGTGGGTGCGCGCATCTCTTCGGAATGAGCGAAGTCATGAACGATTCCAACAAGATAACGGAAATGCTGCGTAACTCGAAGACCATTGCCGTGGTGGGGATGAGCGATAAGCATACCCGCGCCAGCCACCACATTGGAAAGTATCTGGCCGCCAACGGCTATCGCGTGCTGCCAGTCAATCCCGCGCTGACGGAGATTCTGGGCATGAATTGCTACGCGGATCTTGACGCAGCCCTAGCCGCGGCCATTGCCGAGACGGGGCAGGGAATCGACCTGATCGACGTATTCCGCGCTTCCGAACACGTTCCGGCCATCGTGGACGATGCGATTCGCCTGAAGATTCCCTTTCTCTGGCTGCAGGACGGCGTGGAGCACGCAGCAGCCGTGGCCCGCGCGCGCGCCGCCGGGATCGAGTGCGTTGAGAACGATTGCATTTACCGCCGTCACGCCGGCCTGAGCGATGTTCTTTGAGCGCACTCGAAGGTATCTCCCTGTAGATAATCGTTTTGGCGGCTCTCGCGGTGGCAGCGTATACTGCTCCCGCAAGGCAAGCTGGGAGATGAATTCGATGAAGATGCTTGGACTGTTGCAACCGCGGGTTCTGGGAATTGCCGGTGTTCTTTTTTGCGGGCTGTTGTTGACGTGGGGCGCGCCGCGCATGGTTGCGGAGGACGACAGCGCACATCCCACGCTGGCCTTGGGATCGGCCGCGCCCGCCTTTGCGCTGCCCGGCATCGACGGGAAGACGCACACTCTGGATGAGTACAAGGCGGCCAAGGTGCTGGTCATCGTCTTCACCTGCGACCATTGCCCCACCGCTCAGCTCTACGAATCGCGGCTCAAGAAGCTGGTCGAGGATTACCAGGGACAGAGCGTGCAGTTTGTCATGATCCAGCCCAACGACCCCGACGCCGTGCGCCTGGACGAGCTGGCCTGGACCGATGTAGGCGACGGACTCGAAGACATGAAGGTCCGCGCGGCCTACCGGCACTTCAACTTCCCTTACCTCTACGACGGCGCGACCCAGGCTGTGGCCAACGCCTACGGGCCCAAGGCCACGCCCCATGTCTTCATCTTCGACGCCAAACGTACGCTGCGCTTTGAAGGGCGCATCGACAACAATCAGCGCGAGGCGCTGGCTACGACGCACGAGACCCGCGACGCCATCGACGCCCTGCTGGCCGATAAGCCGGTGGCGGTGGCGCATACCGGGGTCTTTGGCTGCTCGACCAAGTGGAAGTCCAAGATCGCCAGCGGCTTGGAATACTTGAAGAAGATTGAAGCCCAGCCGGTCACTGTTCAAGATGCCGACGCCGCCGAGCTGAAGAAGCTGCGCACCAACCCCACCGGCAAACTGTTGCTGGTCAACTTCTGGGCCACCTGGTGCGGCCCCTGCGTGGTGGAGTTCCCCGATCTGGAGACGACCTACCGCATGTTCCAGAGCCGCGACCTGGAGTTGGTCACCGTGGCCGCCAATCAGCCCGACGAGAAGGGCGGAGTGCTGAAGTTCCTGGAGAAGCAGCACGCCACCTCGCGCAACCTGATCTTCGCTTCTTCCGACACGTACGCATTGCAAGCGGCCTTCGACCCCAAGTGGGAGTCGGGCGTGCCGTTGACCATGCTGCTGGCTGCCGATGGCACGGTGCTCTATAAGCAGACCGGCGACCTGGATGTGCTGGCCTTGCGCCGCGTCATCCTGGCCAACCTGGACGACGAGAGTTACAAAGGCCACCGCGCCTACTGGGCAGGAAAGTAGGCGCCGGGGGGACTTCCGATTAAAAACGAGAAGGACCCCCAGCTTTGGCGGAGCGACAGTGGTGTGTGGTTTGTGTTTTGATCCGGCTCTTGCAAGAGGAGATCAGTGGATGGAGCAACGCATGAAGCGCCGTCCCTACGGGACTGCGGAGGTGTTTTCTGGCCGCTTTCCCAGCGCTGAAGCGCTGGGCTAGCCAACTTTGCGCCTGCGGCGCGGGATTTGCCTGAAGCCGGGAGGGTTTCCAGCGCGTCCAACAGGGGAGCCCCATCAGAGCAAACGCATTTGAACCTGCCGGGTGGTCTTGAAAGGGTATGGCTTTAGCCGTGCCAATCTGGACAGAAAGATTAACCGGCTTTAGCCGCTGAGGGAGGGACTGAATGCTTCCGAACCCTCCCTCAGGGGCTGAAGCCCAGGATGTTTTGGCTTGTTTTGCGGCACGACTAAAGTCGTGCCCTTTCA